>JACLAC010019947.1_pt1 | contig 36237 bp, 23 predicted proteins | sample 8027881 | NCBI WGS metagenome assembly JACLAC01 (sample SAMN15725517, study PRJNA655200) | protist metagenome | isolation source: fluorescence activated cell sorting (FACS) single amplified genomes of... | place: Spain: Blaines Bay Microbial Observatory, Mediterranean Sea | collected 2016-01-19 | reverse complement strand
GATATCGAACTCGACAGATTTAAACGGCGGGGCGATTTTGTTCTTGACGACCTTCACACGGGTCTCGTTGCCGACAACCTCGTCGCCCTTTTTGATGGCGCCGATGCGGCGAATATCCAAGCGGACCGACGAGTAAAACTTGAGCGCGTTGCCCCCGGTCGTCGTCTCCGGACTACCGAACATGACGCCGATCTTCATGCGGATTTGATTGATGAAAATCACGAGGGTATTGGAGCGCTTGATGTTCGCGGTGAGCTTGCGCAAGGCTTGTGACATCAACCGGGCCTGCAGGCCAACGTGGGTGTCGCCCATCTCACCTTCGAGCTCGGCTTTCGGCGTAAGCGCCGCAACCGAATCCACCACCACTACATCGACCGCACCAGAGCGGACCAGCATGTCGCTGATCTCCAGGCCCTGCTCGCCGGTATCGGGCTGGGACATCAGTAGATCGTCAACGTTGACACCGATTTTCTCCGCATAAGAGAGGTCAAGCGCGTGCTCGGCATCTACGAAAGCTGCGGTACCGCCAGCCAGTTGGGCCTGAGCGATAACCTCTAACGCCAGCGTGGTCTTCCCCGAGGACTCCGGGCCGTAGATCTCCACCACCCGTCCCCGGGGCAAGCCACCGATCCCGAGCGCCACATCCAAACCGAGAGAGCCGGTTGAGATAAATTCAATATCGCGCGGTGCGGTGTTCTCTCCCATTCGCATCACGGCGCCTTTGCCGAATTGCCGTTCAATCTGACTCAGTGCCGCGCTTAACGCCCGTTCTTTGTTTTCGTCCATCAGTACCCCTCGTGTGCCCGCGCTTTTTCGGTCGTATCCGCACCTTATGCCGACCTGTGCAGTATCCCATATATGGGTCCCTGATTGGGCCTCAACAGGCCGACCACCATCACGGCACGGCCCAATTTCTTACCGCTCAACATGGGCCTTTCTGCCACAGCCGCTTGTACTGCGCACCCGTCGGAAGGGTGCGGGAGCAGACCAGGCAAAACGACGACTGGGTCCACGCAATCCGCGGCTCGCCGACGCGTAAGTCCAACCCTTCTAACGCCGACGACGGCACCTTTCGGGCAAGGGTCACGTGAGGCCGAAACCGCCGCCCCTCAACGCTGAAACCCGCTTCCGATAAGACACCACCGAGGCGAGCCCGAAGGTTGGTAAGCGGCGCCGTGGGTACCCTCGGCGCGATCCAGAGGACGCGCGCGCGGCCAAAGACACCTATGTGCTCCAGCGCCACGTCCACCGAACTCAGCGCCGCTCGCTCCCCGAGCGCAATGAGCTCAGGCACTACAGCCTCGGACTGCTCACCGAGAAACGCAACGGTCAGGTGCAAGTTCGCAACCGGTACCGCCCGAGCGCCTTCCGGGACCCAACACTGCGCGCGTGCCGTCAAGGCCTCCGCTTCTTCCGCGGTCGGCCACAACGCGAAGAACAATCTCACAGATCGCCTACCGGCGGACCCGAAAGAAACCGCGCAGACGCCTCGCAGACGCCTCCCCGAGCACCCCGCCCAAACACACCGGACGATGATTGAGCTCGCGATGCGCGAACACGTCCATCACGCTGCCACATGCGCCTGCTCGCGGATCGGATGCACCGAACACTATCCGGGCTATGCGTGCCACCACGATGGCTCCGGCGCACATCGCGCACGGCTCGAGCGTCACGTACAAAGTCGCGCCGGGCAACCGGTAGTTCCCGACCCGGCGCGCCGCATCATCCAGCGCGACCATCTCCGCATGCGCAGCGGGACGGCCGGTCGACACCGGCTGATTGTGGCCCATGCCGAGCACGACGCCGTTGCGCACCAGGAGTGCACCGACTGGTACCTCATCTTGCGACGCGGCTCGGTCGGCGAGATCCAGTGCGCGGCGCATCCACCGCAGATCCTCTATACCAACCTCAGACGATTTCTGCTCTGCTACGCCCACTCGACAATACTGTGACTGTAAGTTTTTGCTGCCATAAAGATATTGAAGATTTTGTGATCTCTTTGTAAGCGACGCTGGGGTACACCTGACCACGAATAGGCAGGCGAGAAATAACATCATTCAGTGTTTTTAGCGCCGGAAGCGACTTTTTACTTGCAAACTCCGCATCCCGCACTCATCCCGCACGCATTCCACCAAGACCCACTAGACGCCCAATCAGGCCGTCTGCCCGTCCTTTAAGAATGACGACGGAAGCAAATTAGAGGTAGTCGTCACTCGAATAACCTCCACTTTTTTTCAGTGCGTCGTCGGGCAGTGGTTGCCAGTCTTGCTTGAGGCTGCAATAAATGTGGTTTGGGTTGGTGACCCACGTGGTGTCGTCAAAGGTCCCTACGGCGATACCCACACGCCCGGGTTGCGCTTCGGCAAGCGTGAAAACAGTTGTCCCACAAACCCTGCAGAATCTCGATGCCACAGTACGACCAGAGTCTGCTTTGCGTGAGTAGGTCGTCATGTCACCCGACACCAGTTTCACCGACTCTTCCGACCAATAACTGCCCATCTTGAATGCGGCACCGGTGAGGCGTTGGCAACTTTTGCAATGACAGTTGTGCACGAGCAGCGGCTCTCCGATAACCTCATAGCGAACGGCACCACATGCGCACGCACCGGTTAGTTCTTCCATGACGTCACTCTTTGCTCTCCCAAGCGTATGTTGGTAAACCAAAGAGCAGTTTAGATTTATTCGCCACCAAACCCACTTCCCTGGAACATTCTCGAGCCGAGACTCACCCCTCCAAGGCCCACTAGACACCCAATCAGTCCGTCAGTGCGTCCTTTCCGTCCACCCCCGTCGTCTACGCTGAAAGTTCCACTCGAACTCCGGTTTGTGGCAGTGTTTTCCTTATGAAACGCCTGACCGCCCCCATCTGCTCGATGATCGCCGTGCTTCTTAGAAGCGTGGGGGTGAGTGCTGATTTCCGAAAGGGTCTAACCGCATACCAGCGTGGTGACTACGCAACCGCTCTGCGTGAATTGGAACCACTTGCGGAACACGGGAATGCTGGTGCCCAGTTCTTGCTGGGTAGGATGTACGCCAACGGACAAGGTGTTCCTCAGGACTATAAGACTGCGGTGAAGTGGTTAACCCTTGCTGCCGAACAGGGGGTCGCCGGCGCCCAAAGAAATCTGGGTTGGATGTACGACAACGGACGTGGTGCTCCCCAGGACTATAAGACTGCAGTGAAGTGGTTCGAACTTGCTGCCGAACAAGGTCATGGCGGTGCCCAGCACAATCTGGGATATATGTACCACAAGGGAAAAGGGGTTCCACAGGACTATAAGGCTGCGGTGACGTGGTTAACCCTTGCTGCCGAACAAGGGGTTGCCGGTGCCCAGAGAAATCTGGGTGTGATGTACGCCAAGGGAGAAGGGGTTCCACAGGACAGTTTCTATGCCCATATGTGGGCGAATATCGCTGCGTCTAATGGGGATGAGAAAGGTGCAAAGTTGCGAGATGCTCTTGCCCAAGGAATGACCCCATCCCAACTTGAAAAAGCACAAGAACTCGCCCGCGAATGCGTCTGTAAGCAATACAAAGGGTGCTGAGTAGTTGCCCGCCGGACGTGCCGTCTCGTCCAGCGCGACCATCTCCGCATTCACGGCCGGGCGGCGCGTCGACACTGGCCGATCCTGTCCCATGCCGACCACAATGCCGTTGCGCACCACGAGCGCGCCGACTGGCACCTTGCCTTGCAATGCGGCTTGCTCAGCGAGCACGCATGGCGCGGCCCATCCAACTGGTATCGGTAACGCCGACGTCAGGCAAGCTCGACGCTACTATTCCCACTCAATCGTTCTACGTATTTTTTTTCGTTAGTTCTCAATGGGTTACAAAAAGTTTCAAACTTCTCTCAAACTCCTCAAGTATCACACCCCATTGATTCTGCCTTTGGATACTATCGTGGTTGAGTAGTAAGTCACTGAAAATCCACAAGTCTACAACCTACACCACTTTGAGACTTTCACACAGGATTTTTGGACCCCACAGCACCCCACACAACCGCGAATTGCGAGGGGGTTGAATGAAGCCTTGTTTTTATCGATCCCCTAGTGTGTAACTCTTTTATAGAGGAAAAGTGCAGTCAATACAGCAAACACTATGGTTCCGCCAATAAGGTGCCCAGCTTGGGTGACTGTCATTGTACCAAGCGTGATACACATAACGGCAAAACACACAATGCATCCGTTGAGAACTGACTGCTGTGACTTTGTATCCTCTACTCTTCCTGCAAAAAAGATAATAGAGGCTATTGCGAAGAGTAGTGAACCGATGAGATGCCGGATTGTGACCGCTACATCAAATGCGTCACCCTTAGCGTAAGGAAATTCATTTTCCGTGATACCTTCAGGATCAATGTGCATCCTTAAGCTAAGCAACGTCAGCACAACCGCACAACCGGTTAATGTTCTTTTGTAAGACAATAAATTTTTCATAGTCTGTATCTCCGTGGTGTTAACTAATCAAGATTGTATCTATACGCAACGCTCCACTATACCTGCATCTAGTTGTGTTCTCTTTAAGGAATAGGTGTCTGCTTCCTCTCAAAGAGGGTCGCATCCTGGTGGATATCATTCTTTACAAGCATCCCTGATTTTTGACCTATGTCTAACTGGTGGAATGCATGATTTTGGTGTTTTCTGCGGGTCTGAATTTTTGTTTGACGTTAGTTAGAAGTTCTAAAAATTCTATAAACCATTTATTTTAAAGGATAAAATGTTACAGAAATCATTCCCACTCAATAGTATATGCGTTGTAGGTTATTGTTTTTATTAAAGTATTTTTTTGTTTGTAACTACTTTGTAACTTTACCCCAACCACCTAACCTGTCTCCGCTGTGTGTGAGTTCTCCTAACTCTTTGTTTTTATTGGGAAGTCGTCCACTCCCACTTACAAACTTGGCGCTAACCAACCTACCATCTTTTTCGGTTAGGTGACTCAATCGGTGTATCTGCCGAGTGCCCGGTAGACACGCGCATCCTACCCCAGCACTCGCCATCCTCCCGCACACCCACCTTCTCACTCCCAATAGAAACCCAATCCGTGGCGGACTTTTCCTATGAGACGCCTGGCCGCCACGCTCTGCCTGACCTTTGCCGTACTTCTGGGAAGTGCGTAGATGCCTACGAGTGCTGATTTTTGGAACGGGTTAGGTGCTGCTCAAAATGAGAACTACGCAACCAATTTATTTCAGTTTCCACCGTGACCAGAAACTAAGTGCTGCGATTATTCCTGTGGCAATCACTGGCGGCACCGGCAACGGAAGACCACGAAGGGGACCTTCCATAAAAATTATGACAGCACACATCGCAGAGAAACCGATAGCAGCACCCAAAAGAATTGCTTTTTGGTTATCCACTCCCTCAACGCTTCTGGATTGAAATGCAAAACACACAACCATAAATAGCATACCAGACATAACGTATCGCTGAGTTATTCCAATTTCCAAACCTAACCCTTCGGCAGTGGGGTATGACTTTAAAATAAAAAACTCTGGAACAGCAAGAAACGCAATCAAAAAGACTAGAGGCACTGCTGCAACCAGAGACATCATTATTTTATATGGCATATGAACTCCTTAATAATTGTTGAGATTGTCGATCTAACCACTTTTGTGGTGTTCCCGCTATTTTATACAGTCTCTTATTTCATACTATCATACAAAGTTTTATTTTTAGCACAAATACTTGCCCGTAAATGTGTCCGTAAGAAATACAAAGGGTGTTGAGTAGAACCTAACCGAGTGCCCGATAGACACTCGCTCGTCCTATCCCCATCGCCTTCGCTATCGCTGACGCACCCATACCACTCGCCTTGAGTTCCCTGACCTTCTCTATATCCACAGAGGGTTTGCGACCTTTATAGACCCCTCGCTCCTTCGCTTTCGCTATAACTCCCATCTGCCTTTCTCTGCGAAGGTTGGTCTCAAACATCCGAAAAGACCATCGAAGACCGACTGAATGAGATACTGAAGGTTCAGTTGGTTCAGTCCAGACAATCACTCGCAATGGGTGCATTGCTGTATGGGTTGAGTTCCAAGAGAAAACGCAGACGGTGAGGACATCACCTCGATCAACTAACCGCTAGTCGGAAATCTTCACGTCGTTCTTGTAGGTGCCTTTTACTACTAACTTTCCATTCTCCCAGTAATTGACATAAGGACCCTCTCTCTTACCGTCCTTGAGGGTTCCTTGTTCCTGTAACCTTCCGTTTTCGTAGTAACTGACAAAAGGACCGTCCAACTTACCTTCCACATAGGTGAGTTTCATCGATACCTTTCCGTTTTCGTGGTAATAGACCCAAGAACCGTCTTCCTTACCGTCCTTGAAGGTTCCTTTTCCCCCGAACTGTCCGTTTTCGTGGTAACTAACCCAAGGACCTTCTTTCTTACCGTTCCTAAATGACCCCTGTTTTTTCCCCGTGACGTTTCCCGTAAAGGGAACGTCAGTGAACTTCTTGTAGTAGAGACCGTCCCGTTCCACTAAATCCCCGTACTTGACCGAATCCCCCATTGCGAGGGATGGGAACAGGAACAATGCGAGGACCAGTGATGCGATGGTTCGGTTCATCTGGAAAACTCTGCGACGGAGTGGGGTTTGCTGCACTACGCGGTTCATAGAGAGTAATAGACCCAAGATGCGTCTTCTTGCCGGTTACTCGCTAAAGACAATCCCTGACTTGTCTATTTGGAAGGATTTGAGTGCTGCTGATTTCAACATCTCATCGTCATAGTGCTCGTAGTGCGTCTCGATGTAGGAAGCGGATGTGCCCGCCATTTCCGCGATTTCGCTGTAGGTATTCCCTGCCCGAATGCGACAAGTGATTCCAAAGTGACGCAGGGAATACCACGTTAGTTTGTGGGTCTGGTAATCCTCGACACCAATCCCGTACATCAGATTCCTCCAGTGCGAATACCAACGAATTCTGCTGAGTCGAGCGTTCCCGTAGATTGCCGAGAAGACAAAATCATCAGGTTCCGTATGTGTGCTTCGCTCCTTCAGGCGCAAGAAATACTCCCCTCCTCGCACCATGATTCGTCTGCTGTTGCGAGTCTTCGACGTTTCACCTCGCACGTTGAGCGTCGCCAACTGGATTCGCTTTTCGTTCGCATCGATTACCGGGGCGATTCTCTCGATATCACCCCACTTGAGTTGACATAACTCACCCGCTCGCATTAACGAGTTCGATGCGATCAGCACGGCATCGCGCACCATCAGTCGTTCCAGTCGCTCAAGAGGTTCCGGTACCTGCCTCTTGGAGACGTAACTGCGCATGAAACGCACTAGGGAGTCGTATTCTTCGAGTGAGAAGATGTCTCGCCTCCCCACGTCTTCCTTGCGAATGGAGATGGGACGAAACTCAAGTTTCGAGAGGTTGGTGTATCCCTCTCGATACGCAAAATCCATCATGTGGTTGATGGTGGATTGCTCGTTACGAATGGTGACGCTTTGGGTCGAAGGATTGGTGTCCTTACGCCAATCTTCGTAGTCGTAAAACGAGGTGCGCTCTAACTCACCAATTTTCAGACGCTCGCCCTTGCAGGCAAGAATGTGCTTCATCTGGGATTTCAGGGTGCCCAGACGAGCCTTGGTGATGCGGGTGCCGACATCACCTTCTCGCCATGCGATGTAGAGGTCGGTGAGTTCTTTGAGAGAAAGACCGAAGAGTTTCTTGCCTGCCGCAAGGTTCGCGTGGGTGTCGAGGTAGAGTTGCTCTGCCCTCTGGATTGCCGATTCCAGGTCTCTGGTACGCAGTGATTTACGCAGATATTTCTATTCGTCCGTAATCCACATACGGAACTGCCAAACGTCACCCGATTGCGCAACTCGAAAAATCTCTGCTTTACCGCCAAAGATTTTGTGATTCTGCGCGCTCGTATTGCCCTTGCCTACGCGGTTCCTTTTCTTTCTCGGCAACCAATCCCCCCTTCTCGATGACTACACTGGTGGGTGATAAATCGGGTCTTTTCTCACTCACCAGAATAGTCACGCTGGTTTGTAAGATTCTTTGTTTACTGAAACAGAGAAATCCATACAAATGAAGGGCGTAAGTCAAAAGTTTATAACAAGTTTGAAAACTAGATTTCGTTATAAAACAATAACTTAAATTACTATTACTACTCCCACTCGATCGTAGCCGGCGGCTTACCGGAGATATCGTAAGCGACGCGCGAGATCCCTGGCACCTCGTTGATGATGCGGTTCGACACCCGCTCTAGCAGCTCATAGGGCAGGTGGGCCCAGCGCGCTGTCATAAAATCAACCGTCTCCACCGCCCGCAACGCGATGACATGCTCGTAACGCCGCTGATCACCCATAACACCGACCGACGATACCGGTAGATAGACTGCGAACGCCTGACTCACCCGGTCGTACCAGTCAGCTGCGCGGAGCTCGTCGATGAAGATGGCATCAGCCCGACGCAAGATGTCTGCATAATCCTTCCGGACCGCTCCGAGGATCCGCACGCCGAGCCCAGGCCCGGGAAACGGGTGCCGAAAAACCATCTCATGCGGCAAGCCAAGCGCAATACCCAGCTTGCGCACCTCGTCTTTGAACAACTCCCGCAAAGGCTCGACCAGCTCGAGATTCATGTCCTCAGGCAAGCCACCCACGTTATGGTGAGACTTGATAACGTGCGCTTTGCCGGTGGATGCCCCGGCGGACTCGATGATGTCGGGGTAAATGGTGCCTTGCGCGAGGAAGCTCACGTCTTCGAGCTTCTCCGCCTCGGCATCGAATACCTCGATGAACAGGCGCCCTATGATCTTCCGTTTCTCTTCCGGATCTGTGACCCCTTCTAGCTCGCTGAGGAACCGCGCCTGCGCATCGACCCGCTTTACGTGTACGCCCATGTTCGCGCCGAGCGTCGCCATGACTTGGTCACCTTCGTCGAGGCGCAACAACCCGTGATCAACGAAGATGCAGGTCAGCCGATCGCCAATCGCCCGATGAAGGAGCGCCGCAACAACCGACGAATCAACCCCGCCGGACAAAGCGAGCAGCACCCGTCGATTTCCGATCAGCCCTCGGGCGGTCTCAATGCTGTCGTCGAGAATGTTCTGCGCAGTCCACAGCCCCCGGCACCCGCAGATCTCCCGAACGAACTGCTCGAGAATGCGGTCGCCTTGGCGGGTATGCGTGACTTCGGGGTGGAATTGCACACCGTAGAAGCGACGCGTCTCGTCGGCGATACCCGCGATAGGGGCATGCGGCGTCGAAGCGATGACCTTGAATTTCGGCGGCAAGACGGTGACGCGATCGCCGTGGCTCATCCACACGTCGAGCAAGCCATGCCCTTCGTCATTCGTGGAGTCTTGAATGCCGCGCAGGAGCGCCGAATGGCCGCGAGCACGCACTTGAGCAAACCCGAATTCCCTCGTCGGCGCGCGCTCCACCGCACCGCCGAGCTGCGCTGCCATGGTCTGCATCCCATAGCAGATCCCAAGAACGGGGACCCCGAGCTCGAATACGATATCGGGTGCGCGAAACGAGGAAGACGCGTGCACCGATTCCGGTCCGCCGGAGAGGATGATACCGGTGGGAGCAAACGCCTCCACTGCGGCACCGCCGATGTCAAACGCCTTGATCTCGCAAAAGACGCCTACCTCTCGAACACGCCGCGCAATGAGCTGGGTGTACTGGGCGCCAAAATCGAGGATCAGGATACGGTCGGCGTGAATATCGAGCGACGAAGGGCCCGGCCCATCGGTTACTGGGTTAACGTTGATGTTTCCCCTCCTGCGTCGTGTATTCGCCGCACCGCGCAAGCGTCAGCTGTGCGGGAATGCGCAAGCCTCCCTTCCTTCACCATCGCTTCAAGCCCGGGGAGATCCGCGCTCAGGTGTCCGCGTGATCGCATGCACGCCGTGAGCTCTCGCTTCCGGGCAATCACCGGCTAAGCGTTCGGATAGTTCGGCGCCTCTTTCGTGATGTTGATGTCGTGCGCGTGACTTTCGCGAATACCCGCGGCGGAGATGCGGTGGAAGCGGGCATCATGACGCATCCGCTCAACAGTGGCACATCCGGTATAGCCCATGCTCGCCCGCAACCCGCCGATCAGCTGACCAATCACGGGTGCCAGATTGCCCTTATAGGGCACGCGACCTTCAATCCCCTCCGGCACAAGCTTCTCTATCTCGGATGCCTCGTCCTGGAAATACCGATCGCTCGATCCGTGCTCCCCCGACATCGCACCGAGCGAACCCATGCCCCGGTAGGACTTGTACGAACGCCCTTGATAGAGCTCAACCTCACCTGGGGACTCCTCCGTGCCCGCGAACAAGCCACCTATCATCACCGAGAACGCCCCACACGCCAGCGCCTTGGCAATGTCGCCGGAGTAACGGATGCCGCCGTCGGAGATGAACGGTACGCCCCTGCCTTCCAGCGCACTCGCTACCTCGGCTAGGGCCGTGAGCTGAGGTACCCCCACACCGGCAACGATTCGAGTGGTGCATATAGAGCCTGGCCCGATACCCACTTTCACGGCATCGGCACCGGCGTCGGCGAGCGCGCTGGCTGCCTCGCCAGTAGCAATGTTCCCCGCGATGACCTGCAGGTCGGGATAAGAAGCTTTGACACGTCGCACCCGCTCGATCACACCGCGTGAGTGGCCGTGCGCGGTATCGACCACGAGCACGTCTACACCCGCTTCGACCAGCGCATCGACCCGCTCGTCGGTATCGGCCGACGTCCCGACTGCCGCGCCGACGCGCAACCGCTCCTGCTCATCCTTGCAAGCATCGGGGAAATCTGCGGCCTTCTGGATATCCTTCACCGTGATCAAGCCGCGCAGCTCAAAGTCGTCGTTTACGACCAATACTCTCTCGATTCGGTGATGATGCAGCAGCTCGATGACTTCCTGCTGCTCGACCCCTTCGCTCACCGTAACGAGCCGCTCACGAGGGGTCATTGCGGCGCTGATGGGGCTGTCGAGACGCGTCTCGAAGCGCAGGTCTCGGCGGGTAACGATGCCGACGAGCGAATCGCCGTCTACTACCGGCACGCCTGAGATGCCGCGGGTACGGGTGAGGTTAAGCACCTCGCCGATGCTGGTTGTCGGTGAGACCGTGATCGGGTCCTTCACCACCCCGCTCTCGAACTTCTTGACCCTGCGAACCTGCTCCGCTTGATGCTGGATGCTCATGTTCTTGTGGATGATGCCGAGCCCCCCTTGCTCTGCAATCGCGATCGCGAACCGGTATTCCGTGACCGTGTCCATGGCCGCGGATATGAGGGGGATGTTGAGTCGGATTTCGCGCGTGAGTAAGGTGGATACGTCAGCTTCGCGCGGCAGTACCTCGGAGTATCCAGGCACCAGCATGACGTCGTCGAAGGTGAGGGCCTCGTCGAAACGCAACATTCTGTACGGCGTACCCCCTCTGAAAGTTGACCAGTAACCCTATCAGAGCGCCTAGTGAGATGTCCATGGAAATCGAACCCGACACATCCCTTCAAGGACCTCGAGTCTATTCTGTCTCGGAGCTCAATTCCGAGGTGCGGTGGCTTCTCGAAGATCACTACCCTGAAGTCTGGATCGAGGGCGAGTTGTCGAACTTCGCCCGCCCGCGTTCTGGCCACATGTACTTCACGCTGAAAGACGAGCGCGCGCAGCTGCGCTCGGCGATGTTCCGGGGAGACAACCGACTGCTCGAGTTCGAGCCCTCCAACGGCCTGCAGGTACTGGCACGGGGCCGACTGAGCCTCTACCGAGAGCGCGGTGAATATCAGCTCATCGTCGACTACATGGAGCCGGCAGGCGCGGGCGCGTTGAGACGACAGTTCGAGGCGCTGCGTCGGCGGCTCGGCGAAGAGGGCCTGTTCGACGCAGGCGGCAAGCGAGCTTTGCCCCTCCTTTCCCGGCGAGTCGGCGTAATCACCTCCGCTACCGGCGCGGCGGTTCGCGACGTGCTGGAGGTGCTGTACCGGCGTTTTCCAGCATTGCCGGTTATCGTCTATCCCACTCGGGTCCAAGGGGAGGGCAGCGAGATCGAGGTCGCACGCACGATCGCGATCGCCGACGCGAGGGCGGAGTGCGACGTGCTGCTATTAGTACGTGGTGGCGGCTCGCTCGAGGACTTATGGGCGTTCAATGAGGAGGCCGTCGCACGGGCAATCTTCACCGCAAAGACCCCCATCGTGGCCGGTATCGGACACGAGACGGATATCACCATCGCAGACTTCGTGGCCGACGTTCGCGCGCCCACCCCATCAGCGGCCGCGGAGCTAGTCTCCCCTGACGGCCAGGCGATCAGACGAAACTTACGCGGCTTCGCCGATCGGCTCGCGCGCCGCACCGAAGGCGCCTTGGCGGGCGAGCGGCGTGCGCTCGTGCAGACGTTCAGGCGCTTGCGACATCCTCGGCAACGACTCGATGCGCTCGCGCAGCGCAATGACGATGCGTTGATGCGACTCACCCGGAGCATCGAAGGGCGTTTTCCCCAAGACCAAGCTCGCTTGAACACCCTCGACGCACGACTGGGCACGGTGGGACCGGCGGTGCGAATCGATGCGCTACGCAGCCGCTTGTCAAGGTGGGCGGAGTCGCTCGATACACGGACTCGGCATCGGATCGACAACCAGCTTGTGGTGCTAAGCGGACTTCGCCGGGCCCTGGAATCGGTAAGCCCCGAACGTACGCTCGAGCGCGGCTATGCGATCATCCGAACCGAGCCAGCCGGGTCAGTGCTGCGGGATGCCCGCAACACCCATCCCGGTGCGCTGGTACGTGCCACCCTCGCGTATGGCGAGCTTATATGCGAGGTCGCTTCAGTCCAGGGGGACGCGGACGTCTCGTGAACGGGCCCGGCGGCCGTAACGCCCGCTAGCCCGGCAAATGCGCGCTGGCTTGCTGATCCGCATGGTACGAAGAACGCACGAGCGGTCCGCTCGCGACACTCGAGAACCCGAGCGCTCGACCTTCCTCGGCGAAGCGCTCGAACTGGGCGGGCTCAACGTACCGCTCGACGGGCAGATGGCCCTGGCTCGGTGCCAGATACTGCCCGATAGTAAGCATATCGCAGTCGTGTGCCCGCAAGTCGCGCATCACGTCCATGATCTCGGCATCTTTCTCGCCCAGCCCCACCATCAGCCCCGACTTGGTCGGTATACGGGCATGCGCGGCTTTGAATCGCTGAATCAACCCCAAAGACCACGCATAGTCCGCGCCGGGCCGCGCCCGGCGGTACAGCCGCGGGACCGTCTCGAGGTTGTGATTGAACACATCCGGCGGCGACTCAGCCAATGCATCGAGTGCACGGTCCATACGGCCGCGGAAATCGGGCACGAGCACCTCGATCCGCGTACTCGGGCTGTGCGCGCGGATCGCGGCGATGCACCGGGCAAAATGTCCCGCACCTCCGTCGCGCAAATCGTCCCGGTCGACTGAGGTCACTACGACGTAGCGCAATCCCATGAGCGCCACCGTTTCGGCCAGTCGCTCGGGCTCATTCTCATCTAGCGCCAGCGGGCGGCCGTGGGCGACATCGCAAAACGGACAGCGACGCGTGCACACCTCTCCCATCACCATGAACGTCGCGGTGCCGTTGCCAAAGCATTCTGGGAGGTTCGGGCAGGAGGCTTCCTCGCAAACCGTGAACAGCCCCTGCCGCTTCAGCAATGCCTTGAGACGCGGCACCTCCGGCCCCACCGGGGCGCGCACCCGGATCCAAGGCGGCTTGCGGGCCACAGGCGCTTGCACCGGAATGACTTTCACCCGGTTCTTCGCAGTCTTTGCCGCCCCGCGCTGGGCAGTGGGGTTGCGAACACGCCCGTCGGCGGATTCAGAGCTTGTCATGACGCCACTCCGGCTAGGAGAGAGCCCAGTATCGCATGCCGGGCGGGCGTGCAACGAGCCTATCGAGACGATTGCCGAGCCCTTCGGTCACCGCGCTGCACGGGCTCATTTACTGTGGAGAAGTCAGCCCCGCCCTGGGGCGGCGTCGAACACCCCAAAAAGGAACGACGCGGGCCAAGATTGTCACGCTATGTCGTTGGCACTGGCCGACGGAGCAACGGGAAACGCGCCGCTGAGGCGATTCCATTCATTGACGATCCGGCAGAAGAGCTCCGCAGTCATCTCCGCATCGTAGATTGCCGAGTGCGCGTCCCGCGCGTCCCACTCTAGCCCGGCAGCCTCCACTGCGCGGGCAAGCACCGTCTGGCCGTACGCAAGCCCACCTAAAGTCGCGGTATCGAACATCGTGAACGGGTGGAAGGGATTACGCTTGTAGCGGGTGCGCCCTACGCAAGCGCTCAAAAATCCGAGGTCGAATGCCGGGTTGTGGCCGACGAGCACCGCGCGAGTACAACCGGTCGCCTTCACCTTCTCGCGGATGGGGTTGAAGATTTTGGCCAGCGCCTCGCGCTCGGACACCGCGAACCGCAAAGGGTGACTCGGATCGATGCCGTTGAATTCCAACGCTGCTGGGTCCAGATTCGCGCCGGGAAAGGGCTCAACGTGGCACGAGTGCGTCTCACTTCGCGCCCATCGCCCCTCCGGGTCCACCTCGAGCAGGACCGCTGCGATTTCGAGTAACGCATCGGTTTGCGAGTTGAAGCCGCCGGTTTCGACGTCGACGACTACCGGCAGGAAGCCCCGGAAGCGGCGTGCTTCGGGCCCACGTTGCCCACCCGCCCCCTTATCCACGGGAGCACGTCCGTTTTGAGCGATCATCGCGGAGACCGGGGCGCGGCCGATGGATTGGCGCGCGCAGGGACGATGTGAAGCTCGGGTACATGACAAAAAAACCTGCATTTCCTGCGCTGATGGCCGATAAGATTACGATCACCCTTCGCCTCGCCAAACGCCGGCCAAACGACATCTTGCCGCGTGCTCCGAGGAGATCCCCGCGGGCCAGCGTGTGCGCTCCAAGAGTAGACATTGTAAACCGTCGGCGATGGAGAGAAGGAGCAATACGTATTCAGGTCCTACCCGTTTGTTGCTAGTGTCTCAAAGTAGCGCGGGCGGGCACCGCGCCGTTACGAAGACCAATCTAACCGCCGCCCTCGGGGGCGGGGCCGGTGCCGAATTCGACGCTACCAGGCGCCAAGTTCGGCTGAAAGTTTCCGGAGGATCCTTACGATGGCCGCTCAACCCCAAATGCCGCACGTGCAGCACGACGTAGACCGCCAAGAGACCGAGGAATGGCTCGAGGCGCTCGAATCGGTGCTGGAGCGCGACGGCGTCGAACGCGCTCACTTCATCATCGAATCGCTGATCGCGGAAGCCCGCCGCGCGGGAGCGAACTTACCCTATGCGGCGAATACGGCGTACTTGAACACGATTCCAGAGTCACGCGAGCAGCACACGCCGGGGGATCCGGCAATCGAATGGCGCATCCGTTCCCTTATCCGTTGGAACGCACTGGCCATGGTAGTACAAGCGAATCGGATGTCCTCAGAGCTTGGCGGACATATTGCAAGCTTCGCCTCCGCCGCAACACTTTACGACGTTGGCTTCAACCATTTCTGGCACGCGGCCAATGAAGACCACGGGGGCGATCTGGTCTACATCCAAGGTCACTCCGCCCCCGGCATCTATGCCCGTGCGTTCCTCGAGGGTCGACTGACCGAGCAGGATCTCCGCTTGTTTCGCCAGGAAGTATCGGGCGGTGGGCTCTCGTCTTATCCGCACCCTTGGCTCATGCCCGATTTCTGGCAGTTCCCCACCGTGTCGATGGGGCTCGGCCCGATCATGGCGATCTACCAAGCTCGGTTCATGCGTTATTTGCACCATCGCGGCATGATGAACACAGAAGGACGCAAAGTCTGGGCATTCATGGGCGACGGCGAAATGGACGAGCCGGAGTCCATGGGCGCCATCACGCTCGCCGCCCGCGAGGGGCTCGATAACCTCATCTTCGTTGTCAATTGCAACCTTCAGCGCCTCGATGGCCCGGTGCGCGGTAACGGCAAGATCATCCAGGAACTCGAAGCGGCATTCCGCGGCGCGGGCTGGAACGTGATCAAGGTCATCTGGGGCTCTTATTGGGATCCACTGCTCCACCGCGACACCAAAGGCCTGCTCCGACGCCGGATGGAGGAAGCAGTGGACGGGGAGTATCAGAACTTCAAGGCAAAAGGAGGCGCTTACACTCGAGAGCACTTCTTCGGCAAGTACGCCGAGCTCAAGCAGATGGTCGCGAACCTAAGCGACGAGGATGTATGGCGGTTGAACCGGGGCGGCCATGATCCGCATAAGGTTTATGCGGCTTACGCCGAGGCGGTGAACCACCGTGGCCAGCCGACGGTCATTCTTGCCAAGACCGTCAAAGGCTACGGTATGGGCGTAGCCGGTGAAGGGATGAACATCACGCACCAGCAGAAAAAAATGGGGGAGGATGCGCTACGCGCGTTCCGCGACCGGTTCGACATTCCGATCTCGGACGATGCAATTGCCGATGCGCCGTTCTACCGTCCACCCGAGGACAGCGTCGAAATCCAGTATTTGAAAGACCGCCGCGAGGCCCTCGGCGGTTTCTTGCCCGCACGCCGTCGGCGCGGAAAACCCTTGACGATGCCCGGGCTCGATATCTTCGAAGCACAGACGGCGGGCACGGGAGACCGAGAAATCTCAACCACCATGGCCTTCGTTCGCATTCTCACGGCCCTGCTCCGTGACAAGCAGATTGGCCAGAACGTGGTGCCCATTGTGCCCGATGAGGCCCGGACGTTCGGCATGGAAGGTTTATTTCGCCAGCTCGGGATCTACTCCTCGAAAGGCCAGCTCTACGAGCCGCAGGATGCGGATCAACTCATGTTCTACAAAGAGGACATTCGAGGGCAGATCCTGGAGGAGGGTATAAACGAAGCCGGTGCGATCTCGTCATGGATCGCGGCGGGCACCTCGTATAGCAATCACCACGTCAACATGATTCCGTTTTACATCTTCTACTCGATGTTCGGTTTCCAGCGCATCGGAGACTTCGCGTGGGCTGCTGGCGACAGCCGCGCACGAGGCTTCCTGCTCGGCGGGACAGCGGGTCGAACCACGCTTGCCGGAGAAGGATTACAGCACGCCGACGGTCACAGCCACGTCTTTGCGTCGGTGATCCCAAACTGCGTGTCCTACGATCCTACCTACGCGTATGAGCTCGCAGTGATCATTCACGACGGATTGCGGCGGATGTATGTTGAGCAAGACAACGTCTTCTACTACATAACCGTCATGAACGAGAACTACGCCCACCCCGAGATGCCCAACGGGGCCGAGGCGGGAATCATCAAGGGCATGCATCAGGTTCGAGAAGGGATGAGCAAGGGACGGGGTAAGAAGCAACCACGGGTGCAGCTGCTCGGCTCTGGCAGCATCTTGCGCGAAGTGCTCGAGGCCGCCAACCTGCTCGAGGCAGACTATAGCGTCGCGGCCGACGTGTGGAGCGTTACGAGCTTCAACGAGCTGCGGCGCGAAGGGCTCGAGATCGAACGTTGGAATCTGTTGCACCCGGACGAGAAGCCCCGGCGATGTTTCGTCGAAGAGTGCTTGAGCGGCCAGAAAGGTCCAGTGGTCGCCTCGAGTGATTACATCAAGCTTCACGCGGATCAGATCAGGCAGTTCGTTCCCGCGCCCTACATCGTGCTCGGTACCGACGGATTTGGGCGCAGCGACATGCGTACGAACCTACGCCGCTTCTTCGAAGTCGACCGTCACCAGGTAGTACTCGCCGCGCTGAAGTCGCTGGCAGACCAAGGGGACGTGCCCGTGAGCAAGGCGCGCGACGCGATCGAACGTTACGGCATCGACGTAGATGCGCCGAACCCCGCAAAGCGGTAAGGAGGGCACCCATGGCGAACGATGTTGACGTACGAGTGCCGGACATCGGTGAGTTCACCGACATTCCGGTCATCGAGGTCTTGGTCCAAGTCGGCGACACAGTCGCACTCGAAGACCCGCTCCTCACGCTCGAAAGCGACAAGGCCACCATGGACGTGCCGTCGCCGTGCGCAGGTACGGTCGCAGAACTTCACGTTGCGGTCGGAGATAACGTCTCTGAAGGCTCCCTGCTCGTTACCGTCACCGCCGTCGTGAAGGCTTCAGCCGAGGAAGCCGAGTCGCTCGACGCCGGGGAGCACCACCAACCGGAGCCAGCCGCTCCGGCACCGGAACCCCAGCCCGAACCCTCTCCGATGGCCGATATCGATGCGGTGGATCTGGCAGCCGCACCGGGAAGCTTGTCGCAAGCTTCCGCCCCGGACCCGCGGGCGCCGTCACACTATGCGCCAAGCGACGTCGCCGAGCCGATACCGAGCTTGCCGGGCCGGCGACGAGGCCGATTTCACGCAACACCCTCGGTACGCCGCTTTGCCCGAGAGCTGGGTGTCGATCTCGAGCAAGTCACGGGCACCGGGCGCAAGGGCCGGATTTTGCGCGACGACATCACCCAACACGTGAAATCGGCGCTCGGAGGAAGCAGTGCCTCCGCCGGCTCGACGCCAAGGGGTGAGGGGATCCCGTCGATTCCCACGGTGGACTTCAGCCGCTTCGGCGAGACCGAAACTCAACCACTCTCTCGCATCAAACGGATCTCCGGTCAGCACCTCCACCGCGCGTGGCTCAACGTGCCCCTGGTCACCCATATGGACGAGGCCGACGTAACCGAACTCGAGGCGTTCCGACAAACCTTGCGCGCCGAGAACGAAGCGCACGGCATCCGGATCACGGTTCTCGCCTTCGTAATGAAGGCAATGGTGAGCGCGCTGCGAGCATTCCCCACTTTCAATGCCTCACTGTCTCCCGACGGCGAGAGCTTGATACTGAAGAAGTACTTCCACATCGGCATGGCCGTCGATACGCCGAACGGCTTGGTCGTGCCGGTGGTTCGCGATGTCGATCAGCTGGGGGTGCTCGAGCTCGCAGAGCAAATGCAGGGCTTGAGCACCAAGGCTCGCGAGGGCAAGCTCAAGCTCGACGATCTGAGTGGGGGCTGCATCAGCGTCTCGAGCCTCGGCGGGATCGGCGGATCGTCCTTCACGCCGCTCGTGAATGCCCCGGAGGTCGCGATCCTCGGTGTTGCCCGAGCCACCCACCAGCCGGTGTGGGACGGCAACGCCTTTACACCACGACTGATGCTTCCACTTTGCCTGTCCTACGATCACCGCGTCATCGACGGCGCCGAGGGGGCGCGCTTCGCGACGTATCTGGCGAGCTTGCTCGGCGACGTACGCCGGTTGCTGCTATGAGCGCGCTTACTGACGTGTTGCTCCCCGACATCGGAGACTTTGCCGATGTCGAGGTCATTGAGGTCATGGTAAACGTTGGCGCGGCCGTCGACGAGGACGACGTGCTGCTCGTGATCGAAAGCGACAAAGCAAGCATAGACGTGCCCTCACCCCATGCAGGGGTTGTGACCGAGGTGGCCGTGGCGGTTGGTGAACGCATCTCCACCGGCTCGCTACTCGTCAAGCTGAGCGTCGATGCACCGGAACAAGCCGACATCGAGCCGGCGACGGGCGGACCATCAGACTCGAGCGTAGACCCGAACAGCCCGCACGAGCCAGAAACGGCTGCCACCTCGTCCTCGCCTTTCCCGTCAGGCACCGTATCGAGCGGCGTTGCTCCCCTGTCGGCAACCCGAACCCCGGCCGCATCCCCCGAGGACAGCGCCGATTTCACAGCGGACGTCGTCGTACTCGGCTCGGGCCCCGGGGGTTATACCGCCGCTTTCCGGGCGGCCGACCTGGGGCTCAACACCGTGCTGGTGGAGCGTCACTCAAGTCTCGGCGGCGTTTGCTTGAATGTGGGCTGCATTCCCTCAAAAGCGTATCTGCACACCGCGGAGGTGCTGGAGGACGCCCGCGCCATAGAAGCGCACGGCATCACTTTCGGGGCACCGTCTATCGATCTCGGCAAGCTGCGCGGATTCAAGGAGGCGGTTGTCGAACGTTTGACCAACGGGCTTGCCAGTCTCGCAAAGCAACGAAAGGTGCGGGTTATTCAGGGCGAGGGGACTTTCACCGGTCCCAATCACCTTCGCGTCGTGCGCGACGGAGAGCACGAAGTCATTGCATTCCGGCATGCGATCGTCGCCGCCGGCTCCGAGCCCACGACGATTCCGGGCACACCCGAGGACCCGCGAATCATCGATTCTACCGGGGCGCTCGAGCTCTCCGACATCCCCGAGCGCATGCTCGTAATCGGCGGCGGGATCATCGGGCTCGAGATGGCAACGGTCTATGCAGCCCTCGGCTCCAGGATCACGGTTGTCGAGCTGCTCGACACCCTGATGCCAGGCTGTGATCGTGATTTAGTGCAGCCTTTGCGTACCAGGCTTGACGCGCGATTCGAGGGCCTATTCCTCGGTACCAAGGTTACCGCGCTCAAGGCGCAAAAACGTCGCGTGAAGGCGGAGTTCGAAGGTGAGAGCGCGCCAGCATCTGGACTCTATGACAAAGTGCTGATCGCGATTGGCCGGCGACCGAACGGCGGCACGCTGGGCTTGGAAACCGCGGGCGTCAACGTCGATGAGCAGGGATTCGTGCCCGTCGACGATCAGCAGCGCACAAACATACCCCACATCTTCGCCATCGGCGATATCTGCGGACAACCCATGCTCGCCCACAAGGCGACGCACGAAGGGAAAGTAGCCGCAGAGGTCATCGCGGGGCTCAAGAGCCGTTTCGCTCCGCTCGGGATACCATCGGTCGCTTACACGGATCCGGAAGTCGCGTGGGTTGGGCTGACGGAGGAAGAGGCGAAAGCGCAGGGCATCGAAGTAGACAAAGCGGTGTTTCCCTGGGCCGCAAATGGCCGAGCGCTCGGCATGGATCGAAGCGAAGGGTTCACCAAACTGCTATTCGACAAAGCGCACGGGCGCGTGCTGGGCGCAGGAATCGTCGGACGGCACGCCGGGGACCTCATCTCGGAGGCGGCGCTGGCGCTCGAGCTCGGAGCAGACGCGGAAGACCTCGGTTTGACTATTCATCCTCATCCGACGCTCTCGGAGACCATCAATTTCGCCGCCGAGATGGTAACGGGCTCCATTACGGATCTTTACCTGCCGCGGAGGAAGAGCAATTAGGGTACGTCGCGACAGCGTCGCACGAGAAAGCGTACCCCTCGCTTCCATAACACTACCCGGCGCGTCCGGATCCGGGCCGCCGTTCGTGGTGTTGCACGGCTTATTCGGTTCGGGCGCAAACTGGCGCACCGTCGGGCGGGCACTTGCCTCGGTGGGTACGGTGCACTTGCTGGACGCAAGAAACCACGGTAGCTCCCCGCATGCGGCCACGATGAGCTATGAGGAACAGAGCCTCGACCTGAGGGTCTTTCTCGAGCAACACGCGCTTGGACCAGCAGTAGTGATTGGCCACAGTATGGGCGGGAAAGCTGCCATGCACTTTGCGCTGACGAACCCCGACTGGGTAGTCGCGCTCGTCGTGGTGGACATCGCACCGGTGAGCTACCCCCTCGAAGACGAGCCGTCGAATACCCACCGGCACCTCATAGAGACAATGCTGCAGCTCGATGTGAGCCGGTTCACGGAACGCCGGACGGTCGACGCAGCCCTTGCCCCGGCAATTGCTGACGCGGGCTTGCGCGCGTTCCTCACGCACAACCTCGTGCGAAGCGGCAAGGGCTTTCGCTGGCGGCTCAACCTTCCTGTGCTGGGCGAGAGCTTAAACACGCTCCGCGCCTTCCCCGACGTGCATCCGGCGGTCTTTCGCGGTCCGACGCTGTTCGTTCGCGGCGGTGCCTCCGACTACGTCTCGTCCGCCCACCATCCTGAGATGGCCGGCTTCTTTCCTGGCCACGAGGTTATTTCCGTAGAGAGCGCCGGACACTGGGTGCACGCCGAGCGACCCACCGACGTCGCGAGTGCGATCAACGCTTTCGTCCGCCTGGCCGGTGCTGGATGAAGCGCTCTCTTACCCGTCACGTTAGCGGCGTACTGCTAGCGGCCGCGGGATGGTGCGCAATCGCCCTCGGCACAACGGCATTCGCGCAGACCAGCGCACTGCACCGAGGGGCCCCTCACTCCCACCAGACCGAATTCTCACCCAGCGTTGCGCTTGGTGACCGGTTCATGGGGATCCGACTCCTCGGCTTTCTCGCTCTTCGACGGTTCGACTTCAACGGCATTCCGATCGTCGAACTCTCCGGACTCGCCTGGGACGAGGACGAAGGGTTGCTCTACGCCGTTTCAGACCAAGGCGCCCTGATCCACATGCGCCCGAGCTTCGACGACGGGATGCTGTCGGCGATACAGATACAGGCGGCTCATCGCTTGCGCGGCCCGAACGAGCAGGCGCTGCACGGCGAGTGGGCCGACAGTGAAGGGCTCGTTGCAGTGAACGCCGACGACGGCAAGCACGGCAACACGCAGCTCGCAGTCTCGTTTGAGCGCAAACCCCGGGTGCAGCTATTTGACACCACGGGCCACAGTAAGCGCCCGGTCGCCATTGCGCCCGCGCACCAGCAGATCCGGAACTTCCGCAGCAGTAACCGGGCGCTGGAGGCACTCGCCCGCCATCCCTCATTTGGGTGGCTCACCGGACCTGAACGGCCATTGAAGGGGCAGTCGCGATACGACCTTCGCGATGTCAACGCGAGCGTGTGGCCTCTCGCACCCCACCCGGCCAAGAACGCGTCGCTTGTCGCGATGGAGGCGATGGACGACGGCGGATTGCTCACTTTAGAGCGGGGATTCAATTTGAGCGCGCTTACGGTCATCATCGCGTTGCGCCGCACGGAACCGCTCACCAGAAACAATGTCGGCCATCCCTTGGCCTCCGAGCTCATCGCGGTGCTCGATTCCCGAGAGGATGTCATGGTCGATAATTTCGAGGGCCTCACCCGCCACCGTGACGATCGCTACTTCATCGTCGCAGATGACAACGAGAGCTTTCTTCAAACGACGTTCCTGCTCTACTTCTCGCTCGAGCCCCGCTAGACCGGCGACCACCGGGTCCGAACCCATGGAAAGGCGCGGACCGAGTACAGCGACCTCCCCGACTTAGACACCCCCCACTCGGGTTTCGGCCACTCGGGTTTCGGCCACTCGGGTTTCGGCCACTCGGGTTTCGGCCACTCGGGTTTCGGGCGCACAAACAGCACCTGGAATACCCTCGCCGGCTCACGTAACCCGCAACCCTGAGCTTTTGAAGCAATGGTCCCTGAAAAAGGACGCACGCGACGCATCGAGACCAGTTTTCGATTCTTTGAACCGCGTCAAAGTTGGGGCGCTAACCGTGCACTAGTCTTTTTTGACATGCCGTTAGGCCCCACGAGGTGTGAGGGTACAGTGACAAGCAAGGCTACTGGGCTGAATGCAGCCCCGTCCCCAACGGGACTGGTACAGCGGTCGGCCGAAGATCTGAGCGATGCCGTGCTCACCGAACTGATCCCGGTAAGCGCACTGCAACCATCTGAGCGCAGCGCGCTTCTGCGCGAGGGCACGGTCGTCGGCCTTGCACCGGGCGCAGTGGTGAGCTTGGACAAGCTCTGCGCGAGCCAAGCAGTCTACGTCCTATCAGGGCGGTTAGTAATACGCTGCGGCAGCCAAATCTTCTCTGAAATCGCGGGCGGAACGCTGCAAGCGCGATTTAGCCTCACGCAGTGCCAAACGCGTGCTGCCACAGTCGTTGTCAAAGAGGGAACCGAGCTGCTGTGCCTCGACATGTCGCTCATGAGCCGGCTACTGCTCTGGACGCAGACTGCAGCCAGCGCGGGGCTCGCACCTGCCAATGATCATAAGCCGGCGCCCCAAGACGAGGGACCGAGCCTGAAATGGCTACCGGGTCTGCTGGCATCCGAGCTCTTCTCCAGTATTCCCAACGCAAACCTGCATCGCCTCTTCGAGATCATGCAACCCGTAACGGTGCGAGACGGCGAGACGGTGATTTGCCAAGACGAACCGGGCATCCACTACTACGTCATTCGCCAGGGCGAATTTGTAGTCACCCGCACCCCTGCCGATGGCCAAGAGCCCTATCAGCTCGCTACGCTCGGGCCAGGGGACAGCTTCGGAGAAGAGGCTTTGGTGTCGGCGGCACACCGTAGTGCCACCGTTACCGCCCAAGGCCCAGGCGCCCTCTTTCGCTTGACGAAGGAAGATTTCATCACGTTGATTGCACAGCCAGGCTTACCGCACGTCGCACACAAGGACGCGCTTGCCCGGATCGACGAAGGCTCAGTATGGCTCGACGTGCGTTTAGCCGAAGAGCACCGAAATGACGGGTTTGCCGGGAGCGTAAACGTGCCCTTGCATCAGCTGTGGCCACGGATGAGTAAGCTTAGCCGTGATACCCGGTACATCGTGTACTGCAACCGCGGGCAGCGCAGCGCGGCGGCCTGCGGCGCGCTGCGCAAACGGGGGTTCGAAGCTTGCGTGCTCGACGGGGGGTTGCTTGGCCACATCGATACACCCGCACCGCCTACGCCGAAACCCGGGTCGGAGCAACGGCTACAGCAGGTGCTCACCCAAGCGCATGCCGAGATGGACGCGGCGTTTCGTTCGAAAATAGAAGCGACCGCCGAGCGGCGTGTGTTTGCCAAAGCGATCCATCGCAAAGCGTCGGTTAAGGCTCGCGATAAGCGGGAACTAGCTCGGATCCGCGCAAAGCTCAAACGCTTAGAGCTCCAATCCCACGCGGCCAGCCAGGCGCTGTCTCAAGCCCAACGTAAGCGGCTGGAGGCGGAGGCGGCGTTGCGGGCTGAAAGGGCCAATGCAGAAAAAGCGTGGGCTCAAGCGGAAGTACGAACGGAGCCACAGCGCCTGCATGCCGAAGAGAAGCTCGGGGCAGAACAAACCCGTATCCGGGAGGGGCATTCGAGGCGGGGGAGCCGCATCGCTGCGCTGAGCGAGGCGCGCGCTTCGGTGCAGCGGGAGTTCGAACACGCGCGAAGGCGAATCGAGGCCAAATTCGCAGCACGCCTCGGCGCGCTCGAGGAAGATGAGACGAAACTCACTCAAGACGCAGCGCGGGCCGAAGAAGACGGCGAGTGTCTTACCGAGGAAATGCGGGCCGACCAATCCGCTGCTGCTCGAACACTACGTACCCACACCGAGACCCAACGGCGCAAGCAACGGGAACACCTCGAACGGCAATTCGCGGCTGCCACGCGCGGAGTCGACTCTGCCAATCGACACCTTACCGAGTTGCAGATCCGTCGAGACGAGGCCGACCAGGAAGCCCGCGCTTTCTCGAGCAGACTTCACCAAGCGACCCAAACGAGGCGCCACGCCGCGCAGACCGCGCGCAAAATGGAGGAAATGCACTTACAAGCGCAAGTCCAAGCAACCAAAGCCCGAGCACAGCACGCTCGAGCCGCGAAGGCGAAAGCCGAGCGCGAACGCCAGACCGTGTGTGAGGAGATCGCCCGCTTACGCGCACAGCAACCTGTGGGATCTGCTCCCTCATCACCGGAAGCCCCTGGCGAAGCGACGTTGCGCACACGGCTAGCAACACGCGACGCGCAACTCATGGCAGCACAAATCGCAGTGGCCAAGACCGAAAGAGCCGCTCGTGTCGCAGAATCCACAGCGACGACCGCCCGGATCCAAGCGGCGGAGGAGACCGCCGCTGAGCAGGAGCTGCAACGACAGCTACATGCGGAGGCCGAAGCCTGGCGAGCGGAAGAAAATCATCGCTCGGAGGAAGCGCTCGAGGCGGCGAAGCGACAAGCGGAGGAAATGGCGCGCGCGCGATTCGAAAGCGATGCTAGAAAGACAGCCGAGCGTAGTCAGGACATCGGCATGATCTCCGACATTCAAGCCCAGCTAGAAGTAAGCGGTGAGCCTAATGCGTTAACGCAAGTTGACGGTAACAGTACCTACGCCGAGCGTAGAGCAGCGGCAACATTGAGTGCGCGCGAACGCGCCGACGAAGAAAAGGCAAAAGCCCACCGGAAGCTCGCCCGAGCACGGGCTCACATCGAACGATTGAAGCAACGGCGCTAGGGACTTGCCCCGCAACAACGGTAGCCGGAACATCAGGTAGCAGTATCTGTCCGCGCTAGCACCGTGCACGAAGCCGCCGCGGTGCCTTAACTCGCAACCTCGGCGACGCGGCGAGTCATGTTGGCAAGGCGCTCGGCCACTGTGCGTTGGAGCCGCGCCGAGAAACGAAGCTGACACGGTAGCGACGCCCACGCCTTCGTAGGCTCATCGATATGCAACAACGTGCTGCGTACCGTGGGGATGACGCTGCCTACCGAAGCCAATCCCTCAAGATATCCAAGCTCCCCGAAGCACTCGCCCGCCTTGAGCTCAACCACGCATACATCGCCTTTCATCACACGAGCTTGTCCTTCGACGATAATGTACAAACCACGTCCGTCACCGCCGTCGTGCAAAATGGTCGCTTGCGCTCTGTGACCTTCCCACCGCGCCTGGGCCAGCACCTCCTCTAGGTCCGATTCGGAGAAGTCTTCGAAGAACGAAAGCCGGCTCATCATTGCAAGCTTCTGCTCATCGGTGAGCGCAGCTTCCGGCTTCTCGAGCGTTTCCTGCACTACAGCAAGCGCTTCCGCCATCTCGTGGCCGCTTCGAAATCTCTCGTCGAGCGGCTTGGCAAGCGCCTGCGACAGCACCTCGATGACCGCGTCCGGCAAGTGAGGTGCATGATCGCGAATCGGGGTCGGGTCGCGGTTCACGATCTGGTAAATGATCCCCGGCACGTTCTTCCCTTCGAACGGCGAATGCCCGCAGAGCAGCTGATACAACACATTCCCGAGCGAAAACAGATCCGACTGCGGCCCCACATCGTCACCTCGCGCTTGCTCCGGTGACATGTATCGCGGCGAGCCGAAGCCGCCAGCCATCTGGGTCTTCTCCGCTTCCGATCGATAGGCAATACCGAAGTCAACAAGCTTCACCTGCCCTTCGTGCGTGAGCATGATGTTGGCGGGCTTGACGTCACGATGCGTCACACCGCGGCGGTGCGCATAGTCCAACGCCTCGGCGCACTGACGCACATACGCGACCGCATCTTCCGGGGGTAGCAGGCTGTCGGGACGAATGTAGTTGCGCAACGTATCGGCACCCCCCACATATTCCATCACGATATACGGTTGGCCGTCGGTTTCCCCTGCATCGTAGACACGGAGGATATTCGGATGGTCAAGATGACCGGCCGCGCGAGCTTCGTTGAAGAAAAATTTTCGCAGCGAGCGCTGGGTCTCCTCTGGTAGCCCGTCGAGACGACAAAGCTTGATCGCGACATCGCGCTCAACAAAGGGATCGTGTCCTCGCAGGACAACGCCTTGGGCGCCTCTTCCTGCTACCTCAATGATTTCGTACTTTCCGAGCCGTCGGTTCAGTTTTTCTTCCGTCACTGCCGGCCCATCATCTTTTAGAGCACAGTTGCACGTGCGCGAAATCCATCATGTGCCCGGACCTTGGATGTCAGTATCGGCGCTGGGGTCGAGGCCTGATTGGCCGGCGAATTCAGCGCCGGCCACCGTGCTGACCGCAGAGCCAATGTTCGTCGCCAAGCTATCGGCATCCAGCTCCAAAAACGCACTCAAATCCTCTTCCCAGCCGGTAGAGCCCGCCGTCTCGGCCTGTACTCCACTCGCATTCGCCGCCCGGGGCTCCTCTTTCAGCGAGTCGGCCGGAGGCGGTCCTAAGTCCGTCAAGTAGCGCGGTTCCTCGATCGCCATGCCTTGCACCAAATCGACCCCGCACGCCTCGAGGGTCTCTACAATCTCAGGCTGCTCGACAAACTCCGCAACGATGCGCATGCCCAATGCGTGGGCGAGATGGGTAACGGACTGCACCATTGCGAGATCGTCGGGGCTCTCGGCGATACCGCGCACGAAACGTCCGTCGACCTTTACGAAATCGACCGGGAGTTTCTGCAACTCCTCTTGATTGGGCGCACCGGAGCCGAATTTCGACAACGAGAAACGGCATCCGAATTCCCGTAACGTGCGCACAAGCCGGTCGGTTTGCCCGAGATTGGCTTGCGCATCCACCTGGGTAATCTCGAAGCATATCTTGCCCGGCGGCACCGCCGTAGCCGTCAACTGCTCGAGGACGTACTCCATGAGATTATCGTCTTTCAACGAGTGCGGTGTGAGCTTGATCGTGAATCCGGCTACTTCCTGCACGGGCTTGCGGTTCGACGCCATCCACTTGAGCGCGTTGCGAATGACCCAGCGGTCGAGCGCGGCCATCTGCTCATAGTATTCAAGCGCCGCAATGAAATCGGCCGCGGCCACGGCATGATCCTCGTCGTCCTTCAGCCCCAGTAGCACCTCGTAATACGGCTTGCCACCATCCCCGAGCGGGCGCACGAGCTGACAGCGAAGCTGCACGAGGTCCTGGCCCAAGGTTCGGTTGATCAGCGTCACCCAGTCCATCATGCCGCCAGCTGGCGCCGTACCGCCCTCACGCTCGGCGATGTAGAGGCGGTCGGCTTCATCTCCCGCGGCCTCACACGCTTCGCAGGCGCCGGCGATAGCTTCGTCTTTGCCCGAGGTTGAGTGACCAATCAAAGCCGCGCCCATGCAAACTCGAACCGAGTAATGCGCCCCATCCCAGTCGAAGGTTTCGCCTTCTACGGCGCGTTGAAACCGTCGCAGGGTCGCGTTGAGATGCTCGGAAATAACATCCCGGAGCAACAGGCCAAAGCGCTCCTCATCCACCACCCCGACCGCCACGTCTGGCCCCACCGTACGCTCAAGCGCCGCCATAGCTTGGCGGATGACGGACGCTCTTGCGCGCGCCCCACCCTCGCGCTCGACATCGTTTAGACCCTCCAAGCGCACAACGCACAACGCGTGCTCTCGATCGCGGTCCTGCACGGACTGCTTGAGCGCCCCCGTCATCTCCGCTTCAAAAGAACGCCGATTGCTCACACCGGTAAGCTGGTCGTGGGTCGCACTGCGTTCGATGCGCCCGTGCACCCTCTGGAGCACGTTGAACATCGCACGGTCGAACAGCGGAAGCTTGGGGCGATCACGCACCACGGCAAGGCCACGCCGCAAATTCATCGCGAGCTCGGGCAAGCTCAAGCTGGCTTCCTTCTCACCGCGTCGATTCACGAATACGAGCGGGTTGTGTTTCTCACCGATCCACACGAGATTGAGCCGCTGATTCCTCCCGCCTTGCGCCCCGAACTCCACCTCGTCCCCGACTTGCAAACGCATCGCGCGGTTTAACCACACCGCCCACTCCTGCGAGGCGACCGATCCGCTAACCTCCCCCGTACCCTCCGCCTCAGGGGTAGCTCGGCGTTGCTTGAGGAAGGCCTGCTGGCTCTCAGACATTTCAACGACATGGGCAACATGCGCCTCGTATGCCGCGCTTTGGCCGTCAAGCAGCGTGCTCAGGAAGTCGTGAGCAAGGCTGTACGCCGCAGGGTCTTGCTCACTCTCGTTCACGACGCGCTCGACGATGGGCGCTATCTGCCCCTCCAACCGAAACCGCCCGCTCTCCGGCTCGGGCGCCCCGTCAACGCAGTCGAGCGCGTTCAACAGCAGGCGGACCGGGTGATCGCGAACGACCAACACGGTGCCATCAGCCAATGCAGTACGCTGCACTACCGTCTCGAGGCGGAGGACGAGAGGCTTCAAGGTCTCATCGAGGTGCGGGTCCTCGGCGAAGGCCTCGAAGAGGAATCCGACCAACTCCATCGAATCTAGCGCCACGCTGCCAATGCGTTTCCCTGCGCTCCCCGACGAGCCGTCCAGCACCGCGAGAACCCGGTCTTTGAAGCTAGCGCCGCTCATGGTCGCAACGTCGTTGCCATCGAGGCTTGCCGAATCGAGGCTCTGCGACGGCATCAAAGCAATGGCGTCCAACAACTCGCCCGAGGAGAGCTCGGCGAAGAACTCGCCACCGGCCGATGCCGCGGCATTATCGGGCAACGCAGCCACGGCGCGCTGAATGCTCATTAGCGCTTGTGTAGCACCCGCGGCGGCAGCAGCACCAATCTCATGGGGTGCCGATCGCCGCGAGTGGGTAATCAGTGGGGCGAGACGGTCCGCCGACATCGGGCCGGCGCCAGCTGGTATCCCGATCGCGCCCGCAGACGAGTTCGCGCCACTGCGCTGGCGGTTTCCCACCTCAAGGTCTGAGAGCGCCACAGCCCGCGGCGGCGTCGAATCGACGCGAACGCCTGCATCGCCAAGCGAAGCATCCGACGCGGATATGCCGCCCCAACCACGAGCGCCCCCCGCCCGCGGCGTTGGAACCGAGGAACCCGGAGTCACCAGCGCTTGAACTTCGCCCGCTACAACCGGTGTTTGACCAGACTCTAGCCGACGCCCGCGTCTCGAGCGAACCACAGACTCCGGCGTTGGCTGCTTGGCGTAAGGAGATTTTGGATGGACACCGTGGTCGTCCAAAAACTGGTCCACGGCTTGATAGAGGTCGCCTAGACTTTCCCCGACCTCTTCCGCAAAAGCGTCATGGAGCAAGCGATTCGGGCGCTCAGCCTGCTGTAGCGTCTGCAATGCGGCACCGAACGCATGACACACCGCGACGGGCCCGACGGGATTGTTTTCATTGAGTATTCGAGAGCTGGCTACGTTATCGAGGCGCCAATTGATCGACAGCAAGATGACGTCGTGGCTGAACTCGAGCTTCGTGCTCAACTCCGACACCACGAGAAACTCCTCGAACTCATCCTTCTCAATCAGAGAGAGCCCGGCTGACTGCGCCGAATCTTGCGGCTTCTCCACCGCCGCAAGCGGCTGCCCGAGTTCGGCGAAATGCCGCGCGATCAGCTCAGAAAAGCATTCTCGTAACGACGCACTCCGCCCTTCGACCGCATCGACCGCATTGAGCGCCTCGGAGAACTGCTGTTGCTCGAAGCTACTGGTCGCCTCGCGGGTCGCTAGCAGCAGCTTTTTCTCGGCACGTCGGAAGAAACCTTCGAGCACATCGTCAAGTCTCGACACACACAGCAGGCTGCACTCCCGAACGATTTCCTCACGCTTCGTACCGGCGATACTCGGATTGCCGCCGGTTTGCGCCGCCGTCGCCTCCACCTGGCGCTGGGCGAGCTGCTGGAGCGCATCGAGGGCGGCCACATCGGCATCGACGAAAGCCAACCCTACGCCGGCTTCGAAAGCCCGCACCACCCGAACACTCACCTCGTGGACTCGTGTTCCGGCTCGCGGGTCCGTTTGGAAACGAACCACCGCTTTGGCCCGTCCATCCGCCGGGTCGAGGTCACCAATGGCCGGATCCGTGTCGTGGATCGGGCAGGCGAGAAAAATCCCTCCAGGACAAAAATCCCGGATCTGGCCAGTCCGCTCGGGCCAGCTCTCCCCTTCTAACCGGGCGGCAAGCCGCAAGGGCAAGCGAACATAGGCGCGCCGATTTGCGCCACTCGCCGACCTCTCATTCGCCATCTGTTCGCGCTCTTAGCTCCGCCGTGCTGCGAGGTGAGAACCACCTCTTCTCGGTCCTGGTTCAGAAACAAAAGAATTATAGTCTTATCTTGGTATCGGACCCGACATAGAGAACTTAAAGGGAATGCGCTTCGCAGGGAAAACCAGACGTCCGCACCCAACGCGAGACAGCCGAACCGGCTCATTAGCTCAAGGTTTTGCGAAAGATTGCGATAACCGGTCCAGGGCTCCCAGACCCGAAGCGTTCTCGCTCGCTGGGGATTACTAGTCCACCTTTGACGAGCCACGTTTTTCTATCGAGGAATAGTCTTAGAATCGGAAGATGATTCCTAGCTGCTGCTCGAATTGGCTAATACGGCGCCACCGGCAATGAACGAAGCTACGCGACTGACGAACCTGGTTTCCGTGACCTCCGGAACCGCCACGATGACGGTGGTGTTCACCGATATCGCCGACTACACGGCGTCCGTCGCCCGCTCCGATCGCGAAGGCGTACGCCGAATCCTGGCCGATCACGAATCCGCTGTCCGTCCCCTCGTGGAACGATTCGGAGGCCGGGTAGTCAAGAATATCGGCGATTCGTTTCTGTGCCTGTTCTCTTCAGCCACTGACGCTTTGCGCTCTTCGCTCGAGATTCAGAAGGTCGACCCGACCGAACACCAGCTCGCTATGCGCATTGCGCTCACCACTGGTGACATCGAGATCATCGAGGGTGATGCCTTCGGCGACTCCGTCAACCTCGCTTCGCGCATCCTCGCTAAGGCCCCCCCGGGAGAGATCTGGTTCGGTGCCGGCACTCGAGCTTGCATGAATGCGGCAGAGATCGCGTGGGAGAGTGTTGGCTGGTTCCGGTTAAAAGGCGTGCCGGGCGAGCAACAGTGCTTCCGGGTGGTGCCGGAGAACCGAGTCTGGCTGCCTCATGCCGTCGTGGCGGCCGCCGAGTCGGACAAGCTTGTGCGTATCCAACAGGGTAAGCCGCAGCCGCCCCTCCCCCCAGATCCGATCGTTCTGTTCGAGGGATTCAAGCCTGGCTCGGCGAATTTGAGCGATGCCATGGATGCACTCCCGGTGCTCGATCCCGCGTCACTGTTTTTGGCCGCTTACCGCATCGCTCCCGAAGATCGCCAAGGATGGACTGAGTTCGCTAGCGGCCTCGTAATCGGCCAACCCGCTGCAATCGACGCCGCAATCTTCGACATCACCCGTCCTCTAAACGAAACCGGCGAAATCTATGCGCTCGACGGATCCGCCACGATATTGCTCGACCGCATTGTTCGCACCGATCTCGAGCTTGTGCTTCGCGGCTTGGCGCTCCCCGCAGTGCCGTTGTCCGATGTGGTAGCGGCCTATTCCTACGAGCTGCTCCCCGACGGTCACTGGGTAACCCGCTCCGATCGCGCGATGCTCCGCGTCGAGGTCACGCCAAACAAAGTTACTGTACTTCCACTGCGCAACGATATCTCCATTGCCGGCGCGCTCGTTCCCTCAGGCGAACCGGTAGAGCTACGGACGCCGGTCGCCATAGCGACCGCCGCTGGTGTCGTACAGTACTGTCCCATTCAATCGGGCTACATCGGTGCACTGCTCTTGGACACATCGATGAAGCTCGGCATCAAGAATGGTCAGACGGCCGAGATCGGGCGCAAGCCCAATCCGCCCGGGCTTGCGTTTCCCAGCCGCGAGGGCCAGGACAACATTCGATGGTGCTCGGGACAACGCGCCGCACGGGCGCGGAGTGAGGACTTCTCACTGGATCGGGTTCTGGTCGGGAGACAGCAGGCCGCGATCAAACCGGAACGGGGCTCGATTGAGCTGCACCCGTTGCACGAAGAGTGCGCCACCTACGTGCTTCGCGAGGGCCGCATCGGGCGCGCCAAACGTCCGGTCAGGGTGCGCATCGGCGACATGATCGTTGCCGGCACGAACGTCATCGGGCTTCGAGCGCCGGAATAACCGAGCGTCCTACGGGCGCCCTGTCCCACGACGCTCGCGCAAGAAGTCCACGAGCCGTTGCTGTGTTTGCTCGGTGTCCCGATAGACGATGCCGTGGTGATCGGCGGGCACCATTTTCACCCACGTTTGTGAAGGGTCGAGCTCCTGAGCGAGCAAGCTGGCGCTTTCCGGGTCCACCACGGGGTCATCCGTTCCTTGCATTATTAGTACTCGGGTATCGATGTCTCCCAAGCGCTCTTTGAGTTCCTCAGTCAGACGGCGTAGCTCGTGGAGTCCCCGAATCGGAATGTTGCGGTAGTTGATGTGAGGATTCTCAGATTCGTTTACCCGGAATGGCATCACCCCCTCGGAGCTCGAGGTCCAACGTACTAGCTTGTTCACGCCGTGCACCAGTGGAACAAAGACCATCGAGCGATTCCGGAACTTCAAAGGTGCCGCCACCGCCGCCACTCCGGCAAGCCCGGCGGGCCGTTCTGCGGCAAACCGTAAGGCGAGCGCACCGCCAGTCGAGAACCCCACGACACACACCCGCTCGCAGCACTGCGCAACGATCCGATACCCCCGCTCTACCGCGGCGAGCCACGCTTCGAACGGCTGGTCGCGTAAGTCCCAAGGCGACGTGCCATGGCCAGCCAGGCGGACACCATAGGCCGGGAACCCTGCTTCCGCCGCGCGCTCTGCGAAACCGCGCATCTCTGCCGGAGAAGCGAGAAAGCCGTGCACGACGAGCACGCCAAGACCGCTGTCTGCGGTGGACTGGGGTAACAGCAAGAAGGGGCTCGCATCCTCAGTTGCCGTCTCAGCGTCGCGGATCGCGCGGTGTGCAGGCGCGCAATAAGCCCGCTTGTCGCCTTCGAACCGACGCAGCTCGTCATCGGCTAACGCCTGCGCGGCATCGCTCCCGCCCCACTGCTCGACGCGATCGAGCGCCTGCGTGACGGCGTTTTCGACCTCCTTTATCGGGGCGACCTCATTCGCGTACACCGCGATCAGATTCTCCAGGCGAATCTCATCGAAGTGGTGCTCTTCGAACAGTTTCGCAGTGAGCTTGAATCCTTGCTCGGTTGGCTCGAGAAGCTCCATCGTGGTCTTCGCGTGCAGAAATTGCTCCAAGCCTGCACAGTCTTGTCTGAGCAAGCCCCCATAGTGGGCGGGATCGAGCAAGCTGCGGTGCAGATGCACGGACGTCGATTGGAGCTGCTTGATCGTCATGTACAAACAACGGTAGAGGGTCGCGTTGTCTATTTCAGAGCGCCCCGACGCAACGTACCGTTGGATCGTGCTCGACGCGAGGTGACTCAGATTGACGGTCACCGCGCGGTACATCTCGTGCATATACCCGTCGCGGAGCCGGGCCACCTTACGACGCATTCGACGGCTCAGCAGTTGGGGCAGCACCGGGCTCTGCCCGCCGAGATCAAAGAAATCCTCCAGGTGGGACAAACGTCCACGCCGCGACAACGTACCGATCAGCGCATGTTCCCAACGCCGCCAACGCTCGGAGGGAAACAAAGGCGCACCAAGTTGGATGTCCATGTCAGTGTCTTTGAAAAGCAGATTGCCTTCGACCAGTAGTTCTTCCGTCGCCCTCGGGCTGAGCCCTGCGCCCAGCATCTCCGCGCCTTTGCTGAGCAAGTTCTCGCCGACCCGAATCGGGTAGAACGTGATGTTTGCAGGTACCACCGTCGTTGGCCGCATGCATGCGGTGAGCAGCCCATCGGGGGTCAAGCCCAAGCCCTCCGCCCACTTCTCGATGCGGGGGTGCTCTCGGCGATCACGAGCGCGCCGAACGTCAGCGCGAAAAGCTTCGAGCGCTAGTGCCAGCACTGCCGCCCCGGTGTGGTGCTTGCGACGGTCTTCTGCGGTACGCGAATAAATCCGGTATTCGCCGTCGTCATCGAGCACCCGTCGGTCTTTCACCATCCCGCCCTCGGGGAAGATCACGAGCTTGCGGCCGCGCAAGATCTCCGCAGCAAGGTAGGGCAGAAGGCCCTCCATGTCGTTGGGAACGGCACCGACCCGCGACAAGTACGCGGTCAAGGGGTCTCCGGGGCGAAAGAACTCCGCGGACGCCACCGCCCGTGAGTAGGCACCGCACGCCTGATAAATCAAGTATTGGGGGATAAACGTCTCGAACCGGGAAAAGTGATTGAACAGGAAAATCTCGCCCTGCTGCACCAGTGCGTCACCACCTCGGAGGTTCACGTTGATTCGCAACAGCTTGCGAAACAACGTGAACAGCCGCACCGACCAATCGTAGGTGCCTTCGTTGATCTCGAGATCCTCTGGTGACACCACATAGGGCGTCTGCGACGCCGAAGCGTCGGTGCCCACAGGCAGTTCAGTGCCCATCTTCCGCTCCTGATTCTCGAGCCGAACGCCAGCGAAGCAGTGTAAACGCCACCGCCAAAAACACGGTCGCGGCGAGCCACCCCACGACACCATCGTAGCCCGCCGCCAAGGGGTAGGCCGAGCCGTCGGACCGAGGCACGGACAGACGCTTGAAGGCATAAAGCGCGGTCACCCACCCCGCATGCAAACCGATACAGCCCGCAATGCACTGCGTATTGACCCGAATCAGTGCCAAGACGATGCCCGCGAGAAACAACGCCACAGCCGGACCCGCAATCTCCGGCTCAGTGAAGCGGCCGAAGCTCCCCGCAAACACATCCCAGGCAGAAAACCAGCTCCCCGTACCATCTGAGCCAGACGCGCCCGGCTGGATGAAATGGACGGAAGAGAAAAATAATGACGAGATCACCACCGCACTGCCTCTTCGGGTAAGCCCCGGAGCAGCAAGCGCGGTGAGCAAACCTCCCCGAAACCACGCCTCCTCGATGAGCGAGACCGCAACACCGACCACGACTCCTCGGACGAGCAGGCCCGGCAACAGCGCCAGCGACTCAGACAGCTCACGTGCGCCGGCGACCAATAGCCCAACCGCCACAAGCCCGATCATTGCGACCCCTGCGAGCCAGCCGA
>JACLAC010009597.1_pt1 | contig 36307 bp, 24 predicted proteins | sample 8027881 | NCBI WGS metagenome assembly JACLAC01 (sample SAMN15725517, study PRJNA655200) | protist metagenome | isolation source: fluorescence activated cell sorting (FACS) single amplified genomes of... | place: Spain: Blaines Bay Microbial Observatory, Mediterranean Sea | collected 2016-01-19 | reverse complement strand
AGTTGTCCGCGATTGGAACGCTCTGGCTTTGGAGTTAATTAAGCGATCTGAGCGTGGGCCTACTATATCGGGTCGATTCACAGCCTACATGAATACGGCGCTGTATAGCGCATGGGCTGCTTTTGATAAGCAAGCTCTGGGTTGGCTGGTCAATGTAGATCTTGTGGATGACTATCCAAAAGGAAATACCCGAGCGACCTTGCAAGAATATGCAATGGCAAGCGCAGCCTACGACGTTTTTTACGAATTTGCTGCGGGCGATACCACTATGCTTAGGCAAAAGTATTTAGAAATTGATACCGGAGAAGATGCTGAGGTATTAAGAGCAGAAATGACTGAACAGGCCGATGCCTTGTTAAATAGGTCGGCGGAAAAAGCCGCGAGCCGTCTTATCGATGAAAATGCAGCAGCGCAGTTAGCCAGTATCAGAGCGGAAGCCAACGAATTAGCTGAGCAGCTGCTGGCCTTTGCTTTTTCTGACGGTTCGCAGGTAGCTAATGATTATGCCGACTCGCAGGTTATATTTGAGCCCACCCCTTGGGCGCTGCCGCGGCCTGTGCGAGAGCAAAGGAATAAAATCAATTTTTATAATCAAACCGAATACACCGATGACGACGGGGTACTGTACCCGAAGTATACATTTCCAGAATTTGATCCGGTAGCAGCAGCTCAGTCTGTGGGTGCCACTTGGGATGCCAATGGTGTACTAGCCGTTGTATCGCCCGAAACAATGGTTGTGAACCCAGCGGTTGCCAGTGGCGACATTAAACTTACGGGTGCGTGGCAGTCATTAAGCGAATGGGGCATCTTCCCTGGAATAAATGATGGGGGAACGCAAACTCCGCTTACTTCTCATTGGGGCAATGTGATTCCTTTTGTATTGCCAAACGGGAATTATTTAAGGCCCGCAAGTATTTTGACACCTTACAATGCAAACGGCGAGCTGGATGAAAAATTTGTTGCAGAAACGATTCAAGTTACACAGTTTGCGGCAACAATGGCTGACGGCGTTGAAGGTGGAGACATTCAGCGAGCGCAGTCTGAATACTGGGAACTAGGCGATAATACGCAGTACCCTCCAGGCTGGTGGCTGGATACATCGATTGACCTTATTGAGCAAGCCGATACTGATTTGAAAACGGCGCTGACTATCACCATGAGTTTGAGTCAAGCTGTTTTTGATGCCGGTATTGCATCATGGGATTCGAAGTTTCATTTTGACAGCGTTCGGCCATTCACTGTAATCAACCAATTGTTCTTTGGTAGTAAGGTTCCTTCATTTCGAGGGGAAGTGTTGGCTGGAACCGATGATCGCGATGTTTGGTTTCCCTACCAGCTCCGCCGAAACTTTACACCGCCTTTTCCCGACATCCCCTCGGGCCATTCTTCTTTTAGCTACGCTGCAAGTACAGTGCTAAAAGAAACGTTTGCATCTAATTATTTTGGTTATCAATCGCATTCATTCAACTCACGTTTTGATCTGGACGATGGCTTTGATGGCGATCCCTCCAATGGTAATGAATTCACCGAATTATCTTGGGCTTATTTATCGCTGGCCGCTGAAGAAGCGGGTATGTCGCGTTTGTATGGCGGTATTCATATGCAAGAGGGCAATTGGATCGGTTTGAAATTTGGTATTGAGGTTGGTCACGCATCTCTGGCAAAAGTTAAGGCATTAATGCGTGGGAATGCAGTAAGCACACCTGATCTTTCCGTCGTTTGGTTTGACAAGTCACCTAAACTTTTATTCGGCACGATGAGTGCCGATGAGCTCTCAGCCCATAACGTTACTCGTCGCCACGCAGAGGTCTATGGGTTCTATGGCGACGATACCTTAAACTCCGGCGCAAGCTCGCGGGCGAAATCGGTAGAGTTGTTTGGTGGATACGGCCAGGATGCGTTTGTGCTTAGTGGCGATGCTAGGCTTAAAATTCGCGATTATGAGCTTGGCGAGACAATAACCATTGGCCGTGGTGCTTGGAATAGCGCCATTGGCAAGCCCTTGTCGGTTAAATTCGTAGCTGGGCAAAAAACGCTGTTAAAATTGGGCAACAAGCGAGTAGTTACTATTGATGGTCATTGGCCATTAGAGCAATTAACGATAGAGATCTTATAAATATCGGCTCATGCAGCCGATAGGTTGCAGTTGGAATCGGGTTTACAGTGTTTCTGTTGTCGGACAGTCACCATTGAAGGTGGCGTTTGAAGAAGTAGGCTAGGTAGATTAGGTAAATTAGTTAGACTAAGCTGTGCAAAAAACTTGCCATGGATCGGATAGGCTGGGATAGCTAATGTCTGAGCATTGCACTTGATGCAAATTAGGCAAAAGTCATTAGGCTCCAAGTTTTTTAGCCTGAGCCTGTTGACCGTGATGTTTTTTTTCATCAGCGGGCAGCTGCTAGCATCTAACCATATACACAGTGATACAAATAGCCATGCCGATGCAATGTGTATTGTTTGCATCTATGAGCAATGCCCGGCGTCGCCTGTCAATTTGTTATCTATTAGCTCCTGCCAGGGCATTCATCACCATATTTATCCTGTTCCGCACCTATGCTGTGTGCAATCAAACCCAGCGCAGGGGTACTTAACGCGCGCGCCGCCACAATCGTAGCAAAACTTAGCTACGCAATAGCTATGTTTGCGAACACCGATAAACCATCCATTCGTTAAGAGAAATCCATGAATACTTTATTAATGAGAGTGGTTTGGGCTGCTTCCCTATTCGCTATTGCAACTATTGCCATAGCTGAAGAAATGATTGAAGACGTTATTGTTGTGGCTCACCCTTTGTCGGGTGAAGGTTTGTCGCAAGCCGTTGATGTTTTAGAAGGCGGAGAATTAGAGCGCAAGCTGTCAACCAATATAGGCGCTACTTTATCAAAGCAGCCGGGTATTCACTCTGCGTCTTTTGGTAGTGCCGTAGGCCGGCCGGTTATCCATGGGCTGGGCGGACCTCGTGTAAAAATAATGGAAGATCGTATCGATACACTGGATGTTTCGGTCACTAGTGGTGACCATGCGGTGAGTGTTGAGCCCTTTATTGCTGAGCGGATTGAGGTGCTCAAGGGCGCCGGCATTTTACTCTATGGTTCAGGCGCCATTGGTGGCGTGGTAGACGTTCACACCGGGCGCATTCCTCATTATTTATCCGATCAGTCATTGTCAGGTGGTTTTGAAACACGCCACAATTCGAACTCAGATGGCAATACAACCTCGCTAAAACTTAATGGTAGCGAAGGCAATGTTGCCTGGCATGTTGATGGTACGCGTAAAGACGCTAACAATTACGACATTCCGGGCTTCGCCGAATCGGCGGAATTGCGCGCATTAGAGCCTGGTGAGGAGCATATAAGCGGTACTCTACTGGGCAGTGGGTTTACCTTTGAGTCGGGAGCAATCGGTGCAAGCTATATCAAAGACTGGGGTTTTGTGGGTATCTCTGTGAGCGATACTGATGCTGACTATGGTTTGCCGGGGCATGCTGAGGGTGGTGCAACACCCACCTTAGAGTTGGCGCAAACGCGAACCGATTTTGAGTTGGGTCTAGAGAAAATATCCGATGTAATTAGTAGTATTAACCTCAGGCTTGGCGTAAATGATTATGAGCATCAAGAAATTGAGCCAGATGGCGAGGTGGCTACACGTTTTTCTAATAATGCGTGGGAAGCCCGCGCGGAGTTCATTATTGAAACCGGCGATTGGACCCATGTGCTAGGTTTGCAGCACAGTCAGCGAGACTTTTCTGCGTTGGGCGAGGAGGCATTTATTCAGCCGGTTGATACGGCAGAAAGCGGCATTTTTTGGTTGGGCGAGCGCAGTATTAATGCTGTGAACGTTGAGGCAGGTCTGCGGGTTGGCGAAGTGCGGCACAGTCCTAGCGCCTCTGTGAGCAAAGACTTTTCAAACGTGAGTGGGTCGCTGGGTGCTGTTATACCGTTCGATTCCAATTGGCAGCTCAATGCTATTGTTGACTACTCTTCGCGCGCACCGGTGGCAGAAGAGCTCTATTCTGATGGGCCGCATTTAACCACCAACAGTTATGAGATAGGCGATGCTACATTAAAAAATGAATCAGCCATCAATGTTTCAGCTACATTGCAGTACCAAAATGATCGCTGGTCTGCCGCGGTTATCGCCTACCAAACTGAATTCTCCAATTTTATTTATCAGCAGGCTAATGGTAATCAATTAGATGATTTACCGGTTTTTATCTACCAACAACAAGATGCAACATTTGTGGGGGCTGATGTCGAAGTAGCCGTTAATCTCATTGAAGATGCGGATAATATCGTGCAGTTAAAAGCGCTTTATGATTTCGTTGATGCCGAGTTGGATGTCAGTGGTAATCAGAATTTGCCTCGCATACCGCCGGCTCGTTATGGTCTGGGGCTTGAAACTAGTTGGGGGCGCTTTAGTGCTTCGCTAGATTATTTACGCGTTAAGCAGCAGCAAGACACCGCTGATTTTGAATTTGCTACCGATGCATATAATGATCTGGGAGCTTATGCAGAGTTTACGCAACCACTATCGGCAACAACGTCATTAACTGGCTTCGTGCTTGGCAAGAACCTCACTAACGATGAGCAACGTGCGCATACTTCTTTTATAAAGTCTGTTGCGCCAGCTCCGAGGAGATCTGTTGAGATCGGTTTCCGCCTGATTTTTTGAGCTATTCACAGGCTCGTATGATTTAAGGTTCTAATTAAGTGCTCTTTCAAAAGTATAAAAAAAGCCCCGCATAAGCGGGGCTTTTTTTGTAACGAGTGAACTTACAACTTAATGCTGGCCTTCGGCAGAATCGTTATAAGCTAAATTCCAGATAATAAGACCAAAGAGAATCTTATTCACGAAATCGGCGAGGTTGTATACAAGATTGAGTGAGCCTTCATCGACACCGCCCATCATGTAGCCCATGACGTAGCCAACCGGGTAAATCGCCCAACCTACGAGAACAATTAACCTCATGTAGTTGAATGCTGACTTGACACTTTCGTTGGCCGCCGCTGCCTTGGAAGCTTCACCTGCAAAAATTTCGTAGATGATAATGGCCCAACCAACCATACCTAACCAGAAGGCTATCGTGCTGTTCATTACGCCAGCTTCACCTAGGTAGCCAAAAATCAGCATAACCAGTGTGCCGCCAAGGAGTCGCATGAATGAGCCACTACTAACCGATGCGCCGACCGCTTTTAAGATAATGTAAAATTCGATCATCAATAGAGGTACGGTAATCAGCCAATCAATATAGCGATAAACGATAGGGGTGGCTTGCTCGATCACCCAGTAATCGCGCATGTACGCATAATGAACGCCTGCAACCAGTGTTACTAAGCCAGCAATTAACAAGGAAAGTCGCCATTCTCGCTTAACATTCATTCCTTCATAAAGAAAGAATACGGTTGATGCGATCATCGCCACCGACACAATCCAAAATGAGACTCCTACAAAGTCTCCGTCTGCTAGAAATTGCATATATATCTCCAAAAAGTTATTTTTTCTTATACCGAGGTTTCAATGACAACGAATACACAATGATACTCGGCGATTAATAACACTCTCTTTATACACTCTGAAGATGACTGCATGGCTCAAATGAAAAAACCAACACTCTCGAGAGCCTTAATTGTAGCTCAGTGTTTTTGACGGATAAAGTAATAGGTAAGATTAACCAATTTTACACTGCAATTCGATCGATTTTTAAGCGGTTTTGAGGGGTTAGCTGAGCCATTTAAACGAATGCCTCGATCGCGGTATGCATAATTGGATCAATTGCCAATGAAGGCTAAGTGATATAACTTAGCGTGACCGCAACGTTTGTTGGAAGGGTCGCAACGAGCAAGCTTTCATGTGATTACTGTTTGAGGGCGATGCTGCGCCTGCAAGCCGTGCAAAAAATTACGCAATACTTGATCTTTGCATTCGCGATAATGTTTGTGCGCCGGTTTTCTGAAAAAGGCACTTAGCTCATGCTTACTTAAGCGGAGGTCGGCTAGGGCAAGAATGTCAATCATAGCGTCGCTCTTTATATCAAAGGCAATTTTCAATTTTCTTAAAATAATATTGTTGCTGAGCGTTTTTTCGGGCTCAGGTTGCTCGCCTTCCTTTTTGCCGCGCTTGTAATTAATTAAGCCATTTAAAAAAGTGGCTAGCTGCCGGTCATTGCACTTTACAAAATCGGGATCATCATCACGCTTGAGCCAGGCGCTAACTTGCTCTCTAGTGACTTGAAGATTAGCTTGGCCAAATATAGCAATCATCGTTGAATCGTTAAGATCCAATATATAGCGAAGGCGCCTCAATACGTCATTGTTGAGCATAAATTCTCGTTTTAATAAATGGTAGTCGAGACTAACACTACGCAAGCATGTCTGCCAATATTTACGCACATACTGGCGATGTGGACCGTGCATCTGTTTTGCAAAACTGTGGTCTTTTATCGAGTATAACCGATATAGGGCGCTGTGCAGCCAAGGGCAGAGCAAACCGCAAGAGAAGAGCGGTCAAGGCGATGGCAAATCCTCGTGAAGTCTTGCTTGGTCAAATAAAAGCTACCGCCGCACGTATTGACAGTTCAAAATTACTGATGTGATAAGCCGGTCGGATCTTGTAAAATCCCATCGGCGCACGCAATGGGGCGCAGTCTTCATTGTTATGCCATGAACACATCGAGCACATCGAGCGCCCATGAGTGGTGTAAGTATTGCTTCTCCCAAATGTTTTAGGAATGTGCAAAACAACACACAGTGATTAGTCGATTTATGAATAACAGACGCCCCTCATTTTATTCTCCTTTCTTTTTTCATAAGGCCGCGGTTAAGGATGTATCGCGTCGTGTGCTGATGGCTATATTGGTGGCAACGCTCAGTGCTTGTAGTGTCCTTAAGCCAGCTCATCAAGCAATTTATAGCTCTGGCAATTTGGATACCGATAAAAATATAGAGGCGTTGCTTCAAAGAATGACGCTGGCTGAAAAAGTGGGGCAATTAAATCAATATAGCGGCAGTTGGGACGTAACCGGCCCTGTCACAACGGGTGACGACTATAACGAACAGCGCTTGTCGGACTTACGCTCTGGCGGTGTAGGCTCTATGTTAAACGTTGTATCAGTTGCAGCCACTACCGAAGCTCAGCGCATAGCGGTTGAAGAGACGCGTCTAGGCATTCCACTATTGTTTGCTTTTGATGTTATTCATGGTTTTCAAACCATGTTTCCTATACCACTGGGCGAGGCGGCGAGTTGGGATTTGGATTTAGTGGAAAAGAATTCGCGTATTGCTGCAGTGGAGGCGTCGGCCGCCGGTTTGCATTGGACTTTTGCGCCGATGGTGGATGTGGGTCGTGATGCGCGTTTTGGTCGTGTTATGGAGGGTGCAGGCGAAGACCCTTACTTTGGTGCACAAATGGCGGTGGCGCGTATTAAGGGTTTTCAAGGCGATGATTTGAGCCGGCCCGATACCATTGCAGCTTGTGCTAAACACTTTGCCGGCTATGCGTTTGCCGAAGCTGGCCGTGACTACAACACGGTCGATGTGAGTAACACCACTTTGCACAATACTATTTTGCCACCGTTCAAGGCGGCCGCAGAGGCGGGTGTAGCCACCTTCATGAACTCATTTAGCGAGTTAGATGGGGTTCCCGCAACCGCTGACGCCTATTTGCAAAACACATTGCTGAAGGGGCGGTGGGACTATCGTGGTTTAGTCGTTTCAGACTGGGACTCCATTGGCGAAATGCAAGAACATGGTTTCAGTGCTGACTTATCGCAAGCCGCAGCACAGGCTATCAATGCAGGTAACGATATTGATATGGAATCGGGGGCTTATATTGGTCAGCTCGCAGGCTTAGTGAAAAGTGGTGAGGTCGCCCAAAGTGTGGTTGATAATGCCGTGCGCCGAGTTTTGGCGCTTAAATACCGGTTGGGATTATTCGAGGATCCCTATCGCTATGCATCGGCGTCAAGAGAGCAAAGTAATATTGGTAGTGCAGAGCATTTAAGTGCGGCGCGCGATGCGGCGCGTAAGTCGATAGTGCTGCTAAAAAATGACAATGATATTTTGCCGTTGGCAACCTCTGGGCAGCGCATTGCAGTGATAGGGCCTTTAGCTGATGATAAAGACAACCCTTTGGGTAATTGGCGCGCTAAAGCTGTGGCCAACTCTGCGGTATCACTGTTAGAGGGCGTGAACGCTGCTGTGGTTGATGCTGCCTTGATAACGTATGCCCAAGGAGCGCCGTTAGCCACTGCAGGGCGTGCTTTTCACAGTGAAATTACCATTAACACAGAGGATACCTCGGGTTTTGAGCAAGCGCTGGCGGTAGCTCGCCAGGCCGATGTGGTGGTGATGGCTATTGGCGAAGATGCTTATCAAAGTGGTGAGGCGCGTAGTCAGGTGAGTGTAGAACTGGCTGGCGTGCAGCAAGCGTTATTTGATGCGGTGAGCGCAGTGAACGATCAAATTGTGGTGGTGTTGATGAATGGTAGGCCGCTGGCAATCAGTACCATTGCTGACAAAGCAACGGCTATTGTAGAAGCATGGCACGCTGGCTCCCAAGCGGGGCATGGCATAGCCGATGTGTTATTTGGCGCCTACAACCCATCCGGTAAATTGCCTATGAGCTTTCCTCGCAATACCGGGCAATTACCCCTGTATTACAGCCAAAAAAATACCGGCCGACCCAGCTCAGAAGACGATGTGTTTTGGACTCACTATACCGACTCCCCCAACACGCCTTTGTACCCCTTTGGTTACGGTTTGAGTTACACCCAGTTTGATTATTCAGCGATTGAGCTCAGTGCTACCTCAATGGCAGTTGATGAATCGTTAGAGGTTTCGGTGACCGTCACCAATAGCGGTAAGCGTGATGGTGTAGAAATTGTGCAGCTTTATATCCGCGATCGTGTTGGCAGTGTGACTCGGCCTATCAAGGAGCTCAAAGGCTTTGCGCGAGTTGCGCTGAAGGCCGGTGAATCTCAACAGGTGAGTTTTACGCTGGATGAGAAAACGTTAGGTTTTTACAACAGTCAGGGCGACTATCGGGTCGAGCCCGGCGCTTTTGATGTTTTTGTTGGTGGAGGCTCTGAGCAGCTTGAGCGCAAGAGTTTTGAGCTCACGGGTTTGTAGCTTTCGTCATTAGAAAGTATTATAGAACATAGCGTGGTGTTATTTCAGCGGCAGATATAGCATGGGCTCGAAGAGACAGGCATTTCCACAAGATGGCTTTCAACAGGGTGGCTTCACACTAGTTGAGCTAGTGGGCGTCATTGTGTTGCTAGGCATTCTTTCGATAATGGCTCTACCCAGGTTTATCAATTTAAGTGCAGATGCCCACTCCGCAACGTTGCAAAACTTAATGGGCACGCTTCGCTCAACCATAACGATGGTCAATATCGGTTGTCAATTAACGCCAGATTGCCTGGATGCCGAGTGGGGCGCGATAGTCTATATTCCTGCGGTGAATAAACATGTTCGTATGTTGAATGGCTACCCGGATGGTGGGGATCCCAATCGCAGTGATGAAATAGATGATCTAGTCGATGCGCCAGATTTTATTTTGTCGTCAACAAGCCACACTACGGTGAGGTGGTCAATTCCCGATAGGACCAACTGCTATGTAGAGTATACTCAGGTGGTCAACACTCCGGGAGCAAAGCCTACGCTAACCATGGTTGATACTGGCTGTTAGTGCCGTTTTGTAGCGGCCTAATGCGTTTTTGGCTAATTGCTAAAAGCTCAGAAAAACACGGCGGGGGGGTGTAGGGCATTCAAACACCTGCAGCGTCTAGTCTTTACACAGCCATGCCTTTCTTGGTGGCGCTACGCTTGAGATTCTTCATTAAGTGAAATGAAGGAATTGCAAAGTGCATTATTCAACGCGTCTATAACAAGAGTGTAGCGATGAGTTCGACGTATTTTGACGTGCTGATTATTGGTGCCGGCCTGTCGGGCATTGGTGCGGCCTGTCACTTGAGCCAGTCTTGCCCTAGTAAAACCTTTACCGTTTTAGAGCGTCGCCGCGCTATTGGCGGTACTTGGGATCTGTTTCGTTATCCAGGTGTTCGCTCCGACTCCGATATGCTCACATTTGGTTATCAATTTCGTCCTTGGCGCAGTCTCAATGTTTTGGCCGATGGCACATCAATAAGAAACTACATAAGCGATACGGCAAAAGCCTACGGCATTGATAAAAAAATAAATTTTGGCTTAAAAGTACAGGTAGCCAATTGGAGTAGTCAAAAAAAACGCTGGACGGTTCTCACGCTGGATGAAGCAACCGGTGAGAAAAGCCAGTATGAATGCGTTTTTTTAATAACGGGTACCGGATACTACAACTACGATGCGGGGTATCTGCCCAACTTTAAGGGTGCAGACGAATTTAAAGGGCTGTGTATTCATCCGCAAAAATGGCCCGCAGATCTGGACTATACAGGAAAAAAGATTGTCGTTATTGGTAGTGGTGCAACCGCCGTGACATTGGTTCCCGCTATGGCCGAAAAAGCCGCGCACGTGACGATGCTACAGCGCTCGCCCTCGTATGTTTTTTCTATGCCCGCCTACGACGCGGTTTCTGCCGCTTTGCGAAAAATATTGCCTGACCCATGGGTTTATAGCTTTGCCAGAAAACGCAACATTGTTTTGCAGCGCATTATGTTTAAGATGACTAAGCGCTGGCCTAATTTTATGCGGCGTTTTTTTATTTCGCGCGCGCAAAAGCATCTTGGTAAAGATTTTGACATCAGTCACTTCTCCCCGCGCTACAAGCCTTGGGATGAGCGCCTGTGTGCGGTGCCCGATGCAGATTTATTCAAAGTGCTTAAATCGGGTGAGGCCTCAATTGTTACCGATCAAATTGAATCTTTTACTGCTGCAGGGCTGCGGCTGATGTCAGGCCAAGAGCTTGAGGCCGACATTATAGTGACGGCAACCGGCCTTGATATCCAGTTGTTAGGTGGCATCGATTTAAAAGTTGATGAGGCCGCACCCGTGCTCAGCGAGTTATTAACTTATAAAGGAGCCATGGTTCAAAATATACCAAACATGGTCTTTATGTTTGGGTACACCAACGCTCCATGGACATTGAAAGCAGATCTCTCAGCAAGCTATGCGTGTCGACTACTCAATTATATGGAGCAGCACGACGCCACGATAGCTGTTGCTCGCGATGAGCAAGGATGTGCGCTCGACACAACGGTAATGAGTTCTTTGGGTTCAGGTTACATTGAGCGCGCGAGTGAGCGCTTGCCGCGCCAAGGAAGCAAGCAGCCGTGGATCGTTTTGGATGACTATAAGGTCGACAGGGATATTATGCTTCATCATTCAATCAATGACGGCATACTTAATATTACGTAATCAGGCTGTTTTAGCAGTGGTGTTTATCGGTCCGCAGCGCCTATAAATTTCATGGCTTTAATAGACGCTGGCCTTCATACAAATATAGGTTCAAAACGAGATTAGCGGTTTGTTAGGCCCTAGCTTTGCCGTTAGCTTTTAGGACACTTCTAAAAGACGACTAATTCGTTTTTCTATGAGTTGTTTTTCGAAAGGTTTTATTATGTAGTCTGAGGCGCCTAGTCTCAGTCCGTGCTGTACGGATTGTCTACCATTCGCTCTGCTAATTATAACAATAGGTATGTGGCCATGTAGCTTGCTGCTTTGTATATCTTGCAGAAACTTGGCCCCCTGCATATCGCTCGGCTGGGTGTCGACCAAAATCACATCGATACTCAATTTGTTTAGAACGTCACGGCCCTGCTGAGGGTCTGGTACGATTGTTACCACGTAATTATCTGACTTGAGAGCCTCACGAATCATTTTTATGCTTTTGATGTCATTATCAATGAGTAGGATATGGGTTTTATCCAGCTCGCAAGCTTCTTTTAAGCTAGTTGATGTTTCTCCCAACTGGCGACGTTGGGTGGATATGTCAGCAACTATTTTTGCCAGTTCATCTTGTACGGCCAGTACGGCGTCATTTTGTATATCTTCTTGAATTTTGATTTTATCGGTGTCGGCTACGTCCTTTTTTAATCGGCCAAATGAATCCCTAACCTTATTTTCATCTAAAATATCGAGGCCGTTTTCCTGAGGATCGCTAATGATTGATTGCTGGAATGCATCAACTTTTTGATGGATAAACTGTGCAAAAAATGGGGCGATCTGCCCATCTTCTTTACCTATAGACTCGATTTTATTGACGGTTTTATCGAGCTCGCTTTCGATACTTTTGAATTCTCTATCGAGACTTTTTAATTCATTTCGTCGTCCGGCCCTCTCTAAATGAGCTTTTCTTCGCTCTATTGCTTGGCTCACAGTTAGTCGAAGGCTGAAGGGTTCATAGACGGGCTTGAATAAACAAAAGTCATTAAAAACGTTATCAATGCAAAGCCGGTAGCATTTTCTGGCTTCTTCTCGCGCACATAAAATAATACTCTGGTGCATCCAGCTGGAAAGTCCATTGCAGGTGCGATGCAGGGTTAGATAAAATGCTTCGGCTGCGCTCACTTTATGGCAGAAGAAGATGATGATATGAGGCTGGAACTCTTCCAGCTTTGAGACGGCATTTTTATCAATAAGGATCGGCTCAATCGTCCCAAAACACTCTTGCAGATGGTGCAGCACTTCGGTCAAAAGTTCGTCTGTTTCAGCGACAACGGCAATTTTGTTGTCAGTGTTGTCAGTCGGTTTCTCGTCAATAGGCATGCGGATAGTACTTCTCGAATACGATAGGTTATGGCTTTGTAATAGCTTGTGGGTTTCGTTCTGTGCAATTAACCCCAAAACCGGCTCGGTGGCGACTAATTTCGGTCAACTTTTTTTAGAAGCGTTTTTATTGACCTCAACTGCCTTTTGTTATCGGTAACATTAACATTAATTCATTTCTGGAGGCTAGTATTGTGTTGCTGAATTAGAGTGAATAATACCCTTTCTGGGTGTTTTGTGTGCTTTAAATGCGGCGCGGCAGGCATGGCTGTGTCGCGTGGCAGCCCCAATACGCAGTAATGGGCAGTTCCTTGCATTAATGCCTGACACACAAATATACAGCTCCGGTGGCTGTCGCAAATAGAGCCGGTATTACTAGCGGCGTAAACGACGTTGTGAAGCGATAAGCAGGGTCTGATGCTGTGCACAGAATCAGACCAATCAATGATGGCGCCCCGAATAATGCGTGATAAGAGTGCGCCGGATCAGCGGTTAAATTTTCCGTCTGTTTACTAAATTGTTTGAAAGCGCACTCGTATTGCACTTTGGCTCGTTTTGGAGCCGCGCATGCTCTAACGAGCATGTAGAAAATTTGCAGCGGCAAACCGCCATCAAGCATTCATTAGATTCTTTGCACAGGCCGCTTGTCTGGAATACTTTGCCAGTGAGCCCCAATAATCCCGCTGGCCGTTAGTGATGATGTGCCGTGGCGACTCATTCCCGTCGGCGAATGTCTTCAGTATTCGAGTAGGCGTTGGTGTGCCGATTGAGCACCTTGCACAGCCATTCCAAAAGCACCGATTAGGTAAAGTAGTGCGGGTTGTTAAAGTTGCCGATATAGTGCCATTTGCTGATTTTTTGGTGTTTTTTTTATCATGATACATTAGCATGCTTTAAAATTTTTAAGTGAAACTAGACGTGATGAAAAATGCTAAATCGAAGCTGATTGCAAGCGTGCAGAGATTTTCCAGTACCTTTGTTGTGCTGGTGTTGATGATCAGTCTTTCCAGTACTGCATCGGCTGGCCCGTGGATTGATAGCGGTGACCAGCGTCTGCGCCATCACATCTTGCTCTTAGCCGACAAAAACATCATCACGGTACCCGTGACCACTTGGCCTCTCATGTGGGCTGGCATTATTCATGATGTAAATCGCGTGGACTATGCGCAGCTAGACGAAGCGTCGCTGTGGTCGCTGCGTTATGTAAAGCACGCGTTTACTCGCCAAACTGAGGGCGCTTTGCGCTTTACTAGTCAACTATCGGCGGGCGAAGATAGCCAAGCTATTCGCGATTTTGGTGACAGCCGCCGTGAAAAATCCGAAACGAAAGCCAGTGTCGATTGGATGAGCGATACGCTGGCCGTTCGCCTGGCTGCCGGCTATGCCGATCAGCCCATCGATGGCGACAAATGGCGAGCCGACGGTTCTTATATTAGTTATGCCTTGGGTAACTGGGCGTTTACTGCTGGCGCCATCGATCGCTGGTGGGGGCCGGGTTGGCATTCAGGTCTTACCGTGTCTAATAATGCTCGCCCCATACCGGGTTTAAGTTTACAGCGCAGAAGTTCTGATGCTTTTGGTACCCGCTGGCTGTCGTGGCTCGGCCCTTGGCAATTCACTAGCATGGCCAGTCAGCTTGAGTCCGATAGGCAGGTGCCCGAGGCGTATTTGTTAGGCGCACGCTTCAGCTTTAAGCCGTTTAGCAGTTTAGAGCTTGCCATTAGTCGCACGGCACAGTGGGGTGGCGAGGGTAGGCCGCAAAGCTGGAACTCGTTAAAAGACTTGATCATTGGCAATGATAATCGTGGTGATGCTGGCATTGCCCTCGATGGCAGTAATGAGCCGGGCAACCAGCAAGCCAGCTTGGATGCCCGTTACAGTTTTGCTACAGGGCAGGCCTACAATGCGCTGTATTTCCAATTTACCGCTGAAGATGAAGCCGGCGGGTTGCCCTCGCGTGGTATTGTGCAGCTGGGCTTAGAAAGCAGTTTTCTTTACCGCACTATGCAGCATCGCTTTGTTCTTGAGTTGAGCGATACCACCTCTGAAAGCTACAGCGATGAGCGCCCTAACTATGCCTATGAGCATGGCATTTACCGCAGTGGTTATCGTTATAAAGGCCGGCCAATCGGTGCCAGTGTGGATAACGACAGCCGTTTGTTGACATTCGCAGCCGATCATTATTTATCCGGCGGCCAGCAATTTTCTTGGTCGTTGAGCAAAATAGATTTAAATACCGACGGCACCAATGCAGCGGCTCCTGGCGGCAGCGTGTTTGGTGTAGGCGGCAGCACCAAAATGGTAAACATGGAATATTCCTTGCCAATTAGTCATCACTGGCAGGCCTCATTTGGCTTAAAATTCGCCTCAGACGCCATTGTCTTTAACAACGAGGTCCTCGATAGCGGTGGCTCATTAACGCTCGACTTTAGATATTGATATTGCTATTGATGCGGATACGGATACGGATATTGATATTGGATAAAACTCTATTGCTCAGCCGCTAGCTGAATCCCCCCACGACAACTAAGGGTCCGCTCCTGCTGGGCGACTCTACATTGAATCAAAAAGACGGTTATTCATTTATGCCTATCAAACTCAACACGACCCGCTTACTGTGTGGCGCGCTGCTTTTATTGGCCAGTGCATACAGCGTGGCACAGACGCCTACCGCCGCGCAAATTGAGCAATTTAAACGTCTGCCGGCTGCACAGCAGCAAGCGCTGGCTAAGCAGTATGGGGTTGACCTCAATGCCCTAGGCCAAGGCAGCAGCGCCCAGCCCAATTTGGGTCAGACCGCTAGCAGTGATGCCCGCCGCGCCATGCGTTCTGTGGGCGAGGCAGCGGTTGAGCAAAAGGCAGGTGAAGCCAGTGACGCAGTTAACCTGCGCGAAGTTAAAGAACAAGAAGGCGCCGAACAAAAACTCAAGCAGTTTGGTTACGAGCTATTTAACGGCCCATCGGGCAGCTTTATGCCAGCCACCGATATTCCTATTCCGTCTGAGTATGTGATGGGCCCGGGCGATAACATTATTGTGCAGCTGTACGGTAAAGAAAATGAAAGTCATGCCCTCACCATTAATCGCGAAGGTGAAATTCAATTTCCTCACTTAGGCCCGTTGGTGGTAGCAGGCCTGAGCTTTACCGATGTGAAAGCCTTAATCAACACCACGGTGGCTGAGCAAATGATTGGGGTGAAGGCCTCGGTCACCATGGGCGCGTTGCGCTCTATTCGAATTTTCATTTTGGGTGAGGCTAAGTTACCAGGTTCTTATACCGTCAATTCATTATCCACCATGACCAATGCCTTATTTGCCAGTGGCGGCATTTCTAAAATGGGCTCGCTGCGCAACATTCAGTTAAAGCGCGGTGGTCAACTGGTTACCCATTTAGACCTGTACGACCTGTTATTACGCGGTGATACCTCTAGCGATGCGCGGCTGCTGCCCGGCGATGTTATTTTTGTGCCGTCTATTGGCAAAACCGTAGGGGTAAGTGGTGAGGTCCGCAGGCCCGCTATTTATGAATTAAAAAACGAAAAAACCACTCAACGAGCAGTAGCATTAGCCGGTGGGTTTTTACCCACGGCGTATCCGCAAGTCTCTCGCATTGAGCGTATTAGTGATGGCGGGCAGCGCACCTTGGTTGATGTTGATCTTAAAAGCGCTAAAGGCAAAAACCTAAAGATAAAAGACGCCGACGTGTTGCAAGTGTTTTCGGTGTTAGACACCATGGAAGATGTTGTTTTAGTAGAAGGTCACGTTAAGCGCCCAGGTGGTTCGGCATGGCGCCAAGGCTTGCGCTTTACCGATCTTATTGGGGGTGCTAATGCGTTGCTGCCCAACCCCGATCTTAGCGCAGCGCTTATTGTGCGCGAGTTAATGCCAACCCGCCAAATTAAAGTACAGTTTTTTAGCCCGGGCGCTGCATTTTCAGCGCCAGGTAGTCACAGCGACCCACTGCTGGGTGCGCGCGACCAAATTATGATTTTTGATTACAAAAGTGACCGTGCTAATCAATTAAAAGCTATTGTTGCCCGCTTGAGCGTGCAGGCCAACGACAGCCAGCGCCGGCAAATTGTTTCTGTTAATGGCAGCGTGCGTTTTCCTGGGCAGTATCCGTTAATGAGCAATGCCAGCGCCAAAGATCTTATTGCCTTGGCCGGCGGCCTAACCGACCGCGCGTTTAGCCTAACGGCGGACATGACCCGTTACGTTTTTGATGAACAGCAGCGTCAAACGGTTGAGCACGCCACTATCGATTTGAATCTTGCCGGCAGTTACGCGCTGGCACCGGAAGATGCGCTGCATATTAAGCACCTGCCTAGCTGGGTAGGTAATGAAACGGTAGAGCTCAAAGGCGAGGTGGTTTTTCCCGGTAGCTATGCCATCCAACGCGGTGAAACGTTGTCGCAGTTAATTAAACGCGCGGGTGGTCTTACTGAATATGCGTTTGTTGAGGCCGGCGTGTTTTCGCGCAAAGCACTGCGTGAGCTAGAGCGTGTGCGCTTAGCCGAATTACAGCAGCGCCTTGAGTCGGATCTTGCCGCGTCTAATCTTCAAGAAGAGGGCGAGGGTGTTGACCAGCAAGAAGCCGATCAATTGTTAACAAGCATGCAAGACATAGTGCCCACCGGCCGCATGGTTATTGATTTAGCGGCCATTATCGAACGGCCCGCAGGCTACGACGTAGTGCTTAAAGCCGGCGACCAATTAACCGTGCCTATGCAACGGCAAACGGTTACCGTAGTGGGTGAGGTGCAGCACCCCACCTCGCATTTGTATGAGGCCAAGCTCTCGGTTAAAGACTTTATCGAGCGCAGCGGTGGGCCAACACTCAAAGCCGATGAAAAACGCATTTATGTAGTTAAAGCCAACGGCAGCGTGTTTTTGCCCAAAAATTCGCGCTGGTTTAAGCGCGGTGATAGTTCAATACAGCCTGGCGATACTGTGGTAGTGCCGTTAGATGCCGATAGGATGAAGGCGTTGACGTTATGGGGCAGTGTGTCGAAGATTGTTTATCAGATGGCGCTGGGTGCGGCGGCTGTGGCGAGTTTTTAGTTTGGTTTTGGTAGCGTTGCAGGGTTAGGCTTTGAAATACCAGCTGATCTTCTAAATGTTATTTGGCAATACATTAAGAGTGACGCCTCTAGCGGTCTAAAAGACACTGTTGCGCGCTTATCCGTGCAGGAAAATGGTAGCCGGTGTCGCCAGTTAGTATTGCTTAACGCACTATTTTTCATAGTCAGTATCCCTTAATGGGCATCTTTTAATGATGCCTTTACAGAGTCAATCGGTAACGGTAGTGGGTGAGGCGCAGTATGCAACATCACATATCTTTGATTCGAGTTTAACGGTGAATGATTATATTGAGCGCAGTGGCGGTGCAAACTTAAAGGCCGACAAAAAACGCATTTATGTTGTAAGGGCAAATGGCAGTGTGTTTTTACCCAGTGAGTCGCGTTGGTTTAAGCGTGGTGATAGTAGGGTGCAAGCGGGTGATACCGTGGTAGTGCCGTTGGATGCGGAAAGAATGAAGAAGTTAACGTTGTGGGGCAGTGTGTCGGCCATTGTTTATCGAATGGCATTGGGCGCGGCGGCTGTGGCGAGTTTTTGATGTGTAATTCGAAAAAAATTGCAAAGTGGAAATAATGCAAAAAGAAAAAAATACTATTAGTTACGTCTTCAATAAGTATGAGTGAGCGATCTCTTCGCAAATATTTAGTTCATGGTAGCGTCTGGACATTTATGGGTAGAGTTGTGGCCTCTCTTGTAGGTTTTGGGGTGTCTGCACTCTTAGCAAGGATTCTTTCTCCAGAGGATATGGCCATTTTTTTTCTTGCAAATAGTGTTGCAATATTTTTGGCGCTTAATTACAGATTTGGTTTTGATAATTTATTACTACAAAAAATATCAGAAAGTTTATCGGCAGATAATGTTGATTATGCAAAAGCGTTAGTAATTGTCGGTTTGGGTATGGTTGGCGTTGTTAGTCTTTTTTCCGCGATGCTGCTTTATTTTGGGCCAGGTCATTTTCTTCTAACGACCTTTTTTTCAAGTCAACCTGTTGAGGGTTTTTTAGGGCTTATTATTATTTGGTCAATCGTTTTAGCATTTCAGTTTTTATTAAGTGAGATTTTTCGTGCATTTAAAGAGATAAGCTTGGCAGTGATAGTGGGTGGGGCTTTAACATCTTTACTATCTCTCGGATCTCTATTTTCTTTGTCGTTTGTTGGTGGACAAGAAAAATTGGAAGTTGTTTTGTCTCTAGTTATCATATCTGGGTTGATAAATGTTTTTATAGGGATAAAAAAACTTCATAAACGAATTCGCGGGGTTAGACGTGACATAGTTTCAGCTATAAGGATTAAAGCGTTGTTCAATGATGGGTGGCCATTTTGGGGGCATGCGATTACTCACTATATCATTGGGTTTTCAGGCTTATGGATTTTGGGTAGATATGCAGAGGGGCTTGATGTTGCTAATTATGGTGCTGCAATTAGATTAACTGCATTGATTGCAATGGCGTTGTTGGTTGTGAATTCTGTTGTTTCGCCCCTTATTGCTGGAATGAATCTTAAAGGTGAGCGTAAAAAAATGGAAAGAATACTTCGCGGATCAGCCACGCTTGCTTCGGTGCCTTCATTAATAATTATATTAATTTTTTTTATATTTGCAGAAAATACGATGGTTTTCGTATTCGGGGAGCCATATGAGTCTGGATCAAGTATCTTACGCATATTGCTTTTTGGACATTTGGTTGCAGTTTTATCTGGAGCGCATGGGTATTTGTTAATGATGTCAGGCCATCAAAAGACAATGATGTTTATTACACTAGTATCGGCTATATTAACGATAGCCATGAGTATGCTTGTTATTGTTCCTTTTGGTGTGATTGGTATTGCGTGGGTAACGTCGGTAATTATTGCATTACAGCAATTGGCTTCATTGCTATTATCCCATCTAAAAACTGGCGTATGGTGCCACTTCAGTATAGGTAAAATGAATGAATTCGTAAAAAAAGACCTGTTAAAGGAGCGGCAATAGCATGCGCGCTTGCGATAGATCTAAAGCGCGAAATTTACTTATAGTTCAACGGGTGATTACTCCATATCGTTATGAGTTGTTAGAAAAGCTATCTCCGTATTTTAAATCAATTAATATAATAAGCTCCTATGGTGAAAGATCAGGAGCAGCTAAGCCTGCAGATATTGATAGTGGAGGGGGTAACGTTTCTATTATTTGGCTACGCTCTATAAGGCTAAAAATAGGAGGGGACATAAGGAAGACGATCACTTATTTTTACCCGCAATCAATTCTTTACCTCTTAAGTGCAGATATTATTTTGATTGAAGGGACTACAAATATAGTAAATAATTTTTATTTGGTGCCGATTGCAAGGATTTTGGGCAAGGAAATTGTTTGGTGGGATGCTGGGTATTCACTTGATGTGCGCACATCCCGCCGCAAGAAAATCGATTTTTTTGTATCAAAATTTATTTCGATGACGGATAAACAAATTGCTTATAGTGCCAAAGCTAAGTCATATATGGAAAAATTCATGAAGGCTAATAATTGTGAATTGGTTTTAAATACTATATCAACCACATATTTCCATTCAATAAATCATGAAATTGTTAGGTCGGTTAGGCTGCATAGATTAAATAGAGATAAAATAAAATTACTCTATGTTGGAGCTGTTGAGGAAAGAAAAAAAACGCTTGAATTAATTCAGCTAATGGAAACAATGAATGGGTATCATTTAACTATAATTGGTGATGGTGGCAATTTAAAGGAGTGTAAGAGTTATGCGAGTAAAAAAAGAATATTAAATGTAGAATTTTTGGGGAGGATAAATGAAAAAAAAGATCTAAAAAAATATTATTTTAATGCTGATCTTTTTGTAATGCCAGGTGATGGAGGTCTGGCTTTGGCCCAGTCATTGTTGTTCGGGCTGCCTGCCGTATGCGTGGCTGCTGATGGTACAGAGGCTGATTACATAAATGATAAAAATTTCATATTGAATGATTTCGATGATTTGGAAGGTTTTCTTATCAAACTCCCGGAGCAATATGATAGACAGACGACTTTATCGGCCATGAGCCTTCTAGATGATAAGAATTTTATTTCATCTATGATGGCGTCTTTGTCTTAGGTTTATTGTTGGTTATCTGGACACTAATGAAAGGGATAATGTTGGATTTTAGATATGATTTTAACTAGGAATGCTGTTGTTCTAATGGCGCTTTTTTTATGCCCGATATTATTGTCATTTCTATCAAAGTTTGATTTTAGTAATTATATACCAGCGGTTAACATAATAGACGAGGTGGTATTGATACTATTATTGCAATATGCAATTAATGGTTTTTTGAGAATTTTAAGAAACAAGCGTTGGATTTATTTTTTATTTTTTTTTGTTGGTTATGTCGTCATAGGGCTAGTTTCAGCGATTCTTAATGAGGTTCCGGTCCTTCAGGTTCTACATCAATTAGTTATCTCGTTGAAATTCCCATATTTGCTTATGGTTTTGCTCGGGCAAAACAAACCTCTTGAGCTATTTTTTGCTTATTTAAAATTAGCAAAAATCATATTGGTTATTTGTCTGATGTTAATAATCTGGCAGCTATTGGATGGGTCATCTTATGATGATTTTTTTTCGAACGGTTTTCATAAAAATACTTTACTTCTAGGTGGTGGGGTTCAGCAATCGAGAGGTGTTGGGGTTTTTTCTCACCCTGGCCAAATGGCTATATTTTCAGGCACGTTAACTATCTTTTTCTTTTACATTTTCATGAGCTCAAAGCTGTTTTATTATAGGAATTCATTTCTTTGGCTTCTAATTAGTGGGCTGGCTCTTTTCCTTACTTTTTCTCGCTTAGAGATATTTGCAACCATCGTGGCTTTGATATCCACGTATTTCTTAACATCTATAGGCGGTTCTAAGTATGTTAAGCGCGTACTAAAGATGTTTTTTATTATAGGCATTGGGTTTTTGATTTATCCGGTTCTAAGTTTTATTTACATACAATCGGTACCGATAGGGATATTTGAATCATTGGATCCCCGAGTGGTTTTTGCTGTAAAAGGAATGCAAATCGCGAGTGACTACTTTCCTTTCGGAAGTGGGTTGGGGACATATGGCGGTTACATTGCTGCTGTTTATAATTCACCTATATATATTGATTATGGGTTCCAGAATTATTATTGGTATTTGCAGGGGCACTTCATGGGAGATACTTTTTGGTCCCACATACTTGGCGAAAGTGGTTTTTTAGGATTTTTTCTATATTTTTGTTCTTTGATATTTATTATTTTTAGAGCGGTTGGTGCTTGTAAAAGGGATCATTTGACATTGTTATTCGCACAAATGGTCATTGCATCAACATTTCTGATTTCAATTAACTCATTTGCCACTCCCGATATGACCTCTGTCATGTCCCTAGCTCAGTGTTTTATTCCACTAAGTGTAGTTTTTTATATGGAGAAGATGTGTGATTTTTAAATCAGACGTGCTTTTAGGTGTTTTTTGTAATTATTACCGACGTCAAATTTAAACAATATTTATGTGTAATTAATTTTTAAAGTGAGGAAGGTATGACTGTTTATTATCTGAAGATTGGACTTTATTGGGTGTGGTGCAAGTTTCTTAGGTTGTATAACTTACTAACATATCGACATTTTATAAAAGAAAATGTATACGGGTTAATTTTTGAAAGTGCGCGAGTTAACCTCCCATGGTTAGTCGATAAAGTATTCTTCCCAAGTAAGTCTGCCGCGAATTATTCTTTCTTATATATTTATCTTCGTGCTTTGCTAATAGCTTCTCCGAAAAGAATTCTAGAGCTTGGGTTGGGGCAATCAACTATATTGTCTGCAAGTTACGCAAAAGAAAATCCTGATGTAAGCTTAGAGGTTCTTGAAGATGATGAATTATGGATACGTGGCTTCAATTCGGGCTTTAAGGTTTCTGACAACGTCGACATCCTGCATCGCCCACTTATAGAAACAACTATTGATATGGCTACGCTGAACTCTCAATTGAAAACAAATTGGTATGATTTTAGAGGGGAGAAGAAATATGATCTTTTAGTGATTGATGCCCCATGCGGAACAAGTAAGTATTCGAGGGTCGGAGTGATGAGGATTATTCCAAACTGCTTGGCTGATGATTTTATAATCATAATTGATGATTACAATATATTTCCGACTAGACAGACCGGAGTTCTAATTCAGCATACTCTGCAGAAGAAGAATATAAACTTTGAAAGTTTTATTGTGGAAGGGGTTAAGCAGCAACTATGTATAGTTTCTGACAAGTATAAGTTTATGGCTAGTATTTAGATATACAAATCGGTAAGACTAGATTCCATCGGAGGAGTCTCCAATTTATTGGCCAACATGATCATTATAATTTTATTGGTTTTTCTAGGCAGAAATCCATCATGAAAATATTATCAGTTAATAAGTATTTTTGGCGAAAGGGGGGGAGTGAAGCCGTTTTTTTTAATGAAAAAGAAATGCTGGAAAGTGAGGGCAATCAGGTGATTCCATTTTCAATGCAGTCAGATATGAACGAGGATTCTGAATTCTCTGAGTTTTTTGTCGATGAGGTGGACTTCGATAAAACCGGTTTTTTGGATAAATTAGACGCTGCATGTAAGGTGATTTATTCCTTTGAAGCAAACAAAAAAATCAGATCATTACTAAATAATCTTGCCGTAGATATTTCTCACTTCCACATATTTCAGCATCAGATATCGCCGTCTGTTTTTAAGCCACTCAGAGATAGAAAGATACCAGTAGTTTTAACATTGCATGATCTAAAGCCAATGTGTCCTAATTACAAAATGTATGTAAATGGCTCCGTTTGCGAGAAGTGTAAAGGTGCAAAGTTTTATAACAGTCTCGCTAATAAATGTACTAAAGGCTCTGTTTTTGGAAGCTTTGTGAATATGGTTGAAATGTATTTTCATCACTATATGAGTTATTACCGTGATGTCGACATGTATGTTGCCGTGAGCAGATTTTATAGAGATAAGATGATCGAGTTTGGTTTTCCGGCAGAGAAGATTACTTATCTTCCAAATTATATTGATATTACTGAATATGTTGTTTCAAATGCACATGAAGGTTATATGCTCTATTTTGGTCGTCTATCAGAAGAGAAAGGATTAAAAACGTTTATTAGAGCAGCAGCTTTAAATCCTGCAATTGTTCATTATATTGCTGGTGCTGGGCCAATGGAGGTAGAGTTGAAAGCGTTAGTAGAAGAGGAAGGTATTGCTAACGTTATTTTCCTTGGCTTCAAGTCAGGAGAAGAGCTTAAAGGTCTAATTTCACAGGCCGCTTGTGTTATTGTGCCCTCAGAGTGGTATGAAAATTGTCCCATGTCGGTTTTGGAATCGTTTGCTTCAGCTCGACCAGTCATTGGTTCGGATATTGGAGGCATTCCTGAGTTGATCAGTGAGGCGGTTGACGGGCTAATATTTAAGACTAAGGACGCTCAAGATTTGGCGCTTAAAATTAACTGGATGTCCACTAATAAAGCTGAGGCTTTAACCATGGGGTTATCTGGTAGAAAAAAAGTTGAAGAAAAATTTAATAAGAACGTTCATTACGCAGGCCTTATGGCCATATATGAAACTGTTTTAGGCACGGCCAAATGAAGGTCTTCGTGACAGGCACGAGAGGTATACCAAATATCCCTGGAGGTGTTGAATCGCATTGCTCACGATTATATCCATTGCTAGCACAACACGGGTTCAATATTCGAATAGCAAGGAGATCTTCGTACGTCAAAGAAAAGATGCTATCTTGGGAGGGAGTTAGTCTAGTTGATCTTTTTTCACCTAAAAGTAAAACTTTTGAAGCTATTGTTCATACGTTTCTAGCATTGCTCGAGGCTAGGAAATGGGGCGCAGATATTATTCATATTCATGCGATTGGGCCTGGACTAATGGTACCAGTGGCAAGGTTAATGGGTATGAAAGTTGTTTTTACTCACCATGGATCAGATTATGAAAGAGCTAACTGGGGATGGATGGCTCGTACTATCCTCAAATTTGGTGAAAAGGTTAGTGGTCTATATGCGAATAAGCTAATTGCTATTTCCGATATTATTCAGGTTACTCTAGATCGTCGTTGTGGCAGAGAATCTACGCTCATCTTTAATGGGGTAGAGGTGCGTAATAAGGCGAAAGCATATAGCTACCTTGATGCTATTAACGTGAGGCCTAATAAGTATGTTTTAGTGGTAGCAAGGTTCGTTCCTGAAAAGGGACTGCATATTTTATTGGACGCTTATTCGAAAATCGATACGGATATTAAGCTGGTGGTTGCTGGTGACGCAGACCATGAAACGCAATATAGTCGTGACCTAAAAAGTGAGGCTGCTAAGTCTTCAAATGTCATACTTACTGGTTATATAATAGGTGAGGAGTTACATCAGCTCTATTCACATGCAAAATTATTTGTCTTGCCCTCATTTCATGAGGGGTTACCGATAGCCTTGCTCGAGGCCCTAAGTTATGGGTTGAGGCCGCTAGTTTCCGACATTCCAGCCAATGAGAGAGTGCCGATTAGTAAAGAACATTATTTCAAAGTGGGATCTATCTCCGATCTCCAAGAAAAATTAACGAATTTTTTAATTGGAAACACAGAGAAAAATCAAGAAAAAACCTATATTGAAGTGGCGGAAAGATCTTATTCATGGCCAAAAATAGCGGTTCAAACGGCTGATGTTTATAAGCTGTTAAAATAATTTACTTAACTCGAGATAAAATGGAAGTCTTTAAATGGTAAATTTTGACCCAAAGCTAATGCCAACAGATATTTCAATTATTACCACTTATCGGTGTCAAATGCGCTGCAAAATGTGCGATATATGGGCTAATCCTACTGATCGGAAAAAAGAGATCACTCCTGAAGATCTTGAAATCTTGCCTAATTTTAAGTTTGTAAATATAACGGGTGGGGAGCCATTTGTCAGAAACGATTTAGAAGAAATCGTTGAGGTGATGTACAAGAAGTCAGAGCGGATTGTGATATCTACATCAGGGTGGCATACTGAAAAAATTATAAAAATGGCTAAAAGATTCCCAAACATTGGGATTAGGGTAAGCATTGAAGGTCTGCCTATTATGAATGATGATCTTCGGGGGCGCGAAGGTGGTTTTGATCGGGCTATACGGACCCTCCTTGCATTAAAAGATATGGGCATCACAGATATTGGTTTTGGACAAACGGTTTCAAACAAAAATTCACATGATTTATTACCCTTGCATAATTTGGCTACAAGCCTTGGCATGGAGTTCGCTACTGCTACTTTTCATAATTCATATTATTTTCATAAAGCTGACAACGTTGTAGAAAATAAAGATGAGGTAAAGGCCAATTTCCATGAACTAATAGAACGTTTAATGCGAGAAAAAAGTCCTAAGTCCTGGTTTAGAGCTTTTTTCAATTTAGGGTTGATAAATTATATCGATGGCAAACCACGAATGCTTCCCTGCCAGGCAGGTACTAGCAACTTTTTTTTGGAGCCCAATGGCGACGTTTATCCTTGCAACGGTTTAGAGGATAGATATTGGAAGGAATCAATGGGTAACATCCATGATGTTTCAACGTTTGAAGAGTTATGGTTTAGCGATAAAGCTGCAAATGTAAGAGATTTGGTTCGTACTTGTCCTAAAAACTGCTGGATGGTTGGTACTGCAGCTCCAGTTATGAAGCAATATATTAAACATCCTTTAAAGTGGGTCGTGAAAAATAAAATAAAATCATTATTAGGTAAGCCGATTTGTGTTTCTGAGATACCTAAGTTTGATGTCGGCCAAAGTCCATTACAAGGAGACTTACGCGGTGGCGAAGGTGAGAATAATGTGGCTGATATCGAAGATTATCAGATTAAAAACGAAGCGGATCGTATTGCTGCTATCGAAATAATTGAAGCCGACAATGTTTAGCGGTCAAACGTGTTGTTCCTTGAGAAGATGGTTTAGGGCACATTTTTGTTAAAATGCCTTATCAACACAAAAATCACCGCTAAAAATCCACCAAGCAAGGTGACCAAAACACAAATCAACGCTCGCTTAGGCTTTGCTTCTTCTTCCGGCACAACCGCCGGATCAATCACTTCCAGCACATAATCCTGCCGCACGTTCGCCAGCATAATCGTTTTAGTTTGCTCTTCTATTAGCTGATAAAAAATGGTCTGCATATCAGCAATACTGGTACTGTTTGATTGCTCTGTTAAATAGTCAATGGTTCGGTTTGCACTGTTAAGATCTTTGGCTCGCATGTAGTCATTGATATCAGTCACTAGCCAATCGACCCATTGTTTAGCGAGGGCTGGTGAATAAAACTCTACGCCAATTCGTACAAGGCTCGATTTTTTATCTTGCGATACGCTTAACACATCTTCCATAAAAACCTCGTAGGCTTCCATGTCTGAGGGTTTGGCTTGCAGCGGTGGGCTAACATCGCGCACCCATTCTTGAGTGTCGCTGTTGTAAATACCAGCATCAATAGTGAGCGTATTGTCAGACTCATTCCAGCCATCGGAGGCCATTAATGGCACCAAGAGTTGATGTTTATCAATAAACGTTTTAACAAAACGGCGCGACTTGAGTGTTTCGATGGCCACCACGGTGGGGTCGGTTGCACCATCCGACAAGTTAATGCCGGCAATGCTTGCCAGGCCTCCAAATTGGCCAGCCAGCGCCGACAGGCCACCGCCTTGCGACTCTTCTGCTGGCGCCAGCAGTGCCTCCGAGCGGTAAATATTGGGCAGCATTAAAGCAATAATGACCGAGGCTATAGCAAAAACCGAGGTGATGGCAATAATCGTTACCTTGCCTTGCCAAAGCGCGTTCCATAGCTCGCGCAGGTCAATTTCATCATCTGTTTTTCGATTATTGGCTTGCACCAAGTACACCGGCTGCATAGGTGTGCCGACGGGGAGTTCGCTCTCTGTTTTATCTGTGGTCACGTGTTTATTTCCTGAGTCCATGGGGCGGGTGACGAGGGTGCTCTGCCTAGAGCCATAAATCTGCAACGCAGTAAGTTTGCAATTATACGCACTTCATGGGCTCATCATAAGGGCGCAAGTTTACACACAGTGTGCCCGGCGTGCGGATTGGAGCTTCGCTTTCAAGCGGATTGCGGCCCTAATATATGGCCCCGTAATATTACTCCCTTTTTTGGACGGCTAATTCTATTTTTTTAAGTTAGGATTTGATAACTAGCCGGCCTTTTTACAATTGGGCTTGTGGTAGTCTTTCAGATTTGCGCTAGGATGTCTCTCGATGCAGCAAGGCTTTATAAAGCAGTACCACTCATTCTTTACACTAATACAAGAGCTTGCCGACGTGGCCATTATTGGCTTGTCGTTATGGCTGGCTCTGGGTATCTTCGATCGGGAGTGGGCCTACCACTATCATCTGGCCTTTGTCTCTTTCTCGCTATGCTTTTATTTAATTGCTCGTTATAGGGGCCTTTATAGCTCTTGGCGATCCCAGTCGTTTGCCGAAGAAGCCTTTGTAGTTATTAGGTCGTTTGTGGCGGTTCTTTTCATATTACTGCTTGTGTCATTTGGCTTGCAAAGTACAGAGGTTTTCTCGCGGCTTGTAATGGGCAGTTGGATGGTACTTGCCCTCTCATTTTTGTTGAGCTTTCGCCTGGTCATTAGGCTTTATTTGCGCACCAAAAGGGCCTCGGGACGCAACACGCGAACCGTTGCAATCGCTGGTGTAGATTCTTTGGCTGTCGCTTTAGCCGATTCCATAGAGCAGAGCCCTTGGATGGGCATACATGTTTCAGGTTTTTATGATGACTTGGCAGAGCAGGGGCCCGTTTACCAAACTTCTTTAGGTATAGAGGTGCCTGTGATTGGTTCGCTCGAACAGCTGATTATGGACGCCAAGACGGGCACATACGATGCCATTTACATCGCTTTGCCCATGCGTGCCGAAAACAAGATTAAAGCATTGATTGAAGAGCTAAGTGATAGCTCTGCGAATGTTCATTATGTGCCAGACATCTTCACTTTCAATTTAATGAATGCGCGTATGCGTCAAATTGGCGGCATTCCCACCATTAGTGTTTACGATACCCCCTTCGATAGCTTTGGCGCTTTTATGAAGCGCGGCCTTGATGTGGTGCTTTCGACCTTTATTTTGGCATTGATTGCCCTACCCATGCTGATTATTGCTGCTGCGATAAGGCTCGAATCATCCGGCCCAGCGATTTTCAAGCAACGCCGTTATGGGTTGAATGGCGATACGTTTTGGGTTTGGAAGTTTCGAACCATGTCGGCGCTCGATAACGGTGACACTGTGCATCAAGCGCGCAAAAATGATGAGCGCCTTACTCGTTTGGGCAGTTTTTTGCGCAGAAGTTCCTTAGATGAGCTGCCGCAATTTCTTAATGTTTTACAGGGCTCAATGTCTATTGTCGGTCCACGGCCACATGCTGTTGCGCATAACGAGTTCTACAGGCAAGAGATTGATCAATATATGCTGCGGCATATTGTTAAGCCAGGTATTACTGGCTGGGCACAAATTAATGGTTTGCGCGGCGAAACCGATACCGCCGAAAAAATGGAAAAGCGAATTGAATTTGATTTGCATTATATTCGTAACTGGTCAGTTAACTTGGATATAAAAATTATTTTTCTTACGTTTTTAAAGGGGTTTTTTAATAAAAACGCTTATTAATAGTAGGGAGCTGAGCGCAAAACAATCAATAGGATGACTGTCACGTTAATCGAAACTGAGCTTGCTTTGGCAAAAGAGCGTTCCATTAACGACCGATTGACTCCAAACAACGGCCTCTGTAGAGGCCGTTGTTGTTTGTGCTGGTACTGACCTGACTTAGGTTGTTATGACGCTGATGACGAAATAAAATAATTACAACACACCCAAATCACGGAACCCAAAATGACTAAAACAACCTTGCAAAGCGGGCATTACGGTTTGATGGGGCGCCCTGAGTCGGGCTATTCAATGAAAGTGCTAGCGGCTATGCGTTATAAGGGAGTGCCGCATCAATGGATGGATCGATTCAGTCACAATAAGCTTTTTAAGCAGCACGCTAAGGTGCCGCTTATTCCGATGGTGCTGTTGCCCGATGGCAGGGCAATGCAAGACTCTACGCCCATTATAGAATTGCTCGAGGAGGGCTATCCCGAGCCGTCTATTCACCCGCAGGATCCCGCACTTCGATTTTTATCGGAGTTACTTGAAGAATACGGCGATGAATGGGGTAACAAGCTGATGTTTCATTATCGCTGGAGTTATCCGGCCGATCAGAAATGCCGTTCGGCAACATTGGCGCAGGGTACTATTGCAGGGCTAACAACGGGCTGGGTAGGGACGTTGTTGGGTCCCTTGTTTGCTCCTCTTATTGTTAAGCGCATGGTTCCGCGCATGGCCTTTGCCGGTTCTAATGAAAACAACAGGCCCTTGCTGGTTGAATCGTTCGCCAATGTAGTCGACATGCTACAAGCGCACCTGCAGTCTCGCTCGTACCTGTTGGGCGAGCGCCCATCATTTGGCGATTTTGGTTTGTGGGGGCAGCTGTATCAGGCCTATACAGACCCAAGCTGCTGCGCCATTTTAAAAGCTCGCGGCCCGAAGGTGGTGGACTGGATTCAACGCATGTTAGAGCCAAAAAATGCTGGAGACTTTGAAACTTTGGAGTCGCTCGCACCCACGCTACAGCCCATTTTTAGCCAAGAAGTAGGCCCTCGTTTTTTGGCCTGGAGTGATGCCAACGCACAAGCTTGGCAGGCCGGTGAAAAGCAAACCCAGCTTGCCATGGGCGGTCAGTCATACTTTCAAAAAACGTTTAAATACCCAGCACTGGGCTTCGCAATCATTAAGCAAAAGTTTGCAGCGGCAAACAGTGATCCAGCCTTAGAGGATTTTTTGGCAAAGGCTGATTGCCTTAAATACCTTGTTTAAAACGTTGGGTTGTAGGGTGAGTAAAAGGCTCTGGGCTACCGCTTGGTAAAATCTAATAAAGACGTGTAAAGGTTTTGATGCACGGTGCCGTCAAGTAGGGCTTCTGTTTGGCGAAAAATTATCTGGTGTCGCAGTAAATACACACCGCTTCAGGTTAAGTGCCGCCGTCGCGATTAGCTGTGATACTCTATCTAGCATGACTGCAAAAACACCGAGAATATTGGTCTGCTCATTAAATATCATGGCCTAGATCGCCAAGCGCCCTGACACCGTTAGTTAACCCAAATTACAGGAATACACACTCATGAATGAAGCAGACATACAGGTTACGTTATCTGGGGTTGTGTCCTTCTTAATTCTCATCATTGCTATTTCGAGCATTTGGCGGGGCATAAAAGTTGTTCCGCAGTCTGAGGAATACACCATTGAGCGGTTTGGCAAATATACGAAGACGCTGAATGCGGGCTTGAATTTTATTGTGCCTTTTTTAGATCAAATTAGTCGACGCATTTCTATTTTAGAAAGACAGCTGCCTGAATTCACTTTTTCGGTTATTACCAAAGACAATGTAGAGGTCAAGTTAAAAGCCACGGTGTTTTATCGTGTGGTAGATGCTGCCAAATCGGTTTACCGCATTCAAGATGTCGATTTAGCCATCGATACAGAAGCCACCTCAATCGTCCGCTCGGCGGCAGGTAGGCTAGACCTCGATGACTTGCAATCTTCACGCGAGTCGATGAATGAGGAAATTGGCGAAAACCTGCAAAAAAAGGCCAGTGAGTGGGGCCTCATGATTACCTCCACCGCCATTACCGATGTGCTGATTGATGAACAAACCAAAGAAGCCCAGCGACAACAATTAAATGCTGAGCGTGAAAAGCGCGCATCAATAGCAGAGGCTGAGGGCAGTAAGCGATCGGTAGAGTTAGCCGCCGACGCGGTTTTGTATGAAGCGGATAAAAAAGCCGAGGCCATTAGAATTACCGCAGACGCCGAGGCTTATGCCGTTACGGTAAAGGCGGGCGCAGATGCAGAGCAAACACGATTGGTTGCGCAGGCAATAGCCGATAATGGACAGCCAGCGGTAGATTATGAAATTATGAAAAGGCAGGTGCAGGCGATGTCGGAAGTAGCCGCAGCAGACAATGCAAAAACGGTTATTTTGCCTACCAACATTACGCAAACACTGGGTGCGTTTACTACGGTATTAGAAACTCTAGGTAAAAAATAGGTGACGACATGGCGGAATTTTTAAATCACTGGCTTTTCTTTCCCGAGGTATGGCTCATAGCGGGCATCATTTTCATCCTCGCGGAAATGTTAATAGGCGCGGCTTATTTTTTACTGGCGCTGGGTATATCGGCCGTCATTATGTCGGTGGTGTTGTACTTACAGGCCATGGGGTTCTATCTATTTCTTAATGATTGGGCCGACTTATCCATTCTTTACGGCGTGTTGTCGGTAGTCGCCATATTAATCATGAAGCGCTTTTTGCAAGATCGAGTGCAGAAAAGCGATATCAATAAATATTAAGGCGAATTTTTGTCACCGGTTTGATGCTCGCGGAATAAACTCCAAGCATCGTTGAGCTGAACTTTATTTTCTTCGCTGAAGCTCCCATTGTTGTATTTGTGGGCAACGAAATCCTCAGTGCGCGCAATAATTTCAAGGGGACGGAGGTCTTGCTTTGAGGTCTTGCTTTCTCAAAGATACACCGGTGCTAAGTATCCGACTTTAAAAGCACAAATCTGGCGTTATTCGCGGCTTTGAAGTTGAGGGGTACCAGTTTTCTCTAATGACCACGAAAAAAGGTGGCAGCGCACTTGCGCAATATTACTAGGCAATAAGGCTGCTTTTACGCGCAGCGAAAGGCTTAGTGACAAAATCGGTAGCAAATTTGATCGTCAGCCTATAAACACCATCCGCTCCTTTTGGAGCCGTCCCCCCCCAAAAAATCGTTAAACTCTTTTCTGCTGTTAAATACTTGCAATACCCAGTTAAACTAAAGCACAATGAAAGATCGACGCTGATAATTCAGGATGAAAAAAACGCAAAATCATGACAGTGCTGTTTGTTTATCTCGCCATCGCCATCGGGGTTTCATTCATCTGCTCTATTCTTGAGGCGGTGCTACTATCAATCACACCCAGCTTTGCTGAGGCACTGAATACTGATAAACCGCGCGCCGGTGCAGTCGTGGCCAAGGTGCGCAACTCCCTAGATAAATCACTCTCCGCTATCTTAATTCTCAATACTTTCGCTCATACCATTGGTGCCGCTGGTGTTGGTTCGCAGGCATTGCAGGTGTTTGGCCAGCAGTGGGAAAGCCTGATTGCTGTGCTGTTAACGCTAGCCATTTTGTACTTTTCTGAAATTATTCCCAAAACCCTGGGTGCCAGTTATTGGCGTACGCTGGCAGTGCCTGCGGGTTGGGTTATTCTTGCGCTCGTGCGTATTGTTTATCCGCTGGTGTGGCTTGCGACCAAGCTAACGAATCTATTTAGCCGGGAAATTGAGGATGAAGTCACTCGCGATGAAATTATTGCTATGGCAAGTTTGGGGCATAAAGACGGTAATTTATTTGATGAAGAAAGCCAGTATTTATTAAATTTACTTAAATTGCGCGAGGTGGCAACGCAGGCCGTGCTAACACCGCGCTCGGTGGTGCAAATGCTATCGAAAGAAACTACCGTCTCTGAGGCTTTAAGCGATGAAAATAATCGCCGCTTTTCACGGCTGCCTGTGTATGGTGATAGCGTCGACGATATTACTACTCTGGTTATGCTAAAAGACCTGTACGAAGCGTTGCGCCAGGGTGAGGGCGGTACGGCGGTTGAGCAGCTGGCAAAGCCGCTGGATGTAGTCTCCGAAAAGCTGCCCGTGCATCGATTGCTCGATATGTTTATTAAAGGCCGCGCTCATATGTATCTGGTGCAGGATAACTTTGGTCAAACCTCTGGCATTGTGACTTTGGAGGATGCCATTGAAACCCTGCTGGGCCGAGAAATTGTGGATGAGAGTGATTCGGTTGCCGATATGCAGGCGCTGGCCCGCGATCGGTTTCGAGCGCGGCTGCGAGATAAAAAAGCTCAGCCGTGAGCGTTAAGCCCAGGCACGCAATCAAGCTATTTTCCTCCACCCACAAAAAAAGCTGCATCGCTGCAGCTTTTTTTGCTTTATATGGCTCCGCCTGCTGGGCTCGAACCAGCGACCCAATGATTAACAGTCATTTGCTCTACCAACTGAGCTAAGGCGGAATTGTTGGTCTACCTAAACAGCTATATTGGCTGCCAGATCAATGAATTATAGATCACAAACCTCGGTAGGGCGCGAATATTAAGGGCGTGAGCGGTGTTCGTCAAGTGGGGTTTGCGCGGTATGGTAAAAAAAAGGCCAATCATGCGTGTAGGTGGCTTTTATGAGACCAGATAGTGCTTTATAGGCTTGCCAACTGTCGGTATGATCGCGGATTTTCTCAGCCATTTTTCGCTTGCGGGCGTACAAGCACCCATGTCTAAACCTTTTGAAGTCGTTTCCAATTATCAGCCCGCCGGCGATCAGCCCAAAGCCATCAAGCAGCTGGTAGATGGCCTTAATTCGGGGCTTGCCGGGCAGGTGCTGCTGGGGGTGACGGGGTCGGGTAAAACTTACACCATTGCCAACGTGGTGGCTGAAATGCAGCGGCCCACCATTGTTATGGCGCACAACAAGACGCTGGCCGCTCAGCTATACGGTGAATTTAAAGAATTCTTTCCAAACAACGCGGTTGAGTATTTCGTCAGCTATTACGATTACTACCAGCCGGAGGCCTATGTTGCTGCATCTGACACCTTTATTGAAAAAGACTCGTCGGTCAATGAGCACATAGAGCAAATGCGCTTGTCGGCCACTAAGGCATTGCTAGAGCGCCCTGATGCGCTGGTAGTGGCGACGGTGTCGGCAATCTACGGTTTGGGTGACCCAGCGGCGTACCTGAAAATGGTGCTGCATTTGCGCCGCGGCGACCGCTACAGCCAGCAAGAGATTCTCCAGCGCCTTTCGGAGTTGCAATACACACGCAACGACATTGATTTTTCGCGGGGTACTTTTAGAGTGCGCGGCGATGTCATTGATATTTTTCCGGCGGAGTCCGAACGCGATGCCATCCGAGTCGATCTATTTGATGATGAGCTAGAACAACTCAGCCTGTTTGATCCACTAACGGGCGAAGTTCAGGCTAAATTGCCGCGGTTTACCATCTACCCTAAGTCGCACTATGTGACACCGCGCGACAATATGCTCAAAGCGATAGATGGTATTGAAGAAGAGCTGCGCGAGCGGCTAGTGCAGTTGCACGATCAAGACAAATTGGTTGAAGAGCAGCGCTTATCGCAGCGCACCCGTTACGACTTAGAGCTAATTCGTGAGCTAGGTTTTTGTACCGGTATCGAAAATTACTCGCGGTATTTATCAGGGCGCGAGCCGGGTGAGCCACCACCCACGTTATTTGACTACTTGCCTAAAGACGCCTTAGTGGTGATTGATGAATCGCACGTAACGGTTCCGCAAATTGGCGCTATGTATAAAGGCGATCGCTCACGCAAAGAAACGCTCGTGCAATACGGGTTCCGCTTACCTTCAGCGTTAGACAATAGGCCGCTGCGCTTTGAAGAGTGGGAATCTTTGGTGGGCCAATGTATATATGTTACCGCCACCCCGCGGCCCTACGAGCGTGAAAAATCAGCCCAAATTGTTGAGCAGTTGGTGCGTCCTACCGGCTTGATCGACCCAGAGGTGGAAGTGAGGCCTGCACTTACGCAGGTAGATGATTTGTTGTCGGAGATAGGGAAGCGAACGGCCATTGAGGAGCGTGTTTTGGTGACCACATTGACCAAGCGCATGTCTGAAGATTTAACGGAGTACTTAGACGAGCACAACGTGCGGGTGCGCTACTTACACTCGGACATTGATACAGTGGAGCGCGTTGAAATTATTCGCGATTTTCGCCTAGGCCATTTTGATGTTTTGGTGGGTATCAACCTGCTGCGTGAGGGTTTAGATATGCCCGAGGTGTCGCTGGTGGCTATTCTCGATGCTGACAAAGAGGGTTTTTTACGCTCAGAAACGTCACTGATTCAAACGATTGGCCGTGCCGCCCGAAACTTAAATGGCAAGGCTATTCTTTATGCTGACAAGATAACCGGTTCAATGCAGCGTGCTTTAGATGAAACCAGCCGCCGCCGAGAGGTGCAATTAACCTACAACCAAGAGCACGGCATTGAGCCGGTAGGCATTAAAAAAAGTGTGGCTGATATTATGGAAGGCGCGCGCATGATACCGGGCCGCGGCGGTAAGAAAGGCCGCGATCGCAAAGTGGCCGAACCCTCGTTGGCCGATTATGCAGACCCGCTAACAACATTGTCGCCGAAAGAATTATCGAAAAAAATCAAGCAATTAGAGGTCCAAATGCATCAGCACGCCCGTGATCTTGAGTTTGAGGAGGCTGGAGTGTTGCGAGATCAGCTGCAACAGCTCAAACAACAAGTATTTGTAGGCTGATTGCCATTGCGGCCAGCCGCAGGCTACGTATAATAGCCGCCCCGTACAGCGGCTCGTGTTACCCAGCCAATGTACTTACCCAGTTATTGTACGACCGTAGCTC
>JACLAC010007648.1_pt1 | contig 36321 bp, 28 predicted proteins | sample 8027881 | NCBI WGS metagenome assembly JACLAC01 (sample SAMN15725517, study PRJNA655200) | protist metagenome | isolation source: fluorescence activated cell sorting (FACS) single amplified genomes of... | place: Spain: Blaines Bay Microbial Observatory, Mediterranean Sea | collected 2016-01-19 | reverse complement strand
AGGAATCTGATTTTCTTGAAGCTTTTGTACGATGCGTGCGGCGTCCTGAGTCTCTAAATTTGAGTAGAGTGGAGCCCAGCTATCTTGGTTGGAAATGATGATGATTGAGACCATCCCAACTAGGACGATCAGCAGCGATACCAGAACGGTGACCCGTTTGGCGATACTTAAGGAACCGAAAAAATCTTGAAACTGGAGTCTTACGTCGCCTAGAACGCCGGCCTGCTCTGCCATCTAAAGTGCCTTGAGCGGATATACTACGATAGAAAATTGATCGAAGACTTGTTTACAGTTCTTCGCAATACGTGATTATTTTCAGGAAAGTCTTGCATGTCGGCGATGAACGCCCTTATTTACTCAGTTGTGCGTGCGATACCAGCAAAATTGATTCCACCGCCTGCTTTCAAACAGTTCTACAGGAGCGATAACAAGTAGATCAGACCTGCATCCGCATAACTTCTTCGTAAGCTGTTGTTAGCTTGTTGCGTACCTGCAGTAGTAGTCGCAGTGATATTTCTGCCTTCTCCATGGCAATGACAGTTCCGTGGATATCTTTCTCAGAAGCTGTCAACAATTCTACTTGCTTCTGCTCAGCTTCCTGATGCTGACGATTAACTTCCATCAGCATTCGTTCAAATGTTTGTCCAATGTTGGCGCCAGATTCAGCGACGCTGGGTCGGGACGGATCGGGCAGTAGGCTTTTGCCCTGCAAGCTGGAGAGTGAATCAGGAGGCAATTTCATAGGTTCTGATTAATAGAGTAAAACCAAGAAGTGGCAAGAGTTTCGGGCAAAAAATTCCGCTCTTTCAAACACTTTCTGCAGAGCGTAGATGTCGATAAAGTTTTTGTAGAGACTGCTGCACTTCCATTGCTCGCTCATACATACTGCGTGCTTGTCGCACTTCTGCTTGCAGATTCACACTACTGTGAAGGCCGTCTAATACTGAATCCACATCCTTGCCAAAGTTATCGACAGAACTGAGGGCTTGCTGCATCTGTTGCTGGAAGGGTCTCTCTGTTGTCACAGCAGCCTGGGTTGGACGCATGGGAACAGTGAGTTTATTATCCAAGGCGGTTGGCTTCTGCACGTTCATAGGCCCTCCTGAATGGCCACCGAGGTCAAGCAACCAAAATCTTAGGCGTTTCGTCCGAGATCAAGGGCTGACTGAACCATGTTCTTAGTTGCATTGAAGGCCGCAGTGTTGGCCTCGTAGGAACGGTTTGCGGACATTAAGTTGACCATCTCTTCCATGATGTTCACGTTGGGCATCTCCACATAGCCCTCTTCGTTGGCGTCAGGATGTCCCGGCTCAAAGCGAAGAATTGGTGGTCGCTCATCCTGCACAATGCCCACAACTTTTACCTCAGTTGAAGTACTGACGGAACGATCTTGAGAGAGCAATTCTTCTTCAAAAGTTCGATCATTCGCCACAGATGCCAGAATTACTTCCCGGCGTCGGTAAGGCCCTCCCTGAGGAGTACGGGTTGTCTCAGCGTTGGCGATATTTTCTGAAATTGTGTTGACACGCTGCCGCTGGGCAGTCATCCCAGATACACTAGTATTGAATGCGGATAGAAAACTCATTATTTGGTCTCACTGATGGCAGTTTTAAGCATCCGGAACTGATGAGAGAGCATCCGAATCGATGCATTGTACATCAGTTGGTTCTCAGCCATCTTGGCCATTTCTTTGTCCAGATCGACCGTATTTCCATCAAAGTCAGCGAAGGGAGTCGCACTACGAATTCGCTGTCCTTCGACCGTATCCAGCAAGGGCGCATCGTTTCCATCCAGATGCCGCTCATCTGTTACTTTCAATGGACCTGGTGTCTCTGCTTCTAGAGCTGCCACTAAAGAATTCTCGAATACTAAATCTTCAGCTTGGTAGCCGGGGGTATCCAAGTTCGCAACGTTCGAAGAGAGCAGTTTGTGTCGTTCGGTACGCAGATCTAAAGTCTTCTGCGCAAGTAATTGGGCGGTATCGTTGAACAAAGACATGAATTACTCCTCACGGGCTGAAAAAAGCTTAAAAATTGGATGCAATTCCAAGACCAGCATCTGAACCCACTCCGCTTTGTTTCTGACTTAGCTGACATTATCAAATAGCAGGAACACCATTGCTTTTAAGTCTCATCAAACAAAAAGTTGAGGGGCACTCAAGCCTCTTGATCAGAGGATACCATGACCAAAACTACGCGATTACTCTATGCCTATTCCTCAATGAGCTATTCAAACTGTGATTGAGCAAAAAGTACTGGCTATGGCAGATTCACAACTAAATAGAATCGCACTCCTAAACTGTCATTTCAATTGCGGACAATTGGAATTTTCTCCAGCTTTCCGAATGATGTAGGGTTGACATAAGATTAAACATATTTTTAATCGAATAGTCTCGGAAATTGTGCTTTCGACGATGGTTCTGCTCTGTAGAAGAGTGACCCTTCTATTGAGACGCTGGCAAACTCTTTCACTTGTATTAGGTCTTTCTATCGCTTGGGTATGCACGAGGATATCGGCAGAAAACCCTGTGGAAAACCCACTAATTACCAACCATATTCAAACAGCGTAGGTAAATAGGGCGGCTTGCTCTTTCCACAACTCCTCAAGTTCATCCATCATTCTTGGATTCAACTGAACCTGCATTGGGGTTTGGATCATTACAGAGGCATCACTCTCTGTTTTGACACGAAAGTGGACCTTCTGGGATCCTTGGTACTTTTGAAATATACCACGCAGATGGCGCAACTGCTCCGGAGGCATTCGTTCCTGGTCAATACAGATCGTCATACTTAGTGCTTTTTCAGAGCGAACCTGACTGAGTAATTCCAAGCGATCTGCTACCAAACCAAACTCATCATCCCGAAAACTGATGCGCCCACTGACAAGCAGCGGTTCATCCATTTCAAGCAGATGTCCGTAGTCGTTATAGATTCGACTATAAATTGGCAGTTCCAGAATACCTCTCAAGTCTTCGAGACGGACAATAGCAAATTTTTCAGAGTTCTTTGTCAATCGAATGGTCTTCTCAACGACAATTCCAGCTACGGAGACATTGTCTCCTTCTTTGTGAATACCGGTAAGAATATCGGCAGAACTGGTTGCCAAAGCTTTAACATCAGAAGCATATTGATCCAGAGGATGACCAGAGACATAAAATCCCAGAGCCTCCTTCTCTAATCTAAGCCTTTCTTTCAGGGACCAGTCGCGAATGTCTGGCAACTCCAGTTGTGTTTCGGTTTGACGTGCCTCTGACTCATCCATCAGATCGAATAGTGATTGCTGTGAGCCATCTTCTGCGCGTTGGAACTCCTGGGCTAAATGGATTGCGTGATCCAGCACGTTGAGTAGTTGAGCCCGGTTAGGATGAAAAGAATCAAACGCTCCACACTTGACCAGTGTTTCAAGCATCCGCTTATTCATCCGATTGAAATCCAAAATTTTCAAAAACTCCATAAAGTCACTGATTTCTTCAACTTCCTGGCGAGCTTCAACCAACGCATCAACGGCATTGCCCCCAACATTCTTGACTGCATTCAAGCCAAAACGCACTGCTTCAATCCGGGCCTCTCGTCGCAGAAATCTTCGAATCGGAAATAGCTCTCCAGAATTTGCAGTGGTTTGAAGTTCAACCTGAAGTTGTGGGAGAATTTTGGATTCGGCAGAATCCAAAGTCTTTTTCAGGACTTCCATCTGGGTCTGTAGCGCCTGTAGAAACTCCAATTCCGTTCCGAAGTCTTTTTCGAGCATAGGAGTGAGGAGGTGTCGCAGTACGTTTCGAATAGGCTCTGCGCTGTTCATCGACTGGAATTGCTCCAAGTGAAGTAGAGTACGCTTGTGTACACGATATCCTTGACGAGTGACCGTAAACTGCTTACGCCCTTCACGAACATCTGGAGGCAATACCCGAATCCTCATTTCTTTGCATTCGCCGATAAAATTGACGATCTTGTCTGGGTTAGTGATGCTGGAGTTCAGCACTGCTGCCATGAACTGCACAGGGTAGTGAGCCTTTAGGTAGGCGGTCTGATAAGAAATCAGACCATAAGCTACGGTGTGAGACTTGTTAAAACCATAGCCCGAAAAGTAATCGATCAAGTCAAAAATCTCGTTCGCTTTCTCCTCTGGGCTCATCCCACGAGGTACCCCCTCAACAAATTCTGGATTTGCACAACAGCCCTCAACAAACTTTTGACGCTGCTCAGCCAACACCTCCGGAATCTTCTTGCCAATCGCTCGACGCAACAAATCAGATTGTCCCAGAGTAAACTTGGCAAGTACTTGTACTCCCTGCATGATCTGCTCTTGGTAAACCATTACGCCATAGGTTTCCTTAAGGATTTCTGCCATCAAGGGGTGGGGATAGACCACCTTCTTTCGCCCATGTTTACATTCAACAAAGTCTTCAACCATCCCAGATCCCAGAGGACCCGGTCGATATAATGCCAAAATAGCGACAATATCTTCAAAGACAGAGGGACGCATATCGAGCAGTAGTTTTTTCATTCCAGAAGATTCCAACTGGAAAACCCCAGTTGTGTCCGCTCGACAGAATAGTTCAAAGGTAAGTTCGTCATCCATCGGAATCTTATTTAGATCCAGTTGCTCTTTCTCGGTGCGGTTGCGATTGATCAATTCCAGAGCTTTGTCAATAACCGAAAGGTTGAGTAGGCCAAGAAAGTCAAATTTGACCGCTCCCTGATCCTCAGCGTATTTCATTGCAAACATCGACTGCACAGTGTTGTCTTTGCCTGTACAAACAGGCATCACCTCACGGATATCCTGATCCATGATGATCACTCCCGCAGCGTGAGTACCAAGATGTGTGCTGAGATTTTCCAAGGATTTGCTTAACCGAATCAACTTCTGCTCGTTTTCTGTTCCTTCGCGCTCCATCCGAGCTAGTTCAGGTTCCTTATCAATGGCATCCTGCAGACTGATATTGAGTTCGTTGGGGACTAACTTGGCAATCTTATCAGCTTCTGAAAATGGAAAATCCATTACCCTTGCGACACCCCTGACAACAGCTTTGGCCTTGAGCGAACCAAAGGTCGAGATCTGGCAAACTTTTTCCGAACCGTACGTCTCACGTACATGTTCGATCACGCTATCCCTACCCTCAACATCAAAGTCGATATCGAAATCGGGCATGCTGATACGATCTGGGTTGAGAAATCGCTCAAATAGCAAACCATAGCGTAGCGGATCAACATCCGTGATGCGCAAAGCGTAGGCAACCAGTGATCCGGCTCCAGAACCACGACCTGGTCCCACAGACACTCCGTTGTCCTTAGCCCAATTGATAAATTCCGCAACAATCAGGAAATAGCCCGGAAACTTCATCTGATTGATGACTCTCAATTCAAAACTAAGCCGCTCATCGTAGGATTTACGGAATTCCTCAAATGGCTCAGAAGATTGATAAAGCTCATGTAGAATCTTTAACCGCTGTTCCAAGCCTGTGTGGGATTCATACTCCAACCAACTATCCAGGGTGTAACTCTGAGGAATCTCAAACTGTGGTAGGTAGTAAGTACTATTATCCAACGAGAGCTCGCAGCTAGCCGCGATCGTGGCGGTATTCTCCAATGCTTCGAGTGGCAGACCACTCGACATAAAAGTCTCCTGCATCTCTGCTTCGGTCTTGAGATAGCACTGATCCGTTAGCATCTGGGGGGCATCACGATCTGTCACCTTGCGCTGCATGCCCATCAATCGGAGGATATGCTGGGCCTCAGCTTCTTCGGCATTCAAATAGAAACAGTTGTTCGTGCCTACCAAAGGCAAGCCCACATTTCCAGCGAGCTGCATTAATCCCTGGTTCACCTCCTCTTGTTCAGCAAGTCCCGTATTCTGAAGTTCCAGGTAGTAGCGACCTGGGAACAGATCTGCATACCACTGTGCTAGTTGACGAGCATCGTCCAAGCGACCATTGAGGATACGGCTACCTAATTCTCCCTCCACTCCACCACTCAGGACAATCAGTCCTTCTCGGTAGCGCTCTAGTAGTATATGGTCAATCAAAGGGACGCCTCGCCGCTTTCCATCCGTGAACCCAAGACTCGCTAGGTAGGTTAGGTTTTGGTATCCCTGTCGATTCTGGCAAAGCAACTGCGTGTGAAAGTAGCGCAAATTGGCGTTTGGATCCGGATGTTCTGCAAGTGGAACTTCACTCACAAAGGCTCCCAAACCAATCAAGGGTTTTAAATTTTCCTTCTCAAGAGCCTGGTAGAACTCAACAGCACCGAAAAGATTGCCGTGATCAGTGATGGCACAGGCGTTAAAACCTCGCTCTTTCAAGACCTTTGCGAGCTGCTTGACGCGAATAGCGCCTTCAAGTAGCGAGTACTGGGTATGTAGATGCAGGTGTGTGAACATGGGGAACTGCTGCTGCAGGATTGACAAAGAGGATGGAATGGCTCCCAAGTCTTGTCAAAAAAGGGGTCTGGTGCAAGGCAGTTTGTTGATACCAGCGCGAAAAGAGGGCGTTGAACTTCTTCTAGGTCTGAAGAATTCGCGGAAGGATTGTACCGATGAAATGCGCTTGGCCACCCATCATCCAGAGTAACCAAGCAGGGAGACGGAAGACTTAGTAGCGATAGTGTGAAGGTTTAAATGGACCTTCTGCTGAGACACTCATGTACTCCGCTTGTTGTGGTGTGAGTTCAGTGAGTTTGACCCCAAGCTTACTCAAGTGCAAACGTGCTACTTTCTCATCTAATTGCTTAGGCAGAACATAGACCTGATTTTCGTATTTTTCATTGTTCTGCCAGAGTTCGATCTGGGCCAACACTTGATTGGTAAAACTTGCAGACATCACGAAAGAGGGATGTCCTGTCGCACAACCCAGGTTCACTAGGCGTCCCTCAGCCAATAGGATGATACGCTTGCCATCTGGCCATTCGTACTGATCTACTTGGGGTTGTACATTGATCTTCTTGATATGAGGGTCCTGATTGAGCGACTGCACATCAATCTCAATGTCAAAATGACCAATGTTGCAGACAATTGCATTATCTTTCATAGCATCTAGGTGTTCTCGACGAATGATATCGCAGCAACCGGTAGTTGTAACGAAGATATCCCCTCGTGAGACAGCATCTTCCATAGTAGTCACTTCGAAGCCCTCCATCGCCGCTTGCAAAGCACAAATTGGATCGATCTCCGTGACGATCACACGAGCACCTTGAGCCCTGAGTGACTGAGCACTTCCTTTACCTACATCCCCGTAACCCGCGACGACGGCAACCTTGCCTGCGATCATGACGTCTGTAGCTCGCTTGATTCCATCCAACAGTGATTCACGGCAACCGTATAGGTTATCGAATTTGCTCTTGGTCACCGCATCATTGACATTGATTGCGGGGATACGAAGTTTGCCTGCCTGAGACATCTTATACAAGCTGTGCACACCCGTTGTAGTTTCTTCAGAAACTCCTCGAATTTTATCCAACAGCTGTGGAGCTTTCTCATGCACGTAGCCCGTCAGGTCACCACCATCGTCCAGCAACATATTGGGCCCATCGCCTCCTGGCCACTTGAGCGTCTGCTCCAGACACCACCAATATTCTTCCTCAGTTTCTCCCTTCCAAGCAAAAACGGGAATCCCTTGTGCGGCAATCGCTGCCGCTGCTTCGTCCTGGGTTGAGAAAATATTGCAGGAAGACCAACGAACCTCTGCTCCAAGAGCAATCAGCGTCTCAATCAAAACGGCTGTTTCCATCGTCATATGCAGCGAACCCGTGATTTTTGCCCCAGCCAGAGGCTTGGATTCTTCATATTCTTTGCGTAATGCCATTAATCCTGGCATTTCATTTTCCCAAATGGTTATTTTTTTGCGTCCCCAGTCGGCCAAAGACAAATTCGCAATTTTGTAGTCAGTAAATGCCATGCTTCATCCTTTTTTGGTGTGAGCCCAGTAATTTTCTCCGCAGTCTTCTCTTTACACATAGAAAAAAGATTAGATTGCGTAGAAAGAGACCAAAGCACAAGCCTTTTCATCACTACATACGCATACAGTGATTTGTGATGAAATAAAAAATTTCAATGATCTGGCACTTGAAATGCGATCATAGTTGGGCTAGTACTTTCGGTTATTCTTGTTGAATGGATGCAACAGAATCTGAATTTCAAATATGTTATCACGATCTCTCCGATCAAAGGGCAGGAAGCTCCTCTCCCCATCTCAACGTCGCAAACCAATACGCCCTCGTCCTGAGAGACGTTTGGGAACCCGCCGACTGAGAAAATTACCGCTTTCACTGTTGGCAGCAGTAATCTTTGCGCTTTCCTTGTCTCTACAGTTGGCTTTTTTCACTTGGGAACCTGCACAACCGAGCCTACCAGTCTCTCAACTGACTGCACTGAACAAACTCGTACAGCAGATCAATCAGTTGCTGGGACAAGATGAACCGACCAAGCAACTTGCAATTCAAGATCTGCTGGACCAAGAGGTTCAGGGTGCTGTTCAATTGCTTTACTTGGATCGCCAGGTCAAGCAGTCGCAGGTCAGCCTCCCTGATCTACCGCCCCACCAAGTCTTTCAGCCACTCGATGACTCACAAATTCTGCTAACCTTGCCAGTTGGTCTAGATAAGGTCCGTGGCCTGTTAGTTGTCCGACAAAAAGTACCCCCACCTCCTCCACCAGATTGGTTAGCGGCAATGCTACTGAGCGGGGCGATAGCTGTTGCCTCGATAGCTTTGGTACTCTGGTTAAAAACCAGCAACACAATGGGTCAGATTGACCTCCTATGTCGACAATTTCTTCGCTATCGACGAGAAAATGAAACACAGGAGATGGAGTTTCCAACGACCAGTCGACGCCCTAGCGAATTGGAACTACGAGTCGCAGTTCTACAAGATTTGTGGATGAAGTTTCAGAATGTTCAGGTGGAATTAAAAGAAAATGTCGATGCTCTTGAACAATCCAAGCAACAACTGGAAAACACCATTGAAGACTTGAGGAAAGCCAAGCAGCAAGAACAACGTTTGATTGAATTGGGGTATGCCGTTGCGGAATTTGGCCACGATATTGGTAACGCCAACGGATCCATCATGAGTTATTCCTCTCTGGTTCTTCAGCAGTTGGATAAGCCCACACTTGAACCAATGGAAGTGGCCCGTGCGTTAGTACATATTCGTAAGATTGAATTGGCCTCAAAAAATGTTGCTGGTCTCACAGAAGATATTCTTGAGTTCGCTCGTGGAAAAATGCAGCTCAACAAGACTCAGCACCAGGTTGAAGATTTCATTACTCAGCTAGAGGTTTATCTTGGTTTTGCTGAGGATATGGACATTCAATACAAATATCCTAAGAATATCCACGCAAGGCTGGAATTTGATGGCCGTAAGATTAGTCGCGTACTAATCAATCTGGTGAAGAATGCTTGGGAAAAACTCAGAGAGCAAGAAGGAGGAAGCATCACGGTGATGCTGCATCAGGAACGTAGAAATCTATTGATTCGGGTTAGAGATAACGGAGCACCGATTCCTACACAAGTTCTGCCGGTAATTTTTCATTCTTTCCAAACAGAAGGCAAAGAAAAGGGGACGGGGCTTGGACTAGCAATCAGCAAGAAAATGGTAGAAGCACACGGAGGAGAGATTCGTGCAGAGAATCTAGAGGCTGGAGGCGTCCAGTTTGAAATCTGGCTACCAGATGCATATCAAACGACTTCAACAAATTCTCCGGCAGGGTCCGATGAAACCCTGCCACAGGCTGCCAACTACTGAAGTTCAGGCGAGGGCTAACCACTCAGAGGGACTAATTTCTCGGTCGAACTGATAGGCTGGGTGCTGACGCTCTGGCTCTTGAGCCAGCATGGACTCAACACCTTCCATGAAGGACTGCACAGCGCTGTTTACGCGGCTATCAAAATCTGCGGATTGAATTCGCATTTCCAGACTATCTTCAAAAACGAGGTTGCTGATCAGCATGGGAACTCCTGAGGAAGCAATGGAAGAAAAGAAGGGAGATTTCAATTCGTCTCCACAGAGAGACGGGGTTAGCTCCCACAATTAACTTGTTGCTACTGTTATCGGTTCCCGATTGCCAAACTTTAGGAAAAAAAGCACGTATCTTGAATTTTTTCGGCAACGTGCCAAAAAACTAAGTCGCTTTGCCTAACTTTTCTCAAATTTGCAACAGGCGAACCATTCATTTTGAGGAATCCCTGATGTTCAAAAAACTCCTCCTCCTTGGCCTTCTGAGTTTCAGTAGTCTTGTAACGATTCTGGCCAACGAGTATCCCACCCAAACTCGCTGTGTTCTCTCTGAACGAGCCCAACTCTATTTGGCTCCCAGTGATAAAGGAATGGCTTGGCCCACACCACGCTACACTCCACTCCGGCATGTTGATACCAACGCTGATTGGCATTTGGTTGAAGATTTCGAAGGAGATCGCTTTTGGGTCCACAATCAGTACGTCACTGACAATGGCTTTTTAATCTGCGGGGTTTTGAAGACGATGGCCACAGCCTACAGCGGACCAGGGCCAGATCATGAACTAGTAGGCACGCTGCCTGCCTTAATGGGCCTACGCATTGTTGAATACACATCTGGTTGGATTCATGGGGTTTCTTCCGACGATCGAGAAGTTTGGGTACCAGAGGCAACTGTAAAAATATTCTGACTCAAATCATAGCCTGCTCAAAGCTTCTCGCGCAGCAGGCTCGCCACTCCCTCTACCCACTGAGGACTGCTATTGAGCGAGGGTACCATTTGTAAGTCCTCACCACCTGCCTCCTTGAAGTCCTCCACTGCTTCCATTCCAATTTCTTCCAGCGTCTCCAAGCAATCGGCTACAAAAGCTGGACAGAAGATCAGTAACCTCTTGATTCCCCGCTTGGGCATTTCTTCGATCACCTGATCTGTGTAGGGTTTAAGCCAAGGAGTACGTCCTAGCCTCGACTGGTAACTAATACTGTATTTCTCCTGAGGAATACCGAGCTTCTCTGCTAAGCGAGTCGCAGTACGATGACAATGGGCGCCATAGCACATCCGGTTCGCATCGCAAAGCGTTGCACAACAATCGGGCTGTTTGAGACAGTATTCACCTGTGTCATCACTTTTCTGTACGTGCCGCTCTGGTAGACCATGGAAGCTGAAAAGCACATGATCTGGTTGCTGCTCCCAATAAGGCCGACCGACAGCTGCAAAGGCCTCAATGAATCGTTCATCATCGTAGAAAGGTTCCATCAATTGTAGATGAGGCGTATTCCAATGCCTTGATGCTTCTCGGTAGGCTTCCTCCACCGCCGAGCCAGTTGAACTCGAAGCGTACTGTGGAAACAGCGGCAATACGAGAATCCGATCGCACCCTTCTTCACGCAACAGCTCAATTGCAGAACCAACTGAGGGATTCCCATAGCGCATTCCCAATACCACCGGGGTTCCCAATTCTTGGAGGTGTTGTCGGACTCCTTCGGTCAACTGCTGTCCATACACCAGCAGTGGTGAGCCTTCTGGCATCCAGACCTTGCGATAGGCCTTGGCTGAGCGCCGAGATCGAAATGGCAGAATGATCAGGTTCAGCAGCAACCAGCGCCCTAGTGGATTGATGTCTAAAACTCGTTCATCACTTAGGAACTGCTTGAGATAGCGACGGACTGCTCCGGATTCCGGGGCATCCGGAGTGCCTAGATTGATCAGCAGGACACCGGTTTTCATTACTGAGAATCTCCTTGCTATTCGATGGTCAGGGATGCAGCCAAGAACTCCGTCTGGAGTGGTGCACAGATCCGATTGTCACAGACTTGGTAAGCAAGCTGTGCACGTAATTCATCATAACCAGACGGATGGTCGGGAGCAATGCGGATGCGTAGCCGGAGTTCCAGTCCATGCTGATGAACAGATAACTCCTGGGCAAAAGCTTCATCGTAAAAACGAATTGGAGAGCTTTCCTGAAGGGGAGTGACGATTGCGTGACCAGAGAGGATAGTCAACGTGGTGGGTTCTGGGCCAAATTCACCAGCCGGTTTGATCGAGTAGATATGCCAACCTGCTGGAATGAAAACCTGAACCTGAAGCTCCGTTTCTGCGCCAGGAGTTATGATTTCAGGCACCAACACCGCTTGGATTTCCAGCTTTGGCAAGTCTGTTGTTGGAGAGCTTTCAAATAAAGCTGATAGCGAGGAACTTTGACTCCAGACTGAAGAAACTCCCCAAAGCAGACACCCCAGGCTACAGGCGAGTAGCTTCCGCATTAGGGTTCGGTTGTCCGAAACACAGGGTCAACCACCTCAATCATCGCAGTTGAGCGCAATGCTTCAATCTGCTTGGTCTCAATAGCTCGCTGCAATTCCAGACGCAGATTTGTCCGGATTCTTTCGCGAGCTGTGTCCGGATCCTCCACATCCACGAATCGTCGATTGAAGACGATCAGGTCTGTGCGGCCCTCATAAACACTAGCAGCCGCTGGGTTGGAATCATCCAGTTTCAGGCTCAGTTTGCGGAACTCTGGGTTGTCTCCAATTTCTGGAAGAAACCGTGTTGAAGCATTGAAGGCAATCGTAGCAACTTCTAACTCGAGTTCTTCAGCAATCCGCTCCAGTGCGGTGGGCTCACCCTGCAATTCTGTCAACCAACCTGCTCCTTTTTGCTGGGCCAATTCACGAGCGAGCTTCTCTTGAACTTGATTGGTTGCTATCTCACGGACTTCCTCAAAAGGTCGAGCTTGTGAATCCTGCTTCTCCTGAATCTGGTAAAACACGTAGCCTTGAAGAGGATTACGAGTCCATACCTCGTGATCTTTTGGCTGCAGCTCACTGGCCTGTTGAGCCAATCCTTGAACGGATCCTAGATCGTCTGGTGTGCTGCTGCTATCCAACCATTCACTCTCCTGAGCAGTTTTCCCATATTGAGAAGCCCAGTCACTAATTGATTTTTCATTAAAAGTTGCCCTAAAGGTATCTCTGGCTTCTTCTAATTCTCGCTGAGCCATTTCCTCTGCCAGGATTGCCACAATTTCCTCACGGACTTCTTCGATCGGCTGTTGACCTCCTTCACGACGTTCTTCCACTTTGATCAAATGAAGACCAAAGGGAGATTCAACGATATCGCTCATTTCACCTGGTTGTAGTCCAAAGGCAGCACTTTCGAATGCTGGAACCATCTCACCGGGCTTGAACCAACCGAGGTCTCCTCCTTTTTCCTTGGTCATATCTTGAGAGACCTCTTTCGCCTCTTCTGCGAAGTCTGCTCCGGCCACAATACGCTCACGTACCTCCTGCAGTTGTTCACGCCGTTCGGCTTTGGCCGCATCATCGGCATCACCAGGCACGCGAAGCAGGATATGCCGGGCACGCACTTCTGGTGGGGTCGTGTACGTTTCAATGTTTCGCTCATAGTAGCGACGTACGGCTCGTTCACGAACATCTTCTAACTTCGTCAGATCGTTGATCCCCAAAGTAAAGTAAGCCAAACGGTAACGTGGCAATGTCTGGAATTCATCAGGATTTTCTTGATAATATTGCTGAGCCTGCTCCTCGCTAACACTCACCTCGTCCAGAAAGACCTGCGGCAAGAGTTGCAGTGTTCGCACTTCCAACTTTTCATTCTGAAGTTGGAATCGTTGCTCTACATCTTTCTCGCTGATGATAATCCCAGCTGTCAGCAACTGCTGTTTTTTCTGGAGGAGCAGGTCTAAACGTATGGATTCTTCGTAATCTTCCGTAGGTAGTCGGTTTTGACTGAGCAGAGTTTCGTAAGTTTCAAAGTCAAATTGACCATTTTTCTGAAAATATGGTTGCTGACGGATGTATTCCTGCACCTCCAAATCTGTGGCACGCAGATTGAGACTCTCGGCCATGTTGAGTAGCAACTGTCGATCGATCAGTTGCTGGAATACCTGCTGTCGCAAATTTACCTGTTGAGCAATCTGGTCAGCATTTTCTCCCAGCCGCTGACGTAACGACTCGAGTTGCTGACCATACATGCGCTGGAAGTCTCGTTGCAGAATCTCCGTTTCATCGACTCGGGCGATCACTTCCTTACGGTCGCCAAAAAAAGAGCCCATTCCAAAGGAAATGACAAAGGTGACACTGATGAAACCCAGCAACAGCTTGAACAGAAAATTGTCGGTGTATTTGCGCAAGTCCTGAATCATAATTACCGAGAAGTACAGAAGAGAGAGTTGGAGCAAAAAACTGACAATTACAGTCAACTTCAGCTTTGTTTGCAAGCCGAAAGCCGGACACAGGCTCTGCTAGCAACCGACTTTCATCTTGTTTTCTCCAGATAGCCTTTTTATCGTCATTTGATTTTGCAGCCTATGCTGGATCGTCGCCTATTTGCAAACTTCGACTGGGTACTGTTGAGTATCGTACTCATGCTCTGTGCTGTAGGTATTGTAGCGATGTACTCTGCTACGATGGGAAGCCCACAACTCGGTCGTTTTTTGCCAAGACAAGTCATTTGGATGGGGTTAGGACTAGCCCTAGCGCTAACAGCAACGGTAATCGACTACCGAATCTGGGCGCAGTTCGGGCCATTCCTTCATCTTGGCGCGATCTTTCTACTAATATTGGTACTGTTTATCGGCACAGGTGGGCCTGGCTCACCAGTAGAGCGTTGGTTACAGGTTGGGCCCATATTCTTGCAACCCTCGGAGTTTGCCAAGCTGACTCTTGTGCTCTCCTTGGCGCACTACTTTCGGGAAGGCCAACGTATCGGCAGATTAGGTATCAAGGAACTCATCTGGCCCAGCTTGTTGATGCTAGTTCCCTTGCTGCTGATCCTCAGACAGCCTGACCTAGGTACAGCTCTGTTGCTGCTGATAGTCTTTATGCCGATGATCTTTCTAGCTGGGCTCAAACTGTGGGTGCTACTCGCATCCATCGTGCTGGGACTCTGTTCTCTACCGATTGCGTGGCATTTCGTGCTCAAGCCCTATCAACAGGAAAGAGTACTGACCTTTCTGGATCCAACCCGCGATCCATTAGGAGCTGGCTATCACATCATCCAATCAAAGATCGCTGTCGGTAATGGGGGAATCTGGGGTCAAGGTGTTGGGGGTGGAACTCAGGGACAGCTAAACTTTTTGCCAGCTCACCACACAGATTTTATTTTCTCTGTGTTTGCAGAAGAATGGGGCTTTGTAGGAACTCTGACAGTCCTACTGCTGTTCATGGCATTGATCTTCTGGTCACTTGGGCACATTCTCAATACTCAGGATCGGGTCAGTGCGATGCTGACTGTCGGCGTGGTCACGATTCTGACCTCGCATGTACTGATCAACATCGGCATGACCATCGGACTCATGCCTGTTGTCGGAGTACCTCTGCCCTTCTTCAGTTATGGCGGCTCAGCAATGCTCTCGCAAATGTTTGGCATCGGCTTACTCCTCAATGTTCGGATGCGGCGTTTTCGCACCGATGAACTCTGAAAATCTTCAATATTGCCTGCTGCATGGTTCGACTCCGCTTTGCCCCTAGTCCGACTGGTTACTTACACGTTGGTGGCCTGCGTACCGCACTCTTCAGTTTTCTCTATGCCCAACAGCAAGGTGGACGTTTTGTGTTTCGCCTTGAAGATACCGATCAGCAACGACTGGTGGAGGGATCCGAACAAGACCTTCTGCAAATGCTACAATGGGCTGGTGTGAACTGTGACGAAGGCCCCAATATTGGGGGTGAGTATGGTCCCTATCGTCAGTCAGAGCGACTCATACTCTACCAAGATCATCTACAGATCCTGATGGATTCTGGTCATGCCTACCCTTGCTTCTGCACGCAGGAACGTCTAGACAACCTTAAGCAACAGCAGAAAGCCCAAGATCTGAATCCCAAGTACGATGGATACTGTCGAGCACTGAAGGCTAAGGAAGTACAGCAGCGCCGAGCAGATGGTGAAGCGTATGTCATTCGGATGCGGATTCCAGACGACGGAGAAAAGATCCTGATTGATGACCTAATTCGTGGGCATGTCAGTATTGACAGCAGTCAACTAGACGATCAGGTACTGCTCAAGTCTGATGGATTTCCTACCTACCACCTAGCCTGTGTGGTTGACGATCATCTGATGAAGATCACTCATGTAGTTCGTGGGGAGGAGTGGCTCCCTTCCTTTCCCAAACACATTCTGCTTTATCGCTACTTCGGCTGGGAACCACCGCGTTTTGCGCATCTTCCATTGATTCTAAACCCTGATCGTTCCAAGCTCAGCAAACGACAAGGTGATGTAGCCGTTGAAGATTTCAAGGCTCAGGGCTATGTTGCCGAAGCGCTGGTCAACTTCATTGCTTTGTTGGGATGGAACACTTCTGATAACCAAGAACTGTTCTCAATGTCTGAATTGATCGAAAAATTCAGCTTTGAACGAGTTGGGAAGGCTGGAGCTGTCTTTGATCGCAACAAACTGGACTGGATGAATCAGCAGTATCTGCAGCGTCTGGAGTTGGATGACCTGATGCAACGTCTGCAACCTTGGTTGGCCAGCTCACGTTATTCGGGAGCAGATCCAGAATTTCTACGGAGGGCAATTCAGATCATTCAGCCAAGACTAGTTACTTTGCCCGAAGTACTGGACAAACTAGCGATCTTCTTTGAGGATAAGCCTCAACTTGAACAACCAGAGTTGATCAATTACCTGCACCAACCAACTGCCCAAACTGTGTTGGGTGCTTTTCAAGCCGCCCTGGTTGATGCTGAGACTTGGGATGAAAGCAACTTCAAGCAATTGGTTAAAGAAATTCAGAAAAGTACCGGGATTAAGGGCAAGGATCTTTGGACTCCGCTGCGCTACGCGATTACGTTGGAAGAGCACGGTCCAGATCTCAGCATGATGGCTGCGCTCTTCGGCAAGGAAAAATGTCAACAGCTTATCGAAAATGCGTTAGCTCTCACAACTTCCTGAAGCGATTGATGCGAAAATTTCTTCTGCTCAGTTGTCTATTCTTCTTCCTGGGTCAAATCTCTTTTGCCCAACCTACAGAAGGGCTACCCACTGAATGGGATGGCTTTCGGGAACGCTTATTAACACTTGCTCTGGACCCAAGCGTGTTGGCTCCTGTGCTGGCTATTGTGCCCGCTCCACCAGCAGGTTCAGAAGAAGTCACTGAGATCTCCCGCCAACTACAGCAACTTCTATTTCTTGGCCTAAGTCCCGATCTTCCTCGTCAACTCATTCATCCCCCTCAGTTGCAGCGCATTCTAGATGATTGGAATGGCAGCTTGCGTCTGCAAAGTCGACCATTGACCAATCGTGAGCTTGCTGGGCTTGCGGGGGCCGATTGGCTACTAGAAGGCCAATACAACCAGACCCAGGACGGAGTTCAAGTTGATTTGGAATTGCAGGAATTACTGACCAATCGTGTGCTGCTACGCGAACTGCTAACCTGGCCAATCAGTGTATTCAAAACTCCCCAAGCTCCAGAAGCTGCTGACGTCAAGTCACCCGCTGAAAGTACAGAAATCACCCCTCCTTCTGAGGAAAAAAACACTGCTGAAACGGAAACAGCCGTCTCTAAAGACACTTCTACCACAAGCACAACAAACGAGACAGCAACCGATAGTGAAAGTGCAACTACTCCCTCAGCTACTGTGGCAATCCCCACAACACCAGGCCTTGCTTCATTACCGACCGGTGAAGTAAGCGAACAAGAAAGCCTCCCAGATGAACCTACCCCAGTAATTCCTGAACCAGATACTACCGCCAATACCAGCGAAGTAGTGCAGCCCAAAGTCTCTCCTGCTGTAGATGATCAGGAAGGTATTGGAGAGGAAACTACAAAATCCCAATCAACCACGGTTGATGATGAAGAGGCAATCACTCCAACAGTAGACCCACTCAACGAGGTTGATGATTCACAGGACACAGAAACAGTGGCAATGATAGCCCCATCAACCGAAGCCACAGAGGCAGAACCTAAGGATTCTGTTGAAATAGAAATGACTACGGAGAATGCTGCAGCAGATAACAATAATTTTGATTCAAAATATATTCTATCATTACCAGAAATTTCTACTGAGCCTGATTCTGCTACAGCACTAGTAATCCCGAAGGGTAGTAGTGATCGTCCGGGAATGGCTTTGCTCGATGGAGGCTCGTTTCAGATGGGGAGTTTGGAAGGGGAAGACGATGAATGGCCAATTCGCCAAATCGAATTAGCACCATTCTATCTGGATGTGCATGAAGTCACGAACGCAGATTACGCTCAGTGCCGCGAATGCGTGCGTGGTTATGGAGGCTTCGACACAACCCTGCCAGAACAACCAGCAGTCTATGTGGATTGGGAAAACAGCGCGCGTTACTGTGCTTCCATCGGCAAGCGACTTCCTACCGAAGCTGAATGGGAGTACGCCACTCAAGCCGGTAGTGTTGTGGAGAACTCCGACTCTGTTCTCGCTGAACTGAGAGATCAGGCCTGGTTTGAAATGACCTCGCAAAACCTCCGTTCCGCAGCTGTGGTTGGGCAACGACAACCCAATGCTTGGGGTCTCTATGATCTGCGAGGGAATGTCATGGAATGGACTGCTGATTGGTATGCTCCCTACGACCAAGCGAAACTACAGAATCCAAAAGGACCGGAAGCACCATCGAATCCAACTTACCCACAGAAAGTGGCACGTGGAGGAGCTTGGCAGGGCTTATTTGGGTGGGCCACTGAAGCTGGCTTGCGCAGTAGCCGTCGTTACGGCTTAGCAGCCTGGACTCAGGCTTTCAACTTGGGATTTCGCTGTGCTGCAGATGCTTTGTGATCAGGAAAACAGCGAGTCTGTAAACTGCTTGGCATCATAGGGACGCAAGTCTTCGATGCCTTCTCCTACACCGATGTAGCGAACAGGAATGTCAAATTCGTTGACAATCCCGATAATGACTCCGCCCTTGGCTGTTCCATCCAGTTTGGTCATCACAATCCCTGTCAAATCTGCGGCTTCACGGAACTCACGGGCCTGAAAGACAGCATTCTGTCCCGTAGTCGCATCCAGCACAAGCAACACCTCGTGAGGTGCATCCGGTATAACCTTCCGAATCACCCGCACCATCTTACGCAGTTCCTCCATCAAATTCTTCTTGGTATGCAGTCTTCCTGCGGTATCGCAGATGACAACGTCATACTCCTCACGAACTGCCTTCTCGACGGCTTCATACATCACCGAAGAGGGGTCCGCCCCTTGGCTCTTGGCGATAATGTCACAATCGGCGCGACGGCTCCATTCAGTCAGCTGCTCAATGGCAGCGGCACGAAAGGTATCTCCAGCCCCCATTAGTACACGATGTCCATCTCGGCGATACTGAGCAGCGATTTTGCCAATCGTTGTGGTCTTGCCCACACCATTGACTCCGACAAACATCAACACCAAGGGTTTACGATCTGTAACTGTGGGAATTGGCACTTCCTTGTGAAGAATACGCACGATCTCCTCCTTAATCACTTCTCGTAAAGCATCCACATCACGTAGTTCCTGACGTTCAACTCGAGAAGTCACCACTTCCAGAATCTGTTCAGTAGTCTCCGGTCCAATATCGGCTCCCAACAGGGCTTCTTCCAAGCTGTCCAAGACCTCTTCATCAATTTCTTTCTTTCCAAGCAGGGCATTGCTTAGCCCACCGAGCATCTGTTCACGGGTCTTACTGATCCCGGAGCGAAGCTTTTCGTAAAAGTTCTGAGGTTCTGGTGTTAGTGCTGGAGCTTCTGGGATTGCTTCCCCAAAGCGTTTAGTCAGCGTACGCTGCTGTCGAAGTTCTTCCTGCTTGCGTGTGATTTCCTCTTGAAGGGCTTCGTTCTGGTGTTGCAGTCGATCAAGCCGGACTTCCCGTTGTTTTCGTTCTCGGGCTTCTTCTTCCTGTTGGCGCTGCTTTTCTAACTCTGCCAGGTGCAGTTCTGCCTGTTGTGGAGTCAGCTTTTCACTGACCTCACCAAGCTGACCACCAGTCCACAAGAACAGCAATCCCGCTACCAAGGCACCGCTACCAAACACCGTGAAAACAAACCAGATAACCGAGAAAATCATAGTGATTATTGACAAGCAAAAATTGAAAGATTTACTGAACCTGTCTATTTCACAGGTCAGTGATCGAACAAGCAATCGTTGAATCAACGTTGCGAGGCTTGCTCCTCAAGCAACTTCGTTAGCTCATAGGGAGAGAAGATGCCCTCGGTTACCTCACCATTGCGAAGACGAAGTTGGGTTCCGTCATCATTTTCGTAGAGAGTTCCCACCACATTGCCTGACTCATCTTGCCATTCAACCCCATAGCGAGCTTCACCATCAGACTGAGTGGGAACTACACGCCCCTTGAAGGGTACTTGAGCCAGGTTTTTCAAGTTCTGCTGCATCTGTTGGTACTGACGTTCCAGTTTTTGCAGGGTACGTTGGAGTTCCAAAGTGTTTTCAAAGCGTGTCAGTTTGTCTGCCCAATAGAGATAAATATCACCAGCTGCTTCCAGAACCGCAGTGGGTGCTCCTAAATCACTTAACTCTGCCGGCAGACTGCTTTTATTTTTTAGAGAAGACTCCAGCTGGCGTGCTGTTCCCTTGGACACCTGCCTTGTGGGCATGTCGAAGCTGAGATTGATCAGCATATCCTTGACATCCACCGGCTCTGGATCTGGCAAAGCAGGGTTGCTCTCTACCGTTCGTGTTGGCCCAGTGGGTTTGAAGACCAATTGAGGTAGTTTTTCTCCCAATCCAGCGCGGTCTGAGGAGGGTAGAAATATCGCCAACAAGAACACCGCTGTCCCGACTACTGCGGCTGTACCCATCCACCACCAGATCGGACGTTTTTTTCGCTCTGTCCGGTTCTCTTCCCGACCATAAGTTTGGCCTGAACCATCATCCGTGTATCCCCTGACTTTTCGTTCTTCTCGCTCGGGTTGGTTCTCTTCTGCAATATTCAGTAAGTCTGGAGTGATAATCGACTCTCGAGTCAGTCGCTCAAGTTCAGCGACCAGTTGAGCGTTGCGACGCTGAACCCACTTGACCTTGTCCAGCAGTTCAAAGCCATTGGTCTGCACCTGAATCTGACGGGCATCGTCAATCAGGCGCTGAACGCTGGGAGGGAATCTCGATGTTGGTACCGGTGTCTTGAGTATGTCTCGGCATCGATAACGAAGTTCTGTCGTCAGCATCTGGGACATCGAAACCAGCACATGCCAGCGTTCCCGATTGAGTAGCGGTGGGGGCTGTGGAATCTTCAGCAGGACTTCCTCATCCAGAGGCATATCTGGATTGTCCTCCCCGGGTTCTGCCTTTCCTCCGGCCTCTCGTCGCTTTCGTGCTTGCTGTTGGCGGTGCAGGTGTTCCCATTCCTTTTTGTAATCCCGCCAGGCGCTGTGGAAGGAGTCCCACAGCTGTCTCAGTTCATCCCCACACTCCTGATGCATGCCGAACAGGGGAGACATTTCTGGATAGCGCTCTGAACTACGCTTGCGCAAGTGAACAGATAGCTTATACATTTGCTCATACTGGTTGGTCACTTCCTTCTGTTGTGATTCACAGTTCAGCCACTCCCGCTTGGTTAGTGGCTTCTTCCAGTCGATCACAATCGGGTAGCTGAGCACTTGCAGGCGCAGAAAGTCGAGGTAGAGTTCATCCAGCACCAACGGACCCGTACCTGGCACATGCGCCTCTGTCTGCTGTTTGAGTTTTCCCCAAGCATAGATGATCTCATTTTCCTTGCGACTGGCATCTGTCAACGACAATAGATTGCGCCAGTGCTCGGTTTGGATCGGTATAATTTTGGGAACCTCTGCGGTAGTTGCAACTTCTGGCATAGGTTGTCGATGGTTTGGTTTGAAGGTCTGGTTGTTTTGTGTAAGCTAACTCATTTTCCTGCAAATTTCTCGCAAAGCTTTTTGGATTCCTGACAAAGCTCTCGCTATGAGGAAATTCTACAAGTTCAAGTTTCCTGCACGAGCCGCATGCAACTGGTAGGTATCGGTTTTAATCCATCCTTCTGGCGTTTTCTTTTACAGCGACTAGAAAAACACACGGGATACGGCCCACTTGTTGGCACACTACTAGACCCTTCCCACTTACAACCGGACCGTCTAGTGTCCACTTGTGCTCACTTGCAAGACCTGCAACCTGTCTTCACCTTTTTCACGCCACATGGCTTCCGAGAGCATCGAGACTGCATCTTTTTTCTTTCACAAATGCAGGCACGACTGCGAGAAGTTCCCTTGGCGCTGGTGTTGGAAAATATTCAGGAAGAGCTGAGTCCTTTCTTGCCGCCCAGCCCCTGGGTTCGCCTAACCAACCAGATGCATTTTCGGGTTTCCCATCCCGGAGTGTTCCTAACCCAAAAGCTACGCTCCTTTCCCTGGATCAACCTGCAATCCCGTGTCTCCATGCTGGAATACGTTGACCCACGAGAAGGCTGGTGTCGTTGCACTGTTCAGGATCTACCACCACAAACTTTGCTGGCGCTAGATCAGATTCGCTTCCTGGAAGCTGACGACAGGACCCAGTCTGTGCAGGAGTGGCTGACTACCTTTTTAGGACAGCAAGCCAAGAGCGTAGAAGCCCAGCAGGTCAAAGGGCTGCTCCGAACCGAAAAGGGATTATTTCTTTTCCCAGGAGTACCACTGGATGGTGTGATCGAGTTTTCACTTGGAGATGTGAAGATTAAAACCATCTTGGTGCATCGACAGCTTTCCGACCATTCGGCTGCGTTCCGTCGTACCCTGCAGTATCTGGAGACAAACGCCAAGCGCCAGCAACCAGTTGCTCCACGACCACAGGCGCTCCGTTGCTTGGGCAGTCTGCCAATCTTGAATGAACTAGCCCGCTCCATTCTAGCCACTCGTGGATTCAACAACGTCGAAAGTGTCGAAAGCCTACAACCCGGACAACATCAATTGGGCAATGATCTTCAGGGATTCTACCTACGTACCCTGCCTTCAGTAGAATTGAAAGGCAACGTCATTGACCTCAGGAAGGCGATCAGTGGATTACTGGAACCGGTGTTAGATTTTGTAGAATGGCCCACGGTAGAGGTACCCAAGACGATTGCCAGTACTCCCATGCAACGCAAGGAGTTGGACGAACGACGAGAAAAATTACTTCGTGAAGATGAAAAACTTAGACAGGAACAGCAACGACTGCGGGCTCATCAGGAGTTGTACGATCAGGAACAGCAAGTACTTGATCGAGTCGCCATAGTGGGAAGACAGCTGGTTGAGCAACTGGGCAGGAGCCTACCTTGGGAGGAGGTTGCTCGAAATCCTGCTGAATTCACCGGACGGCAAGTACTGTTGTGGTGTGAAGAAGAAGAAATCGTTGCAGAGATGATGCGGAGTCTGGGCAATGTTCCCAAGCGGCTCTGGGTCAATCCAAACGACTACCGGGAATCCGACGATCTACTCCGCTTGGACATTAATACCTATTGTAGTTATGCACAGGATGGCAACTGGATTGTCACTGCTCACAGTCGACAACACCTCGAGCAACTAGTCAGCGTTATCTTTACAGAACAACAGCGAGTTCAAGCAATCAATCGACAGCGAGAACAGGCGCTAGAAGGCATCGAACGATCACTGCAACAACTACAGCAACGCAAGGAGCAACTGGCGTTGCACTGGCTCTACGTTTCTTTGCAACAGACCCTCAGTCCACATCTGACAAACTGAGTATGAGAGGCTTCTTCAAGACGTCTCTCATCCCTGGTTCACCCCTCCACTTCACCGATCTTCTGTAGACCACTCCAACTGCGGACCGACCAACTTGCGATAGAAGCAATTCTGCCTCCCCGTATGGCAAGCTGGGCCCTGTTGCTCCACTAGGTACAGCAGCGTATCCTGATCGCAGTCAATCCGGATCTCACAAATTTTTTGAATGTGTCCAGACGACTCTCCCTTTTGCCAAAGCTGATCACGAGAACGAGAATAGTAGTGAGCCAGACCCGTTTTTTGTGTGAGTGACAGGGCCTCTTGATTCGCATAGGCCAGCATCAGCACTTCTTGAGACTGGACATCCTGGACCACCACAGGCATCAAACCGTTCAACTTGGCAAAATCTGGCTGAAAATCAAGACCCTCGTCCAAGTGCATTGTGTCATTCCCCAAATTGTTCGGGACGCAGGGTCGGGAAGAGGATCACGTCACGGATGTTGTTCTGTCCAGTTAGCAGCATGACCATCCGGTCCATGCCGATACCAATCCCACCCATCGGGGGCATCCCATATTCCATCGCCCGTAAAAAGTCCTCATCCAGTGGGTGGGTTTCTGCTTCTCCACCTCGGCCTCGCTCCACCTGCTCTTCCATCAACTGCCTTTGACGGATCGGATCGTTCAACTCCGAGTAGGCATTCGCGACCTCCCAACCCATCACATAGGCTTCAAATCTCTCAATCAATTCTGGATTCTGCCGATGTTGCTTGCAAAGTGGGCTGGATTCTTTGGGATAGTCCGTGATGAAAGTAGGCTGGACTAACTGGGACTCACAGCTTTCCTCAAAAATCAACTGCATAGCACGACCGCGACTGAAGCTTCCATCCAAATGCCAGCCCTTAGCGACTAATAATGCCTGCACTTCTTCATCACTGAGTGTCATGAAGGAGATTCCAGCAAACTGCTCGATTGCCTCCAACATCGTCAACCGAGGCCACGGTGCCTTAACATCGATCGTTGTTCCCTCAAATTCAAACTGAGTAGAACCATGAGCTGCCAAAGCACAACGTTCGAAGATGCTCTCACAGTGGCGCATCATGTCATGGTAGTCCGCATAGGCCTGGTAAAATTCCAATGCGGAAAACTCAGGATTGTGCGTGCGGTCGATACCCTCATTTCGGAAATTCTTGATGAACTCAAATACTCGATCAAAGCCTCCAATCACTAGGCGTTTCAGGAACAATTCGTTTGAAATCCGCAGGTAAAAATCAATTCCCAGGGCCTTGTGCCGAGTCACAAAAGGAGTCGCGTTCGCACCACCGTAGACCGACTGCAAGGTTGGGGTTTCGACTTCAAGAAATTGCTGCTCCAGCAAGTAGATTCGTACTGTCTGAAAGATCAGTGAACGCTTACGAAAGACCTGAGCCACCCCGGCGTTGAGAGCTAAATCAACATAGCGCTGGCGATAGCGGAACTCCTTGTCCTTGACCTCATCATAGACAACACGTTCACCTGCGACCTCCTTGACCTTGGGAACCGGCATTGCCCGAATCGCCTTTGACAACACTTCCAAGTGATTCGCACGGAGTGTCAGTTCCCCTGTTTGCGTGCGCATCATCACCCCCTGCAAACCAAGAAAATCGCCTAAGTCACAAAGGTTGAAGACTTCGAAGGACTCTTCACCAACCTCATCTTTGCGCACATAAACCTGAAGCCGCTCATGGGCTGCCTGAATGTTGGCAAAGATCGCCTTGCCCTTGCCACGCACAGCCATCAGGCGGCCTGCAAGTGATACTGGGGTTGCCTCCGTCAGCAGTGTATCTGCTTGATCACGAAGCTCTTGGATCGTATGAGTGCTCTGGAAAGCGTAAGGATAGGGCGAAGCGCCCTGGTCACGCAGCTGTTGCAGTTTTTCCAGACGAATACTGCGGCTGTCTGCGGTGGAGTCGGGTTGCATATCTCAATCAAAGGGGTTGTAGGGACAAATTATTTTGATCAACGCTTACTTTGTAAAGCTGACTTGGAGGACTATTAGTAAAAAGCTCAGAAAAACCTGATTCTTGTTGTGGTGGTCTTACCGGAAACCACAAATAATTGCTGTCTTTCCAAGAATTGATCACTTTTTCTATATCTTCTGAAATCGCATTCTTGGAATGAACGATCGTTACCGGATTTGGCGTGATTTCGTATCTCAACATTGTTCTCATAAATCCATTTTCTTCAATCGGAAAATAAACCCAAATTTTTCCATTATCTTTAATTTTATTCTTCAACTCCACAACCATGGGCTGAATTTGCTGGCGAAAAGAAGAGAGCTTATTTCCTTCGATTATAGGGCTTAAATAAGGTTTCTCAAAAAACCATAGAAAAGAAATTAAAATTATTATGTGCAAAATCTTATAGGCATCTTTCTTCTTTGACCCAACAAAAGAAATAGAAGGAGATAACAATAGTAAAGAAAAAACAAATACAGGAAAAACAATAGAATGAAAATATCTGATAAAGGATGGAAAATCAGGTCTCGCGAAAACAAATGAATATGTATTTTTCAAGACATAAAGATAAACAACATATATAGTTATAAATGATATTAAAACAAGTGATATTTTTCTATTCTTAAGAAAAATTGAAAAATAAATTGTCAACGCTACAAGTAAAAATAAAAAGTAAATGACAGTTAGTTTATAATTTTCTGTAAATTTATTCATGATTCCGTAACTAAACTCATTATATTTCCAAGAAATTTCATTTTTACTTAGTTGTTGATTCAAAATAATTTCATAAAACATTTCGTTCATTTCATTTTTTGTTTTTTCATCGAATATATTTTCATTTTTCACCAACCCCGATAAAGCTCCTAAAGCTGAATGTTTTGCGGCAGCAATACCCTCATTGTCTCTGTTTGTTTTCCACGAAAAAAGTATAAAAAAGATAAGAACAGCAGAAAAGATAGGTAATTTGTAATTAGTACTAATAAATTTAAAAAAATTCTTCTTTTCTTTCCAAAAATAAAATCTCATTAAAATATTGATTAACAAAGCAAAAAGAGCTAATAAAGCTCCTACATCCTTGATCAGAAGTAAGGCTCCAAAAATGAAAATATTTCCAAAAATAAAATAACTTTTTTTGTAATGAAAGAAATTGATTGCAACAGCCGCAGCAAACCAAGCACCTAAAAGATGATCGACATAAAGACTTGAGAGACCATGACCGAAATTATATAAACCAAATAATAAGATTATTGATGTTGGTATAAACCAATAAATTCTTGCCTTTCCAGTCCTCTCAAAAAAAACAAGTAACGGAATTAAAATCAGAAGAAAGTGAGAAAAATAGAGACCAGATTCATTGAATTCTAAAGGGAAATTTATAAAATAATGCCAAATCGTAGATCCAGGAAAATATCTAAGATTTGATCCATTACTAGTTGAATCATAAATGCGGTTTGTAAAAATTGTTTCCTTACTGACAATACCCCATTGTGAAAATTCATCCCAGAAAGAAAGAAATCGTTCTGCAAATAGAAAATGGTAAATGCATACAAAAATTACAAATATAAAGTAAGGTGTAAGTCTGTAAACGTTAATTTTATAATATTTTTTTAAAAGGAATTCGTGTAGAAAAAATATACTACCAACAATCCAGACTATAAAACTGAAAAGATACAATGTACTAAAAAGAGCACCTAGATAAAGAAAGAAAAGAATAAATGATGTAACTTGAATCAAAGCAACACTAGCATAGTTTTTTGAAAATCTTTGCCAGTAAAGACTAAATCCTATCAATGGGAACAAAGAGAAGAGTGGTGTCATATAGTAAAAAAATGGGGATTGGGGTAATTGCGTAGTTTAGACAAATGAAGCCATCTCTCAAATTTAGAAATCTAAGGATGAAACGCCCTCACTGCGATCATCCACTAAATCTTCTTTGGTAGGAATCGAGAGGCGCAACGCTACCGCTGCCAAGCTTGTCGACGAACCTTTCAGACACTACGCAGAGGCAAAGATCAAGCACTCAAAAGGAGGAACCACTGACTCAACCTCGAAGCCCTATGGGTGCGAGCGATTGGGAAAACACCCAGCATCCGCTGAAAGAGAAGTCTCCCGTTGGTTGAAATTGCCGAAAACTACAAGGCAGCAAACCCAAGCACAGGCCTTCTCTATCATTGAAATCAATGAACTCTGAACCTTACTTCCTAAAAAAGTTCGAATGCGGGATCTGTAGCCTTGGATTTAACCTTCGCCAAAGATTTCGGATATGCCTCTGGCAAACAAATGCTTAAAACTAGTAGTGAGTTGATCCAACAACTCAAAGGCTTAGCAACACTGGGGGATACGGCACAGAAGATCTGAAAGCCGATGAACACTTCATCCAAGCAGCGATGCAATGCCAAAAGAAGCGCTTAACCACCAAAATTCAATATTTCAATTGTCGACTGTCAATTTACCTGGCGAGGCCACATCGAAGAACGCTTGGCTACAGTAAGTTCAAATCAACGTTAGCAGTCTCTTTAAAATTACCGATACATAAACTTAAAGACTTTTAGACTTCAACTACCAATATTTTACGATTAACCGATCTTTTTGATGATGATCATTTCATGCAGTGACCACAGTTTTGCAAAAGAGGAAGCCCTCGTTTCAATATCTTTCAATACTTGATTGAAACAAGATGGGACTAATTGCTTAAAATTCAATCCTCCTGAAAACAAATAACGAAGTGCATTTAAATTGTAACTTTTTTCAATAACTGAAAGATTTTTTCCATATTTCATGTTAAAAATATCTATATCTCTCTCAAAGACTACGTAGGCTAATGCTTGATTCGCATGAGATAAAGGACCAGTTACACTATTTTTCCAATCAGTAATATTAGGATCGAAATATTCATCCTTGTGAAGATTTTTATGGATTAAAGCTGACAATAAACCAATATGTGGTTCAATTAGAATACATCCACCACCAAAATTAAGAACTCTAATTATTTCTGAAAAAAACTTATCAATATCGGGAAGATGATGAAAGACATTTATTCCATAGATACATTTTACAGAACCTGATTCAAGATTCATATCAATAGCATTAATTTCTATATCAATATTTTGATGGAATCTAATATCTGAAGTTAATAAGTCAGGATTATAATCCTTAAAAAAACCTGCACCACTTCCCAGTTCTATTTCAATCCCATCTACATTGAAATATTGGTTTCTCTGTATAATCATATCCTTGTAGAAAGTTTCGAAAGCAGATCTTAATAAAATTTTATTTTTCAAAATCTCAGAATGAACTTGAAGTAATGCATCATCATCGATGTTAACTCCCGTTATTGATGGTTCTTTAAGTAATTCACGAAGTTTATTAACTATCATATCGATCTACTGTTGATTCATGTCTAGCATTTTGATTAGCAATGAATCCTAAGACATTTTCTTTATTGATTGGTATTTTTATCGGAAAAAAATCAATGATTCTAAAGAGAGAAAGTAAGGCTTTAGATGAGATTGGGACAATTGTTGGTTTCTTACTATTATCCACTGAGTCTAATATTAATTGACGTAGTGAAATCAAATTATTACTGAAGATATTCTCTTCTTGGTGTGGCATTTTCAACCTTATTATCTTCACCATATACTCGCAAAGGGATTCAATTTCAATAATTGGCACCATCCCCGATCCTCCGTCTGGTAATGGAATAAATGGCAGTAAGTTTGCCAGACTAGATATTTTTTTGTATACGCCACCTTCTCCTATGACAAGCCCAGGACGTACAATTGTTATATCATCAAATCTAAAAATCTCATTTTCAATTTTATATTTGGTTTTTCCATACTTTGAAAGGGCATGTGGCCCTGCAGAGTACGATGAGATATAGATTTGTTTAGGAATTCCTTTATCCCGTAAATCAATAAAACTTTTAATAACTTTATCGACGAAAATAGATTCCTCCATCGTGGAATCATGGATCAGGTGGATTGCGATATCGATACTTTTATTTATTCTTTCAGGAATAGGCTCTCCTAAATTCCATTTATAAAATTCTATTTTAGAATTTATATGCCTTCTACAACGTGCCATACAGACAATTTCATATTTCTCTTTTACAAGAAATTTTAAAAGCCTTTCTCCAATAAAACTCGATGAGCCAACTAACAACACTTTCATTTATCTATTTCTTTTGCAATCCGAGCAGCATTTGCCATCATCGTCAGTGAATGGTTTTTGGCCGCCAATGATGGTAGAACGCTCGCGTCAGCAACTCGGATACGCTCACTGTTCCAAAGACGTCCATCAGTAAACGTTTCAAATTCTTCTGGTTTTATTTTCATCGGTAGTGTAGAGGCGTAATGGAATCCCCATCCTGGTGGTGACAGTTTGGAAAATCTCATCAATGAATACACACCTAAGTTTCTCATTGATTTTAAAAATAATGGGATGAATCCAAAATCTGGCTCCTCACAATAATTAATCACAATTGATTCAAATTCATCAATTGAAAGATAATTTTTTTGATTAATATCTGGCTCCTCCCATATTTGGGCTACCAGAAGCCCTCCCATTAAGTACTGTAATACTTTGTAGGACAAATTTATTGGCAATGGCATATCCATTATTAAGTCTGAATACAACATCCCACCTGGATAATATATACTTATCATATTATTGCTCTGTTTATTGAATTGAGTGGCTGCTAGTTGTATAGGAAAACTTTTTTTTGGTATTTCATTGCCAAATAATTTTGGTATAAACAGAGGAATTAAAGCTGGTGGATGCTCTTTAAAATTTAGCTTCACATTACATGCATTATTATTTTGTAGTACCAACCTAGATGTATGTATACCTCCACAAGCTAAAATTAGATTTCTTGTTTTAACTTCAATAGTACGATTCTCAGGTACAATAGAAAATTTTAGTTCAACATAATCATCTCTTTCTTTATATTTCAATAATTTATATCCACTCATATATTGAATTTCTCTTTTCCTAACTAGCTCATCAAGTGTCACTTTTGAAGTATATAAACCTTTTTGTCCTGATGCAAAAAATTCTGTTTCTCCTAAATCATGATATAATTTTTTGGTTTTCTCGCTTACATTAAGCCCTAATCTTGGTCGTCCTAAAAAAAAGCCTAATTCATTAATATTTTTCTTTGATTCTTTATAATTTTTAAGCAAATATTCTGCTGATCTTGTTAATGGTGGTGGTTTGATCAAATTTTTTGATTCACCAAAATAATCATACATATCATCTTTTTCTCCACTAATTCCAATATGATTTTCTAGATCGTCATAGTAATGATTTAATGAAGATAAACTTATTGGCCATGGATTTTTTAGAAAATCATTATCTGTATATCTTATTAATTGTCCACCCCAGATATTAGACATTCCACCAGACGCATAACTGCCTGCAGTTTTTATTATTTTTTTATTATTTTTATCAAAGAAATGAGCCTCCTCTCCATTCACTGCATAACCAGTGTTTGGATGACGTAGTTTCATATGCTTTTGATCTTCATAAAAAATATTATGTAGAAATTCTAGATTTTCTCCTAATAACTCACTTATATCTTTTGCCTCTACAGCTTTATCTAAAGTATCATATTTAAATATTTTATTCGTTTCCTGTCCAACATCAAAAACTATAATACTTTTACCAGCTAGTTTTCTTGCTGCAGAAATGCCTGATGGACCGGAACCAATTACTGCGAAATCACAATAGATCATACTTTAATTTTTGGTATAGTCCCATAATAATTGATTTAATTCCATTTCTGGATAATTTTATAACTTTTCTAAGTGAAATTCTCTGATTTTTCAATCTTAACTCCTCATTACAACACTCTCCTAAATACATTAAAACTATTAGTTTTTTTGTAAGTAGATTTTCTTTATCTGTAAATAATCGCTCCCAAAATTCAATTCCCACTGCATCTAGTTTCCAATCCACAATTTTTTTTATTTTTAATAAAAATATTTCATTTTTTTTATTTTCTCGGAATTTACCATCTGCTTTTGAATAGATTTTTACAACTTCTTCAGTTGGTTTTTTTCTATATAAAAGCCAATAAAAATAATTGATTTCTTTTCTTATTTCTTCTGCATGATTCAAATTCTTTTCAATTCTTTTATCTTTATAAACCAAGATTATACTTCCTTTTTCATTAATTTTATCATCACTTTTATTTCAGAGTTAGCTTAATTGCTTTGTTTTGTAAACGTAATAATCTCTATAGTTTGCAGATCAAATATTATAATGATTGTGCTCTCTTCTCTCTGATTAAATTCTCTTCGGTACTGCTCGCAGTGCCCATTGCTACTGCTGCCATGATTGTGGATACACCACCCTTCGGGTTGAAAAAAATCCAGTGCTCAAATAATAGACTCGAAATCTAAACAATGCTTATCTATTAATTTCGAACAGTGATCACACGGATATCCTTAGGATACCCAAGTACGAAGAGTAATTTCCTTTCTTCTCAGAGTATTATTTGACTTTTTAATTTTCCAACCCTGGTGGTTTTTTACCGGCGGCGGGATTCAAACAACTGTTGTGAGAAACCCAGCATCTGCTGCTGGATTTGATCGTGAGAAGCCTCAGGATAGGCCTCCTGGAACATCGTGAAGCCAAGCATGTTCCAGGCAACCAGTCCTTCTTCTAAAGTCAGGTGATGCTGATCAAGGATCATGAAGAAGTCCCGCACCACCTGTTCGACCTTGATCCTGCGCTTTGCTTCATCAAGAGGCTGTTCTGACACCTCAGGCTCCAACCGTGTTCTCAACAGAAGGCAAACCAGCCAAGGCCATTGCCAGTTCTTCTTCCGAATAGCGCATGTCTTGGAGCTTTCCAGCAAAGTAGTCGGTATAGGCCTGCATATCGAAGTGACCATGTCCACAGAGGTTGAAGAGAATCGCTTCGCTCTTCCCCTCTGCCTTGCAGCGTAGTGCCTCAACAATTGCACCCTTGACCGCGTGATTGGCCTCAGGAGCCGGAATGATTCCTTCTGCGCGGGCAAACTCGACACCTGCTTCAAAACAATCCATTTGTGCATAGGCCGTAGCCTCAATCAACCCAAGTTCCTTGATGTGACTGACAAGTGGAGCCATACCATGATAGCGCAATCCACCTGCGTGGAAACCTGGAGGTATGAAAGTCGAACCCAAAGTGTGCATTTTTGTCAAAGGAGTCAGATGGCCTGTATCTCCAAAGTCATAGGCATAACGGCCCTTGGTCAATGAAGGGCACGCAGCTGGTTCCACCGCCACAATCCTCACATCTTTTCCACCACGCATTTTCTGGCCGAGGAAAGGGAAGACAATACCCGCAAAGTTGGAACCGCCACCGGTACAACCAACGATCACATCTGGATAAGCATCTGCCATCTCCATCTGTTCAATCGCTTCCTGTCCCACCACGGTTTGATGCATCAACACGTGATTAAGAACACTTCCCAGGGCATACTTGGTGTCCTCTCGTTGAGCAGCCATTTCCACAGCTTCAGAGATGGCAATGCCCAAGCTTCCAGTTGAATCAGGGTTGTCTTCGAGAATCTTACGTCCCGATATCGTCTTGTCTGAAGGAGACGCCGTGCAGGTTGCACCGTAGGACTCCATCAGCGCTCGACGGTAAGGCTTTTGCTGAAAACTCACCTTGACCATGAAGACCTCGATCTCCAGATCAAACAAGGCTCCTGCAAAAGCTAGAGAAGAACCCCATTGACCCGCCCCGGTCTCTGTCGTGATGCGCTTGACACCTGCTTCCTTGTTATAGAAGGCCTGGGCCACCGCTGTGTTTGGCTTATGGCTCCCAGCCGGGCTGACACCTTCGTACTTGTAATAGATCCGTGCCGGTGTATCGAGAGCCTGCTCCAAACGCCGTGCTCGATACAGCGGAGTAGGTCGCCATTGTCGGTAAATATCTCGGATAGGATTGGGGATCTCAATCGTCCGTTCCGAGGCGACTTCCTGCAGGATCAAAGACATCGGAAAGAGAGGCGCCAGATCGTCTGGCCCAACTGGCTGGTGGGTGCCTGGATGCAGTACCGGAGGTGGGGGAGAGGGTAAGTCAGCGATCAGGTTATACCAATCGCGAGGAATACGGTCTTCAGACAACAAGTACTTGATCGAATCGCTGCTCATGTGGCCTCCCAAATTATTCGGTGTTCACCAGAAAAAGGAAAAACCGTAGCGAATTCGCAAGACAAGCGCAAATCTTTCAAAACTAAACGCTCTTCTGCTCAGAAAAGTTTGCTGCAGAGTAGCATTTTATTCAATGCTGTATTTCAATCATCATACTCACAGCACCCATGATCTTGCAATCGAGACCCATCACCGCCTCTGTGGTAGCGACTGTGGATTAGGCAACTCACAACAGCTATCGGTTTGGTATTTCCGTTTTTGGACTCGCTTGCGAGTTCACAGATCTTTTATAAGAAGAGCTGCTGCTTCTAAATCCAGCATTTTCTCTCTTCACTCAGTATCTGTTTTAACAACTGACCAGTTTTTCGACTCTTTGCATAAAAACTAATCACACTTTAATTGAATATATGTGTAAAGTCATTGATGTTATGTTTAATTATTAAACATAACATCAATGACTTGCCGCTGATTTAGAAAATAAATTCATCACAGGCACACACCCTGCTGAATGTGTAGAAACACCCCCCACATTCTTTCCCTTTATTTGGCAGAGAGGCCGTGATGGAATTTCAAGCTGAAATGAAATATGTGTTGGATACAATCTGGCTGCTGATCAGTGGTGCACTGGTTATGTGGATGGCGGCTGGATTTGCGATGCTCGAAGCAGGCATGGTTCGCACGAAGAACGTGACTGCAATTCTGACTAAAAACATAGCACTTTATTCTGTAGCCTGTATCGCCTTCTACCTGATCGGTTACAACCTGATGTACGGTGAGGGTAACGCGGTCTTTGGGTCTGGCTTTGCTCTTTCAGGTACTTCTGCAGACGGTCACAGCTTGCTTTCAGACTTTTTCTTCCAGGTTGTCTTCGTCGCTACCGCAGCTTCGATTGTCTCCGGTACGGTCGCAGAGCGGGTGCGCTTCTGGCCCTTCATGACCTTCACGCTCGTATTGACAGCGATCATCTATCCGATTCAAGGACACTGGACCTGGGGTGGTACCTCACTGGGTGGGCTCATTGATGGCTTCAGTGACTTTGCAGGCTCGACCATCGTTCACTCTGTTGGTGGATGGGCCGCTCTCGCAGGCGCTTTGCTCCTTGGCGCTCGCAAGGGCAAATACGACAGCCAGGGCAATGTTCATCCAATCCCTGCCTCCAGCTTGCCGATGGCAACGCTTGGAACTTTTGTGCTCTGGCTTGGTTGGTTCGGCTTCAACGGCGGATCCCAGCTGGCACTGGGTTCCAAGGATGACGCTGATGCGATCTCTGCAGTCATTGCCAACACCAACATCGCGGCCTGCGCCGGAGCCGTCGTCGCCATGATTCTGACACAGCTTCTCTTTAAAAAAGTAGATTTGACGATGGTATTGAATGGTGCACTGGCAGGCCTGGTCTCCATCACAGCAGGACCAGATTATCCTTCGATGGGTCTGGCGATGCTGATCGGTGGAATCGGTGGTGCCTTGGTTGTCTTCGCGGTGCCTTTCTTCGACAAAATGAAGATTGATGATCCCGTAGGTGCTCTTTCAGTTCACCTAGTTGCTGGAATCTGGGGCACGCTGGCTGTTGGCCTCTTTAAGGAAGATGGCTCCTTGGGCGCCCAGATCATGGGCATCATCGTGATTGGACTCTTCACTTTCGTCTCCAGCGCCATCGTCTGGTACATCCTCAAAGTGACCATGGGCATCCGTGTCTCTGAGGAAGAGGAGTACATCGGCTCTGATGAAGAAGAGTTTGGTATGCACAGCTACCCCGAATTTGTCTCCCGATCGGTTTAAATCCCCTCCCCAGGGTCCGGTGCGGGCTGCCTCTGCCATCGGACCTTCGGCGACTCTGTTCCTCCCCACAGGGTCGCCACTCCTCACCTGATTCAAGGAATCTTACGCACCTGCAGTGAATTGACAAAGCCTTCTGCAGTCAGGATGTTCGCCAGCACCATGAACTGGTCTCCGCGCTGGTAACCTTGTCGATCCCGCAACGTCCGCAGCGCTTGCTCCAGTGTGAACTCCGGGTTGATCGAAAAGTCTTCCACAAGGAAAGGATAGACCGAACGGCAGAAGAGTAACGTACGGTAAGTTCGCTCGCTGTTGGTGAACGCGTAAATCGGCAGACCTCGTGGACGCATGTTCGAAATATACTCGGCCCCACGCCCAAACTGGGTGATTGCGACAAAGCCCTTGAACTGAAGCTCACTCGCCATCTGAGCCGCTGCTGCGGCAAGATGCATCCGCGCGCTGGACAAGTTCATCTTGCTGGCATAATCCACTCCCGGATAGCGCTCTGTTCTTCGAACAATCCGGTCCAGGGTCTCGACGGCTTCCACGGGGTACTTGCCTGATGCCGTCTCTCCGGAGAGCATTACCGCGTCTGCTTGCTCATAGACCGCATTGGCGACATCCGTCACCTCAGCTCGGGTCGGCACAGGGAACTCGATCATCGATTCGAGCAGATGGGTCGCCACGATCAAACGCTTGCCGTGGATTGCGCAGAGATAGGCCATCCGCCGCTGTAGTTGAGGCAATTCCTCCATGTCGACCTCCAAGCCCAGATCTCCTCGGGCCACCATGATCCCGTCTGCCTCCTCAAGGATCTGCTCCATGTTTTCCACACCTTCCTGGTTCTCAATCTTGG
>JACLAC010002030.1_pt1 | contig 36351 bp, 32 predicted proteins | sample 8027881 | NCBI WGS metagenome assembly JACLAC01 (sample SAMN15725517, study PRJNA655200) | protist metagenome | isolation source: fluorescence activated cell sorting (FACS) single amplified genomes of... | place: Spain: Blaines Bay Microbial Observatory, Mediterranean Sea | collected 2016-01-19 | reverse complement strand
TTCAGCAGAAAGTGGAATCCCCACTTTTCGTGGGGAAGATGGTTACTGGAAAATTGGAACGCTGAATTACACGCCCATGGAATTGGCGACCCTTGAGAGATTCAGAGACTATCCCTGAAAGGTTTGGCATTGGTATTCATCCCGAATTTACAAGCATCGTTCAGCTCAACCAAATGATGGACATCGAGCTTTAGTGGAACTTGAAAATCTTCTCGGTGAAGGATTTCAGTTGATTACCCAAAACGTAGATGGCCTCCATCTCAAAGCAGGCAATAGTCCTGAAAAAATCTACGAAATCCATGGCAATTTGAATTATATGCGCATCTTTAATTCAAGCAGGCCAAACTTGCTGCCAAGGCCCAATTTTGATGAAGAACTTGATCCAAATGAGCCTCTACCTGAAGCGGTAAAATCTGAACTCCGGGATGAAGCAGGGAGTCTGATGCGGCCACACGTTCTGTGGTTTGATGAAATCTACAATGAGGAACTGTACGGCAGTGAAAGTGCTTTGAAAGCTGCACAGGAGGCAGATTTTCTATTAACCATAGGAACCACCGGCGCCACTTCTCTCCCCGCTGTAATCCTCAAAACTGTTTCTCAGAATGGAGGAACGATCATTGACATCAATCCTGAAGCAACTTGGTTCTCCGATTATGCGATGATCTCTGGTGGTTACCACCAAAAGGGCCCAAGCGGTGTTTTCTTGCCAAAGCTAATGGAACTTGTCGGGTGAGCAACCATGCTCTTTCTCGCCTGCTAGAAGACTTTTTCTTGCTAATAAGTGCTTCCTGAATTTCAGTAATTACTTTTTCAGATGTTTCAATTCTGAGTTGGCGCCTTAATAAGCTTGTACTGATTTTTTGCTTTCGAAATCCAAGGGCCCAGACTGAATGCAAACGAACCAATTCCTCCGCGTCTTTAAGTCCAATTTGCAAACCTGATAGGGCTTGCGGGTGGGAGCAAGCGCTCAATGCAGTCATCACATTTCTAAGCAACCCCTTTCGTTTGGTCCTTTTGACTGAACTTTTTCGGAATTGATTTGAAAAGTCTTCCTGACTTAATCTCACCCAATCCCAAAGTTTTCGGTCTTTAAGCCCTTTTCTGGCCTTCCAGGTTGAATCTGCTGACTTAGGAGCTTTACGATTCCACGGACAAACTTCCTGACAAACATCACAACCAAAAATCCAGTTCTGTAGTTTCGATCTAAATTGTTTTGAAATCGAATCTTTTAATTCGATCGTCAGGTAAGAAATGCAACGTCGAGCATCCACTTGCCGATCTGAAACGATTGCTTCTGTTGGACACGCTTCAATGCAGCGAGTACATGATCCACAATCAATTCCCGAAAACGGCTGATCAGGAGGGATTTTTGTATCAATGAGCACCTCTGCCAGTAGCAACCACGAACCAAGTTTTGGATGAATTAGGTTACTGTGCTTTCCAAACCAACCCAAACCCGCGCGCCAAGCCAACTCTCTCTCCAGTAGTGGCCCCGTATCAACGTAAACCCTTGTTTGTTCAAAGCCAGAAGCCAACCCTTCCTTCAGCAGCCACTGCCTGAATTCTTCTAGACGTTCTTTGAGAACCAGATGATAATCTTCTCCCATCGAGTAACGACTAAATCGACCACAACTAGAATCCTGAAATTTTTTCGAAGGGGTGCCATCATGAAAATAATTACAAGCAACAGCAATAACCGTTTGGGCTCTGTTCAAGACCTTTTGAGAGGAGGCCTTCTGTGGTGAATGTTTGTGAAGATAGTGCATCTCTCCAGCAAACCCTTCATCAAGCCACTTTTGATAATACTGATGAGTTAGATTTTCAGTTGCACCAGTAAACCCAACCCAATCAAAACCAAGCGACAAGCCCTGTTTACGAATCTTTTCTCGAAGTTGAACATCTGCTTCCTTGAAATTCAGAGCTTCTTTTAAATTTTTAGTCATCTAACAAAATGCTTGATATTCTATGGTCTTTTGAAGCGTTAATGTTCTTGGGATGCCTCCCATGGTACTTGGTCGCCTGGGGTGTTTGGATGTCTTTAAAAAATGTTCACAGTCTATCTTCAACTTCATTAGATAGAGATAAAAGTTATCCCAGATTGAGTGTGATCATCGCTGCTCGAAATGAGGCGGGAACTATTGAAAATGCCCTGAAATCAGTTTTAGCCCAAAATTATCCGAATCTTGAAATCATCTTGGTCAATGATCGTTCAAGTGATGGAACTGATAAAATTCTGCATAAACTTGCAGAAAAAGACCCAAGAGTCTTGATCCACCACGTTGAAGAATTACCACTCGGATGGCTTGGGAAAGTAAATGCCATGGAACAAGGTTTCGGGAGATCAACGGGAATATGGTTGTTATTCACTGATGCGGATGTACATTTCCAAGAAGAAAGCTTGGAACGCATCATTGACGTAGCTGAAAGAAGCTCAGTCGATTATCTTTGTGTCATACCCGAAGTACAAGCGCGACAACGCCTTTTGAAAGCACTGTACACTGTCTCCCTCAGCGGTTTTTTTCTCGCTACTCGAATCTGGGAGGTCAAAAACCAAAATTCCTTCGTTGGAGTGGGAGCTTGTGGCCTTGTCCGACGGTCTCTATTGTTACAAAGTCCTGGTCTTCCCTGGCTTAAAATGGAAGTTGTGGACGATCTGGCATTGGCTCAGTTGGCCTGGCAGGCTGGAGGCAAACTAGATGTCTACTGGGGACGCGAGTGCCTCGGGGTGGAGTGGTATCCAAGTATGGGCGATTTAATCAGAGGCCTTGAAAAAAATTTATTTGCTGGCGCCCAATATCAATATTGGCGAGCATTACTTGGAATCATTGGGATCCTGTTTGTTGCTGTTGCTCCTTGGCTTTCTATTTTTTCTGGCAATTGGTTGTTAAGTCTCACTGCCGTGGGAGCTTTTTCAGGATATTGGCTCGCTTGGATCTCCGGAGATAAGGCTCAAGGGGTCGGGTGGTTGGAGAGGCTCATCAGTCCACTACTCCTCTTGGTGATAGCTTGGGCTTTAGCCAGATCTACTTACATAACCTGGCGACAGGGGGGTATAAAATGGCGAGAGACTTTCTATTCCATAGCAGCCATGAGACGCGGACAGAGATTAAAATTTTAGTTACGATCAGCTAATTCCGATTTTAAGGTTGGGAGAAGAGCTTTCATTGCTTCATAACCGGCCTGAATGGCAACCTCTCTTTCTGCAAAGCTAAGGAAATCTTTCGGCTCGAAATCTGGCTGTAACAGCCAATCCGCTTCCTCCAATTCAGTTTTATTTCCGTTACACATTTGCAGTCGAAAAGCCTGTGTAGTGGTCCAAAATGCATTCTCACTGACAGGATAACCTCTTCCACAAAAGGTATCGATAGCAAGGACATGGCTGGCTCCAAGTGCCCTGGCAAATCGGACAGGTACTACAGATAGCACCCCACCATCTACCCAGATTTCTTGGCCAACTTTCACGGGAACAAAAGTTCCTGGGATGCTTGATGACGCTTGCACCGCTTCTCCTGCTTTGCCTTCAACAACTAGAAGTAACTGACTACCCACCAGTTCTGTAACAGCAACTCCCACCTTTTTTGGAAGTTCACTTAATAGTTTGTTTCCCAAGATCTGATTGATCCAAGAAGCTAGTTTTCTGCCTTTAATCAAGCCGTTCAAACTAATCACAGGATCAGCAACATCCCACCGCTCAAGCTTGATCATCTCCTCATGTATTTGCTGAATAGGAAGCGAAGAAGCATACAAAACTGCAGCGATAGCACCCGCTGAGGTTCCGGTCACAATCTCTGCCTGAATCTCTGCTTCTTCAAGTGCCTGAATCACCCCAAGATGAACAAATCCCCGCACTCCACCACCACCAAAGGCGATTCCTATTTTTACTGACTTATTATCTTGGTGAATATAAATTTCCTGGATTTCTTCCAAGGTTTTCCCATGGAGTGAGTCGTATCGATTTTCCTGAACACATCCAGTCCAAAATAGCGCAAGACTCAAGAAAAGCAGGATGTTCAGCCACATGGATTCAATAGATGCTTGAATGTTGGCATTTACGAAACTAACTCAAGCAAGCTTAGCAAGGAAGGAGGATGGAGAGAAGTTTTGGGTCTTTAAATCAGATTCTTTCTTCGGTTTGATTCGAAAACAAAAAGCATTTGCTAGCTTCAAACTGTACCCCAACAGCTTCATCAATGTTTATTTTGAATTCTTTGGGGCCTCTTACAGTAAGGCGATCTGGCCCAATATTGATGGTGGTCAAGGTCGATTCACCTGTCAACTCGTGGGCATACACTGTTCCCTGAAGCACTCCTTTTTGAGCTTCACACAAAATCAAATCTTCTGGACGAATCCCTAGAGTGGCGTCCTCAAGGTTTGCTTGGTGGTTGATGGGGATTGAAAAATTTGGATGCTGAAAGTTGTTTTCGTAAAGTTTCCCTTTCATTAGATTCATTGGAGGAGATCCAATAAATCCTGCGACAAAGAGATTTTCAGGATCATTGTAGATTTCTTCAGGTGGTCCCAGTTGAGAAATTATTCCATGATCCATCACTGCCACACGATCAGCCAGAGTCATTGCCTCAATTTGATCGTGTGTTACATAAACAGTTGTGATCTTCAGCTCATGCTGCAAATGCTTCAGCTCTGCCCGCATTGTAACTCGGAGTTTAGCATCAAGATTCGAAAGAGGCTCGTCCATCAGAAAAACTGTTGGAGTTCTAACAATTGCTCTGGCCAAGGCAACTCTTTGGCGTTGGCCACCGGAAAGTTCTCTAGGCTTTCGTTCAAGTAAATGATCTAGTTGAACTTTTTCTGCTGCTTGCCGAACTTTTTCTGAGTGCAGAGACTTGGGAACTTTACGGACCTTCAGTGGATAGCGAATATTTTCATAAACGGAAAGATGTGGGTAAAGACCATAATTTTGAAAGACCATTGCGACATCACGATCTTTTGGAAGGTCGTTATTGACTTTACGGTCCCCAATAAAGACCTCTCCATGGGATGGCTCTTCGAGTCCGGCAATCATTCTCATCGTGGTTGTTTTGCCACATCCTGATGGGCCTAGCAGCACCAAAAATTCCTGATCCTCAATCAATAGGCTCAGATCTTTGACTGCAACAAATTCATTCCAGCGCTTCGTAATACCTTTTAAAGTCACGGATGCCATCAGTGAGTCCTACCTATCTTACTGCACCAAGGGTCATGCCCTGGACAAAATGTTTCTGGATGATCATTGCCAACCCAAACATTGGCAGCATAATTAGAATGCCAGCCGCAGAAATGAGATGCCACAGAACCCCCTCCTCAGCGTGAAAAAGAGACAAACCCACCGGCATCGTAACCGCCTTGCTATTGGTAATGATCACAGCAAAAAGAAATTCATTCCAAGCTAGAATGAAACAGAAAATTGCTGCCGTTAAGATTCCAGGCAAGGCCATTGGCAAAACAATATTCCAAATCACCTGTAGGCGACTCGAACCATCAACGAGGGCTGCTTCCTCAGTGTCCAAAGGAATGCCATCGATAAAACCTTTGATCATCCAAATGGCGAAGGGGAGGATCAGGGACAAATTGACAAGGACCAAAGCAAGTCTTGTGTCCAGCAAGCCCAAATCTCGAAATAGCAGGAAGTAAGGTAGAACAATAACTACAGCTGGTACAAACTGCGTAGATAAGATCATCAGGAACATCGTACGCTCAAATCGCAGCCGAAATCTTGAGAAGCTGTAAGCTGCCATTGTTGCCATTGGAATGGCAACAATAACGGTCGTTCCAGCAACTAGTGTGGAGTTGAGAAGTTTTTCGTGGAGGTTGTACGGGGATCGGAAAATTTCGTCGAAGTTGGCAAGTGTCGGAGTAAAGAGTAGCTTGAGTTGGAAAACATCCACTTGTTGTTTGAAAGCCCCGGAGGCAATCCAATAAATAGGAACAAGAATAACGACCGCTGCGCAAAGAATTAGCGCAAATTGGAAAAGATCAGCAACTTGTTTTCTAATTGAGTTGCCCATCAGCGTTTCAAGAAAACAAGTTTCATGTAAAGCCAGGTCAACCCCAGCATTGGAATCACTAAAAGATAGGACACTGCAGAAGCGTAGCCCATATCATAGTACTTGAAGCCGTGGAAATAGATGTAGTGAGCAAGGGTCTGGGTAGCATTACCTGGCCCTCCATTGGTCAACATGTAGACCTGATCGAACATCTTAAGGGAAAAAATACTCTTTAGAATAATCCCGACTGCAAGAACAGGGATCAAAGCTGGCAAAGTAACATCTACAAATACTCTCCAGCTGGAAGCACCATCAATCATCGCTGCTTCTTGTGCGTCCTGCGGAACGTTAGCCAGTCCCCCAATGAATACAAGCGTCAAGTAGGGTGTCCAATGCCAAACGTCACTACCAACGATTGCAATCAGCGCCAAGGTAGGGTCTCCAAGCCAATCCACACCCGCCAAGCCCGGCACCAAGGCACCGAAGAGAGCCTGGAACAATCCAAAATCTGGTTGGAACATGAACCGCCACGAAATTCCAATCAGCGCAGGACTCATGGCAAATGGGAGGATGAGCAGTGTCCTCACAGTCAACCGGAACTTACCTCCTGGAGCAAGCAGAAGAGCCAGCCCCAAAGCCAAACCGACTGAAACAATTACTGAAGCGATCATAAAAGTACTTGTAACCTGCACCGAGTTCCAGAGTAGGTCATCTTCTAGTGCTCGCTGGTAATTCTCCAAGAGGTAGGGCCAAGTTTCCCAGCCATCGTATTCTGGTTCCCAAAGAGGTCTGGACTCACGAGCTCGACTGAGTTTCCATTCTCGAAAGCTGAGCCAGAATGATTGGAGCAGAGGCCAAAAGGATGTAACCAACACCAACACCAATGACGGTAAAACAAATAGGTATTTAAGGTGTCGGTCACGCATTTTAAACCCGAATCAGTAACCCGCTCTTCGTAATATACGTTCCGCTCGCTTGCCTGCTTCTGCCATGAATTCCTCAACATTGCCACCCGTGGAGGCTTTTTGAATCGCGTTTGAAAGCAAGTCTCCAATTTCAGGCCATTCAGGAATCTGAGGCATGATATCAGAGTTTGCCAAGCTCACAGCAGCTGCTTGCTGAATGTTGTCATTCGCAGCATTTACCTCAGGATCTACAAGGCTCTGCTTGTGGGTAACGACGTTGTTGACGATTGTCTCACCCGCAACCTCTCGTTCAATGGCATTTCTTCGATCAAGCTCCGGATTGGAGAGCCACTTTAAAAACTCCCAGCTTGCCTCCTGATTCTTGGAGTGCTTTGAAATACTGAAGGGCATGCTGATCGCGTAGGTTACCGTTTCTCCCTTGTAAGATGGCATTCCTGTGAAAGCAACCTGCTCCTTGGTTAGTGTAGACTGATTGGGGTTGTAGAATCCGCTGTAAGCCCACCACCAGACTGGGATCATTGCAGCTTTACCTTGCGAAAATTGGATTCTTGCATCCTGTTCCACGTTCGAAACAGCACCCTCACCACAGATATCGTTAGAGGTATGCATTTCGATATAGTCTTTGGTGGCTTGAATCGCTGCGGGCGTAGTCCAGGCGGGCTTCATTTGACCGTCGAAAACATCCCCTCCTGCTGCCCATAGATAGTTCAACCAAATAAAAAGGTTTTGCCTGTTACCATCAGCCCCATAGTAGCAGGCTAGTCCTCCAATTCCCTCTTTCGCCTTAATCATTTTCCCAGCGCTGACGACATCTGACCATGTCTTTGGTTCACTGATTCCATGTTTGGTGAACAGATCCTTGCGATAAAACATCAACTGGGGATGAGCGCGCAATGGGAATCCTAAAGTTTCTCCTTTGAACATCGCACTCTTTTTAAAGGCTTCAGGATACCGATCCATGCTTATGCCGTCTTGTTCCAACCATTCATCGATTGGTTGTAGCCAATAGGCATTTGCAGGCCCCCAAGAATCTAGATAGTTTACCACGTCAAAATTACCATCAGCTGCCACACCTACACTTGCCACCTTCTCCTGAAGGGAGACGAATGGGATATGGGTCCAATTCACAGTAATCCCTGTCAGGCTTTCGAACTCTTCATCGCGTAACTCGTAGGCTTTGAACTGTGGAGTAACAACTGAAAGAATATTTAAAGAAGTGCCAGCGTAAGGTTTTCCAGATTTAAGACCATAAGGAAGAATATTTTCAGCCGCCAACACGTTTGCAGCCATCAAGGAACCACACAGAAGGGCACAAAAGGTTTTCCACATTTTCACCTCCACAAATGTTTGAGAACAAATAAATAATGAATGCGTATGCAAACATGTTCTAAGTGCCAACCTATGTGTTGAAGGTCAAGTGATTTTTTCTATACTTGATTTTTGAGTTAATGTGGATTTTATTCGTAAAACATAAATTTGCATAGCTATGCAAGCAATCTTAATCAAAGTGTAGAGAATTCCAATGATTCAGTATCTGAAAGAGGGGAGAAGTGCAGCAGATGCGAAAGCTGATCAATCAAAAGTTCGCCAGACTGTCGAGAAAATCCTTGCAGAGATAGAGTTGCGTGGGGACGCTGCGGTTCAAGAACTGGCTCAGAAATTTGATAAATGGGAGCGACCCAACTTCCGCTTGAGTCCAGACGAAATTGATGCGGCCGTGAGGGAAGTCCCAGAATCAACCTTAGATGATATTCGCTTTGCCCAGACACAGATTCGTAATTTTGCCCAGACACAGCGTTCAGCTTTACAAGATGTAGAAGTAGAAACGCTCCCAGGCATTGTTCTTGGCCATAAAAACATCCCAGTGAACAGTGTTGGCTGTTATGTGCCAGGTGGAAAATACCCAATGGTGGCCTCGGCACATATGAGCGTAGTTACTGCAAAAGTTGCTGGAGTTCCAAGAATTATTGCTTGTGCACCACCTTTTGAGGGTCGACCACATCCAGCAATCATTGCTGCAATGCACCTAGGTGGAGCTAATGAAATTTATTGTCTTGGAGGGGTACAGGCTGTTGGATCCATGGCTTTGGGAACAGAATCCATTCAAGCTGTCGATATGTTAGTAGGCCCTGGAAATGCCTTTGTGGCAGAAGCGAAGAGGCAACTTTATGGTAGAGTCGGTATCGATCTTTTCGCTGGTCCCACAGAAACACTGATCATTGCAGATGAAAGCTGTGATGGAGAGCTTTGTGCTGCGGACCTGCTTGGACAAGCGGAGCACGGTCTGAATTCTCCAGCGATCTTGCTTACAAATTCTGAGAAACTAGCCAGAGAGACCATGGAAGAAGTTGAACGACAACTAAAGATTCTTCCAACTGGTGAAATTGCCGGTCAAGCTTGGCAGGATTTTGGACAAGTCATTGTCTGTGAGAGTTACGATGAAATGGTCACCAAAGCCGATGAAATTGCATCCGAACACGTGCAAGTGATGACGAGAGATCCAAATTTTTTCTTGGAAAGAATGACCAACTACGGAGCTCTTTTCCTTGGAAAAGAAACCAATGTCGCCTATGGAGACAAAGTCATCGGAACCAACCACACGCTCCCAACAAACAAGGCAGCACGTTACACTGGAGGTTTGTGGGTTGGTAAATTCCTTAAGACCTGTACCTACCAGTGGGTGAAGACTCCAGAGGCAAGCACTCTGATTGGCGAATACTGCTCAAGGCTTTGTGCCTTAGAAAACTTTGCAGGCCATAAGGAACAAGCAGATATTCGAGTTCGGCGCTACAAGCAGTGAAACCAACTTTTCGGGGTAATCTGTGGCTGAACGCAAAGCGAACGCAAACTCCACCCAAGTGGCAAAATTAGCTGGAGTCTCTCAGTCTGCTGTTTCAAGAGCTTTCACTCCTGGTGCAAGCATCGCCGAGAGTACCAGAAGAAAAGTCCTCCAGGCTGCAAGAAAACTCGGCTATCAACCAAATGCGATCGCACGAAGTCTGAGTACCAAGCGTTCCAAGATGATTGGGATCGTAATCGCAAATGTGACTACTAATCCCTTCTATCCTGAAGTGTTGGATGCCCTTAGTCGCCAATTCCAACAAAGAGGGCAACGAGTCATGCTCTTTGTCGTCACACGTGACCAAAACTTGGACGATATCCTTCCCCAGCTTCTTGAATATCGTGTTGATGGAATTCTACTCACCGCGGCAACCCTCAGCTCCGCAATGGCTCATGAATGCGCACGCTTGGGCGTTCCAGTAACGTTGTTTAATCGTTCTGTTCCAGATGCCCATGCAAGCTCTTTTTGCTGCGACAATATTGAAGGGGGCCGAATGGCCGCAAGGCTTTTCATGAAATCTGGACATCATCAATTCGCCTTCGTAGCTGGAAGTCATGACACATCCACAAGTCTAGAGCGGGAGAGAGGATTCAGAGAAGAATTAAATCAACATGGCTTCGAACCTTTTATCGAGATGGGCAAATTCAGCTATCAAGGAGCATTTGAGGCAGCTAGAAGACTAATGCAAGTTCCAAAATCACCAGATGCAGTTTTTTGCGCTAATGACATCATGGCAATCGGTGTTTTGGATGCACTTCGTCATGCTGAGCAGAAACAAGTGCCTGAAGATGTATCCGTAATTGGTTTTGATGATATTCCAATGGCCTCCTGGCCCAGTTACAATCTAACTACGATCAGGCAACCCATTGAAAGAATGATCGATTCTGCAGTAAATGACCTTCTTGATCGGATCAACCAAGACACCATGTACCCGAAGCAAGAGCTAGTTCCTGGAGATTTGGTTGTTCGTTCTTCAACAAAATTACCCTCAGGGCTTTCATCAGGTTGGGTAATTTCAACCTTTGAAAACAGGTTTGAAAACAGAAATGTCTGAGCAATCACCAATGACACTCATTGACGCCCATCATCATCTTTGGGAACCACAAGCGTTGCCCTATACCTGGCTTCGTCAAATCGGGAAACCAAAGCCTTTTGGGGACCCAACAGCGATTCAAAGAAATTATCTTCCGAAAGATTACCTTCAGGATTTCACAGAGGCAAAAGACTTTGAGTTGGTTGGGAGTGTTCATGTTCAAGCAGATAGCGCCCTACCAGAACCTTTGAAAGAGACGAATTGGCTGGATCAACTGAATTCGTCTATTCCCTCGGGAATAGTAGGTTTTGCAGACCTTTCAAAAGACAATTTACGCGAAATCCTTGGGCAACATTGTAATTCAAGAAAATTTCGCGGTGTTCGGCAGATTATTGGGAGACTTGATAACCGAACTGATCTTTCCTTCACTTCAGAGGATCTCCTCAAAAAAGCCTCCTGGAGAAAAGGATTCAGTTTATTGCAAGAATTCGATCTCAGCTTTGATTTACAACTTTATCCTGAACAAATGCGAGAGGCCGCTGAATTTCTTCGGGAACACCCCCAAACACCAGTGGTCATTGATCATGCTGGTTCCCCATATCATCAGACTGAAGCTGGCCTTAAAGAGTGGGCAACTGGTATCAAAGTGCTTTCCCAACTCGACAATATACATGTCAAGATTTCAGGCTTTGGAATGTATAATCGGGATTGGAACTATCAGAACACTGAAAGAATTTTCCAAAAGCTTTATGAGACTTTTGGGGCAAAACGGATGATGTGGGGCAGCAATTTTCCTGTAGATCGCTTGATGCAGAGCTACGGTCACTGTACCTCTCAACTCCAACAATGGCTTAGAGATTTGGAGATAGAAGAACAGGAAGATATTTGTTGGAGAACAGCAGCAGGGTTCTATCGATTAGAGATCGGTACTGACAATGGCTAACTTGGAACTGAAAAACATATGGAAGCGTTGGGGAGATTTTGTTGCTGTCAAAAACTTTCAATTAGAAATCGCTGACAAGGAATTTCTTGTTCTACTTGGGCCCTCTGGTTGTGGGAAAACGACAACCATGAGAATGATCGCTGGTCTCGAAAATCCTACACAAGGGGAAATCTATATTGGTGGCCAAATGGTCAATGACCTGGAACCCAAGGATCGTGATGTTTCCATGGTCTTTCAGAACTATGGCTTGTATCCAAACCTGAATGTATACGATAACATCTGCTTTCCTCTCAAGGTAAGAAAGGTTCACAACGCAGAGCAGGATCAACGTGTCCGTAAAGCCGCCGGAATGGTGGAATTACTCGATTTACTGGATAGGCGTCCAGCTGAGCTATCTGGTGGTCAACGACAACGAGTTGCTCTGGCTCGCGCAATAGTTCGTGAACCCAACGTTTTTCTAATGGATGAACCTCTCTCCAACCTCGATGCTAAACTGAGAATTTCGACAAGAGCTCAGATTAAGAATCTGCAATATGAATTACAGGTCACTACGGTTTATGTAACTCATGACCAAACAGAAGCAATGACTTTGGCTGACCGCGTTGTCGTGATGAACCACGGTGAAATTCAGCAGGTTGGTTCACCATTGGAAATTTATGATCAACCTCAAAACACTTTTGTTGCAGGTTTCATTGGAAGTCCACCTATGAACTTGATCCCAGGACAAATTAAAGATGGAAATTTTGTTTGCGAAATGAATTCATGTATAAGGACAAATGGACCTGAAGGTCCCGTTGTTCTTGGTTTTCGGGCAGAAGATGCTGTAATCGTCTCTAAAGGTGGTCAACTTGGTGGAGCTGTCTTCGCAATAGAATTGCTAGGAGACGCAACACTGATTACACTGAAAATAGGAGGTGGTTTGGTTTGCGTCAAAATGCCAAAAAACTTTCGGAGCAAGATAGGCCAGATACTTAAGCTTTCATTAAACTTGGACGCTTGTCATCTTTTTAAAATTAACTCAGGAGAGCGGATTGAGTCTTACTGAGTTCCTGTTATCTAAAAAGGAAATACGATGAAAAAATTTCTAATCATTGCAACAGCTTTGACCGCACTGTTTGCTTATTCAGCAGTAAGCTTTGCCGCATGCAATTTCACACCCTCAAGCAAGTTAACTCTTTTGGCCAATAGCTATGCTGCCTGGAAGGCAGTTTCGGATGCTATGGAAGAATGCGGTAATTTTGAGGCCGAACTTGACGCAGAGTTCCGCAAAAAACAACCAGATGCATTCGCTGCAAATCCATCTTTATATCAACTTGGTGGAATTTCTAATTCAACAATTCAACCTTTGCTTTCAGCGGGTACAATAAGGGCACTCGATGATCTAGTTGCCAAATATGGCCAAGATCTTCAACCCAATCAATTGATTCGCATTAATGGCCAAATTATGGCAATCGCAATGAGTGTGAATAATCAACATTTAATGTATCGTGAGGATGTTCTCAACTCATTAGGGATAGCTGTACCCCAAACTTATTATGAACTACTCTCAGCAGTTGACAAAATAGCAGCTTCTGGTCAGGTAGATTATGCCTTGGGCGGGACTTACAAAGCCGGTTGGAACCTAGCTGAAGAGTTTGTAAACATGTATTTGGGCATGGGAGGACAGTTTTTTAAGGGAACCCAACCCAATGTAAATAATGTCATGGGAATACGCACGCTTGAAATGATGCGTAATCTTACTCACTACATGGATCCAGAATACTTGGTTGCAGATTCTACTTATGTGCAGCAGCAATTTCAACAAGGCAAAATTGCAATCGCTAACTTGTGGGCTACACGTGCAGCCGCTATGGATGATGAAAAAGAAAGTCAGGTAGTCGGGAAAGTCAAGATGGCAGCAGCCCCTTATCCCGTAACTGGTGCTTTGCCGGCGTCAACTCTGTGGTGGGATGGTGTTGTGCTTGCGAAAAACATGACCGACCAACAGGCAGATGAAGCCTTTCAACTTCTAATGGAGGGTATAGATAAGGAAATGGTTCGTGAGAACAATGATCTGGCGGTATGGTTAATCAATGGTTACGAACCAGGCCCTATGGCAACGGGAGCAGCTGAAACAGCAGAAAACGGTGCAATACCTTACCCTAATGGTATGGAAATGGGACTGATGCATACTGCTTTGGGAAACAATATTGCAGATTTTTTGACAGGAAAAGAAACTGCAGATCAAACACTTAAGGATATTGAGGCTGAATACATAACTGCTGCCAAAGAGAAAGGTCTGCTCTAAAGAAAGCTCGATTTCATGAAGAATCGAACTTTTATTGGTTTCGTCGGTCCATCTTTGTTCCTGATGGCCCTGTTTATTGCAGGGCCTCTATTCGGCGTATTTTGGCAGAGTTTACATGTAACTCAACCAGTATATATCCAAGTGGAAACAGAAGTCTGTACTCCTGGTTTTTTGTCACAAAAGTGCAAAAAAGAAACTCAGACCCAGCCAAAACTTGGTGAAAACGGGAAAATAATCACAGAAACAAAATTTTCGGGGTTGGAAAGTTACCAAGCTCTTTTAAAACCTGAATTAGCATTTAAACACATTTCAGAAAGGAATTGGCTTGGTTTAACCAATATTGACTTTTACAGGGCTTTACGTTTCACATTAGCTTTCACTCTCATCACTCTTCCAATTGTTCTTGTCCTAGGTTTAATGATTGCGCTTTCTGTCAATCAAGCGCTGCAATCACTTCGAGGACCTATCATATTCGTTTCGTTACTACCTTTTGTGATTACACCCGTTATTGGGGCTCTTTCCATTCGTTGGCTTTTTGTCGGAGATGGTATTCTATCCATCTTGCTAGAATGGCTATTAGAGCGCGAAATAGCCATGTTTGCTCAGGGTTGGACGATCGAGGTTTTGATGATGAGCTATCGTGTTTGGCATGTAGCACCCTTCGCTTTCATCGTTTTTTATGCTGGACTCCAAACAGTCAATAGAGACTCTTTGGAAAGCGCTATCGTTGATGGCGCAACCCGCTGGCAAAGACTTCAACTTGTCATCCTGCCCCATCTCAGTCCTTTAATTCTGTTTGTCAGCATCATCCACCTTATGGACTCATACCGGGTTTTTGAAGAAGTCATCGGTTTCCGTAGTGAAGCACATGTCATCTCACTACAATGGCTAACCTACGATCTTCTCACCCCAGATGACACTGGAAATCGACTGATCAGCAGAGCCTCAGCGTCTTCCATGCTAACCATGATCGGTATCATTTTTTTGTTGTTCTTCCCGTTACGTCGTACTTGGCGTGAACACAAGTTTCGCCGATCAGGTTAGCAATGTCTGAGCATCCAGATATGCCGAAGAGTTTCCACCTATCAAGATCACTTAGGCTGCTTAGTAAAGGCTTTCTGAGCATTTGGTGCTTGATCGCTTTGTTTCCCTTGCTTTGGGTTACATTGATGAGCTTGAAGTATCCTCTGGATGCTTTCTCTGCCAATCCACTTGTGGTGATTTTTGGCCCAGGAACAAAAGCAGCTGGTGCTTTTATAAACTTTTTTGACCTGTTGTTAATTCTTCTTTGGATATCTGTGGCTTTTCTTGGAATTAAACACTGGCAGGTCCAAAAAAATCTTGGCCCCAAAAATTTGTTGTATTTTGGGATTTCCATCGGATGGCTATTTGCTGTTCTTGTTTTCGGAGAACTAAGCGCAAGTGTGCAGCGATTGTTTGGGGAAGATTTTTTCTTGACGACTCCATTGGTGGGAATGACCACTGAACATTTTCAATCAGTTTGGATCGAACAGGAATTCTATAGACAATTTTTGAACTCACTGTTTGTAACGACTGGAGTCGTGAGTATTTCTCTGACGGTAGGGACATTGGCGGGCTACGGTTTGGCTCGGTCAGGTTCAAACTGGGCATTCTGGATTCTCATGACTGCCTTGGTTTTCAGGGCTCTACCACACTCTGTACTGGTTTCAGGCTACCTTCCATGGTTCATCAATTCAGCCGAATGGCTAAGACCAATTTTTGGGGGAGCCGCACCAACCTTGTACGGCCAACCTTGGGCGATCATTGTGGTACTCGCATCAATCAATCAGCCTTTCACGATCTGGATGCTCCGATCATTCTTTCAGAATATCCCCCGAGAATTGGATGAGGCTGCCAGGATTGATGGTTGTTCACATGGAGAAGCATTTGTACGAGTGATTATTCCAGTCATGTGGCCTGGAGTTCTGACAGCGGGGCTTTTCAGCTTTTTACTAGCGTATAACGACTACTTGGTTGCAGCTCTGCTGCTGGATGCTCAAAATCAGACGATGGTTCCCGCGATTTCTGGGTACTTCAATCGTGAAACAACTTCGACAGATCAGGTCGAAGCCGTCGCTGCCGCGGTCTCCATCACGGCTCCACTGTTTGTGCTTGTGATGGTCTTTCAAAAGCAACTTGTTGCTGGTCTGACTCAAGGTGCCGTTAAGGGTTGAAGAAAATTTTCAATATCAGGATTATCCAGTGGAAGAACAGGACAACAAGCAACTAATCGAAGATATGTACGAAGCCATGAACAAGAATGTACTTGGCCTCATGAAGAAGTATTGGTTTGAAGACATGGTCTGGGAAGGACCCACTGGAGTGGGTACAAAATTCGGAGTGCAAGAATTTGAAGAAGACTACCGTCGAGATTTCATCCATGCCTTTCCAGACAAGCATGCTACAGATTTGGTGCGTCTCGCCGAGGGTGATTGGGTAGCTGGAGCCGGTCATCAAGATACTACCTTTGCCAATTCTTGGTTGGGTATTCCCCCGACTGGCAAAAAGATTCGTATCCGTTACATGGATTTTTGGAGGATTGCCACAGATAAGTCTACTGGAGAAAGAAAACTCGCTGAAAATCTCGTGTTGATCGATATTTTAGGGGTCCTCGAACAAGCTGGTTATGATGTTGAAAAAGTCCTTAAATTCATAGGCTCTAAATCCCCTGAGTTTTTTGAGAATTCTGCAGAATCAGAAAATGAATGAGTATATTTGAATTCAAAATTGAGCTAAATCAGCAACATAAACAGTTAGTTTGGGACTATTGGCACCACACAGCCTGGAAAAATCCTGCTGACATTGAAAAGCACCTATTGCGATATCAGACTCAGGATGCCAATTGGTTTGGTTTCTTACCGCTTAACCAATTGTCTTCTCTAACTGCACAGGTTGATGAATTTTGGCTTCCGCTCTATGAGTCGTTTTCAGATCTTCAGCGGCAGACACATATTTTTCTTGGTGGAAGTTCCAGTGGCAAAGCTGATGGCAGCCCAGATAATCGTTACTGGGTTGGAGGAACTGGGCTTTTCAAGGGTGTTTTTCAACAAGATTGGCAAATCAGCGACTTAAGAATTCCTGCCAACCAGCAACCCATCCAGATCCGTTGGGCAGAATTCTGTCGATTTGAAGAAGCTAGGATTGTGGAGACATACCTGATGCTCGATCTCGTTGATTTCTTTGAACAGATCGGACATCCCATTCTGCCACCCTGTCGGGGAGTGCCAGAAATTTACCCAGTACCGATTACTCAAGATGGGGTGATTAGAGACAAGCAGGAACAAGCTGTTACCGAGGCGAGTCTTCAATTGATTCGAGATTTCCTGTTTGAGGGCCTGAACCTTTATGATCAAGATAACCTCAAAAGTATGGGGGTTGCGGACTTTTTTCATCAGGATGTCAAATGGTACGGTCCCGGAGGGATTGGTGGTTGCCTCAGTCTGAAAGCTTTTGAGGATAACCATCAAAAACCTTGGTTGATTGCTTTTCCAGACCGCAAAGTTTGTGACTTGGATTCGCTCTTTGCTGAAGGAAACTACGTTGCTAGTTCTGGTTGGAAGGGGGTCATAGCCAAACATACTGGGCCATACCTTGGACATCCTTCTAGTGACAAGGATATCTGCTTCAACGGCATCGATTTCTGGAGAAGCGAATCTGGGAAGTACGTTGAAAACTGGGTCTTTGTAGACATGATCCATCTGTTTGGACAGATGGGAATTGATCTATTGAATCGCTTGAATTTTGAGGGAGGGCACTGATGTCAGCACTAGAATTGGAATTTGCTGATCTGACAGATTTTATTCTAAGAATCACAGAGAGAATTTGGGAAGAGAGACACGTCGAAGACATTCGCCAATACTATACAGCAGATTGTCGGGTAGAGACACCAGCCGGCATTACTTCGAATGTGGAAGCAGTGATACAATCTACCCTAGAAACATTGAATCAGTTTCCCGACCGTCAACTGCTGGGTGAAGATGTCATCTGGTCCGAAGACCAGACAGACTATTTCTACTCTTCTCATCGCATCTTCTCAACCATGACACACCTTGGAGAAGGGACCTTCGGTAAAGGAACCGGGGCAAGAATTGGTGTTAGGACGATTGCTGACTGTGCTGTCTTCAAAAATCAGATTTACGATGAATGGCTAGTAAGAGATCATGCCGCAATCCTAAGGGATATCGGTCTGCCGCTACAAGAATTTGCCCTTACACTGGCAGAAGCAAGATCTGAATCAGGACAGAAACCAATTCACTTTCATAGTCTTGAAAATCGGCCCAAAACTGACGGAATTCACTTATCCGACAGAGATGCAGCCCAGCATTATGTTCATGGCTATAGAAATTTGTTTGATGAATCCGCTTTTGGCTGGGTAAGAGAGAGTTATGACAGGGCTGCTCAAATTTACGCTCCAGGGGGTATAACTCTTCAGGGTTGGGACAAGATTACCGATTTCTGGTTGGGGCTTAGAGCCAGTTTTGGTCAGGTAAAGTTTACAGCTGATCACTTGATTCATCGTGAAGATCCAAAAGAACCTGAGCGAATCGCTTTGCGCTGGACTGCAACTGGACAGCATGAAGGAAGAGGCCGATATGGTGAACCGAGAGGCAACCCACTTCATCTTTTAGGAATCAGTCACGCAGAATTACGCAGAGGAAAGATTTTACGTGAATGGGTTTTGCTAGATGAACTAGCAATTTGGCAACAAATTTTTTCTAAATTTTGAGCTCGTCTAACTCCTTTTGGACAGGAATTTCTGATGGATATTGTTCGCTTCAATGAATTGATCCCCTGTCGCACCGCTTTCATAGATGCCCACACTCCAGGATCTGATCAGAAAGAAAATTACACCATCATTGGTGCTGGGGTTTCCGAGTCACCCGATCAGCATGTACATCTCAGCAAAACTCCTGGTTTCAATATTGGGGCAGCTGCACAACCTGCGGGTTGTACGAACTCCTTGCACAGCCATCGGACCGCTGAGGTATTCATCATCCACTCTGGAAAGTGGAGATTTTTTTGGGGCCTGTACGGTGACAAAGGCGAAGTTGTACTGGATCCAGGTGATGTGATCAGTCTTCCAACGCATATGTTTCGTGGTTTTGAAAACATCACTGAACTGAATGAATCCAATCCAAATGGCTACGGATTTATGTTTGCTGTCCTAGGTGGAAATGACTCTGGGGGCGGAGTATTATGGGCTCCACAAGTCATTGAAGCTGCCCAGGCGCATGGTTTGGTGCTACTTGAGAATGGGCTCTTGATTGATACACACAATGGTGAATCAATTCCTGATGGAATAGCCCCACGTAAACCCTTGGAAGGAGCTGACTTGGAAGCATTCGACCAAAACAATATTGAAGACCCAAATCGTGTTCTCGCGAGGAAATCTGAAAGTAGCAGCCTTGTCCTTGGCACTTCAGACATAGCAACAATCCGGGAAATGCCTGGATTTGAAATCTTTCGAACTTCAGGGTTAGAGACTATTGAATTGGGAGATTCAAGTCCTGCTGTGTTGATCTGTAACGAAGAGAGTTTTGAAATTGGAGATCAGCTAATCGAGAAAGGAGATGTAGTTTATCTTGATGCAGGGGACTTCAGTACAATTGAGTTTTCCACAGCTTGTGAAGTTTTTTTGGTCACCCCGACTTCTGATCCAGCTGGTCCCACTAAATACTTGTAAGGAGAAAGACATGTCTGGATTAGCTGTCACCCATGTAGGTTCACTCCCTCGCAGGCAGAGAGTGGTCGATCAAATTTTTGCAAGAGAGAAAAATGAAACTTGGGACCGGGTGGAATTTGACGGGATTATGGCTGAAGAGGTAGCCGAAACTGTCCGACTTCAACAACAGGCTGGGGTAACGATTGTTAGTGATGGTGAAACCTCTAAAATTTCCTATGCAACTTATGTCAAAGATCGTTATTCCGGTTTCGCAGGTGATAGTCCGCGCCAACCTCCGGCTGATCTGAAAGACTATCCAAGCTTTCTCGAACGTTTAGCCAAAAGCGGTGGTACCCCTCAATATTCAAGACCCTGCTGTGTAGGACCAATCAGCCCCAAGGATTCCCACGATCTTCAAGCAGACATCCAGCACCTACAGGCTGCAATGGCTTCGAATTCTGTCGCCCAAGGGTTTATGAATGCAGCAAGCCCTGGAGTGATTGCTCTTTTCTTACCAAACCAATATTACCCTGACCATGAAAGCTATTTGATCGCCTTGGGAGAAGCACTGAAAACAGAATATCAAGCCATCATCGCTTCTGGACTTTCGTTGCAACTGGACTGTCCGGATCTGGCCTTGTCTCGACATATGCTTTTTACAGAGAAGTCTGATGATGAATTTCTTGATCTCGCAAGACTTCATATGGAGGTGCTCAACTCTGCCTTAGAGGGATTACCTGCTGAAAAAATTCGTCTTCACATCTGTTGGGGAAATTACGAAGGGCCTCATCACTGCGACATCGCTATGGAGAAAGTCTTTGACGTGTTGATGTCAAGCAAAGCCCAATATGTTTTATTCGAAAATGCCAATCCAAGACATGGCCATGAATGGACAGTTTTTGAAGAAAGAAGTGCTCAAATTCCTTATTATAAGATTCTGGTTCCCGGAGTCGTGGATACCACAACCAACTTTGTCGAACATCCAAGATTGATTGCACAAAGACTTGAAAGATTTGTGAACTTTCTGGGTAGGGAACGAGTTGTCGCAGGGACAGATTGTGGATTTGGTACATTTGCAGGCTTTGGTGCAGTCGACCCTGAAATCGCTTACGCAAAACTAAGATCCTTGTCTGAAGGAGCCAGCTTAGTCTGAAATGACCATCCTGAATTATTTATTATGAATCCAACTCAGAATTCAGCTTCTCGACCAACAGCTCTGATTACAGGTGGGGTAGGTGGAATTGGTAGAGCAATCTGCCTTACTTTGGCGTTAAATGGCTTCCAAGTGCTTTTCACTTACCGATCGAAGTTCAATGAGGCGCAGCGACTCGAAAAGGAGCTAGCTGGGACTGGACATCAGAGTTTCCAACTTGATGTAAGTGATTCTCATCAGATTGATAAACTTGCACTGACCATCTCCGAAAAAACTCGCCGGCTCGACTTACTGGTGAATTGTGCTGGAATGACACGTTTTGTTCCACATCAAGACATGGACAGCCTAGATGATGAGTTGATTGATCAAATTTTTCAGGTCAACTGGCGAGGTTCTTTTTCAACAATTCGATCATTTAGAAAGCTACTTGAAAATAGTCCTGAAGCACTGATTGTCAACATTTCATCAATAGCGGGAAAAACTGGTGAGGGAAGCAATGTTGCCTATTGTGCATCCAAAGCTGCCTTGGACTCCATGACCAGATCCTTAGCACGGGCTTTGGCTCCTAAAATTCGTGTAGTCTCTGTTGCTCCAGGAGTGGTCGAAACAGAATTTATCAAAGGATTGGATCCGGAATGGCGAGAAAAACAACTACGTAGGACGCCAAGTGGCCACTTTGCTCAACCAGAGGAGGTAGCAAAAGCCATCCTTTATCTATTCCAAGATCTAAAGAGCTTGAATGGCTGTCGTCTTGATTTAGACGGCGGAAGACCCCTTGGCTGATAAATCTTCTACTTTAGGTATCGCAAAAGCCATCCGCTCTTTCCCCTCCTAAGAAAATTTCACTCTCAAAAAAAGATCCTCACCACACCTGAATTCAGTTAAATGGTCTCAAAAGAGCCCATCGATTAGGACAGATTTTTGCTTGTTGACTACTCAATCTCTAAGGTTCATGGAGCGAACCCAACTAAATGGAAGATTGATGTTATTGCAGAGACCCCACTATCAAATACCCTCACTCACTGAAGCTCAATCCCTCCTGGAGCGAATCAAAGAACAATTTCCTTTGACTGAATTGCCCAGTCAACTCTGGGAATACGTTTACTACGACACTTTTGATTCAAGACTCTTTAAAAATCAGCAGTTATTACGTCAAGAGACCAGAACTGACGTTGAAGATGAATCTTGGCTTTGCTGGCTTAGTTTAACAGGTAATCGAGTACTACAACGCGGGCGTTCCCCTGTTCAAGAATCTGTAATTGAGCAACTTCCTTCAATCCCGCTGAGACCATTACTTGAGCCCATTCTTCGCCCCAGGGCTCTCTTAAGTCTGTTTAAAATCTCAGTTCACCAGCAGTGGCTAGTTTGGAAAAATCAGGACGAAAAGACCATTCTTCGTGTGATGCTAGAATCAACAAAGCTTTTCCGTGAAAATCAACTTGAAGACCTTCAAAACCGTCTGGTAATTCTCCCGTTTCGTGGATATCCCAAGCCATCCCAGCAAATTAATCGTTTTTGTCGTGAAGAAGGCTTGGAGGAACTCAATGAGGATCTTTCCCAAATTGTATGCGGCAAATTAGAATTGAAACCTGGAAGCTATCAGCCCAAACCAAAATTGAAGCTTTCTTCTCTTGGCAGAACGGATCAAGCACTTCGATCCATTCTAAGAGCAAGCACGAAGGTGATGGATTTAAACCATCAGGGTACGATTGAGGCACCGGATACCGAATTCCTGCACGATTTCCGGGTTGCTTGCCGTAGAGCCCGATCAGCGCTGAACCAACTGAAAGGGGTTTTTCCACCTGAACAGATTCAAGACTTTCGAGATGACTTTGCTTGGCTCAGTGATCGAACCGGTCCCACTCGAGACCTGGATGTTTATCTTCTCGACTTCAATTCATACCAGGCCCAACTGCCTGAAGAACAGCAAGCTGATCTTGAAGCTTTTAGGGAGCTGCTGCAGACAGAAAATGCCAAAGAGCAAAAACTTTTAGCCAAGGATCTTCAGTCCAAGCGGTACCAAAAGTTCCGCTCAAACTGGGAGCAATTTTTAACAGACGAGACTCCCTCTACAACCACTGGTGGAGCAGCAGAAGTTCGCAAGACAGCATCAAAAAGACTCCTTAGAAGTTATCATCGCTGCTTAGCTGAGGGGAAAGCGATTGATCAAGATTCTCCTGATGAAGCTCTTCATGACCTCAGGAAGAGTTGTAAGAAACTTAGATATTTACTGGAGTTTTTTGAGAGTCTTTGGCCCGCAAAAGAGTTTCAGGGCATTCTGAAACCTCTCAAAGCGCTGCAAGAAGATCTTGGTCAGTTCAATGATTGCTCAGTTCAGCAGGAATCTCTAAAAAATTTTGGAGATATGCTTGCCAAGCAGCAACCTGTTCCCGCCCAAACTTTAGTTGCGATGGGGATGCTTGTCAGTACCCTGAACCAACGGCAGGCTGAGGCACGTCAGCGGTTCCAGGCAAGTTTTATGGGATTTGCTTCAACGCGGACCCAAAATCGTTTCAATCTTCTTTTTCAACAGCCAATTCTTGTTGAGGAGTTGAACTGATGCAGATCTTGGCTTCTTACAACATCAAAGGTGGCGTTGGAAAAACCGCTACCTCTGTGAATTTGGCTTTTCACAGCGCACATGAAGGAGCCAGAACACTGATTTGGGATCTTGATCCACAGGGGGCAGCGACCTTCTATTTTAGAGTTCGACCAAAGATCAAAGGGGGGTCCAGGGCTTTGCTGAAAGGTCGTCATGATCTTGCCGATCTGATCAAAGCGACTGACCATGAAAACCTTGACTTGTTGCCTTCTGATTTTTCATACCGGACAATGGACCTCCTTCTTGACGACACGAAGAAGCCTAATGAGCGACTTAAGACATTGCTGAGTCCTCTAGCAGGGGAGTATGACTACGTTTTTCTGGATTGCCCACCAGGGCTGACACTCCTGTCAGAAAGTATTTTTGAGGCTGCCAATGTCCTTGTGGTCCCTGTCATACCTACATCTCTCTCTCTCAGAACCCTAAAGCAATTGGTGGAATTTCGTCGCAAGAAGCAATTGCGAAATTTCAAGATGCTCGTATTCTTCTCAATGGCTGATCGACGCAAGCAATTGCATCGAGACCTTATGCAAATGATGCCTCGCAAGTATCCGAATTTTCTGAAGACAAATATCCCATATTCAACTGAAATTGAGCGTATGGGAATAGAGCGAGCCCCAGTAAGCTGCTTTGCGGAAAACAGCAAATCAGCACAGGCCTATCAGGAACTCTGGCAAGAAGTGAAAGCCCACCTCCCGGCCTGGTAATTCAACTTTTCAATCCATTGATTACATGCCTGAATCTTCCGTGTCTGCCCGAAAGACACCTCGTCCTCTTTCGGCATTCCGACGTGCAGAAGCAATGTCCCACGATCTTTCACAGCTACCGGGCAAAGGTCCCTCGTATTTTGACGATGTGAAATTAGCCGGATTACTAAGCAAAGAGAGTATTGAAGAACAAATCCAGTGGCTTCGTCGACTAGATGTAGACAGTTACATCCAAAGGGTTGTAAATCCGTCTGAAAACCAAAAGCGTCTTAACTCCGCTGAAGTCATTCAGCAGCTTGGAGGGAACCTTATTCAAGAAGAGATCGAGGGACCTCTTTATCTGGCTGAGGTTGAATTTCAGATCGGTGCTCTAAGAAGAAGAATTGGGTTTGTTGCTCAAGACCACAGAACTCAACACGGAACTTGGGATCCTAAACATCATCGCCGAGCAGCAGATAAATTGGGTTTCTTTGCAATCCATGGCATGCCTGTGGTGACTTTTATTGACACCCCTGGAGCGGTTGCCACTGCTGAAGCCAATCTTGACAACCAATCACACAGTATCTCTTTTTTGATTGCCGAAATGGCAAATCTACAGTTGCCAACAGTAGGTATTGTTTTTGGAGCTGGATACAGTGGGGGAGCCATTCCACTAGCAACCACAAATGTGTTGCTGGCGACCAAAGATGGAGTATTCAACACGATTCATCCGAAAGGACTGAGCAACATAGCTCGTAAGTACAACCTGTCCTGGCAAGAGTGTGCGAAATTTATGGGAGTTTCCTCCTATGAACTTTACTCCAGCGGATATTTCGATGGGATTATTGATTTCTCGTTAGATCAGCCTGGAAAAATTTCAAATCTACGGGAAGCGATACTTAGTGGAATTGAAACAACAGAGCAAAACGCTCGTCTTTTCCTCAAAGACAACCCATTTCTTTTTGACCACTACAAAGAAAACATTGGACACTATCTCAATCCGAGTGAGCTTCAGATTGTTGCAAATCGAAGAACTCACAAACCTCCTACAGGAACCCTAAACGTTTTCGGATCCGCCTATCGCTTCATGCGTGGGCTTAAGATGCGTCAAAAAATCCAAAGTGAATCTCTGAAGAATTACTCCAGACTGAGCAGTAAGACTGCCAAGACCCCAGTTGGCACCTTAACGGAAAGGATTGAGCAGGAGCGGCAAGAAAAATTCAAGAAGTGGCTTCAGGCCCCTATCGAACTTCGCTACCAAGAGGAATTGAACAAACGCTACCAAAGGTTCCTCGAAACAAAAGCAGAACGAGATGTAGAACGGACCAAACTCTTCGCTTTTTTTGTAGGGGATCCAAAGGACAACTTTGAGAAGGCGCTGGAAGAGTTGACCCTGGAAGTGTTGATCTATCTTTATAATTTTTGGAAAGACAGCACCCGCGAGAACATGATTCAACTTCATGATTTTCTTCAGGAAGCAATGCTCTCCGAAATCCATGAAAATCCCACATTACTTGACGTTCTGCTTGTCCCCGAAGTGAACCAAAGTTTGCAGCAAAACTTCCAGAACATCCTGCTCTTTGACATGCTTTACGATGGAGTGATCGAAAGCCTCCCCATGATTGCAGGTGAATTGAAAGGGACAAATCACATCTCGCAGCAATCCGTAGAGAAGCTTTTTGAAAATTCTTTCAACATAGCCTTGAAGGAATTTGAAAAGATGGAGCTTCAGCTTGAAGGTGATTGGGTGCGACAGAGCTTCTTCAAGTGGCTCGCCCAGTTCATCGCGCAAAAGAACTGTGACACAGTGATGGCAACGATTAGTGGCTGGAAGAGAATTGTCTATCCGAGGATGTCTCCACCTTTGTTTGGGGTGGTGCGATACTATTTCTCTGGATTGCTTCCCTCGCTTTATAAAGCTCAACTTGGCGAGAGTAAGTTTCAGGGCAAGATCACTCCTCGAAACATTGGAATCAAAGACTTTTGGAATCGACTGGATCAAGCCTATAAGGACCTGCTTATTCAGAATCTGTTAAGAGATTACAAGAAGAATCACATTGAACCGCAGCAAATACTTGACAAGTATTTCGCAAACTTCAAAGAGCTTAACGCGGAAAAGATCACCGCAAATCCGTTAAATTTCCCCGGCTTTCGCCAAGCCATTGAGCAAGCTCTTGACAGTGGAATCGCTCCCTGTGGAGTAGTTACAGGTATTGCTAATTTCACGGATAACAGAGCGACAACCAAGGTCGGTTTGGTCCTGAGCAATACTCGTTTTCAGGCTGGAGCCTTTGACATGGCGAGTTGTGAAAAAGTTTGTCTGCTGTTTGATGAATGTGCCCAACGCAACCTTCCTGTGATCTTTTTCATTTCTTCAGCAGGTATGCAAACCAAGGAGGGAGCTGGATCCCTCTTCTCCATGGCAACGATGAACGATCGACTGACACGCTTTGTCAAGGACCATGATCTTCCGGTGATTTGCTTTGGATTCAGAGACTGCGTCGGGGGTGCTCAAGCGAGTTTCGTAACTCATCTTCTAGTGAAAACCTACTATCTTTCGGGTGCTCAAATCCCTTTTGCTGGGCAACTTGTTGTTGAGAGTCACCTTCCAGCATCATCCACACTCGCTAACTACCTGAGCCAAAAAGACGGAACAATGGATGGCTTGGTGGAAAATCCATTTGATGAGCAAATTGATCACGCTTTGCGCCAGATTGATCAAAGTATTCCAATGCCAAAGCTTTCAATTCAGGAAGTGATTTCGAGGACACTGACGGGTGAGTATAACCTCTCTACACAGCTCGATCAGGAAGTTGAATCCCTTGAAAAATCCGAGTTGATGCAAAGCGACATCAAAAGAGTTCTTGTTCATGCTAGAGGATGCACTGCTGCAAGATTGATCCAAGCTTCTCAGGAACATGGACTAGAAGTCGTACTTGTCCAATCAGATCCAGATATGGAGAGCTATCCTGCTCAATTACTCCGAGAAAACGATCGGCTGGTTTGTCTTGGTGGAAACACCCCTCAAGAAAGTTATTTAAACGCGATGAGTGTCATCCGAATCGCTGAAATTGAGGGAGTAGACGCCATTCACCCAGGCATTGGCTTCCTCTCAGAATCACCCCAATATGCTCGAATTTGCCGAGAACATGGTCTGAATTTTATTGGACCCCGTTCTGATAACATGGATCTGATGGGCAACAAATCTAATGCGATCAATACAGCAAAAAGGCTCAAGATTCCTGTTGTTCCGGGTAGTGAAGGGGCTTTGGCAAATTCATCGGAGGCTTCCAATGTAGCGGAGGATATTGGATATCCTGTGCTGATCAAGGCTGCCCATGGTGGGGGTGGCAAAGGCATCGCGGTTGTTGAACAGCCGGGCCAATTGGAACCGATGTTTATTCGGATGTCGAAGGAAGCACTAAATGCCTTCGGGAACGGTGATTTGTATTTGGAAAAGTTCATCTGCTCATTGAGACACTTGGAAGTCCAAGTTCTTCGTGACCTTCAGGGGAATTCTCATTTGCTGGGTATTCGAGACTGTTCGGTCCAGCGAAATTATCAGAAACTCATTGAAGAGAGCGCATTTGATCTGCCACAGAAAATTCAGGATCAACTTTTCAAATACTCTAGAAAATTGATTGATGAAATTGATTATGTTGGAGCGGGTACTGTTGAATTTATCTACGATCTAGGAGAGCAAAAAATCTACTTCATGGAGATGAATACGCGTCTACAAGTGGAACACCCAGTCTCTGAAATGGTCACTGGTGTAGACTTGGTCAACCAACAGTTTTCAGTAGCGAAAGGTAACAGCCTTGAAGGCTTGGAAGTCCGGCCAAATGGACATGCTATGGAACTTCGGATTAATGCAGAAAGAGTTGATCTAGACTCTTCAGGTTCCCTTCGTTTTGTTCCAGATCCCGGTAGAGTCACTGAAGCTTACTACCCAGCGGAAGAAAACATCAGAGTTATCCAGGCTGTCACCAATGGTTCAATGGTTCCTCCTTTCTACGACTCTCTTGTTGCCCAAATCATTGCCTGGGGTGAAGACCGCAAAGAAGCAATTGAACTGCTGCTTGATTACCTAAGTAGAGTGAAAATTCATGGCATTTCCACAAATCTGGTATTGGCGAAGAGGATTTTGCAGGATCAGGATTTCCAGAAAGGGAATTTTGACACCCGCTATCTGAAGGGGCTGTTTTTAAGGATCAGCCCTCAAGAGCTAATCAAGGAATCTAATCTGGAAGCTGGGGGGGCAGCAAATTCACTTGATGAGTCCAGTGTTCGTTTTGAAAATTCGAAAGAGTGGAAAATTCTTTCTCCACAAATGGGAGGCTTTTATCGGTCTCCTTCTCCAGAGACTCCAGCATTAGTGGAAGAAGGCAGTATCATTAATCTACAGACTCCACTCTGTTTGCTAGAATCCATGAAAGTTTTTAATGAGATTTCCCTGAACTCATTCAAAACTTTAGACGGGAAATCGCTCTACCCTGAGGATCAGCAATTTCGGATCACAAGAGTTCTGGCAGAAGATCAACAGACCGTAAATCAGGGTGATCTACTGTTTGTGATGGAGTCAATAACGCCAAATTAATGAAGATAAATTTTTCGAGAGGAGATAGGATAGTTTTGACTAGAGAGAAGGCGTAGTAGGGCGAGAAAACCTCATCTTAAGATGAGGTTTTAATCATCGAGGTTACTTTTTCAGAACCTCGACCATTTTCTCGCCAATATCAGCAGGCGTTGGTACCACATAAATTCCTGCGTCTTGCAATGCAGCCATTTTTTCGGCGGCTGTACCTTTACCACCGGAAATGATGGCACCAGCATGGCCCATTCTTCGCCCAGGGGGAGCTGTTTGCCCTGCGATGAAGCTGACAATGGGCTTGGTCACATATTCTTTGACGAAGGCAGCTGCTTGTTCTTCAGCGTCCCCACCAATCTCTCCAATCATCACAATTGCCTCTGTCCCAGGATCATCCTGAAACATCCGCAGACAATCAATAAAATTTGTACCATTAACAGGGTCTCCTCCAATTCCGATACAAGTACTCTGTCCTAAACCTACCCCACTGAGTTGACCTACAGCTTCGTAAGTCAAAGTTCCAGAACGTGAGACTACACCGATTTTACCAGGTTGATGGATGCTTCCTGGCATAATGCCGATTTTACATTCTCCTGGGGTAATCACTCCAGGGCAGTTGGGTCCAATCAATCTGGCTCCCTGGCGTTTTACATAGCTTACGGCTCTCACCATATCTTGGACAGGCACTCCTTCGGTAATGGCCACAATCAGTGGAATTTTGACTGCAGCTGCCTCAATAATAGCGTCTGCGGCAAACAGAGGTGGAACGAAAATCATGGATGCATTCGCGCCAGTAGTCTCCACTGCCTGTTTCACCGTGTTGAAAATTGGAACGCCTTCAAAATCTTGCCCACCCTTGCCGGGTGTCACTCCGCTGACAATGTTGGTTCCATAATCTCTACAACCACGGGTATGCAATTGCCCTTGTGATCCAGTGATTCCTTGAACCAATACTCGCGTTTCGCTGTTGACGAGGACTGTCATACTTTCCTTTCAATAGTCATTTGGGGGCGTTCAGGCAACAGCGGCAACTGCTTTTTCAGCAGCGTCTCTTAAACCATCTGCCATTTGGAGGCGACTACCCAGACCAGAATTGTTGACGATTTGATGTGCTTCTGCTGCATTAGTTCCTTCCAATCGGACTACAACCGGAACTTTTAGGTCGACATTCTTTATCGCAGCGACGACACCTGCAGCGACCATATCACATCTTACAATCCCGCCAAAAATGTTGATCAAGATGCACTTTACATGTGGATCGCTGGAAATCAATCGAAATGCTAATTCAACTCTTTCCTGGGTACTCCCCCCCCCTACATCAAGAAAATTGGCTGGTTCACCCCCACAAGCCTTAATGATGTCCATTGTACCCATGGCAAGACCGGCACCATTGACCATGCATCCAATAGAGCCGTCCAATCGAATGTAATTGAGGTCATTTTCTGAGGCTTCCGTTTCAGCAGGATCCTCTTCGTCAAGATCCCTCAGTTCAAGCGTATCCTTGTGTCGGAATAAAGCATTATCATCGATTGTGATCTTCGAATCCAAGGCAACGACCCGGCCATCACCAGTGAGCACCAAAGGATTGATCTCAACCAAGGAGCAGTCTTCGTTCGAAAAGGCTTCATAAAGCCCTTGGAAGAGAGCTGCTGCAGGTCTAATCAGTTTTGGATTGATCTTGTCAATCTCTAAACCATATGCCAATTCGGTAGCTTGGTATGGCCTCATTCCAATTGTTGGATCAATGCCAACTTTGAGAATTTTCTCTGGGGTGTTTGCTGCAACCTGCTCAATGTCCATCCCTCCCTCTGTGGAAGCCAGCATCACCACTTGCTGAGAGCCCCGATCAACCAGCAATGAGACATAAAGTTCTTTCTTGATGTCCATTCCTTCTTCCACAAGGACTCTTTTGACTTGCTGTCCCTTGGGCCCAGTCTGGTGAGTCACAAGTTGCATCCCAAGAATCTGCTCTGCATTGGTGCGCACAGCGTCCAAGCCTTTTGAAACCTTAACACCACCACCCTTTCCACGTCCACCTGCATGAATTTGAGCCTTCACCACACAGATCTCAGTTCCCAATTCTTCGGCAGCATTCACCGCCTCATCAACGGTGAATGCCACTTTTCCACGGGGTATGGTTACGCCGTATTTGGCTAAAATTTGTTTCGCCTGATACTCGTGTATTTTCATCAGTCCTCTAAGAATGGAATAACGACTTTTGATATTCCCCATTATTCAAGGCTAGGCAAGCAAGAATTGGTTCACGTTAAACAAAATCAGTTAAGCATACTCTTCACAGCATCTCTTTCTTCTTCCAGCTCTTTGCGAGTGATATCTAGCTTACCTTGGGCGAAATCATTCAATTCAACGCCCTGCACAATTGCATAGCTTTCTCCATTGCTCCGCAGTGGGTAGCTGAAGAGCAAGCCTTCCGGAATTCCGTAACTTCCATCGCTGGGAATTGCTGCACTAAACCAATCTCCTGCTGGAGTGGGCTTTTCTAGACGCATGATTGTATCGAGGGCAGCGTTTGCTGCAGATGCCGCCGAAGAAGCTCCACGAGCTTTGATGATTGCTGCTCCACGTTGTTGGACAACACTAATGAATTCACCTTTCAGCCATTCATGATCAGTAATCACATCAGTAGCTGGCTGGCCCTGAATCAGTGCATTGTAAAAATCAGGATATTGGGTCGCGCTATGATTTCCCCAAATAACAACGTTACTGACCTCACGAGTTAAAACTCCAGCTTTTTGGGCAAGCTGACTTTTGGCTCTATTTTCATCCAATGCGGTCATAGCAAACCAGCGATCTGCCCCAATTTTTGGTGCGTTGTTCATGGCGATTAGTGCATTGGTATTACATGGATTACCTACTGTAATGATTCTTACATTTTCGCCTGCATTGTCGTTGATTGCTTTACCTTGACCAACAAAGATCTTCCCATTGATTTCTAAGAGATCATTTCGCTCCATTCCAGCTTTTCTGGGGGCGGCTCCTACCAATAATACATAATCTGCATCACCGAAAGCGACATTCGCATCAGAAGTACAGGTTACTTTTTCCAATTGGGGGAAAGCGCAATCATTTAATTCCATCTTGACCCCTTCCAATGCAGGAAGGGCTTGCTCCAGTTCCAGCAGTTGAAGTTGGACTGCGGTATCAGGTCCAAAAATGGCTCCAGAAGCTAGTCGAAACACCATTGCGTAGCCAATTTGGCCTGCCGCACCGGTCACAGCAACCCTTACTCTTTTCATAAGCTAGATCCTTGATTAACTGAGAGTCTATTGATTAGAAACCGGAAGAATTTTTAACTCATCGCTTTCTGCAGACCATTGTCTAACGCGTCCAAAAATTCATCTGTGTATACATAATTTTCCTTTGATGGATTTGTGCTACCAGTGATTGCAACAGCCAGATCTTTGGTCATAACCCCTCCCTCAATAGTACTTATACACACCTTTTCAAGCGTTTCTCCAAAGCGAATCAAGTCTTCATTGCCATCCAATTTTCCACGGTGCTTCAGCCCAACTGTCCAAGCAAAAATACTTGCCACCGGATTGGTGCTGGTTGGCTTGCCTTTTTGATGATCCCTGTAGTGTCGGGTAACGGTTCCATGTGCGGCTTCAGCTTCGATTGTCTTGCCATCTGGACACACCAAGACCGATGTCATCAATCCTAATGAACCAAATCCTTGGGCAACAGTGTCAGACTGAACATCGCCATCGTAATTTTTGCAGGCCCAGACGATTCCTCCATCCCACTTGAGTACTTGTGCTACCAAATCATCGATGAGTCGGTGCTCATAGGTCAACCCTGCTTTTTCAAATTGCTCTTTGAATTCAGCGTCAAAAACCTCCTGAAAAGTATCTCTGAACATTCCATCATATTGCTTCAGGATGGTGTTCTTTGTAGAGAGATAGAGTGGGTAGTTTTTCGAAAGAGCATAGCTCATACATGACCGAGCAAAGTCTATGATAGATGACTTGGTATTATACATTCCAAGTGCTACTCCTGCTCCTTCAAATTGATAAATTTCATGATTTACGGCCTCTCCTCCATCAGCAGGTTCGAAGCTGATCTTTAGTGTTCCTGGGCCACTCACCTTAAAATCTGTAGCCTTGTATTGATCGGCAAATGCGTGGCGCCCAACAATAATGGGTTTTTTCCATGCTTTGACGAGCCTGGGAACATTGCTACAAATGATAGGTTCCCTGAAAACAGTACCTCCCAAGTAATTGCGCAAAGTTCCATTAGGAGACCTCCACATTTTCTTAAGATTGAATTCTACTACTCGATCTTCATCCGGAGTGATAGTAGCACATTTGATTCCGACGTTATGTTCTTGAATTGCTTTCGCTGCATCCAAGGTAATTTGATCATTAGTCGCGTCCCTTTTCTGTACTGAAAGATCATAATATCGCAGATCAACATCAAGGTAGGGATGAATCAATTTATCCTTGATTTTCTGCCAAATGATTCGGGTCATCTCATCGCCGTCCAGTTCTACAACTGGATTAGCTACTTGAATCTTGGCCACGATTTACTCCGAAAAGAGGGTTTGTGAGATTGTTCCAAAAACAAGAATCTAGAGGGTGGAAGTACCCTAATTAGTGACAATATTTAAACTTGCAGACACTACAACAACTTAGATAATTTTCAATTGTTATCTAATTTTATGAACATTTATTTGCTTGTCACCATGATCTGAATGTAAAGTCAATCAGAGTTCATTCATCGTAAATTCAATCCACTAGATACCTTGACAAAGCCATTTGATCACTTGATGATGAGCACAAAAAATTCTCTTAATGATTTTGAAATCTAAAAAATGAACCTAGTTACAAGACTACGATTCGAGCAGACCCAAACTCTTAAATTTGGACAAATTTATAGTTTTGTTTTGGAGCACAAAAATTATCGGATCAACGAACCAGATCAGTTTCTAGAAAATTCACGAATTAGCTTTTTTGCATTCTTAGATGCTGAGAACAACCTACATCATTTCAATAGATTAGGAGCCAAGAAGCCGGCTCAAACTAAACTGAATGAAGTTTTACAAATTCCATCTATTACGAAAATACAGATCTTTGAAGTGACTAGGGCAAGTGAGCAAGAGATAAATGCAATCAAGGTGGAAGAGTTAGATCCGATTGAGCAGGAGCAGGTTCAACTTCTGAAAAAGCTATTGGGGATTTTTACTGATACTGAGCGAATTGCTGCCGAAGGAAAAGAAGTAGAGTTGGAAAAATATCTTACTGAAAATATGAGCGATTATATAAATTCACAAGACTTACCTGTCTGATTGTTCTTGACTCTCAGCCACACTTGGTTCCAGGACAATCCCATAGTTCACCTGATACTTCTTCCCCTCATTAGTAACATTTCGCCGCAGAGCAGCTTCGACAATTTGCCGCAATTCTTGCAACTCCCTCTCTCTACGTTGGTTTCGTTCTGCAATCAGATCCGGTCTTGCAGCAGCTTGCTGTTCAAGAATATCCCTGCGCTTAGCAGCTCGAGTCTTAGCAGTTTCCAACGATCCTGTATGACTCTGCATGAAGCAGTTGTATCTTGCCTGTTCAGACAAGTAACAGGCCCTGCGATACTTTTGGGCGGAGGCCCCAAGGGGAAGCATGAGGGTGAGAAAAAAAATGGTCCACCTAAAAATTTTCACAAGCATTTGTCTTTTCTTTTTGACTTTTAATACTGCTCAGGCTCAGGAAAATAATGTACAAAGTGTTCCTCCTGATTTGCAAATTCAAAACCTGATTCGGCAAGAATCAGCTGACGCTATTGACAGAATTTATGCTGCTGAGCCAGAAGAAGTTCGGAACACAGCAAATCAAATTCGTGATATTGCGAACACTCAACCACAACCAGTGCCCTATGTACCTTTTCGACTCAAGGAAGCGGCACAAGAATCTTGGAATGCGGAACTGAAAGCAATGCGTGAGGCTTACGAAGCGCACATCAAGGAACGACATGAACGCTTCACTGCCATTCGTAATAGAGAGATGCCCCTGAAAGGCCGCCGAACGGATTACACTGGTTATAACAGCCAGTTTCAACCGATTGAGCGTCGTTAACAGAAATTTGATGCAAAAAATATGGCAGGACCAAGGGTAGCAATGGCGATGAGCGGCGGAGTAGACTCCTCTGTTGCTGCTGCTTTGCTAAAAGAAAAAGGCTATCAGGTAATTGGACTTCACCTGAAACTGTATCAAGGTCCTGAAGCAACAAAAAGAAACAAAAGCTGCTGCTCGCTTGATGAGGCTCTAGATGCTAGGCTAATTTGTGAGAAGTTGGAAATTCCATTCTATGTTTTGGATTTTCAGGAAGATTTTCAGTCAAACGTAATTGATTATTTTGTCAATGAATACGCTTCAGGTAGAACTCCAAATCCATGCGTAATGTGCAATCGTACGGTCAAGAGTGAGCTTCTACTGAAAAAAGCGGACGAGCTAGATTGTGAACTCTTGGCAACGGGCCATTACGCGAAAATTTTAAAAAATGATACTGGAAAAATTGAGCTCCATCGACCAAGAGATCGCAAAAAAGATCAGACCTATTTTCTTCATGGTATTCCTTATTACCAACTCCAGCGCTTGATCTTTCCTCTACAAGACCTTATCAAATCTGAGGTCCGACTTATCGCTGAAAATCTCGAACTTGATTCTGCGTCCAAGCCAGACAGTCAGGAAATTTGCTTTATAGATAAAGATTATCGAAAATTTCTTGAGGCACAAAATCGTATCACCCAAAACCCGGGTAACTTTATAAACTTAGACGGCAAAGTACTGGGCAAACACAGGGGTGTTCCTTTCTACACAATCGGGCAACGCAGAGGTTTGGGAATCAGTGATAGAACCCCATGGTATGTGGTTGCGATTAACGTTGATGAAAATGAGGTGGTTCTTGGCAAAAGAGAGAACCTTCTCATCAATGAGGTTCAACTAAAAGATATCAACTGGCTCATTGAACCACCGCAGGAACCAAGAGAGATTACTGTCCAGTTGAGATATTCTCATCGAGGATGTGAGGCGATATTGAAACCTGTGACAACAGATCAGGCGATGTTGCACCTGCCATTCTCTGAGCGTGCAGTCACAGCTGGACAAGCTGCGGTCTTTTACGAGGGGGATCGATTGCTTGGTGGTGGTTGGATCGAGAGTTGCTCAAACGAAGAAATCTCGCTGGACATCCCTGCATGAACATCATTTTGATCGGTTACATGGGGGCAGGTAAAACTACAGTAGGAAGAAAACTCGCAAATCGACTAGGGTATTTCTTTCTGGATACCGATCAACAAATTGAAAAGCAGCAAGGCTGCACAATCGAAGAAATATTCCGTTATGCTGGAGAAGCAACGTTTCGGGATTTGGAAACCAAACTTTTGGAAACTCTCCAGAATATACACAACACGATTCTTTCAACAGGTGGGGGGATGTTCCTCCGCTCACAGAATCAAGAATTACTGAAAGGCATTGGTAAAACTGTTTATCTTCAGGTGGATCGAGAGACCCTAAAACAGCGGTTACAATGTGACCAAAATAGACCCTTGCTTCAGCAATCAAATTGGCAAGATAACGTCAACCAAATGCTCCGACAGAGAGAACCCGTTTAC
>JACLAC010019524.1_pt1 | contig 36376 bp, 28 predicted proteins | sample 8027881 | NCBI WGS metagenome assembly JACLAC01 (sample SAMN15725517, study PRJNA655200) | protist metagenome | isolation source: fluorescence activated cell sorting (FACS) single amplified genomes of... | place: Spain: Blaines Bay Microbial Observatory, Mediterranean Sea | collected 2016-01-19 | reverse complement strand
AAGTGTTTTGCTTTTTTTGTCAGGTTGTACGACAAGAGTTGCTGATTTTACATTGACTTCGACTAAAAATGTTAATTTAAATGCAGGAACCTTTGAGAAAGGTGATCGAGTTCAAGGTGATGATAGTAAGCCTATTTTTATTTTTCCAATTGGTATTCCAAGTGTAAAAGAAGCCGCAGATAAAGCTATTGAGCAAAATAAATGTGCAGTTGCACTATCTGATGTAACTATTGAGAATGAATATTTCTGGTTTTATTTTGGATATTCTAAATATATTGTTGAAGGTAATTTAGTTTTAGATAATAGTCTACCTGGTTGTGCTAAATAATTAAATCTAAGGGATTATAATAATGAAAAAATTAATTATAAGTTTGTGTTTTATGTTATTACTATCTAGTTGTACAACTAGAATAGCTGATTTTACGTTAGCATCCTCAAAAAATATTAATTTGAATAGTGATAATTTAGTTATTGGAGATAGAGTTACAGGAGAGGATAAAAAAATCATAGTATATATCCCATTGGGAATACCAAGTGTAAAAGAGGCAGCAGATCAAGCAATTGAAAAAAATAAATGTGCGGTTGGTTTATCTGATGTTACATTAACAAATAAATATCTGTGGTTGTTTTTTGGTTATACAATATATGAAGTTGAAGGTAACTTGGTAATAGATAAAAGCTTACCTGGTTGTGATGAATAGTTTGCATTGAGATTTTAATTCCACTATTAATGATTAATAGTGGAATTAGTAATTACTAATTAATAGTAGCTTTACTTATCAACCCAATAACCTGATCAATTTCTATATCGCTTAACTTTCCATCTTTAGCAAATAGCACTTTTCCTTCAGTATCTAACACAAAGACAGCGGAACTTTTTTCTTTTACTACTAGTGTATTTTTTGCCATCCCTTTTCGATCCATAACTATACTTGAGTATGGAAATTCTTTTTTCTTTGATACAGATGTCATTTTTACCAGCTTTGATGTTCCAAAAAGAATATCATCTCTATTTATAATCGTTGTAGTTTGGTATTTTGTTTGATCAAATTTTTCATTTTTAATGGCTTCAATTAGTGGTTGGTTGATTTTTTTGGCTGCAGTTCGTCCAGCAATGTGCATAACAACTCGATATTTATCTTTCAGATTTGCACTATTCCACGCTTGGTAATAAGTATCTGTCTTGTCTTCATTAAGTATTAGTTCACCACTTTGAGAAATGGTGAATTCAGGAAATTGATCTCCTATATTAGGGAAACTTGCTGAAAGTGTCAGAGAGCTTAACGTACTTGTTATACATAAAAAGCCTATTTTTATGATTTGCTTGATTGAATTTTTTTTAATTAAAAAATGCATGTAATGTCCTTTTTTATAATAAATAATTCCATATTGCTTTATTTTTTAGGTGCTTGTATTAAGTTTGTAATACCGTGCTCGATATATACAAGGTCACCCTAAAAATTTAGTTAACTATTGTAATATGTTTTTGTTGTTGGTTATATATCTCTTCTGCGTATTTTTAAGTGTAGTTTATAGGGTGATAAAAGTGATTGAAAAGGCAATAAAGTGATTAATTAAGGCTTGTAGTATACGATGCGCAATTTTTTTAAATTAGGTATTAAGTGGAAAATCCTATCATTGATAGTAATTTTATTTTTTACACTTGGCTACAGTTTTATTTTTGTCTTTGAAAGTAAATTTTTTCAACTAACAAAGTACCAACGTATACAAATCCAAGCCAATATTGAGCAACAAGTACAATCAGAAATTGATAGTTTTTCTGCTGATTTATCTTATTTGTTTGATTTTATTTATTCGATGGAAGATCCAACCAACCATGCTTTTTCTAGTATTAGTGAGAAGCGACACTTTATCCGTTTATGGATTCAAGAGCAATGGGATTATTTAAGACAATCTTATTATGTTGATTGGTATGCTTATGGACATTCTAGTTCTGGGATTCAGTATGAACAAGGGTACGAAGACTTATCTGAGACTAAAATATTTAAACAGCTAGTTAACAATGTGCAGCAGCAAGTATTAAAAAACCAAGCCAAACAAGTAAATCAATCGTTTCAATGGCAACTGGTTTGTGATCAAACTTGTTATGTTTTTCTTGTATCAACACATTATACCGAGTTGAATAAGATAGATAGCGTTCAAAACATCACTGCAAATCAAAGTATGAATGTAAGTCAAAATATTAATACAGATCAAAATTTAAATGTCAGTACAAACGCGCCATTAGAGTATTCTTATTATTTTATTAAAATATCGCTGAATAATTGGTTAAGGCATATTGCTGAGCGTTTACATTATAAAGTATCTTTGGCTCTATTATCAGATCAAGGGCAGCAACACTTTTTAAAACAATGGAATCGATCGATTAATAACATATCACATATTAACGTTATGCCAGCTGTATTGGAGCTAGGTGAAAGTAGAGAATTATCAAGTTTACAAAATCAAGTAGCTTTTGATTTTGATGATGTACTGTATTTTGCAAAGCAATTTAAAGTACAACTTGGTAATGTATCACTTGACGCTATTTCTTTGTATGATTTTACAGAAAATCATTATTTTTACGATAAGCTATTGCGGTCTACGGTGTTTTTAGCAAAATTATTTTTATTAATTATTTGTTGTGTATTTTTTTTCCTAGTATGGTCACCTATAAGAGGGTTGAAAAAATCATTGGTTCATCTACCTAGAATGCAAAGTGGTGTTTTTAAGTTGTCTAAAGCAAGTTTATTTAAAAAAAATACCTTGAGTTCTGTAGATTACAAAGATAATGATCAGTACAAAAAAGGCCCAATGAATCAGCCTCGTTCATTGAGTCAAGATGTGTTAAATAATTCTTCTGTTAAGCTCTACGGCCGATTAGATACTTTAGAAAAAGAGTTAGTTAAACAGCAATATGAACTAAAAGTACAAACTAAAGCTCTGGACGAAGAAACTGCGTTTGTTTCTTGTTTACTTGATACTGCACACGCATTAATTATGACGCACAATGGAAAAGGAGAGTTGACCATGCTTAACTCTTTTGCTGGGAGAATCATAGGACCTCATTATAAAAGCTTTTTAGGGAAACCATTTTCAAATTTATTTAAAGAGGGTACGATGCTTTCTGATACTCAGCTTTATATTAATGAATTATATGAAGGTGATCGCAGTGAATATTCCCATGAAGGTGTGATTGAAAGTATTAATATTGATAATGATGCTAATTTAGAGACTAATCAACTTTTGGTTGATATAGAAGCTTTAGATGATGTGCAAAAAGAGGGAACTGAGCAGGCTAAAATTACGACGAAAGTTGTAGGAAATGATCATGGCAAGGCGTCGGTTCTTGCATTTTTTCACTCACGATTACCTCATAAAGATGAGTACGGATACCAGGTTTTAACGGTAGCACTGGATATTAGTCAGAGAATTAAAGCAGAGGAACATTTAGCGTGGTTAGCATCACATGATCCTTTGACAGGACTAACGAATCGTCGACGTTTTTCTGAAGATTTAACAAAAATTATACAGTTAGCTGAAAAAGGTGCTGCGTATGGTGCGGTAATGTTTATTGACTTAGATCAATTTAAAGACGTTAATGACACCAGTGGTCATCATATTGGTGATAAATTACTTATTCAAGTAGCTGATATCTTAAAAAAATCGACGCGTAGTTCCGATGTTGTTGCTCGATTAGGTGGTGATGAATTTGCGTTAATTTTAAAAGAATGTAATGAAAATTTTATTTGTACTTTTGCTGAAACGCTTTGTAATAATATTCGACAAATAGAGGTATATGGTGAGGATTCGGTACATAGAGGCTCGGTTAGTGTAGGTATTGTACTTTATCCGAAACACGGTACAGACAAAGAAAAATTATTGGCAAATGCAGATATTGCTATGTACAAAGTAAAGGAGTTGGGTCGTAATGCATGGCGTTTATACAATGAAGAAGATGCTTTGCAATCAGCAGTGAAAGAAAGGGTTTTTTGGAATGAAAAAGTACGTGATGTTTTGAAATCTGGTAATTTTGATGTGGAATTCCAGCCTATTGTTGATGTTAAATCAATGGATATTGAGCATTATGAAGTTTTATTACGTGTGCAAGATCAAGATATTAAGCATTTATCGCCTCAAAAATTTATTTTATCTGCTGAGCGGTCTGGTCGTATTCATGATTTAGATCGTAGTATTTTAGAGCGTGTATTTCAATATAAATACGCACAAGAGCTAGTAGGAGTACATGTACGTCTTGCTGTTAATTTATCTGGTGTGTCCTTTAAATCATATGATTTAGTTGATTATATAGCCATTTTATTTAGTGCGTACCCTGTAAAACCATCAGAAATTGTGTTTGAAATTACAGAAACAGCTGCGGTAGAAGATGGTGAGATGACAAAAGATATTATGAATGCGATTCGACATATGGGCTGTCGATTTGCTTTGGATGATTTTGGTGTAGGTTTTTCTTCACTTTTGTATTTAAAGCAATTTCCATTTGACTACGTGAAAATAGATGGACATTTTGTAAAAGACTTAGTGGATGATATGGATGATCAAGTCATGGTTAAAGCTTTAGTAGATGTAGCGCAAGCGTTTGGTCAATTTACTATAGCTGAATTTGTAGAGTCCAAAGCGGTAATGGATTTACTAAACACATTAAATGTTGATTTTGCGCAAGGTTATTATATTGGAAAATCCAAGCCATTTAACCATTTTTGGCCTAATGTACCTGTGATCGCGTCAAATAACACGAAAACTTGAGGAAATCTGAAGTCTAAGTTTGAATGACGGGTTTCAAAAAAATGTACATTGCCTATCGATATTAAGATGTTTATCTATACTAAACAAATATTCCTATTTATTTAGAATCTTTTTACAGTATCTTTATATAAGTTTGATGTGATTTTCATGTCATACCTTGTGAATAAAGTATTCTTATTTTCAAGCCACTAAATTATATATTTTATTGTAGTTTATGTTAAAAAAGGAATAAATATGCAGATACAAGCGCTAGGAATCGTTACAGAAAGTTCAACTCAAAGATTAGGCATGAATGATGCACTCTTACCCTATAGGGGAAAAACCTTAGTTGAGCGTATAATAAATGATGCATCTAAAGATCGAACTTTAGTTGTGCATGGTTGTAATCAACTTCAAAAAACTATCCCATCGATTAAACATAAGTTGGTTCGTGGAACATTACAAAACAATTCAGACCAATCTGAAAGTTCGTACGCATTACATTGTGTCTATGATTTACTCCAATACGCAAAAAAAAATGAACATGAATGGATAGGGGTGATCCAGTGTTGTAATTTACTTAAGTCTGAAGATCTTTGTACTGCGTTAGAAGAGTGCTCTAATGAAAAGGTTGACTCTAAAATTTATTATTTTACGGGAGAGAAAAAATACCCTTTATTGGGAGTTTATCATATTGATATGATCTCTAAAATTGAAGTTGTACTAAAATCGCATGAGTCATGTTTGCAAACATTTGTAAATAATCAAAGCTCGGTTGAAGTTAGTTTGCCCGCTAAATGGGAAGGTTTATGTTCCTTCAATAGCATGGCTGAATATTCTGCTGTTTGTAATTACGCTCAAAAATTTTATAGCATGTAATTTTATTTTTATTACTTAAGTGAGTGGATTTTTGTTGTAGCTACTTTCTTTAGGATGCTTACTTTTTATTAAATTTATTCTATCTACTTTTATGCGTCATTCATTGCATCTCATTTTATAAAATTTTTCCACTTAACTGTAAAAAAGTACCATTCAGCGATTGTTACACACAATTACAGTCATTTAAGTTATAACTATATATATACTTTAATTATTGGAGACTGAATGACCTCATATGTTCAATCTTTAGTAAAGTATACTAATCTAAATTCAAGAATGACTTAAAATATGGTAAGCCTTATCGGTTTTCTTACTTATTATATTAAGTGGTGAAGCAGTTTGAATTTTACATATTTTTTAAAATATAGGATTTTATTATGAAATGTAAATTATTACACTCTCACACTGTATTCTGTGCATCTTTGATGGTATTTTCTTCTGCTACTATGGCAATGAGTTCAGATACTGAAATGTTTGATAGCATACCGAATCAAACTATGACTCAAGACATTTCAAACCAAATAGATTCAAACATTAAAGAAAGTAATGTAATTGAAACCTCTCGTGGAGATATGCCTAGACGAGGAAAACGTGGTTTTGGTAAATGGGAAAAAAAACTGAATCGCATGTTACAAAATAGTGTAACTTTGGGTGCTATAACAGAAGATGAGTTAAGAGTATTTAAAGCAGATCAGAACATTTGTAAATCTAAAAAAGAAACCATACAAGATAAAGCCAACAATTTTTTTAATGCGAACCCTTCTTTAAAGCCTGAAAAACCAGTACGTCCTTCATTTGAAAAGAATGGAAAGCCTAGTTGTGAAGTCATCAAGGAGATGAAAGCTCATGTTGATTCAATGAAGGCTCAGCGTCGAGATTTTTTACTTAACCAAGGGATTGCAACAGAGAATGAGTTCCAAGAAATAGATGCATGTCGTGCTCAGACAAAAGACATGATGCAAAAAGTAAAATTATTTTTTGAAGAGAATCCCGATAAAATGCCTGAAAAAATGCGTAAAAAAGCGGAGTTTATGCGTAGCTGTCAACTTTAATTAAGTGAAACATGTGAGTAAAAAATGTAGTCTATTAGTAAAAATAGTAAACTAGTTATCCTGTTATATGATTTATCTGTAACAGGATACTATAAGATAATATAGCATTATAAAGTTGCTTTTAGTTTTTTTAAACCTGAACGGGATACGTCTAATATTTTATTTGGATCTTCTTTGATTGTTAGTTTCGCATTTTTATTTTCTATAAAATAGCTGTTAATTTGTGCCTGATGAACCAAAATAGAACGGTGTATTTGTATAAATTGCCCTTGATTAAATGTTTCCATTAAACTCTTTAGAGTCATATCACTCAATACATTTAATACTTTAAATGCTACCTGTCCTTGTTTTGATAAATAAATATTTGAATAACCATCTTCTGCAATAATATGTGTAATGTCAGAAGCTTTTAAGAGTAATTTTTGATAATTATGATTGATACAAATAGTTTGATTATCGGTGTATTGTATTAGTTCTTTTTCTTCCATAGTATTGTTTTTATATTGTTTGTAATGATTAATGGCACAACTGTGCTTTAATTTGTGTATTGTTTTGCCTAATCTTTCTTGAGATATTGGTTTCAATAAATAATCCAATGCTTCGATTTCAAAAGCATCAATTGCGTATTGGTTATAAGCGCTTGTAAATATAATTTCGTGCTGTAAATGCTTTGTTTGTAGGGCAACTTCAAATCCATTTTTAAGTGGCATTTCAATATCTAAAAAAATAGCAAAAGGGTTGTAGTGCTCTATCATTTCAATCGCTTCTTGCCCATTGCTTGCTTGAGCTATAATATTTACTTCTGAATAGAGGTGCAATCGTCTTTCTAATTGTGCGAGTGCACTTAGTTCATCATCGATGAGTATTGTATTGATCGTTTGCATGCTGGTGCCTGTATATTGTTGATTTTAACCTATATTTTAATTTTATTTAGTGATTATTGAACTATTAAGATAATTAAGTTATTGGTAATTCAATACGTATAGCACATCCTTCATTTGGTTGTGTTGTAATTTCTAATATTGCTTTATTCTCAAAGTGTAAATACAACAATTCTTGAACGATTCGTGTGCCGTTCCCAACTTTTTGAGTACTTAAATTAAATCCTGCACCGTTGTCGATAATTTCAATACATAGTCTTTGATGTTGTTTACTTATGATGAGATTAATGAATCCATCTTTTATTGTGTTAGCAAAACCATGTACTAATATATTTTCAATAAATGGTTGAATAATAAAGGGTGGAATCGATGTGTTTAAGGTATTTTCTTTTATATCCTCATGGTATACAAAGCGAGATCCAAAGCGATTTTGCTGTATTTTAATGTAATTATTGATAAACTTTAGCTCATCTTTAACTGTTATAAATGTGTGTTTATTCATTTCTAAGCTTGTGCGTAATACATCGCAAAATGTACATAGTAAATTACTTGCATTAGATGGTGATGTATCTATTTCATTATTAATCATGTTTAAAGTATTAAACAAAAAATGAGGGTTCATTTGCGCTTGTAGTGATGATAATTGTGCTTTTTTATATAAAGAAGTTAGATGCTTCTCATCGTGAAAAGCCTTGAGCACTTGTTGAATCATTGTGCTAATGGAGAGTACAGCGATTAAATGAAACATATATTTCAAAGATATGATTTTTAAATGGTGTAACTCACTATGATATTCAATAAAAATAGCACGTACAAGTAAGTAGCTTATACATGCTAGTGTCCAGTATTGAAAAATAAAAAATCGTAATTTTTGATACTTGGCTGGTGTATTAAAGTATTTGTGTCTCTGAGTTCTATGTTGAATGTAAATAGAGAATATATATTCAGCAACATGTAATAATACGAAGGCTAGCCAAGCTGTACCGTAAATAATATATGTCATTAGTGCATGGGCTTGTTGTAAATGCATTCGATGATGAGTGGGAAAGTTTATATTTCGATGAGGCTCTACTGTGTGTACAATAATATATTTTAAGAATATGAAGCAAGCGATAGAGAGCGATGGAATTAAAATAAGTATTATAAACCAGCGCATCTGACACAGATTTATAATCAATGACCTAATATGTTTTATTCGGTGTTGCATAAAAATAAGTCTTCGTAACAAAGGGTAGCTTATTCTTTATCGGCACGAATAATGTAACGATAAATTCTTTATTACACTAGCTATTACAGTAGTTATAATGTTGTATATAGATCTGACTATTATCTTGTAGGGTATTCTTTATGTTTGTATTACAGGTGTTATAATTTAGGTATTATTTCCATATAATAACTCTGTCTAAGATCTCTTTTACTACTAAACGTTGTTTTGTTGTCTTTTAAAAAATTTAAATATTTGTTTTCACATCTAATATTGTATGCAACCGCACTGTATTTATTGCTTAGATTTAATAATGTGCATGTAGGTGCAGTGTTTGATGGTGTGTTTAGTTTTTTCTCACTTGATAAAAAATGACTAGGAGAGTTAAGAGGTGCAATCGTATACATTTTGTTGCCTTTGTAAGTTAATATGAAGGTTTGTTCAACAGGCAAATCATTGGTACCATGCATTAATTTATTTTGTCTGTAAGTTAAATAACCACCTGTAATGGATTTAAAGCGGACCATTTTTACATTATTTTTTTGTTTTTTCTGCATATCAGCAACAAGGTAGCTATCAAATTTATTGGAAATTATGTTGTATTGTTCTTGTTGTATTGAGTTTGGTATTAGATAAAAAGAAGATGATGTTGTTCGTTTATTTTCAAAGCTTATTTCACCATTTGGTTGTATATGAAGGTATAAGTCATTGCATTGAATTGAATAAAATAAATGCCCTACATAATTATTGTGAGATGCTAATACGCACGGTTTTGCTGTATCACTTAAACTTTTATTTGATTGAATAAATTTTCCTGTGTGTGTTTTGATGTAATAAGTATTTTCAGCTGTAGGTTCAAATTCAAATAAGCGTTTTTCTTTTTCTATAAACTGTGCATGACCTAATTCACTTTTTGTTGAGGTTAAATAATTACCATAAATGGACATGATGCTCATTGAGGATTTTTTTGATAAATCTAATGGTTTATTGAGTGGTTGAGAAGCTGTAGATTGGCTAATCATCTGCTTTACATAGTAAGGTTGAAGCTGTATTGCACTTATTGTGTTGATTTGAATTTGGTTGTGAGTGTGAAAGTTGGATATACGTTTTAGCAGTTTTTTTTCTATGTGTAAATCTTTATCTATAGATGATGTTTTCTTATTATTGGTAGTACTTTGTTGAGGTTGAGTTAAAGACCCAATTAAAGACTCTGTGACTTTAGGTAAAATAGATTGTTTTATTTGTTCAATGCTTGATGTTTTGTTTTTTTCTTCTTTTGTCATTAGTTTGGTATCGAGTTTATATGATATCTCTACAAGTTCATTCATTGAATCTTGTGCGTGACTAAATAATATTGTATTAAAGCAAAGAGCATTTAATAATATGAAATAACCTATTGTACATAGGAAATAGTTTGAATAAAACGTATGCTGCATTCGTTTTACAATGTTCGATTTTGGAGCGCTTTGATTTAGATATAGACTACAATGCAAATTAGTCACCCTATGATATACAATATACGATACAAATTTTTTATGTGTAGGTCATATATTAGCAAGGCTAACTAAAAGATACCGTTATTTAATTGTTATAGTACGGTATTTTATGTATTGAATTAGTAATTCAATTACTCGATTTTATAAATAAAAAATTAGTAATATCCGAGATATATAGTGCAGATATATAATATAGTCGAGGTATACAGATATTATAGTGAACTTATGAGACGAGCGCTTTATAACGAAATTAGCATCGAATGTTGTAGCTCTATTATAAGATGTTCAATTAATAATACGTTATTTTTTTGTGACGAAATTAAACGATAAGTTGTAGGGTGATGATCATTTTCTCTAATTGATTTGGGTAGCCTATAAATTAGTTGTTTTAATTTTTTTGATTCGCGGTTTGCTCGATTCAAATCATTTAAAATAAATGTAAGAGGTCTCTTATCTTCAATCGCAGTTAAATTCAAGCTATTTATTTTACTGTTGTTTGTATTTAATTGTTGTCTATTTTGCATGTTACATTCCAAGTGTAGCATTTCAATTCATTACGTAATGCTTAATTTGCTGTGTTGAGGTTTAATAAATACCATACCTTGTAATATTGTTTCTAGCAAAATAATATCTGTAAAAAAGTGTTAAGGATACATTAATAAGAGGATGAAGCGTTTGTTAAATACATTGTATTTATTTCAAAAAATTGTAGGCTTATGCAATTTTTATTCACCTCATGATGAGATTTCAGTATAATGCGTTTACTTTTATTTTATTCATTTTTTGATTGTGTTTGCATAACTTGTGATAGTTGATGCAATTGTAAATTACTTATTCTATGAGGGTTTCAGATTTGACCACAACTATTTCGCATCCAAAAATTAAATTACATGGTTTTAATAACTTAACTAAGTCTTTAAGTTTTAATATTTATGATATTTGTTACGCTAAAACGGAGCAAGAAAAGAGAGAGTATATTGCTTATATTGACGAAATTTATAATGCAAAGCGGCTTACTCAAATTTTAAAAGATGTTGTGGAAATCATTGGTGCACACGTTTTGAATATTTCTCAGCAAGATTATGAGCCTGAAGGAGCAAGCGTTACGATGCTTATTGCTGAGCATGAGATTGCACCGCCACCATCTAAAACGACAGAATCTCCAGGCCCTATACCTGAAACTGTCGTTGGTCATTTAGATAAAAGCCACATCACAGTACATACATACCCAGAAAGTCATCCTGATGATGGTATTAGCACGTTTAGAGCTGATATTGATGTGTCAACTTGTGGGTTAATATCACCATTAAAAGCATTGAATTATTTAATAAGATGTTTTGATTCTGATATCGTTACGGTTGATTATCGTGTTAGAGGATTTACCCGAGATATTATGGGGCATAAGCATTTTATTGACCATGATATTCATTCGATTCAAAATTATTTCTCAGAGGATACGCTGGATCAATATCAAATGATTGATGTAAATGTATATCAGGAAAATTTATTTCATACAAAAATGCTCTTAAAAGATTTTGTATTAGATAATTATTTATTTGGTGAAGCTACGAAAAAAATGCCTTTAGAAAGTCGTGAAAAAGTTGAAAAACGTTTAAAAAGAGAAATGCAAGAAATATTTTATGGGCGTAATTTTACGGAATAAGTGATACATAAAACGACTAATTTTTTTAGTTTTTATGGTTTATAAGTGACTATGAGCAAAATATTCTAAGAATTTATTGCTCATAGTCACTATTTAAATAAAGTTTAGTAAACTATGTACCACTATCTGTTTTTATAGTAAATGGTTTGTGAGTTGGAGAATATATCCGATAATGACTGTTTTTTTGGATGAATAAAGATCAGTAGTAGATTGATAGGCAAGAACATTGAGCCTATAAACCGATAAAGTGAGTCTTTTATACTTAACGTTTTGTGTTCCCCGTAAGCATCTGCTACTTGTAAGTGCCATGCTTGCATACCTAGTGTTCTGCCACTTTTACTCCAGCACCAATGGCTGTAAATAAAACTGCAGCAAATCATTATTGGAAATAGGGTAGCTTGGTGTATCCATCGAGGTAAGTTTTCCACTCCTTGACCTGTAATTTTATTCACAAAAATAGCATATACAATAGCGCAAACCATAATAATAGCAAGTTGAAGGAATAAATCGTATATGCTTGCTAATACTCTACGCCAAGGTGCAGCGGCTAATGTATGCGCCATTATATTATCCTAGTTTAATTATTTCTTTTGTGTAAAAACTTATGAATCAATAGTGATCGATTGATCTACATTTTTTAGTGCTTTAATAAATTTTTGTTTTATTTTATCAAGTGCTTCAAGTGTATCACCTTCAAATCGAGCTACTAAAATAGGCGTTGTGTTTGATGCTCTCAATAATCCCCAGCTGTCTTCAAAGTCAACACGCAATCCATCTAGTGTACAGATATTACCATTAGCAAATACATCGGTTTGTGTTTGAAGTTGTTCTATGATTTGAAATTTAATGGATTCATCCACAGGAATTTGTATTTCTGGTGTCGTTGGTTTTTTGGGATATACCTCAAACAATTGGTTTGCTGTTTTATCCGTTTCCGATAATAACTCTAAGAACCGAGCGCCAGCGTATAATCCATCATCAAAGCCATACCAGCGGTCATTAAAAAATAGATGCCCACTCATTTCGCCCGCAAACTCGGCGTTTGTTTCTTTTAATTTGGCTTTAATGAAAGAATGTCCTGTTTTACTCATTACAGGAATACCACCGGAACGTGTAATTAGATCAGGTAAATCTTTAGTGCATTTAACATCATAAATAATTTGAATATTCTGTTTTTTTTCTAAAATAGCTTCACTAAATAGCATCATTTGTCTATCTGCGTAAATCATTTCACCTGTATTTGTAATTAAGCCCAAACGATCTGCATCGCCATCAAACGCTAAGGCGCAATCTGCATTATATGCATTGATGTGTTTAATCGCATCTTGGACATTTTCCAGTTTGCTTGGATCAGGATGGTGGTTTGGAAATGTTCCATCAACTTCTGTAAACAGAGGAATAATATCACATCCTAAACGTTGAAATAATTTTTCTGCAATAGTTCCTGCAACTCCGTTACCACAATCAATGACAATTTTTAATGGTTTTTTAAGTACAATATCTTTGCATACAGCATCTGCATAGCTATCTAAAATACCAAAATGCTCTGTGTATTTTCCTGCTTCATTTGCTTTTATAAGATTATTGTTTTTGATTAGTTGGTATAACGCTTGAATTTTTTCACCAAAAATAGTTTCTCCATTAATCACCATTTTTATGCCGTTATAATTTGATGGGTTGTGACTACCTGTAAGCATTGCTCCAGAATGTAGCCCGAGTTCTTTTACAGCAAAATACAATACAGGAGTAGGCACCATTCCGACATCGATGACTTGGCAACCTGTGCTTATGATTCCATTTTTTAAGCTTTCAATTAACGAAGGTCCTGACAATCTACCATCTCTACCTATAGCAATTGATTGTTGCTTAGTATTATTTGGGTGTGCGAGTATTATTTGGGTTCCAATCGCTTGACCTATTTGATAGCAAGCTTGCTCTGTTAAAGCATCTTCAACAGTACCACGAATGTCATACGCTCTAAAAATAGTAGGGTCAATGCTCATAGTTTTCCTTTTGAGGGTTAGTATATATTATGTAATTAATTGATTGTAATTAATTGATTATATCAAAGTTGTCCTAACTTTGAATATGCTGCAGTAATAGTAATTATCAATTTAAAGTATTATCAATTTAAAGTGCTATCAATCTAAAGTACGTTCTTTTACTTACTGTTGTGAGTTAATACTCCATTTTTAGAAGATTTGTATAAATTAAACATACACAAACAATAAATAGCATTAGTTTTTTGTTGTCTTTGATATTTGTTGTGGTAGTTCCGTTGTTTTTATTTTTTGACCATTGTCTGGATGCTTTAGATGTGGTGCTTGTATACTAACTTCAGCTATATTAACTTCATTTGTTATTGTGCTGTTTTCTATATTTTGAAACGTATTGTCATCAAAAGAAACATGTTCAAATTTCTCGATTACTTGATTATCAAATAACTCGATTGATTGCTCACTTAATGTTGCAACCTCTATTTCTTGTGCTTCAAAACTTACTTTTTGTGGGGTTATTTCTTGTTGAAATGAATGGCTTGAAGCGTCCGATTCTATGCCATGCAGATTGTGGCTAGCTATTGAAGCATGAGGTAATTCTTCTGAATTAATAAATAGTGGTTTTGTTTGTATTTCCTCTGTTTTATTTTTTCTAAGTGTGTGCGTGTCTTTTTGTACAAACATATATGTAATTATATATATAAAAAGGGAAGCTACAAAAATAGACAGTATTTGTAATAAATAGATGAGTAACGGGTGAACACTTAAAAAATCACGCAATGTATTCGTAGTATTCATTGGTATATAGTATCCTCGAACAGCAATACCAAAATCTTGAACTATCGTTGGGTGGACGTTGGGTATATTTTTAATGTGTTCACTGCCTATTTTAAAAAACTTTCCAGCTTGTTGTGACACTTCAAAATACATATTATCAGGCATTTCATGTACTAGTGGTCGTAAATTAGCTTTTTGAGTTAATACTATCGCACCTAATGACTTTGTAGAATTTTGATTTGATTGAATAGTAACGAATTCTGCGCTCTCACTATTTGTTATCGAATCTTTGTTTTCTTCATTAGTCGGATTATTTGGCAATGTATTAGTTGTATTTTTTTTAGTATATAGTAATACAGTAACGTAGTGCTTTTCTTTTGTGTCAGGATCTGTTTTTATAATAAAACTTGCATCATTTGTAGATTTTGCGCGATTTAGTAATTCCAACATAGCGTAATCAATCGGAGGAGATGTGTTGTAATTTACATCGTTTGGTAATGAATCATAAATAGTTATTTGCTTAATATTAGTCAGTTTAGAGTATATTTGTATTTCATCTTGTAATTCTTCTTTAGACAAAAAGCGAAGATCTTCTTGATAAACTTCTGTAAGTCGAGTGGCAAGACGTTTTAGTTCTGTTTTTTGAGTTTGATACTGTTGAATAAGATCAGTTGAGTATAAAAGGGCAAACTTATTATAAAAATGATTTTGTAGGTTGGCTAAATTTTGTCGTTCAGGTGCATTAGAGTATAGAGTATTAAATGCTAAACTTGCTGCGCATACAATAAACGCTGAAAAAATTATAAATTGAATAAAACTCCACAGTCTTTTTTTATTAAACGTTGTCTCCTGAGTTATATTTTTTTGTTCATCTTCCATTGCTTTAGCGTATCCAAAATATACATGAATTTAACACCAATCGTTTAAAAATTGGTATAAGGGGTTGAATAAATTATATTTCGATCTATAGACTCTCTTCATAAAAGTTTTCGGTAAATATTGCAATTTGTTGAGCTAATTTGTGTTTTGACATTTTAGGTACAGCTATGTTTTCTTTTTTTGTTATAAAAGTTACTTCATTTTCATTGCTATTAAATCCTATATCTTTGCGAGACACGTCATTTAGAACAATTAAATCCACATTTTTTTTCGTTAGTTTAGTTTTAGCATTTTTTATAAGATGTTCTGTTTCAGCGGCAAAACCAATGCATAGTCTAGGTCTATTCACACTGTGTGCAATGGTTGCTAAAATATCAGGGTTTTTAATTAGTTCCAATGTCATTTCAGACGAATTGTTTTGCTTCTTTATTTTTTGGGCAGAGTACGTTTTGACTCTATAATCACATACTGCTGCACAGGCGATGAAAATACTTGTTGGTAGTACAGTACTTTGGCAGGCTTCTAACATTGATTGGGCACTTTTTACCTTTATTACATTACAATTTGGGTGCGTTGGCACTGAAATATTAGTTGGACCTGTAATTAAATCGACGCGATAGCCTTTTTCTAAATACGTTTGTGCAAGCGCATATCCCATTTTGCCTGAACTGTGATTTGATATAAATCTTACAGGGTCTAGTGCTTCAACAGTTGGGCCTGCTGTAATTACAATATGTTTATATAAAAATTGTATTTGACTTGTTGTTTGATTTTGCTTATTTTCTTCGACTTCTGTTTTATTGTTTTTTGGGTGTGTCGTTTGATTTAGTGTTTTATGTATTTTTAAGTCTTTATGTTGCTTCATGTAGTTAACGATTTCTTCAGGTTCAGGTAGTCTCCCAGCTCCAACGTCTCCACACGCTTGTTCACCTTCATTAGGAGGCATAATATATACGTTATCTTGTGAAATTATGTTTAGACTACGTTGTGTAACGGGGTGGTTAAACATATTTTGGTTCATAGCAGGGCAAATCATAACCTCAGCATCGGTTGCAAGATAAGTGGTTGTTAGTAAATTATCGCAGTGACCATGCGCCAGTTGAGCTAATGTATTTGCGGTGCATGGCACTATAATGTAAATGTCTGCCCAGCGAGCAAGTTCAATATGCCCCATTGATTGTTCTGCATTTAAATCAAACAGTTCTGAACGTACTAAATTTCCTGTTAGTGCTTGAATAGAAAGGGGGGTGATAAAGTTTTTAGCATGTTCAGTCATAATGCATTCAATGTTATAACCCTCTTTTTTTAATAACCGAATAAGTGTTAAACATTTATAAGCGGCGATACCACCCGATATTCCAATTAAAATATTCATAGATTATATACACTTTTGTTTGTTGTATTACTATTATAGGTTTGTTTGTGAACTTATTCGGTTATTATAGGGTAAGCCTTAAGTTTGCTCTAGTCTTATGTATTCAATTTGTCTAACGCTTTTTTGTTGGATTGTTATTCACTAAATGGGAGCATAGGTTGTTATAATTGGTTTGTTCCTAAGACTTTTGTCGGTTATTTTTATCTATTTTAATAAATACAGGCTGCATGTATATTATATTAATAGTATATTTATATTGACAAAAGAAAGGGGGTCGGGCAACATGCGATCTTTCTTATTACCCTAAATCAGGTTGTTTTTATGGTATTACATAAATTATTTTTATTTGATGTTGAGCATAAATACCAGATGCCTAAGTGGTTTGGTGTATTGCAGTTGATGATTGCTGGTATTATCGGGTGTTTTCTACATAAATTATTTAGTGATGTGTTTTGGTTTGTTAACTTAGCTGAGTTGGTTAGCATTAATTTTATTAAAGCATTAACATCGCCTTTAACTTTTATATTATTTTGTTGTTTTTTTGATTTAGTTTATTCTCACCGCAATGCGTTTAAGATCGCTGTAAAGACAATGATATTTATCATAACAACAACCTGTATTGCCACAACCTTTGGTTTTGTATTTGCTTGGTATTTGAATCCATTGAGTGGCATTGATTTAAGTGCATTTACTGCTAGTGCTTCCAACGCAAATCAAACAACCGAGGTGATTCCCTTTGTTATTTCTGGTATGTTTTTCATACTTGAATTTACTAAAACAGCCTTTCTTACATTGGCAAAATACAGTGAACTGTCGATTCTTTATATTTTATTGGCAGCTATTATTCCTGTTATATTATTACATACCATCGCAAAAAAATATAAAAAAGCAGATACGGTGTTGAATTCGTTAGGTCGATTAAACCAATATCTATTAGGGCGAATTGTTTTAAGGTGGTTAAAGTTGGTTGTATCGTTATTGCCTATAGCGATGTGTTTTATTATTGCTTGGTTTTTGAATTCCGTCGATCCAACACAATTAGAGCAATACGGTGGAATGCTCGCAGGTAATGTAGCTAGCATTTTTACACAGCAAGTGTTTTTATTGATAATTCTTTCTTTTGTTGTTGGGTTTTGGGTGCTTCGTTACGCCTTTACTTTACTTCCTGTATATTTTACGGCGCTGTGTACACGTTCTTCCGTTGCAACAATGAAAATTACGATGTCTTACGCTGAGTATTCAGGTATTTCAAAGATGTATCGTGAATTTGTTATACCTTTTGGTGCAACTGTTAATATGAATGGCACAGCAACGCACGTAAGTTTTTGGGTATGTGGACTAGCTTTTGCCTTACATCCTGATTTAAATGTATTGTCGTTGTGGTTGTATGTTATGTTTTATATTACATTAACAGCAATGGGAACGGCAGCCATTCCTGGAGGATCTATTGCTTTGCTTAAAAAGGCAGCACCTGCGGTATTTGCTGCAGCTATTGGTAGTGATATACCTGAATCTCAAATGATCGGTTTAATTGCTTTAATTACGGTGTTTGACATTGTTGCAGATGCTGTTAGGACGCAGGCTAATGTTTTTGGTGATACGATGTGTCTGGCATGGTTGGAAAAAAATGATCCTAAAACTAAACAATGTATTTCGTAGACTTGATGCAACATAAACACTTTGTTAAAACAAAATCAAATAAACAAAGGCAGCTGCGTAATACCAGTCGTAGTATGTTTTCTAATCATAGGATTCAGCGCAAAAAAGGAATCTATTATCACGACGCGATGATTAAGAGCTTTAATTACTCTTGGTTTACATGTTATAAGCTAAGACTCCATCGCACACATTCTAATTTGGAGTCAATTAAGTTAAGTCGACAAATGATTAAAACAATATCAGGTCAAACGTCTTTGTCAAAACAGTTGTTGAAATTGGACAATGGTGTAAGCGTTGATTGTTTTGTATCAACATTAAAGCAACGGCAAAAAAAGCATGGCACATTTATTAGAAATGCACTAATTCAATCGAAAAATAAACAGCCTTTAATTTTGGCGCAAAGTTATGTAAAACATCAATACGCCTATCGAAGTGGTCTTTCTCGATCAGGACTTATTGGTAAGCATTTATTTAAGAACAGAGCGGTTAGACGAATTTTAAAACGATTGTACAGTTGTGATGTTGTAATACAAATAAATAATATAACCTATTCTTATACTAATTGTGTTGGAAGAGTTACTGCGATTCCATTTTTTAATCACTTTGTATTCGTTGATGAATTGTTTTTGCCTGAATTTTTTGAATTAAGCCAAAAGTAAGGAGAGCTCATTTGTTACGTGTTATTGCTTCAAAAGTATTACCTTGGGTTCAGTTATGTCGCTTAGATAAACCCATAGGCATTTATTTGTTGTTATGGCCAGCACTAGTTGGTTTATGGTGTGCTCAACAAGGAGTTCCTAGTTTATCGGTTATGTTGGTATTTGTTTTTGGTGTTGTTATCATGCGATCGGCTGGGTGTGTTGTTAATGATATATTAGATTATAATATTGATTGTCATGTTGAGCGTACTAAATACAGACCAATTACATCTGGTAAAATTAGTAGAAAAAAAGCCTTATGTTTTCTTGTTTTTTTATTTTTCCTTGCTTTTTTACTAGTATTACAAACGAATGCATTGACGATATTGTTATCATTTTTAGCATTGGCTTTAACCGTCTTATATCCTTTAATGAAACGATTTATACAATCACCTCAGTTGGTTTTAGGTATGGCTTTTTCTATGGCTGTGCCTATGAGTTATACTGCTCAAAACGTAAATTTTGATTTAAGTACGCTTTGCCTCATGTTCTCTGTTGTTGTTTGGACGATAATGTATGACACAATGTATGCGATGGTTGATCGTGAGGACGATTTAAAAATAGGGGTAAAGTCAACAGCCATATTTTTTGGTAAATACGATGTGATTGCCTGTGTTGTTATGCAGGTAATCTGTATTGTACTGTGGTTAATTCTTGGTGGATTAAAGCAATTTGGTGCTGGATATTATATCGGTGTTTTAGTCTGTGGGGTGTTGTTTTTTTATCAATATAAGTTAATTGAAAATCGACAGAGAACACTTTGCTTTAAAGCTTTTCTACATAATCATTACGTTGGATTGGTTTGGTTTTTATCGGTTGTCACAGGTACTATGTAACGTAGTAAAGAGAGATACGCTGATTATTCAGCGTATTGATATATACAATAAGAATAGTTTGTTAAAGTACTTCTAGTCCATTTTTTGCCGCAACTAAAACAATATCTGCTTTACGCTGAGCAAATAGTCCACAACAAACTACACCTGAAATGTTGTTAATTGCATTTTCGTATTTATATGGCTCACTGACCTGTAAGCTGTGTGCATCAATAATAATATTTCCGTTATCGGTTATAAAGCCATCGCGCAATACAGGATCGAAGCCCAATTTAACTAATTCTCTAGCAACGTAACTACGAGCAATTGGAAGTATTTCTATAGGTACTCCAAAGTCACCCAGTAAATTTACTTGCTTGCTTTCGTCGACCATGCAAATAAATCGTTGCGAAGCACTTGCTATGATTTTTTCTCGTGTTAATGCACCGCCACCGCCTTTTATTAGGTTTTTATGAGGGTCAACCTCATCAGCACCGTCAACATAAATAGGTAGAGTTCCTGCCTCGTTAAGCTCAATGACTTCTATGCCATGTTTTTCAAGTCGTTGTTTTGTTTGCTCTGAACTTGCAACGCAGGCTTGAATGTCGTCTTTTATCTCGGCTAATAAATCAATGAAGAAATTAGTCGTAGATCCCGTACCAACACCTACAATAGAGCCTGGTTCGATAAAGTTAATGGCTTTTTGCGCTGCTTGTAGTTTTAGTTTGTCTTGTGGGCTTAATGAAGCTGTATTACTCATATCTATCTCGTTTTAGCTTAAAAATACACCGCATATTATAGCACGTAGAATAGATAGGCGTGATATTTTTCTAACTACCTTATCTACCATAGTTTTTTAAGTTATGAATCCTGGGTTATTGAATAGTATATAAAGCTATTTATTCAATTGAAACTGAATATTATCCAGTAACCTTGGTTTTCCTAGCTTGGCAGCAACTAATAATACTAAATTTGTGTCATTGACTGTTGCTGGATTTAAATATTCTTGTTCGCAAAGTTCTAAATAATCGACTATAAAGCCTAAAGACGTAAGGTATTTATGCGAACTAATACGTAATTTATTCCAAAGCACAATAGGATCTTTACTCGCTAGTAGTTCATTTGTAATATGTGTTAATGTTTTATAGAGGTTAGAGGCAATTTCTCGTTCTTTTTTTGTTAAATAATTATTTCTGGAACTATAAGCCAGACCATCTTGTTCTCGAGCTAAAGGAGCAGCTATAATTTTGCAGGGAATGTGCAAATCTTTTACTAAAAATCGTATGACTTGCAATTGTTGAAAATCCTTTTCTCCAAAAATAGCAACATGTGCATTGGTTGCTAACAGTATTCGAGTAACAATATTAGCAACGCCAGCAAAGTGATGTGGTCTTGATGCTGCACAAAGTTTTCCTTCAAATAAAGGGATTTCTATGAGGCTTTTATGTTCAGTTCCAAAAGGGTAGAGTTCTTTTTTTGATGTCGGGGCAAACAGTATGTTGCAGTTTACTGATTCTAGTTTTTTGATATCAGACTCTAGTGTTCTTGGGTAATTATCAAAATCTTCATTTTCACCAAATTGGGTAGGATTCACAAAAATAGTTGCTAATGTAAGATCGCAATGTATTTTTATTTGTTCAACTAACGATAAGTGACCATCGTGTAAATTACCCATAGTAGGTACAACGCCAATGCGCTTATTTTTATATTGACTAAGAAATGTTTGAAGATCTTGTAAGTTGGTAAAAATATGCATGTGAATTGTACCGAATTAAAGTGTTTTTTTAGAGTGTTAAAGAGTCGTTTCGTAATAATATTTGGTGTTAAAATGAGTGAATTTCGGTTGGGAAACCTAAGTTTTTGACCTCATCAACATACGCTTTAAATGCTTGTTGAATACTTCCATGTTCAGGCATGTATTTTTTTACAAATTTTGGTGTGTGTTTTGATAAGCCCAATAAATCATGCATCACAAGAACTTGACCATCGCAATGTATACCAGCACCAATACCAATCACAGGTATACGCAATTGCGCTGTTAGGCGTTTAGTCAAATCAGCAGGAATGCACTCAACTAAAATCATTTGTGCACCTGCTTGTTCAAGTATTAAAGCATCCTCAATGAGTTTATCACCTGCATTACCTTTACCTTGTACTTTATAACCACCAAATGTATTCACATGTTGTGGTGTAAGTCCCAAATGCGCACATACCGGAATGCCGTTGTTTACTAGTAATGTAATGGATTCTTTGAGTTGACGTCCGCCTTCTAGCTTAACCATATGTGCACCAGATTTTATTAATTGAGCGCTATGAATTAACGCATCGTAAGGTGTGGCGTATGTTGCAAATGGAAGGTCAGATAAGATGAAGCACTGCGTATTTATTTGCGCTATATTTGATGTGTGATAGCACATATCTTCGATAGAAACATGCACTGTACTTTGTTTACCTTGAATTACCATGCCTAATGAATCGCCGACTAAAATAATGTCCATTCCAGCTTCGCTAATACACTGAGCAAACGTTGCATCGTACGCAGTACACATCGCTATTTTTTCATTATTTAACTTCATTTTTTGCAATTGGGTAATGTTTTTATTAGGCATGATGAACTCGCTTTTAATTAACTAAATTTGCATTGTTTGTTGTATTTGAAAGCTTCACTATGTTTTAGTGATATGATTTATTACAATAAGACTACTAGCCTAAGATGCACCAATTTTGCAGTAATTTTTTATTTATATCAAGCTAAAATAGCCCACTTTAAGATAAGTTGTGTTGTATGAAATTATTATTATTTTAATTGTATGTGCTATCTTGAACTTAAATTAGCGGAACTTGAATTAATTTTTTGGTAATAAAATATAACTAAAATTATGTTACAATTAACCTATATAAAAGTTAGGGAAAACTAAACATGTTAAATAATATTGAAAATAGTTCAGCACTTGATGATGCCCAACAAGCATTAATTAAAGTCGCTCAAACAATGACTAGTAATAAAAATTATCCTTTGAGACATGGAAGTTTGTCGTATTATTTAGAGGATGGTATGTTTTTGATGACTAAAAAAGGTGTGATACTATCAGATCTTAAAGAAAGTGACTTAATTGTGGTTGATGAACACAGTCTAAACCCACAAGATCATGAAGATATATCGCCTTATTTTGTGTTGCATAAACAAATTTACACACAAGATGAAACGCTTAAAATTGTTTCTCATATTAATTCTGTGAATGCAGCTGTATTATCTCGATATTGTTTGGGTGATCAAGCTTCGGTTTTAAAAACGATTGAACAATACGAGATGCTTACATCGTTTCAGGCTATAGAAACATACGATGCTTATTTACCTGTTCCTATTGTTGCAAATTCGGATGATTTTGATACGATCGCTGTTGAAATGAATGCAATGTGGGAGTATATGCAATCGATGGGGCAAGGTTATCTAATTGGCGGAAATGGTTTAGTTACATGGGCTAAAGATGCGGATGAATTGATTGAAAATGTACACGCTTGGGAGTATTTACTCGATTGCGAGTTTAAAGCTCAGTTACTTGCTGCGGGTGCTTAAGTAATGCGTATCTTATTTTGGTACGCTTGTATTTCTTTGGTCTATTTATAATAGTCAATGTCTTATATACAGTTATCTAGTACTATGTTTAGGTAGGCTGTATTTTTAGGAAAGCTAAGTTTATAAACTATAAGAAAATCCTAAGTTAAAATAATGTTTTGTATCCGACTCTTCAAAGACCTCCTGAGTATATCTTGCTTGTACTCCTAACAAATTATGTATTTTGGTCGATAAAGCAACGGATCTAGTGCTTAGTGGGAGTGAAATGAATTCTAAATTATTTGTTTGTTCAAGTGACCCTGCCAATGTATACCCTTTATAAGATACAGCACCATTAGCTGAAAATACTTGTAATTTAACATCTGTCATAGCATTTTCAATGTTTGAACCATATTCAAAAGTTCCCAAATTAGAGACGTAACCTGCTCCAGCAGTGACTTTGATATCTTCAATGTTTTTTGAAAATTCGCCGTATAGAGATATACCAGAAAGTCGATCCACATACTCACCATCTACTTCGGGGCATGGAATAGTTTCAGTTAACGCATCCGTATCAAAAATGTTGTTTACAAAACTTGCGTGAAAAAAGAAGTCTTGAATTGCTGCCTCTGCAAAACCACCAAAGTTATTAATAGAATCATTTTTATCTGTAGCGAATAAAGAGTTGTTAATATCACAACTGGTATCAATAGAATCAGAGATAAGTTCAGGTTCATTTTCTTTTCGAGAGGTGAGTGAGTTATCTGAGTTATAAATAAAACCACCAATAGTTATGCCATACATATTTGCATCCATTTGAATGTAAGAATCAAATGTTTCTGCCATCGTTGGGGTATAGCTGCCAAACGGAATGTAATCTTGACCAAATTTAATATGAAATATCTCGGTTACTTTGAAGTCAAGTGTGGCTGTATCTACTTGAATCTCAACATCTGAATCGGTTTCTTTATCTTTATAGAGTACCCCAAATTTTGCTTCAAGTCGGTCACCCACATTAGCAATTGCTCCAAAGTATAATTTTGATGCAGTAATAGAGGCTTTCGGTTGTCCTTCTGGCTGGTATCCAATTGATGATTCCAAATACATAATGGGAGTCAAATTAAAGTTTAAATCCTCACTGTATGCGACATTTGACGCCAAAAAGGCTATGCTTAAACTCAAAGCGTTGTAGTACATATTTTTGGCTAAATATTGTGATGGATTAATGTAACTGACTTTCATGTGAAACCTATAAAATATTTAGTGTAAGATAATGGTAAAAAAACAATAGATAGCTTCTATTGTTATATGTTTGTGATGTTAATATGATTTTATATGTTTTGTGTTAAATTTGTATAGAATTATATTTTTACATTTCGTTAAGTTATGTAATCGTATGTAATTTAAATATTACGTGTTAAATAGTAAGTACTTAGGATGGTGGTATGCGCTTAAAGAAATTGAGTTTAGGTATAGGAAGTATCGCTTTATTTGGTTGTGATTTTAGCGAGCGTGTTGAAGTAAAGATTGATTCGATTCAACTTGATAATAACGCAAGTGTTTTTATACTTGAAAATGAAACAGGCGGTTGGGAATCAAGAGTACTGTCGATAAATTTTGAAAAATTCGGTGACGGTGAGGATAATTTTGATTATGTATGGCGAGTAGAAGATAGTTTAACAAATCGTGTTACAAATGTTTTTCAAGATATCTTAGCTTATCCTGCTAATTTTACACCAAATACTTCAGGTATTTATACGGTTACCGTCAGAGTCAATGATAATAGTTCTAAGACGAATGACGAAGCAAGCATTAAGCTCTATGCAGCAAAAAATATTACACAAACAAGTAATGAAGAAATCATAAATCCTTTTGCATTTGCGTTAACAACTACAGATGATAAAAATACGTGTGACAATTTATTTAATGTCTATACAGCTCAAAGTACCAATGTTGGTAGTAATAACGTAATTTATGAAAATTCTTATACTATTATTGATCGACTTGATGAAAATTATTGTCAAATTGATACCGATCAGTTACCTAACCACGCTATGAATGATAGTGACGAATCATTTGATATTGAAGTATCTTATGATATTGGTAATAGTCGAAGGGGGGCGCGTAAGGTTTTTTCTATTCCACGTAATCCTACGATGAGTGGTGAAGGCAGCTTGACTGAGCTTAATCCAGATTTTGTACCTGCAATTATGTTGAATGGTGTTGTATTTAATCCATTGTCTGAAGGGTGTTATGGTATTGCTTCTACCTATTCTAATGGCGATATGGATGAAGAAGGTGAAGAGCAATATGGTTGTAATAGTGCTAATGAATGGCGCTATAATTTTAATTATGCAAATAATACACATTTAAAGCAAGATTCATTTTATGGGCATGTGACTTCTGATGGAGTATATCAATACCATCGTTTAGCGGATAGTTTCTTTGAGTTATGTATTAATAATCCTGAGATGGCGAGTCAAGTGATCGGTTATGCGGCGGATGGTTTTCCTATTTATGGTTGTTTAGTTGATGAATCTAATAGCGATAAAGGAAGGTTAGCACGTTCTGGTTACGCGTTACGTAGTGGTGAAAGATCAAGTGAAGAACTTTCTTCAAGACCCAATGTAAAGTCGTCGGAGTACGATGGTCAATTTATATCTGATTACGGGCATCGATCTGAAGATGAATCATCAAATGATACAAATGCATACGATTTAGATCGATGCAACGGTATGAAATTTTATGAGAATGATGAATCTTCATATCGCTACTATATGACACCTGATTTTCCTTACGGTCCTTATTGTTTAGTCGGTGCAAAGGATGAGTCATTTAATAAAGATAATGCTACAAACGAAGAGACTAGTCCGAGTGATGAGTAGACTCTTTAATTGAACATAACTCAACTGGCAAAATACGTTGCAGATTTTGCCAATATCAGACTATTGATTATAGCTATTGTTCTTTGAGTAGTTTTTCTAATATTTCACGCGCGTTATTAATTTCTATCATTTTTTCATTCTGTTTTTCTTTTTCGTTTGGTGGATGTTTGTCTGGATGTTCTTTTAGCGCTAGTGCATTATATGTTTTTTTAATGCTTTTTTTTGTTAAGTCTCCATGTAGATTGAATATATTTCTGGCTTTTTGTTCAGGAGTTTCATTTTTATAATTTGTTGCTTTATCTTGTGGTGTTTTTTCACCTTTTTCTGTTTTTTCTCTTTGTTCTGTTTTTTCTCTTTGTTGTATAACATTTAATAGCGTATTGATCTCTTTTTCCATACGCGTTATATGTGTTAAATCATTTTGAATTTTATTTTTTAATTCAAACATTGATTTTTTAATCATTAGGTTTCTTGGAGAGAAACTATATTTAGGTATTGCAATATTTAGCAGTGTATTTGACATGTTGTTTATACTGTCTCTATTGCTTTTTAATGTGTGTTGAAAGAGAGAAATTTTGCTTTTTATATCCTCTAATTTAATACTTCCCACTTTATTTATACAATAAAGGTAACCCTTAGTTGTGTTATCTATATTTCCGTGTTCATTCCGTATATTTTGTCTGGTTTGTGTAATGTTACCAAATGTTTTTATATCGTGATTTTGGTTTGAAGATTTTTTTGATAGTCTTATGATTTGATCATGACACTTTAATGGATTTATATTCATATTGTACCTTTAAAAATAAGTCTATTATTTATGATGACAAATACATAAAATTATAGTATCTATTTTTTAGGTGTAATGCAGTCGTATTTTTGTAAATATATAAATCAAGTGGTTTCAAAGGTGACGGGTATATACTCTGTATCAGATATATATAGTATAGTTTTTTATAAGTACTTATTAGTAGTATTATTAGTAGTATTATTAGTGTTGTTTTGTAAATAAATTTTTTTAAAAAGAAGGCGTTCTATGATTAGAATACCTTCTTAAGACGTTCAAGATTAATGCTATAAGTAATGTATCTTGTTTAGGCGTCTTTTATAAGCAGATCGATTTTACCTGTTTTACCATTTTGCTCTTCTGCATCTGCAAGAGGGTCTTTTTGTTCTGATAATACAGGCCAAACTTGCGATAATTCGGCGTTAATTTCTATGAATTTTTCTTGACCAGCAGGAAGTTCGTCTTCAGAAAAAATAGCTTCAGCAGGGCACTCTGGCTCACATAATGCGCAATCAATGCATTCGTCAGGGTTAATCACTAAAAAATTAGGGCCTTCATAAAAGCAATCTACAGGGCAAACTGATACGCAATCAGTATATTTACATTGAATACAGTTTTCCGTAACAACAAATGTCATTGTCTTAACTCCTTGAATTGTTTGTAAGTACATAATATAAATCTAATATTTATGTTATATACAGGATAAAATTGTTAGGATAAATCGATGAGTAATATTAACTTTTTTTCTAAATTCTCGCAACTTAATAATATTTATATGGGATATAGCGTAACGTATCTTTAGTTTTATTAAACACTTAATTTTAGACGTTGAATTTTTTATTTTTCTTACGTGCTACTTATGCGCTAAATTGTATTATTTTGTATTTGCGTCATCTCAAACTATTGTTATGGAAAATACCTTATACTATTACATAATTAAATACGTATTGTAGTTATTTTCATTGGGTAGGTAAGGTATAATCTTGCAAACTGTGTGCTAGTAGGCAATGTTATATTCATGATGACATGAGTATAATCTATAAATGAATGGATTCATAAGATTAGGTGTGTATGTCGAATAAAAAATCCAAAGACAAGCGAATAGCAAGAAAAATATTTTCAATTGTAAGTAAATTATGTGCGTTAAGTTTACTTGTAGGTTTTGGTTTGTTGGCTTTATGGGGAGTGTATTTACATAACACAATGGCTGTAACCAATAAAAAAATTGAAGCTGACGAAGTAATCAAGGTGTATGCTCGACCTAAAGAAGTGTATGTAGGAATGGAAGAATCAATTACGGGTTTTAGTAATGAGCTAATTAATTTAGGTTATCGTCCTGCGGATATTGAGACGATTACTAATGTATTTGAACAAAAAAATAAATCAAATGCTCCTGTACCTTTGCTTTATGGGCAAGTAGATAAAACTAAATATCATTCGATACTGTATATTACACTGCCGGAGTTTGCATTTCCTGATCAAAAGCAACCTTCAGCACTATATGAGCTAAATTTCACAAAAAAATTATTAACAGCAATTTATCCTGTTCAAGGAAATTTTGCTTCACGAGTTAAGGAAGTTAGTGGTTTTCGTTTGTTGCCTGAGCAAATAGCTACATTTGGGGAGAATTCAAATTATACTAATATTAATTTTTTAGCTGTAGACGAAGTGCCGATTACTTTTGTTGAAATGTTACTTGCTACAGAGGATCAGCAGTTTTATAAGCATTATGGTATTTCGATTAAAGGTATTTTGAGGGCTTTAAAAGTTAATGTTGGAATGGGAGGTTATGTACAAGGAGGTAGTACAATAACTCAACAATTGATTAAAAATAAATATTTACATAGAAAAAAGACCATTCGTCGTAAAATTCAAGAAATTTATATGGCGATTATTTTAGAAAGAAGCTTATCAAAAGAAGAAATTTTGCTTGAATACATTAATACGGTCTATTTGGGGCAATCGGGAAACACTGCCATTTCTGGTCTGGCGAAGGCTTCAGAATATTACTTTAATAAATTGCCGCTTGATTTAACCATAGATGAACAGGCTTTATTGGTTGCTATGATTAAAGGCCCATTTAAATACCATCCAACAAGAAATCCTGTAACTGCTCGTGAGAGAAGAAACCAAATTTTAGATAATGCTTCTTTTTTAAATATCATTTCACAGGCAGAAGCGGATCATGGTAAAAATAAAGTTATTAATACAGCGGCTTTTAAGGTAAATAGCAAAGATCGTTATCCTGGTTTTATGAGTGTGGTGGAAAAAGAGTTAGCCAATGCATACGATTTAGATCAATTAAAACAAACGGGTGCGCATGTTTTTACAACCTTAGATACTAATGTGCAAAAAAATGCAGAACAAGCTGTTAGTGCTTCTATTAAGCAGCTAGAAATTACTAAGCGGGAAAAGAACTTAGAAACAGCAATGATTATAACTTCACCTGATACGGGTGATATTAAAGCGTTGATTCCAGGGAAAAATCCAAAATTTCATGGATTTAATCGAGTGGTTGATGCAAAACGAATGGTTGGTTCGATTATAAAGCCTGCAGTGTATCTGTCTGCATTAAGTGATAAAGATAAACCGCTTAGTTGGCATAATATTATTTATGATGAGCCGATTGAAGTAGAAATGCCGAATAGTATTTGGAGACCAAAGAATTTTAAAAACACATACTATGGTGAAGTTACTATGCTGGAGGCATTTATCAATAGTTATAATTTATCTACATTAAATGTTGGCTTACATACAGGTTTAGATCGTGTAGTTGATACGATTCACAAACTGGGTATACAGCAAAGCATAAACTATTTGCCCTCGGTTATTCTAGGAGCAGTTGAGTTGGCACCTATAGATGTAGCTGTAATGTATCAAACGATAGCAAATTCTGGATTTTCTACTCAAATCAGATCAATATCAAGTGTAATGAATACAAACGGTGAGATTATTGTTCATAAGGCCATCTCTTCAACGCAAGTTTTTGAACAAGATGATATGTTTTTATTGCAAACTGGGCTAGAAAACGTGGCTAAATATGGTACAGCAAAAAAAATACAACGTGTATTGGGTCGAGATATGAATGTAGCGGGTAAAACAGGTACAAGCAATGATGGTCGTGATAGTTGGTTTGCAGGTATTACACGTGAATACGTTGCTGTAGTTTGGGTTGGTAAGGATAACAATGAAGCAACTAAATTAACAGGTAGTAGTGGCGCTTTAAATGTTTGGATTGATGTAATGAAGTCATTAAAACCCAAACCATTTGAGTCTTACGCTACTTACAATGCAAAACGAGTTTATTTGAATTTAGATCAACATACACTGTATGATGAAAATTGCATTGAAGGTGTTCCTATTGGTGTGAAAAATGCATTGATGACGCATGATTTACGCACGTGTAATTCGGACGTGTATGATAGTGGATCTGTATCCGATGATTCAGAATCTAATAATAGCAAACGCGGTTGGTTTGATTGGTTAATCAATTAATTAATGAGTGGCTACATATTAATGATTATTTAAAGTGCATGACCATATAAGGTTATAACAAATTATATAGAATAAATGAGCGTACTATGAAGAATAAAATGAGTCTGGCTTTACTACTTTTCTTTTTATATTTTCTTATTGCTGGTTGCGAGGTATTGGCTCCTTATACTCAGTCTCAATATCGTTTACCATACGATTATCAAGGTACGTCCTACGATTATGGTCGTGTTAAATCGGGTATAAAAATTGAGGACTCAAGTCGTACGGGTTCAATGCATGACCGTTCATCATACGATCATACATCATATACTGAGAACAGTGAGTACAGTGATGGTTTGGGCAATCAGGAGGTATCAGATAAAGATTATGCTAATAATAGTATGCGTAATGACAATGATAATGCTCAATCAAAACATATATCAAGTGAGCAAATTACAAATAAAGCAAATGAAGCGTTTAAAGTTCGATCACCAAGCCGAGGAAATCGGGCGGAATCGTTTAAATCAAATGTAGAAATTCAAGCTAAAAATAATCAACAAGGTCATGTTTCTAATGAATCCGTTGATCCGAGAGATATCGCAATAAATGCTGAAGCAGTTTATAGTCGTAAGGATAAGTATTTAGATGATATGCTTAAAACTGCTCGATCTTCAATACGTAAAGGTCAATATGTTGTAGCGTCTCAGCATATTGAGCGCATCTTAGCTATCGATCATCAGTACCCACCAGCTTATGTTGAATTAGGTCACCTAGCGTATTTAAAAAATAATAAAGCAAAAGCAAGTGCTATGCTTTCTAAAGCTTTCATGTATGCTTCACAGCATAACAATGAGATATATATAAAATATGTTGAATTATTACGAAATAAATGGAAGTTGTAAAGCGTGTAGTCTTTTAGATATAGTGTTCGTATACAAAAGGCATCTAATGTAATAAAAATACGTTTGTTTAAAGGTATTTTAGGTTTATTGTGATGTTGCAAGCGTATTTTTTTGTTTGCTTATAGTGTGTGTGAGGTGTTGTTTAGTCACTCCCGTACAAATACTGCTTATAAGTCAAATGTTTATAAGTAAAAAAATTATAAGTCGATAATCATGTAAAGAATGATGATATTGATATAAGGATAGTTAGTCATATGTCGCAAGTGTTAAAATTATTAGTTGTGAGTCAAGATCAATCAATAGTTGAGAAAATTTTATCAAAAGCGAAAGAGTACGATAGCACCTTTGCACAGTTAGAAGTACTGCATGCAACAACAATTAAAAAAGCAGAATTGATATTAAACAACAATGCATTATTTGCCAGTTTAGTTGAGGTTAATGAAGCATGCTCAGTAGAAAATTTTGAATATATTTTTAAAAAAATGTCAGCAAAAAATATACCATGCATTTGTTTGGCTTCTTTGGTTTATAAAGAGCAATTAATGTTAATTGGTGAGGAGGTATCTTTTATGAAGTTACCTTTTAATCCCACAACAGAAATACAGAAATTACATGTATTATTTAATGTAATGCAACAGAAAGAACAGTATGAACAAATTGCTCTAGATTATCAGAAATCGGTTCACATGAGTTTTAAATCGATTATGTTTTTAGATGAAAAGGGCGAAATTTGTTTTGTAAATAGTTTTGCACAAAGACTTTTTAAAGCAGATGTATATGACTTAATTCAATCGAACTTTGCTCAGCTAGTTACCTTAGATCAAAGTTCAGAGGCTGAGCGTATCGAATCACAAGCATTTTTGGATGAATACTTTAATAGTAATAGTTTAGTAACCGACTATTCAAAGCAAGGGCAGTTTAAAGAATTAGACATTGTTGATTTTGAGGGTAAAACGATTCGGTGTGAAATTGTGCTAATTGACGTGCATCAAAAGTTTCAGTCAGCAGAACATATATCTTCAGATTCTCAATTGATGTTTTGTGGAAGTTCAGGTGCCAAATACATGGTTTTCTTGAAAGAGTTCCATGAGAGAGAAACAGACTTTGAACAAGCACAAAAGCAGACATATTTTGACGGTTTAACGGGTCTTTATAATAAAGAAAGTTTAACGGTTCTTTTAAAGAAAAAAATTGATTTTTATCAACAGCGTACTGATATTGGCTTAAAAGGTGTATGTGTTATAGCTGTGGATATTGTTGATTTTTCTCATGTGAATATGATGCTTAATTATGCGTTTGGAGATAAACTGTTAACTGCTGTAGCCCAACGTATAAAGTCTAATATTCGTTTTCATGATGTACTGTGTCGCTCAACTGCTGACAAGTTTTATATTCTATGTGAGCAACCGCTATATAAAAGTGATATTCAAATTATTTGCAAAAAAATAGACGATGCTATGGCGGAGTTATTTGATATTCAGGGGCATGAGCTTTATGTTTCTATTGCTTTAGGTGCATTGTTTTATAATGATGCTGGCTTTGTTGATCCCAAAGAATTACTATTAATTGCTGATCATGCGGTAGTTGAAAGTAAACGTAATGTTAAGTCAACGCCTAAAAAGTTAAATGAGTCATATCATATTGAAGTGTATGGTGATGAAACCGATGAAATTAATATTCAAAATTTATTAATGAATGGTAATGATATTAAATTACAGACTGCTTCTTTTGACTCTCATGATACCCAAACAGTATTTGTTGATGCGGTATGGAATACTAAAGACAAAGAAGACGATAATTTTTTAAATGAATACGAGTTGAGTGTTTTTGAGTGGCCATGGTCTCATCAAAATCTTGAGCGATTGTATGCTTTGTACGAAAAGTTTTTAAATTTGGTTGAGAGAGACGTGATTAATTTAGAATCTCGTTCTATTGTTGTTGATCAGCAATTTTTTATAGCATGTCCTATTTTATTTTTTAATAATATCAACTACATGCAAGCGATACTTAATCGATTGGATCAGTGGAATTTAAATATTGATGTGCATTTAGAATTTGTTGGTGCCGAAGGTTTATCTAGACAGCACGCTATCGCTTATTTACAGGAAATTAAACAACAAGGTATTTTAATTGCGTTAAGAAATTTTGGTGAAAGCGAATTATTATTAGAGTATTTAGATCGCGATCTTTTTGATTGTGCGCATTACACGCATGGCAGCCGTTTTTTAATGATGACACATCCTAAAATTTTGTTTGATTCTATAAAGGGAATCTTAAAAGACATGAATAAGCCTTTATTTGTCGATGAAGGTTTTCAAGCGGTTATTGATCTTATGGATTAACAGAATGATAGATTAATAGTATATCAATGCATCATACACACTATTTTAATTCTTGTATTTTGCGTATTATCTTTTGATCAAGAAGATGCATTGACTGAGCGTTCGTATGTTTTGATTAAGTTTCTTAAAAACATACGAACGATGTATTTACTTATTTTAACGTAAGTGATAAAAAAGTAATTTAAAGCATAATTGTAATGCAAATGACTTTGTATGTGATTTAAGTTAATAATTGTGCGTATTAAAATAATATAAAAAACAATGATAAAAAAAACAATCAGAAAGGCATCTGTGTTATGAGTATTTCTCCTACTCTTGGTTTGACTAATGCACCTAAACAATATGAATTAAAAAATGGTATTCAGTCTAAAATAGATCATCAAAATAATGCATTTAAGCGTTTAAAAGACGTTACATTTAAAGACGTGTCTCATGATCATTTTCAGCGTGTTGACTCTCAAGGGCAAACCTTATCTGGAACAGTAGGTTACAAAGAAGCTTTTTTTACATTCAATAATGTTAAAACTGATTTAAGAGGTCAATATTTTGAATGGAATAGCACGCCTAATCTATTGTTGAAGCCTAACCAAGAAAAACCACGTACACGCCAGCAATTAGAATACATTAAAAATGCGGGTTATAATTTTGTTGATTTTTATGTTGGTGGAAATCAAATACTGATTGATAAGTTTAATCCTAGTAAAGAAGAGCTTGCTGAACAAGTGCTTGCCAAAAATGCCTTATTAGCAAAAGCAAAATTGCATGGCGTTGAGACGGGTATATCTCTATTAGTTAGTCGAGCTGAAGCACTAGCTAAAGAAAACCAATACGTGAATTTTTCAAATGTACTTGAGTTAGTTGATGCATTGATTATATCTAAAGACCTTGGGTTAAAAGTATTAATGCGCGATGCGTATTATATTTGTAATGAGGTTGATGGTGGTGGAATGCGCAATCAAGTTCGTGCGATTGGTGTAAAACGAAAAGACGATGTCAGTGATGATACGACAAGATTGCGTACGAATGACTCTTTGTATATGAAAGAGCTTTGGTATTTTTACCATATTATGAACCCGATTGTTTCTGAATTTAGTTATACAAAAAACAGTGCAAATCCTATTTTTATGCGTGCTATAGGAAATGAAGAGGATCATGATTTAAATGTATCGGTTGTAGAGGCGGCGTATCATAATGTATTAATGAAGCGGTTACGCACAAATTTTTTTAAAAGAGAGCGAGATGTCGCCCTGTCATTACAAGATAAAGCGGATTATTTACATAATATAAAAGGCTTAGTACAAGAAAATTTACCAGGCTTAAACCGTCTTCTACTTAGTACTTGTCCTGGAAATCCAACGTTTGATACGATGCTTCCTGTCGAAGATGTTATATCTTTACCCAATTTTTATACCGATGCTACAGGAATGCATCGAAGTTTACGTAATATGAGAGAACCTGAACATGCGGGTATGTCTTCTGTAAATACCGATGTGCCCAAGGGGCTTATGGAGCATCAGCCTTTACCTGAAATTACGAAAACTACCAAAATGGAAGGTAGCCACTTTAGTAGTGATTTTCGTGCAACAGCTCAGCACACTCCAGGTCGTGAAACAATTATTGCTAATCCAAATATAGCACCTGATGTTACCTTTGGAGCGATGGGGCCAACGGAAGAGTCACATAAGTTGTTACCTGGGTCGTTAAAGTTATTACAGCCACTTCCTTTAGGAGTCATGATTAGTAATGTGGATCGTTATGGTCCTAGAGGTATGCATGGTTTAAGTCGTGAAAAATATGCAAATGTTCGTAGACATAATATGACGTTACAGGCTGTATTGCCTAATAAGTTGTATGAAAATGCAAAATTTGAACATATGACAAAACGTAAGCATTTTTTCTTTGGACTGAAGCAAAGTAATGACAAGCGATTAACTGTCGATGCACGTTTTTCTGTTATTGAGGCGTTAACATGGGTTATTTTTAAAAAACTACCTATATTGCAGTCAATTATAGCTTTCTTTTTAGGGAAAAATCTCGTTCGTAGGGCACACGCTTTAATTGGCTTTATTGAAAGTGGTGATGGTTCAGTTGTTGTCAAGCTTAATAATCGTAAAGGGAAAAGTATACCACTCCATAAAGATAGTATTCATTATCAGATAAAAAATGAGGAAAGAATACGTTTTCCTAAATACGTGACTGCTCAAATACCAAGAGAAATTTATTATGGGGCAAACCATAGTATCGCTGACAAAAAGGAAAGAGAACACTCATCTTTATTACCTATTAACTATAAACTAATAAACAACGATCGTTTA
>JACLAC010010278.1_pt1 | contig 36399 bp, 38 predicted proteins | sample 8027881 | NCBI WGS metagenome assembly JACLAC01 (sample SAMN15725517, study PRJNA655200) | protist metagenome | isolation source: fluorescence activated cell sorting (FACS) single amplified genomes of... | place: Spain: Blaines Bay Microbial Observatory, Mediterranean Sea | collected 2016-01-19 | reverse complement strand
GACCCAGCACAAGGGTGATCAGCAGGTAATTCAGGCGGCTCTGCGTGGTGCACCCCGCTACATTGGTCTGGTCGCGAGTGCAAAGCGCTCGCGCCTTGTAGTAGAATATCTCAAGGAAGGCGGAATGGATGCAGATGCCTTGCGTCGGGTACTGCGAGCTCCTTGTGGATTGGATCTGGGCGGTAGAACCCCTGAAGAGATTGCCCTGAGCATCATCACCGAAGTGGTTAAGCTGCGCCATGAGCGGACAGGCTTATCGATGATGGAAGTCAAACAGTGCAGCATCTAAGGTGGATTTCGTTGTGCGTTCCCTATTTGAAGCTCGCTCAGACTTCCCGATTCTACAGCGGGTGATTCATGGTCACCCGCTGGTTTTTCTCGATAATGCTGCGACGACACAGAAACCTCAGTTTGTTTTGAATGCCCTGCTGGAATTTTTGACTCACTCCAACGCCAATATTCACCGTGGAGTCTATCAACTCTCAGAAGATGCATCTGAGGCCTATGAAAAGGCACGTCAAGCAGTTGCTGACTTCATCGGTGTGAAAGATAGCCGACGCGTAGTTTTCTCCCGAGGCACGACTGAGTCCATAAATCTAGTGGCCCAAGCGTGGTTGCGACCACGTCTTCAAGCAGGAGATCGGATTGTTCTGACAGAGATGGAACACCATTCCAACCAAATCCCTTGGCAATTGGTTGCCCAGGAGCGACAAGCTGAATTGGATTATGTTTCCATCACAGATTCAGGTGAGTTGGAGTTGGATCATTTGGAGCAACTGCTGACCCAGCGCCCGCGACTATTGGCTGTGACAGCAGTTTCCAATGTGCTGGGAACAATCAATCCTTTGGAAATGATCCTTGACCTTGCTCAACGTTATGAAGTTCCTGTAATGGTTGATGCAGCGCAAGCTGTTGGTCGGATACCACTAAACGACTGGGCCGAGCGTTGCGATTTTCTCGCTTTTTCTGGTCACAAACTCTATGGTCCTACTGGGATTGGGGTGCTGTGTGGGCGTTTTCAGCGATTAGATGAGATGTCACCCTGGCAAGGTGGGGGTGGAATGATCGCCAAGGTTGGTCGCCAGAGTTCCAGTTGGGCCGCAATTCCAGCACGCTTGGAAGCTGGTACGCCTCCAATTGCTGAGGCAGTTGCTTTACAGGCCGCAATCGAATACGTGCAGCAATGGGGTGTCTTCCAGATTCGGCAGCACGAGCAGGAGCTAGCTGCCCATGCGCTCAACCGCTTGGCGGAGGAGCCAGATGTGACGCTCTATGGACCATCACAGGTCTCGAAGCGTACCGGGGTGGTTTCTTTTGATTTAGAGGGTGTGCACCCACACGATGTAGCGCAAATTCTTGATGAAACAGGGATTGCAGTACGAGCTGGACATCACTGTACACAGGTCTTGCACGAGCGCCTTGGTGTGCGAGCCACAGTTCGTCTGAGCATGGCGCTCTATAACACGCTTGAGGAAATCGACAGAGCTATCTCAGCTCTGGCCAATGTACGAAAGGTTTTTTCATGAGCGAATCGCTCTATCGAGACATTCTCAAAGATCATATGCATCAACAACGTTTTGCTGGTCGGCTGGAACCAGCAGATCTGAAGGCGGTCGTACATAATCCCCTTTGTGGAGATGAACTGGAGTTGACCATTGTGCTGGGTGGTGATCCCTCGGAGGGTGCTCGACGTCCGATTCAAGAAGCCCGTAATCAGGTGCGCGCTTGTTCCATTTGTGTTGCTTCGGCTTCATTGATGGGAGAAAGCATCCAGGGTTTGTCTTTGGAAGAAGCAAACAACCTGGGAACTACTTTTCGAGAAGCAATGGAAACGGGTGAATTGCCAGATTCTCCTCCAGAATTTCTGTCACCTTTGATGGCCATTCGAAAGCATAAGAGCCGTATCCGTTGTGCAGCGTTGGCCTGGAATGCGTTAGAGGAATGTACCCAACAAGTCACTAACCCCAAATCGGAAGGTTGATGCAACACGACCAACTGCAACGCCTGCAACAATTACTGGAAGAACAAGACTACATTGCGGATCGAAGTATTGTGATGTCTGTGTATTTGGCGATGACGCTTCGCAAGCCTCTGCTAATCGAAGGACCAGCGGGTGTTGGCAAAACGGAGATCGCCAAGGTGATGGCCCGAGTGCTGGATACTGAATTGATCCGCCTTCAGTGCTATGAGGGTCTTGATGCCAACATGGCACTCTACGAGTGGAATTATCAGCGTCAATTACTGCACCTGAAACTTGATGAAAACAGTGAGCGCTCCCTTGAAGATCGAGAGGCTTCTATTTTTGGTGAGCAGTTCTTGCTCAAACGGCCACTGCTAAAAGCATTGACTCATCCGAAAGCCCCAGTTTTGTTGATTGACGAGTTGGATCGGGCCGATGAGGAGTTTGAAGCCTTCTTACTAGAAATACTCTCCGAATGGCAAATTACAATTCCAGAAATTGGTAGCATTCGCGCTGAAGAACCACCCTACGTAATTTTGACAGGGAACCGTACCCGGGAACTCTCTGACGCTGTACGGCGACGTTGTTTTTATCTTTGGATTGACTACCCACCATACGAGAAAGAACTCTCGATTGTTCGTAACAAGGTACCTGATGTTGACACAGAACTAGCAGGACAAATGTGTCGTTTCATGGAGCTTGTGCGTCAGCAGAAGCTAGAAAAAATACCAGGGGTAGCTGAGACCATAGATTGGGCGAGAGCCTTGGCAGCCTTACACCAAGATCATCTTGAACCAAGCATGGTAGAGGAAACTCTGGGGCTTATCTTCAAGGATCGCAACGATGTCCGCCAGGTAAGGGAGTCACTCACAGATTTCCTTGGGCGCTTGGGTATCCAGGCTAAAGAAATGAAAACAGCAGAGGAGTCCCCAACGGCTGCAAATTGATCACATCCCAATGCTCCCCGATAACCCCCTAATCGAAAGTTTCTCTCCCAAACGAAAGTCAGAGACTCGCTTTGATAATCTGGCTTTGCGACGTGAGCTCAGTGCAAATGTTGTGGGCTTTTGTCGTTGGCTGCGACAACACGGATCTAGTGTCAGTGCATCCGAACAGATGGATGCTCTCCGAGCCTTGGATGCGATTGATTTGTTGGAAGAAGAAGATTTCTACTGGTCTTTGCATACCACTCTGGCCAAAAGCACTCAGGAACAGGAAATTTTCGACGAACACTTCCGTCGCTTCTGGTATATCTGGGATAATGCTGATCAACTCAGCTTCCAAGACGAAGAAGAGACAGAAGCTCCATCGGTCATCATTGATGATCGTCCCCGCAAGCAAAAACACCTGACAATCAATGACTGGCTGAATAACGCGGATCAAGTCAGTGAAGAGCAGGAAGCCGCGGGCTACAGTCCTTTTGAGGTTGTCACAGAGCGAGATTTCAGTGATTTTCTTGCGCAGGACCTTGATGAGGTTGCTCGACTAATCAACGAGATTGGCAAGTCCTTAGCTGTTCGTTTCAGCCGCCGCACCAAGGCTTCTCGACAGCGTGGCTCCTTGGATTTGCGCCGAACGATGCGAAGCAGTTTGCGACGCGGCGGCGAATTGCTTGACTTAGCCTATCGGGAAAGAAAACGCCAGAAACTCAAACTGGTACTGCTCTGTGATGTCAGCAAGTCGATGGACCTCTACAGTCGCTTCTTAATCCAGTTCTTGTACGCTTTCCAAAGTGTATATCGCCGGATTGAAACCTTTGTTTTCAGTACTTCATTGCATCGGGTGACGAAGGTCTTGCAAACTGAGGAATTGGAGGAAGCGCTCAATCTGTTGGCTGGAACCGTGCCTAATTGGTCCGGTGGTACAAAAATTGGTGAATCCTTTGGAGAGTTTGTAGAACAATATGCTCTGAGTTTACTTGACCCGGGCACGGTTGTCTTGATAATCAGTGATGGTTGGGATACTGGTGACGTAGAGTTACTCGGTGAGAGTATGCGTGTGATGAAATCACGTTCTCGCAGTGTGATCTGGCTAAATCCATTGATGGGCAATCCGGATTATAGTCCCTCGACACAGGGGATGCAGGCAGCACTTCCCTATATTGATATCTTGGCTTCTGCTCATAATTTGAATAGCTTACGCCGGCTGGTCCGTCGATTAGCCAAAGCCCAGCGTGGTAGACAGTTGCGTATTGATGTGACTACACGCTATGGTACATGATTGGATAGCATGAATATTACACTGTACTGTAACTGGACTCTAATCATTTCAATTCTCAAGGCAACGGCCTGACTGTTGACCTTGGTTTCCCTCGTTCCATGATTGGAACTATACACTATTTTCTTTCTGAAGGAGGAGCGCATGGAGGTATCCATGACTGTCAATGGGGTGGCAGTCTCTCATGACATAGAGCCCCGCACTTTACTAGTGCAGTTCCTGCGCGAAAATCTTGGACTGACAGGCACCCACGTTGGTTGTGACACCAGCAGTTGTGGAACTTGTACGCTGATTGTCGACGGTGAGGCTGTCAAGTCGTGTTCACTGCTAGCTGCCCAATGCGAGGGGGCAGAAGTGAATACAATCGAAGGGCTGGCTGCTGCTGATGGAACACTACATCCGATTCAGGAAGGCTTTCGAGAAAAGCACGGACTGCAATGCGGGTACTGCACCCCTGGAATGATCATGTCTTCTGTGCAGTTGCTTGAACGAAATTCAAACCCTAGTGATCAGGAAATTCGCCACGCACTCGAAGGAAACTTTTGTCGCTGCACTGGTTATGACAACATCGTCAAAGCAGTTCAGTGGGCAGCTTCGCAATCCTAGCTACGGAGGAAATTTATATGTGAAACGACTTTATAACATCTGCACGCAGTCGATCGGCTGCAAAAAAACTTATTCGAACTGGATCATCCTTTCCCCTAACGCTTAGGGCCGACCGACCCACTAAAAGCAAAAATGATCCAACTCAAGCAAATATCTATAGACTAGTGAGGAAAACATGGGAGCACCAATTACAACGAGTAGAGCACTTAACTCAGAACATCTGGATGTGGAATATCCTTTCAAGCAAAAGTATGGAAACTTCATAAACGGTGAGTTTGCTGAACCAAAATCAGGTGCATATTTCGAAAATCGATCCCCAATAACTGGCGAAGTAATTAACGAGATTGCCCGATCAAATTCTGAAGATATCGAAAGTGCACTGGATGCGGCTCACTCAGCATTCAAGAGTTGGAGAAAGACTTCGATAACGGAGAGATCAAACATACTGTTGAAAATTGCTGATACCATGGAAACCAATTTGAAAAAATTGGCAGTAGCTGAGTCGATCGATAATGGCAAACCTGTTAGAGAAGCCATTGCTGCAGACTTGGCCCTGGCTGTAGATCATTTCCGATATTTCGCTGGATGCATAAGAGCTGATGAAGGATCAATCGCAGAAATCGACAGTAATACTTATGCCTACCACTTCAAAGAACCTTTGGGTGTTGTAGGTCAAATTATTCCATGGAATTTTCCCATCTTAATGGCAGTCTGGAAAGTTGCCCCTGCTTTGGCAGCTGGGAACTGCGTCGTACTCAAGCCAGCAGAGCAAACACCGGCTTCGATAATGGTCTTGATAGAAATGATCGGTGACTTGCTGCCCCCTGGAGTTCTAAATATCGTCAATGGATTTGGATTAGAAGCTGGAAAACCCCTGGCTTCCTCAAACAGAGTCGCAAAGGTCGCTTTTACCGGTGAGACAACGACAGGCAGACTCATTCTCCAATATTCTTCACAAAATTTGATACCAGTGACTTTGGAATTAGGTGGCAAATCACCTAATGTTTTTTTCGAAGATGTTATTCGAGAGGATGATGAATTTTTTGATAAGTGCTTAGAGGGGTTCACCATGTTCGCTCTGAATCAAGGCGAAGTATGTACCTGTCCAAGCAGAGCTCTTATACAAGAATCTATATACGACAGATTTATGGAGAGAGCACTTGAAAGAGTGAAGGCTATAGAGCAGGGTAATTCCCTCCAAATGTCAACGATGCTAGGAGCGCAAGCCTCTACAGAGCAGATGGAAAAGATTGTCTCATATTTAAAGCTAGGCAAAGAGGAAGGAGCGGAGGTGTTGATTGGTGGGAGTGAGGCTAAAATGGATAACGGATTGGAAAATGGATATTACATCCAACCGACAGTCTTTAGAGGCAATAACAATATGCGAGTATTTCAGGAAGAAATTTTCGGCCCTGTCGTTTCAGTAACGACTTTCAAGGATGAGGCAGAAGCCTTGGAGATTGCCAACGATACATTGTATGGCCTTGGAGCCGGAGTTTGGACGAGAGACAACAACCTTGCTTTCCGCATGGGCAAAGAAATTCAAGCAGGAAGAGTTTGGGCAAATTGTTATCACGCATATCCAGCGCATGCAGCTTTTGGTGGGTATAAGCAATCTGGTATTGGAAGAGAGACTCACAAGATGATGCTAAATCATTATCAGCAGACAAAGAATATCTTGATGTCATACGATCCAAATAAACTTGGATTTTTCTAGTAAATTCTAATAGCTACCTTCGATCAGAGGGTAGCTCAATTCAAAGGTAACGAAATGGATGTTCGAGCGACTGAGGAAGCTTTAAATCACATTGAGCATCTCAAAGAAAAATACGGCCAAAAATTGCTATTTCATCAGTCTGGTGGTTGTTGTGACGGCAGTTCGCCAATGTGTTTTCCTGAAGGAGATTTTCTGATTGGAGAAAGAGATGTAATGCTAGGAAAAATTGGTGGAATTCCCTTCTACATTGGACGTGACCAGCACGATAAATGGAAAAACACTAACCTAATTATAGATTGTGTGCCCGGCATTGGAGGTATGTTTTCTCTAGATAATGGAACCGGCAAAAGATTTTTGACCAAATCTGAAGTTTGCCCGACATAAGATCGTGACTCATCGAAAACGATTGCAATACTATTTCTGAGATTCGCCCAAAATGTGAGTTCTTAAGTTCTTCTGAGAAACACGCAGAGCTTGTTGTTGGCAAGGATTCCCATCTACTTCAAACTTAGCAGGCGTTAATTCGATAGTCAGGGTAATACACCAAATCGAATAGCCACTGGAATTACGAAAATCGTTAATTTGAGATACTTGCAAATAACAACTTATTTTTTTAGCTAACCTAATCTGTACTGTATTGTTAGGAGGTCTATGGTTCCTGTAGCTTTTGAATACCATCGGGCGAGCAGTGTTGCTGAAGCACTGTCTCTAATGGCCCAACACGGCGAAGATGCAAAGATCATTGCGGGCGGACACAGTATAATTCCCGCGATGAAACTGCGCTTGAGCACGCCCACCACAGTGATCGATCTGGGGGGAGTGTCTGATTTGAAGTACATCACTGACAAGGGTGATCACATTGCTATCGGTGCGATGGCTACGCATTGGATGGTTGAATCCTCTGATGCCATTGCGGCAAAAGCTCCAGCTCTAAAGGATGCTGCTGCTTCGATTGGGGATGTACAGGTACGCAATCGAGGAACAATTGGTGGTGCGATGGCTCACTCTGATCCAGCTGCTGACTATCCCGGTCCTGTCCTTGCTTTGGATGCCAGCATGGTAATTCAGGGACCCAATGGGCAGCGAGTGGTTTCGGCAAAAGACTACTTTGTGGCTTTGTGGGAGACTGCGGTCCAGCCAGATGAACTACTTGTTGAGATTCGAGTGCCTACCACGTCAATGAATGCGAATTCCTGCTATGAGAAATTTGCTCAGCCAGCTTCACGCTATCCCTACGTGGGCTGTGCAGTAGCTGTGGACAAGTCTGGAGGCACTTGCTCTGATGTGCGTGTAGGTTTTAGCGGTGTTGGCCACGTGGGCTTCCGCGATAGCAATGTTGAAGGAACTCTCAAAGGACAGTCTCTGAGTGCAGCTAATATCAAGACTGCTGCCGATACAGCAACCAATGGTGTCGATGTGCTCAGCGATTGGTCCGTCAGTGAAGACTATCGCCGCGCAATGTCTCGGGTCTATGCACGTCGTGCATTGACCAAGGTTGGTCTCTAATTCTCTCTTTTGGAGGGGAGTTCGTAACAGTCTTCCCTCAAACTCCCCTATTTTCCTTCAGAACGTTTTCGTTCGTCCCTACGATTCTTACAGCGATCATCTTTCATAATCCACGGAGGCTGCTCATGTACCTTGGTATCGATCTTGGCACTTCTGCTGTCAAACTCCTCTTGCTTAGTCCTGAGCAACAGGTCTTAGCTGAAGCCATTATCGCTTTGGCGGTGCAGAGACCCAAGTCACTTTGGTCCGAGCAGGAGCCAGAAGACTGGTGGTATGCTGTTCAAGCAGGCATTGAGGAGCTTTGTAGGCAACATTCACTGGCTCAGGTCAAGGGCATTGGTCTCTCTGGGCAGATGCATGGAGCTACGTTGTTAGATGCTCGACAGCAGGTTTTGCGACCAGCAATCCTCTGGAATGATGGGCGTTCTGATACCGAATGTAAATACTTAGAGCAACAAATTCCAAATTTACGTCAAATCACTGGCAACCTTGCAATGCCTGGTTTTACTGCACCCAAGTTGCTTTGGCTGCAACGGGAAGAGCCAGCATTATTTGAAAAGGTGGACAAAGTCTTGTTACCCAAAGACTTCCTGCGTTTGCGGCTTAGTGGTGAAATGGTTTCAGAAATGTCAGATGCCGCAGGAACCCTCTGGTTGGATGTTGAGAGAAGAGACTGGTCGGACACCATGTTGTCGTCGACAGGTCTTTCACGACATCACATGCCAAAGTTGATTGAAGGAACTGAATCTTCAGGATTTTTACTGCCAGATTTGGCAAAACGCTGGGGTATTAATGGTCGGCCTGTGATCGCAGGAGGTGCTGGAGATAATGCAGCAGGTGCCGTTGGGATTGGCGCGATACGACCTGGATCTGCTTTTTTATCTCTTGGAACTTCAGGAGTGTACTTTGTTGTTACCCCCTCTTTCCTGCCAGCTCCAGAACAAGGTGCCCACGCTTTCTGTCACTGTCTGCCTAGGACATGGCATCAAATGGGAGTCATCCTGAGTGCAGCCAGTTGTTTGAGTTGGTTATGCCAGGTACTTGGGCGTACAGAATCTGATTTGCTGACTGCCTTGGAAAATGATCCAGTACCAACTGGTGCACCATTGTTTCTGCCTTATCTTTCCGGAGAGCGAACCCCACATAACGACTCTCAGGCTCAGGGAGTATTCTTCGGGCTGAATCACAATCATGATGCTCGACATTTGACTCAAGCAGTCTTGGAAGGTGTGTCCTGTGCTTTTGCTGATTGCCAGCATGTGCTTGTTGAAGCTGGTGCAGAGATTGGTGAGATTTCTTTGATTGGTGGTGGAGCCCGTAGTCGTGCTTGGGGACAGATACTGGCGACGCTGCTGCAGCGTCCGCTCATTCGACACAGTGGTGCTGAGTTGGGACCAGCTTTTGGAGCAGCCCGCCTGGGATTAATAGTTGCAGAGGGAGGTGATCCAGCTTCAATTTGTTCACGTCCTCCCATTGCGGAAGTTCTGGAGCCTCAATCAGAGTTGGTTGAGAACTATCAAGATCTATTGATGCGTTATCGTCGGCTCTATCCCGCTTTGCAGGAAGAATTTTAGAGAAAAAAATAACTAGCCAGGTTACTTTGTGTGGCTGTGCGCTAGAAGAATTTTGCTTGACATCCGAATCGTGATTTCAGTGTTCGCCACGTTGTTGGCGATCCCGATTGCTGTACCGGTGAGCTACAGTTTTGCCTTCCGACCAACCAAGCGAACACAGTTCAAGCTGGTCTGGATTTTTTCGACCAAGATGATGCCTCCTGTTGGAGTGTTGATTCCAATGTATTTGTTTTACAAGAATATGGGGCTACTGGATACGCATCTGAGCTTGATCCTGATCTATACGCCGATGAACCTGCCGATTGTCATCTGGGTGCTCTATACCTATTTTAAGGATATTCCACAGCAAATTTTGGAAGCAGCCTAGATGGAATGTGATGGTCTTTTGAATATTTTTCTTTATATATTGCTTCCGTTGTCAAAATCAGCGATCTTCTCCACGAGTTTATTGAGTATTGTGTTGATCTGGAATGAATCTTTCTGGCGCTTGAACCTTACAGCGTTTGAAGCGGCTCCGTTAACAACCTTCATTTCTTCCTATTCCGGTCCGGAAGATTTGTTCTGGGCTAAGCTTTCAGCGTCCTCCACCCTGGCCATCCTGCCAATCATGTTCCTCGGCGGGGTGACCTAGAAGCAAATGGTGAAAAAACTGACTCTAGGGCAGTCAAATAAGGGAAAAAGACATGGGTAGTATTAATTTAGTAGGCGTTTCCAAATCATTTGGGGACGTGTTGGTCATTCCTTCAGTAGATCTTGAGGTCAATGAAGGGGAGTTTGTCGTATTCGTCGGTCCTTCTGGTAGTGGCAAGTCCACTTTGTTGCGTCTGATTGCTGGCTTGGAAGAAGTCTCCAAGGGCAGAATCGAATTCAATGGTCAGGACATGACCAACCTGGCACCAGCCAAGCGTGGGCTGGCGATGGTCTTTCAGTCCTATGCCTTGTATCCACATATGAGTGTGCGTGAAAACATTGGATTCCCCCTGAAGATGGCGAGCATGCCGAAGAGCGAGATTGCTGCAAAGGTCCAAGAGGCTGCCAAGATCCTCAACCTGAGTGAATATCTGGAGCGCAAGCCTCGGCAGCTATCTGGTGGGCAGCGTCAGCGGGTTGCGATTGGTCGAGCAATTGTACGCCAACCGAAAGCCTTTCTTTTTGACGAACCTCTCTCAAATCTGGATGCAGCACTCCGGATCAATATGCGGTTGGAGATCATGGAGTTGCATCAACAATTGAAGACAACGATGATCTACGTTACTCACGATCAGGTGGAAGCGATGACGATGGCTGATAAGATCGTGGTGCTGGATCAAGGTAATATTGAGCAGGTGGGTAGCCCGATGGAGCTTTACCACTCACCGGACAACCTCTTCGTCGCTGGCTTTATTGGGGCACCCAAGATGAATTTTCTCAGCGGTGGAGAAGCTAGTCGCTATGAAGCTACAACGATTGGAGTTCGTCCTGAGCACGTTCAAATTTCTACTTCTTCAGGACTGTGGACAGGCAAAGTTGGAGTTTCAGAACACTTGGGTTCAGACACCTTTTTACATGTTAATGTGGAAGGTCAGAAGAATCCTTTGACTGTTCGTGCAGATGGAGATGTTCGACTAAATTATGGTGATACCATCTACCTGAATCCTGAAGAGGATAAAATCCACAAATTTGATAACAACGGGAAGGGAATTCGATGAAACTGGCAGGTAAGACGGCAATTGTCACAGGTGGTGGTGGCGGCATTGGCCGCGCTGTCTCCTTGCGCTATGCCCAGGAAGGGGCACGCTGTGCTGTCGCTGATCGGAAACTTTCACTTGCTGAAGCTGTTGCAAAGGAAATTCAAGTGGCTGGTGGAAGTGCCTTGGCGATCAGTCTGGATGTGACCAAACAGAAAGACATCGACCAGACAATCCAAGCAGCTACCAAGGCCTTTGGTCAAGTCGATATTCTTTTCAATAATGCAGGAATCTTTGAGATGGCTCCACTATTGGATTCCTCTCGGGAAAGCTATGATCGGCTCTTTGATGTTAACGTCAAGGGCATGTTCTTCATGATGCAGGCAGTCACGGCTCATATGGTTGAGAAAGGCATTCGTGGCAAGATCATCAACATTTCTTCTCAAGCAGGTCGACGTGGGGAAGCCCTGGTGGCTCATTACTGTGCAACTAAGGCGGCAGTCATAAGCTATACCCAGTCGGCTGCATTAGCGATGGCTCCACATCAAATCAATGTAAACAGTATTGCTCCTGGAGTGGTCGACACGCCCATGTGGGATACAGTCGATGGCCTTTTTGCGCGATACGAGAATAGGCCTGTTGGTGAAAAGAAGCGTCTTGTTGGTGAGGCTGTGCCCCTCGGTCGTATGGGGCGTCCTAGCGATATTGAGGGAGCCGCTGTCTTTCTAGCTTCAGCTGATGCTGATTATATCACAGATCAGACGCTCAATGTTGATGGCGGCAACTGGATGCGTTGACCTCCCGAGAATTTTATGACCACTCGACTCCTTCGGGCAGCTCTGTCCTCGTTTTCTTCACGGATCTCGATTCCTAACTACTCTCCTAAGCAACTCAAGCCAGGAATTATTCACATCGGCGTGGGCAATTTTCATCGGGCACATCAGGCGGTCTATCTGGACCAGCTGTTCCGACTTGGCAAATCTTACGACTGGGCTCTGGTTGGTACAGGCGTGATGCCTGGTGATCGTGTGATGGGTCAAACTCTGGCACAGCAGGACTATCTGACTACAGTAGTCGAACAATCGGCAGCAGGTTACAAAGCAACCGTAACGGGTTCGATGATCGATTTTCTCCCACCAGCAGATCCTGTAAATATTGAGAGGCTTGCAGACCCAAGCATCCGGATTGTTTCATTGACGGTCACGGAAGGAGGCTACTTCATTAATCCAGCAACGGGAGAGTTTGATCCAGACCAACTTGCATTAAAACAGGATGCAGCCAGTCCAGAAACACCGAATACAGCCTTTGGGTTGATTCTGGCTGGTTTGCGTACCCGTTTGGTGAGAGGTGTTTCACCTTTTACCGTGATGTCCTGTGATAATCTACTGCACAACGGCAATGTCACTCGCAACGCTGTGGTTGGCCTGGCCGAAATGCAAGATTCCAAATTGGCCTCCTGGGTTGAGCATGAGGTGGCTTTTCCCAATGGAATGGTGGATCGTATTACACCTGCTACCTCTGATCGGGAAAGAACGATCTTGCGGGAGGAGTTTGATATTGAAGACGGATGGCCGGTTTTCTGTGAAAATTACATTCAGTGGGTCTTGGAAGATCACTTTCCGCTGGGGCGACCAGAATTGGAAGCTGTTGGGGTGACTTTTGTGCCGGACGTGACCCCTTATGAGCATATGAAGCTGAGGATTCTGAATGCGGGGCATGCTTCGATTGCCTATGTGGGAGCCCTACTGGACCAACACTTTGTCCACGAGGCGATGGCGCATCCGCTAATCTACCGTTACCTTGAGAAGATAGAGATGGAAGAGATTTTACCATCAGTTCCTCCAGTACCCAATACCGATTTGCAGGCTTATCTTCAGTTGATTCTAGAGCGGTTTGCCAATCCAAAAATTGGAGATACCATTGCTCGACTTTGCTTTGATGGCTCCAACCGACAGCCCAAGTTTGTGTTGCCCTCCACTCGAGATCGTTTGCGAGCGGACAACCCTGTGACTGGTCTGGCGCTGGAGTCTGCGCTCTGGTGTCGATACTGGGGAGGGCTCTCTGAAGGTGGAAAAGACATGCAACCAGAAGACAGTCAGGCAGATCGACTGCGCAAGCTGGCAGAACGATCCAAAACAGAACCACTGGCTTTCCTGGAATTACAGGATGTCTTTGGTGATCTCTCAGAATCCAAAGCTTTTCAGCAAAGTTTCCAAAATGCCCTGCAACACTTGTGGCAGCACGGCACCACAAATACTCTGCAGCGTTACCTTGATGATCAGCTCTGATTCGCTGTTATTCCTTTCGTCTTAGCTACTGACCTCCTTAAGCAAATCTGAATTTTTCAAGCTGCTACAGTTCACCAGCTAAGACATCGTATGCTGGTATCTGGGCTCTGGATTCGATTCAAGTGAGAGCAAGATTGGCTATTGCGTCTAAATCTTCTAAAATAATATGTGCTGGTGTCACTACCTCTACAAAACATATTTCTCTCTTTTCTCTTCATTTTGAAGCGGACAGTAGTTGAAGAATTTTTTTTTAAATCTAATAGAATCAAGTTCTTTGACTCTAATCTGAGCAATCTATCCAACTAATAGATTGATAATATATTTTTAGTAAGTAGCCTTCGGGAAAGTCTAGCCTATTTGACTAAAACTCACCCTACCATTAGTACAGTTTTCACCCTAATTATCGAGGACTTACCATAGCCCAGATAATTTGGATGACTGCTCTATCTTTCAGTACGACAGCTTTATGATGAATTCAAAATTAAGCTGGTGAACATCATTGCTGAGGGGCATCACTTGTTCGCGATGCTGCGCGCAACTGCGGTGGGTTCAGGCAATCTAACTGTAGGTTTTGGCCATTTCCCCAAAATCGAAGAGGGTAAAATTGCCGAATTCTATATCTTCGATGATTCACAGAAAATGACTGCAACGATGAATGCTGCTTGAGTAGGCTTATGATGGTCTGGTAAAACGTTTGTTAACCGCACTATTGGAGTATAAATTATGGGATCTCAATTCTTTCTGGTGCACCACTATGTGAAGCCGGGTATGGCTGGTCAGTGGTGGCAAAAAACTGGTGAGCTAATGAGTGATCAATCTGCGATGGGAAAGTATGTTCAAGATTGTATGAACTTGGGGTTTTACAATCATTCCTTCATGCCTGTTGCGCAAGAAGGCCCAATGTTCTGTTTATGGGAAGCGAAGGAAGGAATCTCAGAAGCTGATTTCCAAGACTTTATTGACGGCCCAATGGGCCCAAATTGGGGGATGAGTGCGCTGAACAATAATATTTCAAAGATAAATCTTGAGTTGACTGGTGGTCAAGCACCCTACGAGAGAAAACTCTGATATTTCTATTGCATTGTAAAGTCGACCTGCTGCACTGCTGCTCTCTGTGCAGCTAACTCTCCGATTAATAGCACCTTGTGAATCTGGACCAAAGTCTTGGTTTCAGTCCAGATTCAACTCTCCCACTGATTTACCTTCTCTCACATACTCAATCAGACCATCGGAGATTAAATCTGGAATTTTGTGACATATGGATTCAATCAAGAGGAACGGCTTCCATTTAAAATGATTTTTTTGGAATAGAATGCACTGATCAATGCTTGACTCCTTGTCTGGTTCTGGGTGTGAGTTTGAATTTCCTGATTCAGAGTCAGGTTGAGGGAATTACTTTTGTATTTTGGTATCTGTCAGTCCAACTAATGTGGTTCAGTAAACAGGAGAATTGGTGGAGGATCGGCTAAGTACTTTTTAAGTAGTCATGAGACAAAGATTTGTGAGTTGCCATAAAAAGATTGAAAATATAGCTGTATGTGTACTGCTGTAGGGTGTGAAACACATCAATTCTGATCACTTTAAACGATGGAGAGATATAGTGAGGAAAGCATTTCTATATTTGGTCGGCGCGACTTTTATTTTGTCCGGATGTGAATCCAAATATCTCGAGTATCTTTGGACAGAGAGACACCCAGTGCCCCCAGGTACCTACACTCCCCCACCTGTCCAGCAGCTTCAGCGAAATGAGCAGTATTTTTCGGCCTATCCAGAAATAGAACCGAATCTGATTCAGATGAGAGAGGCATTGCCTCAGAATTGGGGAAGTGGTAACAAGTACTATCGAAGGGACTCGAATTCACAGACTTCCCTTCCAAACAACTCCTGAGGTGCGTGTAATTTAGAGAAAATTTGACCTGTCCATGCAATTAAAATTGTGGCGCTTGCGATGAAGAGATTTCTTCTCATACCTACAACGTTTCTAGTTTTGGTATCCCCGGTCCTTTGTTTTAATCCATCGGATGTCGAAAGCCTGTTGAAGCAGGTAGCCAAGCAGAAGGAAAGGATTGTCTGTAACCAGTGTGACTTGTCAGCAGCAAAGTTGCCGGACATCGACTTGAGTTACGCCGACTTGAGGGGAGCAGATTTATCTCAGACCAACTTGAGGAATGCGGATCTGCGAGAAACTGATCTGAGGGAGGCTAGTTTGCGAGATGCTAATCTGAGTTACGCTATTCTGCGCGGTGCAATTTTCTGCAACACGATTCTTCCCAACGGAGAGATTAGTGATAAAGATTGCTGAAGAAGTTCCTTGATTGAAGGCCTGTATGGGTTGAGCAGCGCCCTCAACAAAGAGTCTGCGATAGTGATGTCCAATTATTGCTGTGCACTGCTCGAAGAAGGTCGCTGACCAACAGCACCTTCTAGATAGGCTGCTGCATATTCGGTTACCTTTTCATCCACCATGGACTCAATATCGACCTTGATTTTTTGAATGGGATGATTCAGCAGAAAAACCTCAGAGGAATAGCCAAGGCGCACTTGGTCGGCCAGGTCGTAGCCGAGTTGGAGTTCAAAATCCGCAGTAATCACAGTGAATCCTTCGAAATAGCAGTGAACTTTCACATAGACTCTGGCTTTCCTCAGTTGTTTGTTTTTGTGGAAAGCAGGCCGAATACTTTGCTTTAAAATTCTCTCTCGAATGATTTGGTTCAGATTCAAATCACTGTAGAATGGGCACTCTGTATCTACAGAACTCCAGTAAGTGAGTTCGCCCTTTGTTGAATACTCCCGGAGCATTTGCTTTCCAACTAGTCCGAGCTTTTGGGCAAAAGATGGAGTTGCCCAGCAAAGCAAAGCCATTACAGCTACTATCAGGTATTTCATAACATCCTTTAAACGTTGTTGAAGTAATCAGTTCCACGACACTGCATTGTTTTTACAGTTAGGCGAAGCGGTCAAAGGTCTGAATTTATAAACGAAAAACCTGTTTTTTTATCAGTCTCTGAGCAGTTTTGATTAGATGGGCTCAAGTTTGCTTGAAGACAAATCTACAGTAAGGAAGACTACAAAAAAGCTTTCTTCAGGATGAAGCCGGCTACGAGACAGGATGTCATGACCCTTTTGAGAATTGTTTTGGGGAACAGGGAGCACGATGTCCAGACTCTTGAAATTGCTGCTAATTTCTGCAACTGCTCCGTTTTTGCTGGGAGCCAAGCCTTTCAATCCTTATCCTCCAACTGAGGAATATCGGGAAGAACAGAAAAGAATTCAGGAGGCTCTAGCTATCAGCCAGCAACTCAATAGACAGCCAAGACCTTATAGTGATCTGAGAGCCCTTCGCATGCAGTTGGACCATTACGCAGCTTCACAGGCGATCCCCGTTTTGCCCAAAACAGTATTCAAAGAATCCCCCCGCCAAATTCGCACTTTTCACTAACAGCCGATCACTCTGAGAATCTAACCCCCGCTGTAATCGGCTTTTCCTCCGCCGCTGTATTTCATTTCCAACGATAGCCTGCCTCAAAACGGATTCCTTCTACATCCTGATCTGGAAGATCTCCAAACTCCATGGTGCCAGTCTTTTGTGTGTAGATCGCGAAAGTCCGGCCGTCTTTAGATTCGAAGCCCACACCATAGCCACTTTGATTAGTCCAAGCGATTTCTGTGTAACTCTCCATCGACTCAATCCAGGTCAAGTACGCTTGGCCGGCCTGAACTCCTAGAAACCAAGAGGAACCGGCCCATACACGGGCTTCTAGACCAAACAGACCTGTTTTGAAGTAGTTGTAATTGGGCTTGTTAGGCTGTTGAATGCTGCCTATATGTTCTCCTCCAAACAAGCGCATCGAGAAGTAATTGAAAGCTGTCCACTGATAATCTACGATGCCACCGTAGGCAAAAGATTTCTCATAATTTTGATCTGTCGAGGAATTGGAGATTTGTAGATCCCCGATACTCAAATGCAGCCCAAAGCCCTGAATAGGTTCGGCTTGAAGCCAATTAGGCAGCAAAAGGTTTATACTGAATAATAGTACCAAAAAAGTTTTGCTTCTCATGCCCTGTTTAGCTAATAAGTTTCAGTTTTTTTCGAAGATGCACTGAATATTCCCCTACTGGGGGATTTGTTGCCCGAGTTTTTGGAGAGCTGAGAGAGAGGCATTTTCAGGATGGGGATAGATCCGAGCAGACTTGTAGAAAGCTTCAATGGCCTCTTGCTGATGGCCACCAAGAAAGGCCGCAAAGCCCTGTAGATAGGTAAAGCGAGCCTGACGTTCTTTGTCGAGAGTTTCATCCTGCAGTAATTCTGCAATTTTCAGCCAGCTTTCAATTTGAGGCAGAGATGGCTGAGCTCGGTGAGTCATCAATACCTCAATCAATACCTCAATCATTCCGGTCAGACTGAAAAAATTACTTTCAGCCAGAAGGAGGAGAGGCTGAATCTTTTTCTGAAGTTCAGGATCACCACTGAGCAGTGCATAACCGAGGAAGTCTCCATACTGATATAATAGCTTGTTGCAGCGAAATCTCTCCCAGCGATCCTTGGGTTGCTGCTGCAACACCTCTCTGAAGTAAGCCTCTGCTTCAGGCCGAAATACCAATTGTAGGGCAGTTGGATTTCCTCCACGTACAACCTCCTTCAGAAATCCGTAGTGCCGAACCCCTTGGCCGTGTGCAAACTGCTCAGAATCTACTGAATAAAATAGAGGGCGATTGCTGTTATTCACGAACTGGCGAAGCACTTCCTGCTTCCTACGCTCAGAGCTACGGACTGGGAATAAACGGTTCCCATAGACTAGGCCTTGGAGGTTAACTAACTCCATATCAGGTCGTCGCTCCTCAACATAATGATAGTAGCCAAGAGGCCCTGTTTCCGAATCACCATAGACAAAAAATACCGAGTTTTCTGGGAGTAGCTGGAAGAGTAACTCAGCATGTTTTTCAGCAAAGTTATCAGCAGACCGATCGTTCTTTGAAAGATTTTGAAAGAGCAGCAAAGTAATGATGACAGTTCCTAAATTTTGGAGTTCAGGTGTCTTAATGGAACGACGAATGAAATCGTCCAAACCAATGGCTAACCACAAACCAAGTAAGCCATAACATATGAGGGAGTAAGGGCGGAAGACACTGATATTGAAAAAGTCAAAGTCAAAAGCTAGGAGGGCTAACAGCAATACGCTGTTGCTAAGGAAAACCAAAATTCCAGAGACCAGTACGGTCAAGGAAGGTTGTTGTGTCAGCCTCCATAGTCCCCAGAGTGCTAGCCCAAAGCCCAAGGGAGTCAGTTGCCAGAAAGCTTCGACGCTGAACCATTGCAGAAATTCCCAGCGATCCCACCAACCAGCACTTGGGCTGACATCTACACTGGCATAGCCCTGGCGACTGAAATAAAACCAGAAATCCTGCCAGCCTTCGATGGGACCATAGAAGTTGATTGCTGGATTTTGTAGAGAGCGCCAGACCATTGCTGCGTATGGTAACGCAGCATTTAGGAGGCTGAGTAAGATCAGTTCTGGAAGACGAGATAGCACGCTTCGCCAAACAGGAAGGGCGAGTACTAGCAATCCCGGAAAAGCCAGTACCATCAGTGGGTAATGATTAGCCAGACTGAGCCCAAAGAAAATTGAGGCTCCCCACCACCATGTTCGTGAATCTGGTGCTTGCAACGCTTTCAGTATCAGTAGATAGACGGCGAAGAAGAGCAAAGCATTGAGTGTGTAGACTTCAGCAATGATCGCCTGTGACCAGAAGTGCTCAGATGCTCCAAATGCCCAGGCTCCTGCCAAAGCTGCCCACACAGAAGCCCCAAGTAATCTGGCACAGTCAAACAGCACTCCGCAGGCAAGAGCACCTAGAAACGCGCTGGTGATATGTCCTCGAAAGGCGTCCGTACCAAGGGGAAACTTTAAAAACAGGTGAGCGATGCCAGTGAAGAGTGGGTAACCTGGTGGATGTGCGATCCGCTGATGGAGAGGAAGAGAGGAAGAAGCTGGCGCCAGACAGGGAAAGTAAAAGGATTAGCTTGAAGAGAAGTGTTCATGTCACGTTTGCGATTTCAGCTGCCTTTCGAGTTCATCTGGTAATCACAAATACTGAACCTAACTAGGAAATGCTAAATTCGCTTTGAATGAAACTGGCAAAAACTATTCTACCTGGCGTTCCATGTGATCCAGTCCAAAGATCATTTCTTCTTGAACAGCCGGCATCACGTCAGCCATGTAGGCTCCAAATTTTCGCATGGCACTGGCTCCATGAGGAGAACTGTAGAATTCAGTCATTGCGTTTAATTCATCAACGGTGAAATGCCTGACCAATGATGCTCGAGTAGCTGCCTCCATAATATCTGCTCTTACAACAATCCGCATTTGTGCTATAAATCCTTCGCGGATAGCTTCAGGTAAGGATTTGCTCATCTATCTAAAAGTGTCTTCAAGAAGCTGGGAAATCGGTACTGCTGCTAGATATCTCTCTGCTGCCTGAATACGTGCCTCTTTCGTATCGTCTGCGAAAATGTTTTGTAAGGAAAAGAGAAAAAATCCCAGCACTAGGGACTGAAATAAAGCTCGGTGAACCATGATGTTTTTCAAGGGCATAAAGTTAAAAAGCAAAGTGACCAGTTGCCTAAACTTAACAGGAATTCCAGATGAAAGATCCTTTGCTGACCCATGAAGTCAAGCTAATTGGAAGAAAACAGAGAAATAAGAGCTTGCGCTGATCACGTCCGCTCACAATCCCGGTTATACATTGTGTTGTCGGGTAGGTTCGTGAGGCACAGTTGAGCTTTAATCAGTACGGATTTACTGACAGAAGCTTTGAACAGAATGGTCTTGTTCAGATCCGCGTCTTGCAGATCCACATCTTGCAGGTTGGCTTTGATTAGTGATGCTTCCACCAAGTTTGCTGCGCTTAGATCCGCATCTCGTAGGTTCGCACCATGCAGAGTGCTTCTAAATAGATTTGCTTCAGAGAGATTTGCATCCTGTAGATTTGCACCAGCTAGCCAGGCACTTGTAAGGTTGGCCTTGTAGAGATTAGTATTTGTCAGTTGAGCTTTCTGTAAATCTGCTCCAGAGAGATTAGCTGCACTGAGATTGGCTCCCATCAACTGTGTGTTGTAGAGTTCAGCGTTGGAAAGATTAGCTCCGCTAAGCTCTGACTGAGAGAGATCTGCATTGGAGAGACGGGCTCCACACAAATTGGCCCCACTTAGATTGGTGCGATATAGTTTGGTCCCCCACAGGCTGGCCCCACTCAGGTTGACACCCCTTAGATCTGCCCCGCTTAAATCCATTCCAGAGAAATCCATTCCAGATAGATCCGTGTCTCGTAAGGTTACTTTTCTCAGCTTTGCCTGCCAAAGGTGTGCTCCAGTTAGGTTGGCTCCTGTGAGGTCAGCGTGGCTCAGATCTGAACCTCGCAGGTCTGCGCCAGAAAGGTCTTTGCCAGAGAGATCAACCCTGGAAAGATCAACATCTATCAAGTTTGCCTTCACCAGATTTTTTTTAGCTAGGAAGAATTCATTTTTGTTGCCTTGTAATTCTTTAACTTCTTCAGTCTCCATCGTGTGCAAGATCGACCCAATCAGGCTTGTATCAGGAAGGCTGACTTCTGTGAGACTAATCGTTGGAAGGGCTAGATTTGGAAGGCTAAGCTCTGGAATATCCACATCAGGAATTTCGAAGTCGAACAAATCTATCACAGTAGTTTGCGTCCATTGCACCCCTTCTTCAGCCCACTGGAAATCGAGTTGCTCGATGAATTCGATTTGTGGCTGAAATGATTTAGAAAGATTGAATTCAGGAGAATCACTCTCAAGAAAATTACCTTCCAAAACGTTAGAACCTTGAAGATAAGCACCCAGTAGAGGTGAGGTTTGTTCAATTGGAGGCATGTCCTTACAGGCTGATAGAGCCGGAACAACAAGAAGGATCATTAGTAATGATTTTGTTATTTTTGAGATGAAATTTTTCATGAGTTTCCCCTGAGTAGTGTTGATTGGTTCGCAAAGCTTAGGGCAAGGAAAAAATTTTGGGGAGGATGACGGGGGGAGATCGCTCTATGGGTGGGTGAGCCACATCCAAAAGATGTGGGACTGGAAGATGCAGTTGCTTTCCTAGATCGAGTGCGCGAACTGCCTTACTAAAGAGATTTTAACCCAAAGAGGAACGGCGCAATGATCTCAAAACAATGGTGTGGAGAGCTTATGAACTGGGCGATAGTCAAGGGAAGTACTTAGGATTAACGCATTCAGATTCTGTAAACCGCGAGAAAAACTGCATTGGAGGAGTAAAATGGGGATTCGCTTACGATTTCTTGGAATTCTGATGATCGTGTTTGTCGCAACACACTTTGACTTTCAATCGGCCACATTTCGGTTTGAAAGTCCTACTGGTGTCTGTGAAGAGGCCTACTCTCCAGAGCGAGGATTTTACTGTACAGAGGACTCTGTGATTTTGCAGCGTCCGATCTTTGAGCGTTTTATTGACCTACCCACGATCATCGTTGTGTGGAGCTTCACTTTTTTTGTCGTCTACACACGCCGTCCTCAAAATTCAGTGGATTTTTGGGAGGAAACTTCTCATGTGGCAAAGGATGCAGGAGAATTAGCAGCCGCACTTGGATCTATCCTAGCCTTCACTGGAGTGTTTAATGAACGAACTATGTCGATAGCGTTCTCGATTGCTTTTCTTGGATACTTTACAGGGCATCTCACGGGGATGTGCTGTAAAGCCTATGCGATGCACCTACGGCGAAAGCAGGAAGAGTATGGCTGAAGTGATAGTGAACGTTCGGGTATCAAGTTTGGATGGCCTGCAGAAATCAAATTAATCTCAAAACTTGATGGTCTTGCAATACAGCGAATGAAACCCTTCAAAATTTTTATCAATATTGGTGCTGTGTGGTTCTTCTGCAGCTGCCAAGGGAGTCCCAAGCAAACAGGGCTAAGTGGTGGGGAAATCCATACGCTGGAGTGTGTAGGTTTGGGTCGGACGTTAACCTTGGCTTCAGATCAACTGGAACACTATGAATGCTACAAAGAGGCGGGGATAGTATGTCCAGGAGGATACGATATTCTGGACCGAGTCACTGCTTTTACAATTTCACATGGAGACTCCTTCGTGACGCAAGCAACAAATCATCTTGTGGTAGAGTGCATGTGAGTCTGTGCTAGCCTTCTGGCTAAAAATTTAGTTCTCTGTTGCTTGATGAATCTGCATAGTTCGGTTGAGGAGCCAGTTCAATAATTTTTGATTTCCCACCAAAGCATTTTCATGGATTTCTTCTAGTCCACAGCGTAGTTGATAGCACTGCAGGCACAAAGCGAAGTCGGCTTCGTTCCCTAGCGTTTTATGAAAGAACTCTGACTGAATTCGCATGCAGTCAAGCCATGGTGACCAGAAAAAACTCCCAGCCACATCAAAAAGTGGATCCCCATAGAGCGCGCAGTCCCAGTCCAATACTCCAGTAATCTTTTGACCATCGGTCAGCACATTATTAGAACCGAAGTCTCCGTGCACCAGTTTGTGTTTTTCAGGACAATACTCAATCAGTTTAAGATAGTTCTGCATCACAGGTTGAAGTGCTGTGGCATCTAGCAAATTACTGGCAAACAGACGATCCCACTGTCGACTTTTCCCACGTATTGTTGACTGTAAAAAGGACTGCCAGGATGAGAAGGAAGCGTGTCCGTACTCGTTAAAAGGACCAAAGCCTTCAGAACTTGGCAGTGGCGCTTGGCTAATTACACTCCAAACCTGACTAACGTACGGAGTGAGTTGTTGGAGAATTGGAATTGCACTGTCCTCGAGTGTGATACCAGAAAGTCGATGGGAAATACTGTAGGCATAGTGAGGTGAGAAGGAGCCGATCTCAAGAATTTCAGGAATTGGCAACTCTTCAGAATGAAACTGTTGAAAGCACCAGCGATCTTTCTGAAATCCAGACTGGTTGGGGTTCACTCGCAGAATATATTCCTGGTCATCCCAAATAAATGTGAATACCCGAGATTCCATTCCCTCGGCGATGGGAGTCCATTGCGGTTCAGATCCATATTTCTCAGTTAGAAATTGTAAGAGTTGCTGGTTGGAAAGTTCGGGTTTCATCTTTTGGTTAGACTTTGTAGATGAGGAATATCTCTAAAGGTTTGAGTACTCTGTTGGTTTACGGGTTTTTGAAGTCGAATGCTGTTGCGTATCTTGTGAGCCACCTAGCGTTAGACTGAAACCTTTGATTTACCTTTGAGCTTTAAACTTTTTAAAGGCAGAGAAACAACAAATTACTGGACAGTCTGTACTAGCTGGTTTAAGGATTCCAAGTCATTGATCTACTTGGGATAGTCAGAATTCACGACAAATTCAATTTTTGAGAGGTTCAGGATGAAAGATATGTTTTCTTTGCAGAACAAGGTGGCTGCGGTCACCGGCGGCTCAATGGGAATTGGGGCTATGATTGCCGAGGGATTCCTGAACTTTGGGGCTAAGGTGTACCTGGTGGCCCGCAATGTAGAGCAACTAAAGGCGAAGCAAGCGGAATTTTCTAAGTTAGGGGAGTGTGAGGTCATTTCTGCAGATTTGAAAGACCTAGCCGGGATCAAACAATTTGTGTCCCAGTTTGCCGAGCGAGAATCTAGACTCGATATTCTTGTCAATAATGCTGGCATCTCCGATGGTGGCAAGGCATTGGATGATGTGACTGAATCGGATTGGGATTGGGTCATGGATCTCAACATCAAATCTATCTATTTTCTGATTCAGGCTTTTCTTCCTTATTTGCGAGTGGATTGCTCTCCAGAAACTCCGAAAAAAGTAATCAACATTGCTTCGATTGATGGCTGTGGGAAGATCAATCCTCACTATAATTTTGCCTATGGTGTCAGTAAGGCAGGGTTGATTCAACTGGGCAAACATCTTGGGGACAGCTTGGCCTGGGAAGGCATATATATCAACACGATTTCTCCGGGAGATTTCCCTACAGATTTGAACCAAATTGCTCGAGACTATACCGAAGAGATGCGAAATTACATACCAGGCAAACGAGTTGGTGAGAAAGGGAACATTGCAGGAGCAGCCATTTTTCTAGCTTCTGATGCTGGCAATTACAGTGTGGGTTCGAATATTGTTGTGGATGGAGGCGAGAGCGTCCGCGGTATCCAACGGACGTTCTTTGCTGACAAAATGACTACGGTTGATCTAAATAAATAGTGATAAAAATGGTTGGTTACATTCGTTTCCTCTCAGAAGATCACTTCTTAATAATCATTAAATGAGCACTAGAAAAATGGCCCAATCAAATGAGCAATCGCTTCAAGCCTTGAAAACATTGGATACCCCCACGGTTTGTAATGCGATTGAGGCCGTGTATCCAAATCGAAGAAACCGGGGCTTCACGATTCGCCCATTTACCTGCTCGCGTCCCTCTTTGCCTTCTATCGTGGGGTATGCACGAACTGCCAGATTACGAGCAATGCATCAACCCACAGATGCCTGGAACCGAGATAGTTACTACAGCTATGTGGCTGAAGGAGGCCCTGTGCCGAGTATTTCTGTGATCCAGGATCTAGACGAGATGCCGGGCTACGGTTCGTTTTGGGGGGAGGTGAATAGTAATCTGCACTATGGCCTTGGCTGCTTGGGAGTCATTACCAATGGTTGTGTTCGAGATATTCCAGATGCTCAGGACAAGTTTCAAATGCTGGCCGGAATGGTTAATCCATCACATGCTTGGGTGCACCTTGTGGACTGGGGGCAGTCTGTGACCGTCCATGGTATGGATGTCGAGGACAGAGATTTGATTCATGCAGATATGCATGGTGCGGTGGTTGTTCCCCAAGACGGAATTCAGGAAATTGTTGAGATGGCCCAGAAGATTTTTGACAAGGAGCGGATCCTGATCAACGCCAGCCAACAACCGGGCTTTAACATGGAAAAATTGCGGGAAGCCTGGAAAAACATGGCCGAATTCCATTGAGCCCAATGCTTCATCCAACCATCAAAAAATACCTGCCGATTCTACTGGTCCTGGCCGTAGTGGACTTGGTTTGTTTAATTTTTCTGTTCGTGATCTGAGTTGTTCCAACTGAAAGATGTAAACACAAAATGAAACACCACGATCCGGAGCACTTGTGTCAACTTCTGGAGACCAAGGTTTGTCCTAAAGGCGAGTTGTTTGGTGTGGATCTTTCGAAAGCCGATTTGCCCAAGGCCGTCCTGTATTCTTCAGATCTGCGAGAAGCCAAGCTGTCCAAAGCCAATTTAGCAAAAGCAGATTTGCAGGAGGCCAATTTGGTAGGAGCCGATCTCCATAGAGTTGACTTGAATGGGGCCAATCTTCATCAAGCCAATTTGGCACAGGCGGATTTATCGGGAGCCTTACTATTCTTCGCTGATTTGCATGAAGCGAATGCGCCAGAAGCCAACTTGAAGAATGCAGATTTGACGGAAGTCGATTTGTTGCACGCAAACCTCGAAGGAACAGACCTCTCAGGTGCCAAATTATCGGGAGCTAAATTGCGGGGTGCTAATTTGGTTGGTGCTGACTTGACGGATGCAGATCTAAGCGAGGCGAATTTGAGTGAAGCGAATTTGAGTGAGGCAGACTTGTCGGGAGCGGATCTGCGAGAAGCAGATCTAGGCAAAGCTGTACTGAGTCAAGCTAAGCTAGTTGGAGCGAACTTACATCGAATCCGACTTCAAGGCGCTGATTTGACGGATGCCGATTTGACCGATGCAAACTTGTACGGTATTGACCTACGAGAAGCGATTACAGAGAACACGCTGTTCGAAAAGGCTAGGCTTTGTAATACGATCTTGCCTGATGGCAAGGTGGAATACCGTAATTGTGAGGGAGATACAGAAGCTGAATGAGCCCGTTGGCTTCTCTAAATGAGAGAGACACTGCGAGTGATTAACTTTTAGAGAAGCCCTGAACTTGAAAAGCTTAGTCTCCTAGCTTCTCAATGGCTGCGATCTGGGTCTGAACACGCCGGATACGCTGCATGTCAAATTTGATATCTCGCCGATGGGTGTAGATCCCGTTTTGCTCCTGATCAATATCGGTGAGTTGGGTATAGCAATAGCCAAACATCAGCGGATTCTGCAGCAGGATCGTACAGAGTTTTTCAAAGCGGTCATAAAACTCTTCAATATTTTTCGGTCTCTCGCCATATCCCCAGGAATCACGATGCTCATCTTGCGGGTTCCACCAAATTCCCCCAAACTCGCTGACAAAGTAGGGTTGACCCCGGTAAGGGGTTGACCACCGTTGTTTGAGAAGCCGCCCACGATAATCTCGCAGATGAGGTCCCTTTACCCTCCACTCATTCTGGTACGGATTCCCCTCACCAACATGTGAGTGATGTTCTGCAAACTTTTCTGGATCCTGAGTGTAGTCGTGGCAGTCATAAACATCGGTTTCATGAATCCGATGGGAATAGCCTGATGTGTCCAGTACAGGTCGAGTTGAATCCATGGCCTTGGTTGCTAGGAACATCCCTCTTGTGATGTCATCGAGTTGGGACATCTCCTCCATGATGGGTTCCCAAGTTTCGTTGAGGGGACACCATCCAACAATACTTGGATGTGAATAGTCCCGCTCGATAGCTTCAAGCCACTCTGTGATGTAGGAAGCAGAAAAGCTTTGATGGTGAGGAAAGCGTCCCAGGTTCGCCGCACCCCAATCCCCAAATTCTCCCCAGACCAGATAACCCATGCGGTCAGCATGGTATAGGAAACGTTCTTCGAACACTTTCTGGTGAAGTCGCGCCCCATTGAAACCAGCCTCTAAGCTGAGCCGAATATCTCCAACTAGATCTTTATCACGAGGAGCCGTCATCAATCCGTCTGGGTAGTAACCTTGGTCGAGTACAAGCCGCTGGAAGATCGTTTTGCCGTTGAGTTTAAACTTCTTGCCATCCAACGATACCGTTCGAAAGCCGAAGTAACTTTGGTAAGAATCCATGACTTCATCGCTAGTATTCAGCAACTCTACATTCACTTCGTAGAGGAAAGGATCTTCTACAGTCCAAAGTCGCACTGTGGGTAAGGGAATATCTGCTTGAAGAGTGAAATCAGCATTTGTTTTTAAGGTCTTGGAGGCAACCTCTTTCCCATCGGCAAGGATTTGGAAATGAACCTGATGTCCCTCGGTTGGAATGCTCAAGGGCTGTACAACCTGCAAAGATTCTGTGGATCCAACAGGAGTCAGACGAGGGCGTTGTAGGTGAATCTGGGGAACTGGCTCCATCCAGACAGTTTGCCAGATGCCAGTAGTTCTCCCATACAAAGCACCATGGCCAGCAAAGCCTCGTGCTTGCTTCCCTCGAGGCTGTGGACGGTCATCATAATCCCGGGCCCTCAAAACGATTTCAATCTCTCGATCAGCAGCCAAATCGCTCAGATCCACTTTGCATGAAAACGGTGTGAATCCCCCACGATGTCGAGCCACTTCCTCACCGTTGGCCCAAACAGTAGACTCATAATCCACGGCTTGAAAGTGAACCAAAACTTGGTCTGCCTTCCATTCTGTTGGAACCTTGATACGCTTTCGATACCAGACACAAATCAAGTGATCTTTGTTTTCGATCCCAGACAGTTTTGATTCAGGGCAAAAGGGGACCTGAATTGTTTGGACCAATGATTTGGTCAGTAGTCCACGTTGGAGTCCACTGTCTCCTTGATCCACTTCAAATTCCCATAGACCATTCAGGCAGAGCCAGTCCTTGCGTTGCATTTGTGGGCGTGGATACTCGTTGCGGGGAATGTTGCTCATGTTCAACCTTGATAGCGATAGCGAAGGACATTGAAAGATAAAGCTGGGAGTGAAACGATTGATTGGATTTGTCTTACTTTTGGTGGTTCCAGTGACTGGGGAACCACACGATTGGGTTGCTGCACGGTATTTGTCATGTAGCGATCTGAGCATGTCAAACAGATGTGTTCCAATCCACTGAGTTTAGATAAATTTTCCAGTGCGATTTCTGCATGCAGTGCCTGATCTGGGTGCTTATTAACACAGAAGACGGAGATTTCCTGCCGCTCTTCATTGAGAACTACCGAAGTGTCCAGATAGGAGGCCTGATCACGAATCTTACAATCATATGTTGGTGAATTGACCTGAATTTGAAGAGCAGTGCCCCGACCATATTTGGAAGCTAAGTAGTATGGATAGAAGATTGTCTGCTTCCAGACGCTACCACTCTTTTCAGTGGAAATTGGAGCAATGACATTGATGAGTTGGGCCATGCAAGCGATTTTGACAATGTCTGCATTACGGATAAAGGAGTTGATCACTGTGCCAACAAGTAGGGCATCTTCCAGATTGTAGGGGTCTTCAAACAGATGGGGGGCTTCGGGCCAATCCCAGGTCTGCAGGAGTTCGTGGTCTCTCTTGTTGGTGTGGTACCATGGGTTCCATTCGTCAAAGCAGATGTAGACATCATTCCTGGCTCTTTTCTTGGCCTTGATGTACTGGATGACGCTGCGGACAGTACCAATGTATTCATCCAGTTCATAGTGGCTGGCAAGATAATTGAGGGTGTCCCTAGAGTAGTTATTCCAGTATTTGTGCAGTGAGATGTAGTCGACTGATTCATAGCTTTGATCAAGCACCTCTGCTTCCCATTCAGGATAGGTTGCCATCTTATCATTGGAACTGCCACAGACGATGAGTTCCAAGTCTTCATCAAATTTCCGATAGGTCTTGGCAGTCTCGTTTGCCAAGCGCCCATATTCATAGGCTGTTTTGTGCCCAACCTGCCAGGGTCCATCCATCTCGTTGCCTAGGCACCACATCCGAATATTGAATGGTTCTTGGTAGCCGTGCTGTTTGCGCAAGTCTCCCCAGGCAGCCCCAGAGTTGTCATTGCAGTATTCTAGCAGATTGCGAGCGTCTTCAATTCCTCTTGATCCAAGGTTGATCGCCATCATGTAGGCAGCTTTGGCCTGTTGACACCAGTCATGAAATTCAGCGATGCCAAATTGGTTGGTCTCGATTGTTCTCCAGGCTAGATCCAGGCGCTTGGGCCTCAATTCACGGGGACCAACACTATCTTCCCATTTGAAGGCAGAAACGTAGTTCCCTCCAGGATAGCGAATTACAGGAACCTGCAGGTCTCGAATAATGTCCAGAACATCGGTTCGAAAACCTTGCTCATTACTGGAAGGGTGACCTGGTTCGTAAATTCCTTCGTAAATTGCCCTGCCAAGGTGTTCTAGAAATGAGCCATAAATACGGTCATCAATCGGAGCAATTTGAAATTTTGCGTTTGTGGTAATGGATGCTTTCATAGTTGGTGATTACAGTTGAGGAATGAGGCAAATAGAGTCAGAGCTTGAAAAAAAGAAACCTGGTTTGCAAAGCAATGAATCTGACAGCAGACAAATCAATCGGTTGTATTGCGATCAAACTTTACAGGAGATTGGAACCAGAAAACTTCTTCTGGTAGAGCCATCGCCTCAGACTGCATGATTCTCAAGAGAACTTATCCCTTGATTCGAAAGGTCATTATCAAGGCGTTGGTCACTTTCTTATAGTATTGGTTTGTAATTGTTACTTCGAAAATAATGTCGTGGAAGTAGTGATTGTGAACGAAGTGAAAACTTCACTAAATATCAAATAGTGGTGGTTCAATTTGTTCCAACTCTTGCCAATCTAGGTCTAAGCCCAGACCAGTTTTGGAGTTACCAGACAATTTGCCACTATGATGAACTTGGAGAGGTTGGCTTGAAGGAGTCAGGAAGTCCTGCTGGGGTACCGCAATTTCAAAGTACTCGCCACAGCCGGTACCCAGGCTGACTTGTAGAGTTGCAGCTGTAGAAATTGGACTTCCCCAGGCTACTAATTCTAAGCCTAATCCTAGAGCAGTTATGATGTTTGCGATCTTCAATATCGGAGTAATTCCTCCACTCATCGCAAGGTCAGTGCGCGCTGTGCTCCAACAGCCTGAAGGGAGCATCACGGCAAGTTCCTCTGGTTCGACTACACTCAAGCCAGCTGGAAGAATCTGCAGTTCAGTTGACTGACATAGCCTTCGATAATCTGAGTAGTTTCTATCTGGAAATGGAGCCTCCAGCCAAACAAAGCCAGATCTCTGCATATGTTTAGCAACCTGAAGAGCCCCCGTCAGATCGTAGCCACACTCTGCATCAAACATGAATCCGAATTGCTGCTCCTGGAATTCCTGAGAGATTGTTTTGATCAACTTTATGTCTGGATCAGGAATACACACATTATGAAACTTGAAAGTAGTAAAGCCTGCTTGAGCAAGTTGATAGATTAACTCTACGTTTGCAGTTGGATTTTCAAGAACAGGAATACTCGCATATGCTTGCAGAACATCATATTTTCCCCCAAGAAGGCTGGATAAAGGAAGATCATTTTGCTTTGCTAGCAGATCCCACATCGCAATATCCAGGGCTGCAATTGCAGTGTTGCAGACATATGGCCGACGCTGGGCCATCCAGAGCCAGTTTTTCTCAACTTGAAGTCCATCTTTTCCAAGCAAACCCCTGAGCAATGATTTCATGCTATACGCAATGCTCAGGTCCATATCTCTTTCACTACAACTGCAGACAGCGCCGATCCCGGTTTGTCCATCTTTTGTGTCGAGGCGAACGAGTGTATCTGTGTTGGTCATCTCTGGCATCCAGGCAGACCAAGAATATTCTTTGGGGCCATACTGGATGGAATAGACTCGAATACGCTCAATCACAGAAGCAGGTAGTTCCTGTTTATTCTGAAGTATCTCGTTCACTTGTAGCTACCAAAATGGTTGAAAAGTTATGTTGGTGTTGCGCTCTCTAGAGGCTTGCCCGAAAGAAAAATAGTATTTTCTCCCCCCAACTCTCCTCTGAGTTCAGCAAGAACTCTAGTAAATATTTGGTTAGATCCAAAACATGATCCAACCCCCTAGAGGAAAGTTGCCATGAGAAATCCAATCATCAGAAATACCGCACTGTTCCTAATGACTGGTGCGATGGAAGATCATCAGCGTAAATTAGCCAAGGAGTTAGAAATCAAAAGGTTAGAGGAGGAGAAGGCAAAGAATGAGGAGAGCTACGGGTGGCAGTTGAGTAGATCTAATTTAACCAGAGAGTCAGACCTAGTGAGCCAGATCTTGAAAGAATTTTCAGTTGGCGTGAAACCTGCCCACTGATTCAAAATAGAAATGCCAATGCCAGTGAATGATTTTCTTCGGTGACGTCAGTAACGAAAAATTGGGTATCTAGAAATCAATTATTTTTCGAAAAACAAAGTTAGTAATCAATATTTGCACAATCTAGTTTGAACAGCCCAACCCTCTATTCCTATCTTTACAGATCAAATCGCCAGTAAAAATCTGTTCATCACCTTAACAACTTGCAAACATTCCACCCTGCATTGAGGATTCTATTTGCATGAGCAATTTCGTGGCATCTTGCCAGATCTCAGCAATGCGCTGTTGGGCTGCTGTTGCGATCTCCTCACTATCGTAAGTAGTAATTACTACAAAGCTTAATTCTCCCATCTGTACCTCTTGGCAGAAGATGCTCTCACGGACATCACTAGTGGGACACTATTTTTCTTGTTGATCATAAAAGTTTTTTCAAACTTACTATCCAAAAGAGTCTTTTTCCTACCATTGATCAATAAAAATCAGGCCCCTTTAGCGAATGTGCTGTGACTTTTTGGTAAAGAAGTACTTTGGGAACAGTTTTAGTGGATGCTCTTGTAAGGCTAGAAAAATCTCCAGAAAATTCATGCTTGATTCGTTAAATTTTTCTCTAGATTTGACACACACCAACCAAATATATTCTTCCTGCCCATATATCCATCTCAAAGCAAGACTCCAGAGCCTGCGTTTCATGTAACAGAATCCAAGGAGTTTCAAATGACGCACTTTAACCAGCTAAGGAAATTGATAGTTGTGCTGGAAATTCTGTTTGTCTTAGGAGCTAGCTTTGCGCTCTACAAGATTCGGGATGGATACGATTCGCCACAAACCCTCAGTGCAGCTCAAAATGTTGTCTTGAAGTACAACGAACAGGGGCAATTGCTGAATCTTGGAAAGCCTGAAGCAGCTCAGAAGATCGTGTCTCTTCTTACTGAGGATTGGGGGTGTCCAGTTGTAGAATTGGAACTGGATCCGAATGATCTGCTAGTGAATAATACCTCTGAGTGTATGTATCAGATGGCAGTGATTGGCTACCACGAAGTTGTTCTAACAGTAAATCAAGATTACAAGGGGAAAGTCTATCCGGCAGGATCTGATGAAGTTCCTTTGAATGCGCGTTACCGGAATGGTTTTTGGTCGGATGTATCCTCAGATGGTAAAGTTCGTGAGATGGTATGGAGTGACTTATAGTCCGATCACTGATCTTGGAGTTGGCACTGTCACCGCTTCCGCTCTTCGATTGGCTGGTTTGGGTGGTTCATTGATTTGGTTGGGAGCTTGCTTACATTACGCTGGCTGCTCTTTGGAATTCACTCCAAAAGCCCGTGCATCTAAACCGTGAGTATTAAAAGCCAATGGAAGTTCTGCCTTAGATGTCTGAAAGTTGGAAGGTTTAAACCAGCATCACAAAGATGCTTTAGATGTTTTGATCAGAACAGAGTTTACAGGCAGAGGAAGTGAGAGGGGATCAGGAGGTTGTGTGAAAATTAAGATTGCTCTCAGAGGAGATGGGATTAGAGAGCAATTTCGATTTGTTTTAGCTAGCCACAGAAAATTCAACCATGCGTCGGCTACGACGGCGTTCTTGTGGAGTAGGGTTATAAATCATTTCTCCAAAACGGTTAATGATTGCAACACGCTCCCGGACCGCAATGTTTCTTGCCCTGACGGAGGACGCTGTCAAAGTCCAGCCCTTCTTGGTTTTCAGTGTAATGAATGATATCCGCCAACAACGCGGCAGATGACTGACCAATATACTGATTTTCTGAGAGATATTAGACTCTATTGACACTGTTTAGTAGACTGCTCATGTTTCCTCTTTAAAATTTGTCAGACTAATAAAACTTTAGTTTTTTATTTTGCTATCGAGCTCAGATCATCTCCGGTCGGTATTTGTTCCAGGCAAACTCCCAGAAATAGACAGTACAACTCAGTTGTGGGGGTAAACTTGGATTGCGTACCTCTACTCCCCTACTAGTAACTGCAATATCTCCAAGCCGGTATCCCTGCAAGCGTGCATCGACCTCTAGCTTAAAGAAAGCCGCTTTGTCTGTACGTTTAAGCTGGCTGACGACTTTCTTTTCAGTGACTGCGCAAGGGTTAACCTGAAAACCTTTGCTTGGGACCACATATCCAATTACTGCCAGGCCCAGTAGGAAGACGGTAAATGCTGTTTCCATTTGATTTTCTTGTTACGAGTTGGTGGTTCAATTCTTCTTGAGGAGAATGTTCCTGAAGTAGTTTGGAGTTGTGTCGTTATTTAGTGATCTTAAAGTCACAAAAAAAGAAAATTTCTGTCAATATAAAATTAATATTTTTATGAAAAATATTAATATATATCTATTATTGTTTGTATAAATTTTAAATAATTATTTTTTTCATAAAAATATATTATTTCTAATGATTAGAGTTTTCGACTCTAACAACCATTTCTTTTCGCGTAGTATAACATTCCAACCTTAAGATTCTTGATCAAGAATAAGAGTAGATGATTCCAATGTTTTAAAGTTACTATTTATCTTCTCTGAGTACGGTATGACCTCTACTGATGATATTAAGATTTTAGCATCCTCAACATTTTTCTTTTTGGTGATAGCTGGACTGGGGGTACTAGCGGTGACCATCTCCAAGTCTGGCTTTGGGAGACTTTAGGGGCCCTTAGTTTGCTGCTGCTGCTGCTCTTTGTTTTTGATTACAGATGTACGGATAATGTACATTTGGCGCCATATGTTAAATCGTCGAGTTCTGATGATTATGTATGGTTTTGGACTGATTGCCATTATCACGGAGATGAACTATGGCTGGCGAATACGACCGGGTAAGCGTGTTTCGGTCGAGATTGCTGCACCGGTAACACAGGGAATATGGCAAAGAAAGTTTCTCTGGTTTGGCATTGTCGGGGGTTTCCAGTTTTGGATAACCTTCTGGTGGGGTTCCTGCCCAAATCCTTCTGTTATCTAATAGTCTAGTTTGGTAAGCATTTGTTGGTACGTTGAGCGTCTATTTTTTATAATCAGTATCGCTAAAACCCCTTTCTACATGGAAACCGGTATCTTCAGGAGAGGTGATCAGATCTCTTTGTGGCTGATGCTAGTGATTCTGACAGGTGTATTGATTGGCAGGTGGCTAAATCGGAACATGAGTGGCCAGATTTTTAACGATTTTAGCCATTTTATTCTATTTGAGATGGGTGGCTACTTATTAAAGTATTATAATTGGTGGTGTCCTTTAAGGACGACGTTTGAAACCCTCATCTTCCCAGGTAAGGAAGCGAGTTCCAATCACTTCTGCAGTATCGTTCACCACAATGAAGGCATCGGGATCTGTTTCGAAGAGGTGTTGCTTGAGACGCCCAAGTTCCAATAAATTGATTACAGTGTAAACAACTCTTTTCGGAGTGTGAAGATGAGATCCCTCAGCTAGAAAGTAGGTGGCTCCTCGGTCAATTTTTCGAATGGCTTGGTGCACAACCTCTTCAGGATGTTCTGTGATGATGAAGATAGATTTGCGCTGTGAAAAACCTGTCAGCACTCGCTGCATGACCCAGGAAAATACAAACATGTAAATTCCGGTGTAGAGTGCAATGTCCAGATTGTAGAGCACTGCATTGGTGCTCAGGACAGTTAGATTGATTACATTGAAGGTTGTACCAATTGGAATAGCGAAACGTTTTTTCAGAACAGTGCCAAGAATATCCATTCCTCCAATTGACCCACCAAGTCGCAAATAGAGTCCGGCTCCTATCCCGCTCAGAACACCTGCCAAGATTGCAGCCGTCAGGGGGTCCTTCGCTTCAATGGGGACATGAACCCACTCTAGGGCCAGAGAGTAGATCAGCATTCCGCAGAGACTCAGGACGATATAGCGCAGGGAAAACTCTCGGAAGCCAACAATGAAGATTGGAATGTTGATAAAGGCATATAGAATTCCCAAAGATATTTGGTCAGTAAGCGAATAAATCAGCAGGGCTAGCCCAGTTGCACCCCCTGCGAAATAATTCTGGGAGACGAGAATTGCGTTAACGACAGCACCAAAGATGGTACAGCCGATTACCATCATCAGTAAGGTGTGCCAGAAGCGCCAGGAGCGAAGGTCGTTTAGCAACTCTTGAATCTGTTCCTTCATTTTTATGTATAGGTAAAGCGTTGTTGAGCAGAGATAATTCTTCCCATTCTTAGCTCTATGAATCAAGCATCATGAGTGTAAGGCAGAGTGGAAACGATTGACTTCAGTGGGTTAAATCTTTTATTTGTATAGCCACTACAATTTACGAAAGATTAAACATTAATATTATTAAATAAAATAAATTCACAAAACTTACACAATTTAAATCAAAGTTGAATTTTTTAGAAAAATTTGTTGGAATTGCATAAAACCTAACACAAAAGAGTAGCTGCTGAATTTTAAAATTTTTGGAGGTACAACAGCACTAAAGAAAAAGAGATTTGGCGAAAATGAAATAGCTATATTTGATGATGCCTGCATATACAAGCAAGGTGAATATTGGCATTTTTGAATATGACGTGCTAAAGAGAAGTGCTATGTAAGAAGAAATACAAAGATTACAAGTAGAGCAACAGCAGTAGAATTGGCTAAGAATACTAATCTGAATTTCTATACAAAATTGAGACAGGAAAAAACATTCTTTAATATTACTGCAAAAGAGGGTGCAGAAAAAATTTGTAAGTAAGAAGAAAGGATTAAGAATTAGGTAAT
>JACLAC010020253.1_pt1 | contig 36411 bp, 32 predicted proteins | sample 8027881 | NCBI WGS metagenome assembly JACLAC01 (sample SAMN15725517, study PRJNA655200) | protist metagenome | isolation source: fluorescence activated cell sorting (FACS) single amplified genomes of... | place: Spain: Blaines Bay Microbial Observatory, Mediterranean Sea | collected 2016-01-19 | reverse complement strand
CGAAAATAGGGGCCGCAAGTTGGAAGCCGGTATAGAAGATGGCAGCGGTCATTTGGGTCAGGTATTGGAGGGAAAAAGGGTTGATCTGGGCCCCAAACACGGGGATGAGTTCGTAACCTCGGATCATGATTTCAATGAGAATGTGGTGACCGTCAACCATGAGAAAGAGAAGTAGGCTGAAGAAACTGTAGAAAAACGCGAAGATGGAGATACTTGAACCGGATTGAGGGTCCACGATGTTGATGAAGCCGAAACCGATCATGTAGTCGATGATATACCCGGCAAAAATGATGATTTCGAAGATGAGCGTGGCGGCAAAACCCATGGCCGCCCCAATCGTGGCCTCACCAGCCAGTTGCATGACCAGGCCAACACCCGTCTTCTCCGGCATCACCTCCAGTGGGCTAAGGATCATGGTGAAGACAATGGAAAGGCTGAAGGCTATAAATGCCTTGAGGCGCTGGGGAACGTTCTGGGCGCCGAACACGGGCGCAAAGGCAATCATCCCACTGGTCCGCGCGAAGATGAGAATAAAGTCGTAGACCTGATTCTTGAGAACGTCTGCGTATTCCATTTTACCTGATATAGTATTCGAGATTGTTGAAGAGGTTCAAGGTGAAGTCCTTCATCACGGAGATCATCCAGGGAAAGGCAAGCAGGAGGATCAACATGATGGCCAGGATTTTGGGAATAAAGCTGAGAGTAGGATCCTGAATAGAGGTGACGGCCTGGAAGAGAGAGATCCCGACCCCCACTACGAGACCTAGGATCAGGGCGGGTGCGGAGACCAGGAACGCGGTCCGGATGGCTGATGCAGCCAGTTCGACGATGACGAGCTCGGACATAGGTCAACTCCTACACAAAACTTTGAACCATGGAGCCGACCAGCAGGTGCCAACCGTCCACCATGATGAACAACAGGATTTTGAAGGGCATGGAGATCATGATCGGTGGGAGCATCATCATCCCCATGGCCAGCAGGATGGAAGCCACGACCAGATCCACTATGAGGAAGGGAATAAAGATAAGGAACCCGATTTCGAAAGCCGTTTTCAGCTCACTGATGATGAAGGCTGGTGTGAGAACCGTGAGAGGCACCTCGAGTCGGGTTCGCGGTTTGGGCCCCTTGCTGAGATGAACAAACAGGGCCAGATCCTTTTCCCTCGTGTGTTTGAGCATAAACAATTTGAGCGGGTCCACACTCTGGTCCAGGGCCTCTTCGATTCCGATCTCACCATTCTTCATGGGATCGTAGGCCCGGATCTTGATCTCTTGGAAGGTTGGCGACATGATGAAAAAGGTCATGATCAGGGCCATGCCCGCCAGGATGTTGTTGGAGGGAACATTCTGGGTTCCCAGCGCCTGGCGAACGAAATGGAACACGATCGCGATCCGTGTGAACGAGGTGACCATGATCAAAAGCGAAGGCACCAGGGAGAGTACCGTCAGCAGCAGGAAGATTTGGATGGTGTTTGAGGCGGCTTCCGGCGTGTCCCCTCCCAAGTTGACGCTGATAATCGGGTCGGCTGGTTGCTGGGATTGGATTTGTGCTAATACAGCGGTGCTGAGGAACAATAGTGCCGTGGTAAGCAAGAGCCTCTTCATGTCTCCTCCTCCCAAAGCTCACGAACGGTTTTCGGTTCTTCTATTTCCACCATCGCTTTTTCAAAGGGGATTTCATCCAAGGCCTTGATGAGGTTGATCTGGGTTTCGGAAACACCCAGTAGAAAACGTTTGCCGTCTGCCTCGATCAAGGTCACGAACCGCCTCGGCCCCAAGGGCAGGGACTGAAGGAGTTTGAGGTGGTTACCCTGCGCCATGCCGCCAAACCTGTTGGGAAAGAGCTTTTTGGCGCCGTAGGCCAGCCCGACAATCACACCCAGCACCACCAGTAATGAGGCAAACATATTGAAATACACTTTGCCCCGATCCGTCTCAGGTGGGGTTTCCTCCGGGCCAAGGTATTTTGGTACTGGTTGCTCGCCAATCTTTGATCCTTCCCGAGCCTGGTCCCCTTGGACGGGCTGCTCCGTGTCAGCCTGTTCTTCTTGGGTTTGGCCCGTTTGGGTTGGTTGTTCGCCGGCAGTTTGTGTTTCCTGGCTCCACATAGGGGAAAACACCGGAAGTAGGACCAGAAACAGGCAATAACGTCCCGAATTCACCATTATATCCTTTTCCATGGGTTGGTAATCTCTGTAATGCGTAACCCGAAGCTATCCTCGATGACGGTGACCTCCGCTTTCATGATCAAGTAGTTTCTGGCATATACATCCAGGGTCTCGCCCGCCGATTTGGGTAGCTCGATGATGGATCCGGGTTCCAGGTCCAGAAACGTTTGAATGTCGACAACCGTCCGGCCCAACTCGATACTCAAAGGGACAACCAGTTCCTTGAAAAATATCAAATCACCGATCACATCCTCGAAAGTCAGTGGTACCACAGCGCTTTTTCTAGCCATGACAATTCCTTTCTACTGGACCATGATGTCGGAAAAATAAACATTGCGTACTTTTCCGGACTTGTAAATCTTGTTGAGTTGAAAAAGGATTTCTTTGGCAATGACCCGGGTTGCATCAGGATCATTGATTTCCTTAAAAGTTTTCTTGCGCAGAATATCTAATATTTTGTTGCGGGTTTTGATCATGTAGAGCTTCTTGTCTTCGACGTCCAAAATGTCGTCTTTAAGTTCCTGTGTGGTCACTTCCAGGGAAAGTGATGTGACCAGGAAATGGGAGCCGGTGCCGCCGGCCAGATTGAGCGTAAACTTCTCCAGGTCGACCTTGAAACCGATCTCGTCCTCGGGTGTGTCATCCTCCGGCACGGGTTCATCGGCATTTTTCTCGGCTGTCTCCTCGGTCTCCGGTTCAGATGCAAAGAACTTTGTGTAGGCAAAATATCCGCCACCCAATACCAGAATTACCGCAACGATCATGATGATCAACTTGACCGGACTCTTCTTTCCACTTACTTCCTCAAAGTCCGCCCCGCCTTCAATACTTTCTTCTTCCCAGGCCATAACAACCCCTCAAATGAATTTTGACGTTAGTTTAGCATACTATCCCAAAATATCGAAATAAACGTATTTTTTTGGAATAGGCCTACTTCTCCCGTTGAATCATGTCGCAATGACATACCGTTCTTGTCAAAAAAACAGTCCTTGTGAGCGCTGGTGCACCCGAATCCGTGCTGAATCCAGGTGTCCAAGAACCGCCGCATTTTCATCCAACCGTGTTTCACTACCGCACCCATACGCCGAAAGCCGAATGAGCCGCTCGGGCGGCCTCATCCGGCTAGTTTGGTGTTTTTTTGGAAAGGAAATGTTTGGATTATCGTTTCAGGTTGAGTGCTTCCTGGAGGAGTTGATCGGTGGTGGTGATGATTCGCGAATTGGACTGGTAGCCGCGTTGGTGGATGATAAGGGCGGTGAATTCCTCTGCGATGTCCACGTTGGAGCTTTCCAGGGAACTGGAAAGGATGGAGCCTGAACCGCCGGTACCCTCCCCGTCGATTGAGGCGGGGCCCGAAGCAGCGGTGGAGAGGTAGAAACCGCCGTCGACCTGTTTAAGACCTTGTTTGTTGTTGAAGGTAGCCACGGCAACCCGTGCCAGTTCCAGGGTGAGCCCATTATCAAAAAAACCAATCATGGTTCCGTCCTGGTCGAAATCGATATCCTGCAGGACTCCGGTCCCGAAACCGTCCTGGAACAAGGTGCCGGTATTGTTGGTCAACCCATAGTTGGTAAGGAAACTGGATGCGGTGGCGGTAGCAGGATTTTCAATGAGGTCCCAGGTAAAGGTCCAATCGCTGGCATTGGAGGTCAGGGCGGTGAACTGAACGGTCCGGTTGGCCGCAGCCGCATCGGTGATGGCGGTACCGTCGAGGGTTGCCAGGTTCCCATTGGCATCGAAGGTGATCTGCCCGTCCGGTTGGAAGGGGGCTGTAGTATTGGCCGTGCCGTCGGGAAAAGTGAAGAGATAGTCCCATTCATTTGTGTTGGCGGTTTTAGTGAAGGTGAGTGTCAACTGGTGAGAAACACCCTTGGAGTCGAAGACCTCGATACTGGTGGCATAGGTGTCACCTGTCGCGGCATCGGCCTCCAGGTTCGTGATGAAACGAACCAGGGAGGTTGCTTTGGGGGCACCTGACTGGCCCAGATCGATCTGGATATCCTCGATCCCGCCGCTAATGTCCACCGTCCCGTCGGTTTGGGTACCCAGGAAACCCTGGACCCGTGCTCCGTTGGCGGCAACGAAGAATCCCTCCTGGTCGAAACCAAAGTTACCGGAACGGGAATAGGAGTCCCGGCCATTCTTATTCACCTGGAAAAAGCCCTCGCCCTGGAGGGCCAGGTGGGTTTTGATGCCCGTGGTTTGGATGGAGCCCTGGCCGAAATTGGCGACCACTTCGGTTGCCTTGGTACCCAACCCGATTTGGATAGGGTTGCCTGCACCCGTTATACCGCGCACTGTATCGGACATGATTTGGGCAAAATTGGCCTGACCGCGTTTAAAACCCGAGGTGTTGATATTGGCCAGGTTGTTACCCACCACATTCAAGGCTGTGGCGTTGGCCTGTAAACCCGAAAGTCCTGTATAAAACGACCCCAATAACATACCCATTACCTCGCAATTATTTAACTGGTTGAAAAATATCCAAGGTTATCGTTTCAGGTTGAGTGCTTCCTGGAGGAGTTGATCGGTAGTCGTGATGATTCGCGAATTGGATTGGTAACCACGCTGGTGTACGATCAAGGCTGTGAACTCTTCAGCAATATCAACGTTTGAGCTTTCTAGGGAGCTGGAAATAATCGAGCCCTTGCCACCGGTGCCCTCCCCGTCAATAGAGGCGGGACCCGAGGCCGCGGTGGAGAGGTAGAAACCACCGTCGACCTGCTTGAGGCCCTGCCTGTTATTGAAGGTGGCCACGGCCACACGGGCCAGTTCAAGAGTGAGCCCGTTGTCGAAGAAGCCGATCATGGTCCCGTCCTGGTCAAAATCGATATCCTGGAGGACGCCCGTTCCGAAACCGTCCTGGAACAGGGTACCGGTATTATTGGTCAGGCCGTAGTTGGTAATGAAGCTGGAGGCGGTGGCGGTGGCGGGATTCTCGATGAGATCCCAAGTAAAGGTCAGGTCATTGGCATTGGAGTTGAGGCCGGTGAAGGTGATGGATGGGTTGGCGGCGGTAGCATCCGTGATCAAGGTACCGTCTAGACTGGCCAGGTTCCCGTTGGCGTCAAAGGTAATCGTCCCACTGGTTGGCGGGCTGGATGTTCCATCGGGAAAGGTAAAGTCCCAGCCCCACTCGTTGGCGGTAGCATTCTTGGTAAAGGTCAGCGTCAATTGGTGAGAGACACCCTTGGAGTCGAAGACCTCGATACTGGTTGCATAGTTATCACCCGTTGCCGCATCGGCCTCCAGGTTCGTTATGAAACGAACCAGGCTCGTGGAATTGGGGGCGCCGGACTGACCCAGATCGATCTGGATATCCTCGATCCCGCCACTGATGTCCACCGAACCGTCTGCCTGAGTGCCCAGGAAGCCCTGGACTCGTCCGCCGTTGGCAGCAACGAAGAAACCCTCCTGGTCGAAGCCGAAATTTCCGGAACGGGAATAGGAGTCCCGTCCATTCTTATTCACCTGGAAAAACCCCTCGCCCTGGAGGGCCAGATGAGTTTTGATACCAGTGGTCTGGATGGAGCCCTGGCCGAAATTGGCAACCACTTCGGTTGTTTTGGTACCCAACCCGATTTGGATGGGATTACCCGAGCCCGAAATGCCGCTCACCGTATCGGACATGATTTGAGCAAAGTTAGCCTGGCCCCGTTTAAAGCCCGAGGTGTTGATATTGGCCAGGTTATTACCCACCACGTTCAGTGCGGTGGCGTTGGCCTGCAAACCCGAAAGTCCCGTATAAAATGATCCCAATAGCATCTTAACTACCTCCAGCAATTACCCGAAAGGGTTGATATGGTTCAAATAAGCTCTTGTTCTTGAAGGCGACCTCGCCTGACCCGCCCAATGCTCCGGCCTCATAGACCTCGATCACGTTCTCGATGGGAATCTTCTTGTCGCCGATCAGCAACATGATGGAGCCGTTCTCATAGGCTATCCCCTGAACCCGTTGGCTCTGGTAGACCGGGGAAGAGAAGCTGGCGCCCTCCTGGTTTTCAAGAGTGACCCGAATCGTGTATTCACCGTCCGAAACGGGATTGCCGTCATTGTCGTTGCCATGCCAGGTGAATTCCTGCTCATCGTCCGTGGAGCCAATTTGAGTCTGGCTAAACACTTCCCTGTGTTTGCTGTCAAAGATACTGATTTTTACCTTGGCTGCTTCACTGTCGCCCTCATAATAGATCTGGTGGCTTTGCCCGCTCTCGTGGTTGAGTTCGCTATCAACTATTTTCACATCCTTACCCACGATATTCAGGGCGTTGCTGTTGTTGAGGGAGCTTTGGTAGAGCTGGATCACGTTCAAATTGGAATTGGTGATCCGCTGCTGTTCCAAACTGGCGAAGGTGGCCATTTGTTGAATGAACTCCACATCACTGGCCGGTTCCAACGGGTCCTGGTGCTGGAGTTGGGCCGAAAGAAGCTGTAAAAAGGTTTCCTCGGAAACCTCTCCGTTGCTGACGGGGTTCCCATTAATACCTTGAACCGAGGGTAGTGCGCCGATTTCCATAGGGTTCACCTCACAAAGGACATTCCCATGTTCACGGCCTTGGTAGGAGCAAGGATGATGCCAGTAAGTTCAGGCACTTAACTCCTTTATTCTCAATATACTCAAGGGACATAGGTAAAAAAGGCCCGGTAATTTCTTCGGTACCGGCAGAATATTCGCGTCTTGACAAACCACGTTTAGAAGATGTGTCTCGGCGGCAGGCTCTACCAGGTTGCCTTGCCCTCGGGTGAGGTAAAGTCGGTTACCTCCTTTTATGGGAAGGGAAAAGACTTCGCCGATCTGCCCTCCGCCACCGTGAACATGTTCTTTTTCGACATTTCCGATTCGGGCAAGCTGATCGTGGCCCATCCGGCCATGTTGTGGAACCATGATCTCTGGACCGTGGACTTACCCTACCTGTGATTCCTGCCCGCCCCCGTTTACACCCATCTCCCTCGAAAAAAAGGCCCGCCCGAGCTCGAAAGCCCGGGCGGGGTCATGCACAAGGGTCTTGCGGGTGATAACCTTCACCCGAGTAAAGAGACAAGCTACAAAAGGAAATGGTTTAAAATTAAATTGGAAGGGTCACATACACTGGTTTGTTTTTCATGGGCCCGATAGGCCAAATGTTTTTTAATTAAAATCCACGGGAATGAGGTGGGGCACATCAGTTAAAAAATGAAGGTTCTGATGAAAGCCTGAAAAAAAACCGTTGATTTCGCCCTGATGGGTGAGCACCGATCCTTGAAGGCTACCTGAGCCCAATCCGCCAATGTCTGACTCCTTCCGGAAATACTCCCAAACCAATGGATAAAATATCCATTGAGGTAGCCCCTGGTGGTATGATAGGTCAGTGCGTTGCATGAAGGTTTTTACCTTTTTCAAGATTTTGGATTCATGGTCTGGGGGCTTGATTGGATATACTCAATGCACCAGCTGATTATTTTTCCCCTGAAAGAATAGAACTGATCCTGCGTTTCGCTCTCCAAGGCATTTTATTGCTTTGTTCGGCTTTCTTTTCGGGATCGGAAACCGCCCTTTTTTCCCTCAGCAGGCTTGACCTGGAGAAGCTGCGCAACACCCGGGATCCAAGGTCCCAGAAAATTCATGAGCTTTTGGATGAACCGCGGCGCCTGATTATCTCCATCCTCTGTGGCAATGAATTGGTGAACATAGCGTCCGCGGCTAATATGGCGGCCATATTGATCATGATGCTGGGGGATAACAACCCCAATACCGAATGGGTCAATATAGCAATCATGGTTCCCTTGCTGTTGTTGTTCGGTGAGGTAACCCCCAAGACCTTCGCCGTCACCTTTCCAATCAAGTTCAGTTCGAGCCTTTCGGCCCGGCTGTTGCCCAAATGGATCCTCCTGATTACCCCGATTAGAAAGGTTGTGCGCCTGGTTGCCGACCGGTTGACTACGGCGATCGTGGGATCGCCCCCCGCCAGTGAGAACATACTTTACCAGGATGAATTTCGGGTTATTTTGGAGGAAGGTGAAGCGACCGGCGTCATCGAGGCTACCGAACGCGTGCTCATCGATAATATCCTCAAAGGTTCGGAAACCGAAATAATCAATATCATGACCCCCCGAACCAGAATCAACTTTCTCAACAGCGCACTGCCCTTTCCGGACCTGGTCAAAAGATTCCGCAAGTTCAAGCATCCTCGTGTTCCGGTGGCCCGCAAGCGATTGGACAATATTATGGGCTTTCTCCATTCGGAAGATTTGCTGCGCCTGGTATACAACAAGATTGATCCGGAAACGGTGAACATAGAGGACGTACTCAAACCGGCATATTTCGTACCACCCACCAAGACAGTTGACGAAATGTTCGAATATTTTCAACACCACCAGACGCGAGCGGCCATAGTATTGGGCGAATATGGGGGAGTCGAGGGTATTGTCACCATGAAGGATGTACTCACCTTCATTTTCGGAGAAATTTCAGGAAAAATGAAAGGGCAGGAAGACTTCCGGGAAGAAGGTGACGGGTATACGGTTCCCGGAGACATGCGTTTGGATGATTTCAACAATATCAGCAATTTCAACGTGGAAGACCCCATGATGACCACCATCGGTGGGTTCGCCTTCCGCCAGTTCGATCGGTTACCCGAGGTGGGGGAGAGTATCTCCCGTGACGGCTTGACTTTTACGGTAGTGAAAATGGCCAAGCTGCGAATCAAGGCCCTACATGTGGCTCCGGGCCCCGTTCGAAAAGGCAGGCTCGAGGATGAAATGCTACTGCCTGTTCCTGACGAAGTCCAGGTGGACGAGGATCAACTTGATAACGGTGAGGCTTTTGAAGAGGCCTTTGACCTGACAGCCTCCGAGGGCGATAACCTGGGCGATGAGGATGCGGCCAATGCTGTGGTCCCGGAGGAGGGGCCCGCGGTGGATCTGACCTCCCGCAATGAAACAATAACCTCTTCCCCCGGCGAAGGAAAGGAGATCGACACTCCCATACTCGAGTCCGAAACGGACAAGGTAAATCAAGAACATGAAATAACACCCCCCCCTCCTGATTTATTGGATTCGGTGATGCCCGGGAAGGAAGAGATGCCCTCAGACGATATGTCCAGGCCATCCGGACAATCGGAGGCTGAACCATCCCGGTCCGAGGTTGAATCCGCAGTGGAAACAAAGGCCCCCAACCAAGGAGTAATACCCGGTATCGTGGAGCCGAAACCGGCCAAACCCACCGTCTCCAATCCCGGATTGGTTGGTCCGGAACAGGTTCAGGCTCGAATGAAAGAACCCGAACCGGTTGCTGATCCCCCTGATTCCGAGCCTGATCCCCCTGATTCCGAGCCTGATCCCCAGATCAGGGCTAAAGCCGCCAAACAAAAAAACAAACCTAAACCGGCTGAGGCTACGGCCAAGACTGATCCGAAAAGCCAGGCTACCCCAACCCCCTCCAAAACAAAAAACCAACCCAAAAAGGATTCCCAAAAGCAGAGTAGGGAATCCGAATCCGATACTACGGAGAAGGTCCACTGACCTGAGAGGAGTAAACCCGTTATGAATATTTTTATCGCTCTAGTGATAATTGTCTTTTTCCTCATCCTCAAAGGTTTCTTTTCCGGATCGGAAATTGCCATGGTGAACAGCGACAAATTGAAGTTACGGCACCAGGCAAAGATGGGCGATCGAGGGGCGGCCATGGTTGTCAAACTCTTCCAAAAACCCGATATCATTCTGGGCACCACGCTGGTGGGGACCAACATCGCCACGGTCACCATTTCCACACTGGCCGCCCTGATGTTTATCGAATTGAATATCCCCGCCGGTGATCTGGTTTCCGTTATTGTCTTCACCCCCTTTCTGTTGATTCTCGGCGAAATTGTCCCAAAAAGTGTCTACCAACAGACTGCCAATACCATTTCGCCCTGGATCATCAGACCCTTGAGGTTTTTCTCCCTTTTGTTCTCACCTATCATCTTTATCTTCAGCCGTATTGCACGCCTGGCCACCCGGCTCGTGGGTGGTGATCTCGAAAAAAATGCTTTTATCAGCCGTGAAGAGATTCGCATGCTGCTGGAAATATCCGAGCAATCCTCGGACATGGCGCGTTTCGATCCCCAAATGGTGCGCCGGATCATTCGTTTTGCCGAAACTACCACGGGCCAGGCCATGATCCCTTTGGCAGGGGTGGTTGGGGTCGAAGAGGGAGGCAGTCTCAAGGATGCCGCCAATGTCGTCTGGCGGAATGGGTTCAATCGCCTGCCGGTCTATCGGGGGAACCTGACCAATGTCATTGGGGTCCTGACCCTGAGCACATGGGACCTGCTGGAACCCAATATTTTCAAAAAGAGTATGGCCGATTACATTCAAGAACCCCTCTACATCTCTCTCAAACAGACCATCGACGAGGTCCTGCCGCTCATGCAGGGGCGCACTGATCACATCGCCGTAGTGGTAGATGAATTTGGTTCCGCGGTGGGGATCCTCACCATGGAAGACATATTCGAAGAGGTCGTGGGCGAAATTGACGTGGGTTACGATTTCGATGAGTACCATCCCAAGAGGAAGATCGAATTCCAGAAGGTGGATGAAGATGTCTACCTCCTAGATGGCCGGACACCACTCACCCAGATCAACGATGTCCTTCACCTCCGCTTATCCGTAGAGGAGGCCCATACGATTGCGGGGCTCCTGATCACCAAGCTGAAGCGCATTCCCAAAGAAGGCGAATTCATCGATGCGGAAGACTACCGTTTTACCGTCAAGTCGGCAAATGAGCGGGCGGTCACCAGTGTCATCATGAAACGATTATAGAGAGTGAATGGGATAGCACCGATTGAGACCGGAGCGGCCATACAATCAGACCGGGACGGCACAGGCTATTAGCCGGCAGGCGCCCCCAAGGAGACCCCATCCCAAAATTCTCAAGAGATGAATTCCTGCCGGCGGCGTCATGGGTGGAATCAGAAGTCTTTAGTCAACCAATATTTTCGTAATGAGTTCCGAGGGAACTTTAAACGTTCGGAAAAGGAAATTGGCTTTTGCCGGACCTGTCGCCTCCATGGGGGAAACCGGACAGACCGACCCCTCGGCAATAAGTAGGACAGGCGCTACCGCGGGAGAAGGTACCGTCAAAAAGTAGCCACGCCCTGCCACCAGGCGATTGGTCAGGCTGTTCAGGTACTCCCTATTCCAGGCTCCGGGTTCCTGGAAACCAATGTCGTCAAGGTCATGTCAAAGAATAGAAAAAACGGTAAATTAACCTCCCTTTCAACCGATTACTCCTATAGGATTAAAAGTAATTATTTCGTCGAGGAGTACAGGATGTTCAAAAAATGGGCCTTGGTTCTGGTCTTGATCATTCTTGCTTTTGGTTTTTGGAAAAGTACAGATTTCAAAACCATAGCAGCAGGTGTTGCTGTCTTCCTCTTTGGAATGCTCTTCCTCGAGGATGGGTTCACCGCCTTTACCGGCGGCGTCCTGGAAAAATTCCTGAAGATGTCCACGGACAAGGTGTGGAAGAGCCTGAGTTTTGGCATTATTTCTACCACCTTCATGCAGTCGAGCTCGCTCGTTTCCGTGATCACCATTTCTTTTTTGAGCGCGGGCCTGATCGAACTGGCCGCGGGGATCGGCATCATTTTTGGCGCCAACATCGGTACCACCACTGGGGCCTGGCTCATGGCCGGTTTCGGGATGAAGGTCAAGATTTCCGCCTACGCCATGCCTATGCTCGTATTCGGCCTGATCCTGGTCTTCCAGAAAAGGAAGGAGCTAAAGGGAGTCGGCCATATTTTGGCGGGTTTGGGATTTCTATTCCTGGGTATCCATTTCATGAAAGAGGGTTTCGATAACTTTAAAGATACCATCGACCTGACGAAATTCGCCATGGAGGGCTATCTGGGATTGTTGGTCTTCTCGTTGATTGGGGTTTTTGCCACGGTCATCATGCAGTCCTCCCACGCGACCCTGATGTTGATCATCGCGGCCCTGGCCTCGGGTCAAATCACCTACAATAATGCCCTTGCCCTTGCCATCGGCGCCAATATCGGCACCACCATCACCGCCATTTTAGGTTCCATCAGCTCCAATATCTCGGGTAAACGCCTGGCCGCGGCCCATCTCATTTTCAATACCATTACCGCCGTCATTGCCATTGGCCTCATCGACCTGTTCCGTGTGATTGTGGACAAGATCTCATCCTGGGTAGGCATCGCCGCCGATGATTGGACCCTGAAACTGGCGGTTTTCCACACCGTGTTCAATGCGGTTGGAGTCCTGGTCATGATACCCCTGATTCCTCGTCTGGTAAAATTCCTCAACCACAAAATCAAGGATACGAGATCCCCCGAGGAAAAGAAAGTCGAGCCCCTCTACCTCAACGAAGCCGCAATTCACCTGCCCGACACTGCCTTGGAAGTCCTGTACAAGGAGACCCGCTACCTCTTCGAAAATGCCTTTGAAATCATATCCCACGGCATCAACGTACACCGAACCGATATTCGTTCGGAAGTGAGCCTGGAGGTTATACTTGGTCACTCTGCCAAACCCTTCAAGATCGATGTAATGGAAGACTATTACAAGAAAATCAAGCTCCTCTACAACGAAATCATCCAATTCGCTACCTATTCCCAGGAAAACATGACCAAGGCACAGCTCACCGAGGTCTACAACATTCGCCACTCCTGCCGCAATATAGCCGAAATCGTGAAAGATATTGCGTACATGAGAGAGAACATAGACACCTACACCCGCTCAGACAACCCACACATCAAACACGAATACAACCTGCTCAGAAAATACATTGCCGAAGTGCTCAGGACAATCCTCCAGATAGAAGATATTGATGAGGACCTGGTCCTGGTTGAAATCAAGGGAATGAAGACTAAGTACAAGGAACAGGACGTATCGGCCAATGGAACCATAGACCGCTTGATCAGGAACGATCTGGTCACAAATAAGATGGGTACCAGCCTCATGAATGATAATGCCTATACCCTGGACATCTGCCAGAAGCTGATTGAGATAGCCGAGCGGATATTCGTTCCCAAGGGAACCGATTTGAAGGTATTGGAAGAAGAATTGATACACCCAGCCCACGAAATTTGATACATTAGTGTCAGATTACATTAGGAGATACACATGGGAATGAAGGACTTTATCGAAAACATTTTCGGAGACGAGTTGGAGGCGGTCGAGACCAAGAAAAAAACCGCCCTTAGACGGTTTATCAAGAAGATGGAGAAGCGCTACGATGAATTGCAGAGCGAGCTCAAAAAGGGGAAGTGCAAGGATGAGTCGAAAACAAAGGATAGGATCAAGGCCCTGGCCAAGGAAATCAAAAAGACCAACGGTATTTTGAAGAACATGAGTTCCAAAAAGTAATTTCCCTGTTTGCCTGCCTCTCACAAGCTATTTAGGTTGGGTATAGATTCCAATCAAACTTGACCATCCCATTTCGGGTAGCCCCTCGCTACGGCACGGGCGCCGATTTCAGGTCAATATGGATTCCTTTGTTTAACCTCAAAAGGGGCACGATTCCATCAACCACTTTCTGTGGTTACCTACCTCCTTGGGACGAGCAAGGCTCGAAGATGCCTGTTCAAGGTGGATCGCTGTCTTCAACATACCTGAAATTTCACGACAACGAGCGCCTCACAAATAAAAATCCCCGCACCCTCCAGGACTGCACAACATTCCTGGTTCCAGGTCCATGGCCCTATTGAAAAATCAAAGATCAGGTCAAAAAACAGAAAAAAGTACATATTTCCTTTCCTTTCAATTGATTGCTTCTGTAGGATAAGATGGTTTTGGGACTTTTTCTGTGGAGGGATAGGATGTTAAAAAGATGGGCTGTGGTTATTGCCTTGTTGGTTCTTGCTTTTGGTTTCTGGAAAAGTGCAGATTTCAAGACCATCGCGGCAGGGGTAGCAATCTTTCTTTTTGGGATGCTCTTCCTCGAAGATGGCTTCACCGCTTTTACAGGCGGTGTTTTGGAGAAATTCCTCAAGATGTCTACGGACAAGGTGTGGAAGAGCATGACCTTCGGTGTTATTTCCACCACGATAATGCAGTCGAGTTCGCTGGTGTCGGTGATCACCATTTCTTTTTTGAGCGCGGGCCTGATTGAACTGGCTGCGGGTGTCGGCATCATTTTTGGTGCTAACATCGGCACCACCACGGGGGCCTGGCTCATGGCCGGCTTTGGAATGAAAGTCAAGATTTCCGCCTACGCCATGCCCATGATCGTTTTCGGCCTGATCCTTGTCTTCCAGAAAAAGAAGGAGATGAAGGGGATCGGCTATATTTTGGCGGGTTTGGGATTCCTGTTCCTGGGTATTCACTTCATGAAGGAGGGTTTCGAAACCTTCAAGGATACCATCGACCTGGCGAAATTCGCCATGGAAGGGTATCTGGGGTTATTGGTCTTCTCGTTGATTGGCGTTTTTGCTACCGTCATCATGCAATCCTCCCATGCGACCCTGATGTTGATCATCGCGGCCCTGGCCTCGGGCCAGATCAACTATAATAATGCACTTGCCCTTGCCATCGGCGCCAATATCGGCACCACCATTACCGCTATTTTAGGCTCTATCAGCTCAAATATCTCCGGCAGGCGCCTGGCCGCAGCCCATCTCATCTTCAACACCGTTACCGCTGTCATTGCCATTGGACTCATCGACGTGTTCCGCCTGGCTGTGGACGAGATTTCCACCTGGGTGGGCATCGCCGCGGATGATTGGACCCTAAAACTGGCAGTCTTCCACACCGTGTTTAATACAGTTGGGGTCCTGGTCATGCTGCCCCTCATTCCTCGCCTGGTCAAATTCCTCAACACCCGTATCAAGGATACCCGAACCGCCGATGTAAAGGAGATCGAACCCCTCTACCTCAACGAAGCTGCCATTCAACTACCCGATACGGCCATGGAAGTCATGTACAAGGAGACCCGCTACCTCTTCGAGAATGCCATAGAGATCATTGCCCACGGCATCAACGTACACCGAACCGATATTCGTTCAGAGGTAAGCCTGGAGGTGATCCTGGGACGCTCTTCCAAACCCTTCGAGATCGACGTGTTGGACGATTATTACAAGAAAATCAAAAACCTCTACAACGAGATCATTCAATTCGCTACCCAATCACAGATAAATATGACCAAGGAACAGCTCACCGAGATCTACAATATTCGCCATTCCTGTCGCAATATCGCAGAAATCGTGAAAGATGTTGCGATCATGAGGGACAACATTGACACCTACACCAACTCGGACAACGAACACATCAAGCACGAATATAACCTGCTCAGGAAATACATAGCCGAAGTGCTTCGAACCATTTTCCTGATAGAAAATGAAGATGAAGATATGGTCCTGGTCGAAATCAGTGGTCTCAAAGATGATAAAGAGGAACACGACGTTTCGGCCAACGGCACCATCGACCGCTTGATCAGAAACGACCTGGTCACAATCAAGATGGGGACCAGTCTCATGAACGATAATGGCATCACTCTCAATATATGCCAAAAGTTGATTGAGATTGCTGAGCGGATTTATGTGCCCAAGGGTTCGGACTTAAAGGTTTTGGAAGAAGAAGTGGTTCACCCCACCCACGAAATTTGATACATTTGGGATTAGATGATTTTAGGAGAAGCCCCATGGGAATGAAGGATTTTATCGAAAACATTTTCGGAGACGAACTGAAGGCGGTCGAGACCAAGAAAAAAGCCGCCCTCAAGCGGTTTATCAAGAAGATGGAGAAACGCCACGAAGAGTTGCATGAGAAGCTCGAGAAGGGCAAATGCAAAAATGTGTCAAAAACAAAGGAAAGGGTCAAGGCCCTATCCAGGGAGATCAAGAAGACCAAGGGTATTCTGAAGAATATGAGTTCCAAAAAATAATTGGCCCCTATTCTGTTTCAGTCAAAAATAACAGGTGCGTTGGGTCACGGTTCCAAATATACTTAAGTAATGATGTTCCTAGTGTCGGGAAGGTTCCGAGACGAACACCGGGTATTGGGTGAATGGATACATCGTTTGATCAAAATAGGGGTGGTATTCCTTTTACCCGCTTACCTGGGAGGATGTTTTGTTAGCCCTTTTCCACAATTTACGTATCGGAGAAAAGATTGGTCTCAGCTTCGGCCTGGTAGGGTTGTTGTTCCTCCTGGTCATCTGGCAATACCACCGCACCCTGGCGACATCCCTGGAGGAGTACCGCAATCTCCTGGATATTCATGAGGCCAAGAAAAGTCATGCACTTCAAATCGAGCGGTACATGTTGGCTGCACGAGTCTCGGAAAAAGCGTTCCGTATCGATCGCGATACCCGGCACGTGGAGAAAGCATTGGTCAATGTTGACGCCGTTTTGGAGCAAGCCGCCCAAATGGCTGCCGTCGATGAGGATGGCCGGTGGATGGCCGGGGAAATCACCGGCCGGATCATCACTTATCGAGACCACTTCAAGGCCGTTGTCGCTGCCTGGAAAACCAAGGGGCTGGATCACGATAAGGGACTCCAGGGCAGGTTTCGAGATACCGTTCACCAGTTGCAAGACAAGGTGGCTCGTTTCCATGTGGGCGAGTTATACCTCAAGTTATTGCAGGTTCGCAAGAGTGAAAAGGATCTCGGACTCCACCGGGAAGAACAATACCGGGAAAAGGTTCTCCAACTCCTGGAAGAATTCAAGGCACAGACCCAAAAGGGCACTTTCGACAATGGGTTCAGGGAGAAGTTGGCCGGAGAACTCACTATTTACGAAACCACCTTTCGTGAGTACGCAACCGGTGTTTTGGAAAACAACGACGTTCAAGGTGGGAAGGGCCAGTTCCGGCAGGCTGCAATTCGCATCGAGGACCTGTTCAACACCTATCATGTTCCCGGCCTGGAACGAGAGATCCTAGAACTGCGCCGCCGGGAAAAGGATTATCTGCTTCGGGGGGACAAGGGTTACGTTGAGATGGTGCGTCATGGTGTCGAAACCATCCGGGCCATGGGGGTTACCTCTGGGTTATCCACGGGTGACCGGAACCATTTGGTGGGTCTTTTGGAAAGTTATGAACGTGATTTCCTGGCGTTGGTGGCCCAAAACGACCACATCATCCAATTGACCGGCGAGATGAACCAGGCGGTCGACAGGATCACTCCCTTGATCGATAAAAACGTTCAAAATGCCAATCTCATCATGGTGGAAAAAGTAAAACAAATCAACAAGGCTTCACTCCAAAATGCCCACCTGATGCTTTGGATCGTGGCGATCGCCTCGATGATGGGTATCTTTTTTGCCTGGCTCATCACGGTCCGGATCCGCCGCCCCCTGCACCGCATCGCCGGGGCTCTGGGTCGCCTGGCCCACGGTGACCCCGCCAACCGCATACCCCACTGGGGTGACCGGGACGAGGTGGATGCCATGGCCGGAGCCGTCAACCGAATGATGGATCACACCGAACGCCTCATCAAATGGTCCATGGTCTCCATGCGTGAGGATGAAAGCCATCTGCGTACCGTCGTCGATCGGCTCGTCCCCGGCTTCTTACTTACCGATTCCGAAGGTCGTATCCTGGCGGCCAGTAAAGGGGCGGCCGGAATTTTCGGCTACACACCCGACGACCTTTTCGAAATGAGTATCAATACCTTTGCTCCTTTCCTTTTCGAGCCGGGGGCACAACACGGGGATGACTTTTCCGAGGGCGAGGAAATATCCGGACTCCACCGGAGTGGTGAGCGCATACCCCTGTGGGTCACCACCTGTAGGATCGAATCTAAAAATCTTCAAGCACGGGCAGTACTTGTCCTGGACATCACGGCCCGCAAGGAAGCGGAACGGGAGTTACGCCGGGCCAAGAACGCCAGACGGGACCTCCTCATCATCATGGGCCATGATATGCGTACCAAGGTAGTGGAGATCAACCGCCAGGTTGCGTTCCTGTTGGAATCCGGTCGTACGGGTCGGCATCATCATGGGGAAACAATCCGAAAAGAGGGCGAGGAACTGGCCACCATCCTGGATGTGGTATTGGGCTATGCGGATATGGAAGGGGACAAGATCGAAGAAGAGCTGCGACCTTTCGAGTTGAAACATCTCCTCAACAGCGTGGCCGCCTTCTTTGCCGAATTTGCCCGGCGCAAGGGGCTTGCCCTCAGTGTTCGCTTCGAAGATGGGCTGCCTCGCACGGTAATTGGCCACGCGGGCCATCTCCGCCATATCCTGGTCAACCTCCTTTCCAACGCCGTGAAGTATACGGAACGGGGCGAGGTAATGCTGGCCGTGGCGTTGGACAAGGGTCGTCCCAATCATAAATTCTTCCGTTTCACCGTGCGGGATACGGGCATTGGGATGAGTGCCAAACAATTGCAGAAAGTGTTCGATCCAGATTATGTGGAAGAAGCTTCCCACAAATACCGAAGGACTCGCCAGAGTCTGGCCATAACCCACAAAATGATTCGAGTCATGGAGGGTGAAATCAAGGTGGAAAGCCAACTGGGGGAGGGCAGCACCTTCTCGGTCTCGCTGCCCCTCGAGGTGGCTGCGCTGTAAATCCCTGACCACCGGCAACAATTGGATGAATCAATGGTGTCAGACATGATTACTTATAAACTGGTAGAAATCGAAGAAACCCAGAAGATCGATGGTATCCCATTTCCCACGTGGCTGAAGATCTCAAAATTGATCGTGGTCGGTCCCCCTGGTTCCGGAAAATCCACATTGGTCCACAAAATCAAGGGCTGGCCCCAGGAAGGCAATGTGAACCTATCTGAGAAGGGATGGTGGCGTCAGACAGCATTGGCCTACCGGCCTCGTGAGGTTCATCTTTCCTTTCCCTTCGAGGGCTTCAAACAGGATCTGGCCCTATTCGAAGAAGAATATGTCCAGGCCGATCCATTACCAAACCTCGAGTTGGCGCGGATCCAGGTCCCCCCACCGAAAAAGGGTTTCTTTTCCCTGAACTGGCGGGAAAAATTCATCTTCGAGTTTATCTTGGTGCCCGCGGAGGTGATTTACGGCCTGCGCAAGAACCGTTCCCGTTTAGGCACCCACCAAATCGATACCCAGTTGAGCCTGGAACGGATCACGGAGCAGGTTCGCATCTTCCGGGAAGTCGCGGGCCATCTGCAACGCATGGGGATGCAGGTCTATGCCCGGGAGGAGTTGGCAGGAGCCCCCAAACGCTTGGTTGAGGTGGGGGCGGACTGATGGGGCTCTGGAACAAAGTCAAGGGGTTGATAAAACAATTCGAACCCCAGGTAATCGAGCTCACCGAGGAGATGGAAATCAGCGGGAAAACCGTTCGGTTGCCCCATAAGCACAATTCAGTCAGCATTCGTTTGGGGGGGAGCGGCAACATACTGCACCTTCGCCCGGATCGAAGCACCGCCGGCAAGACTCCTTTTGAACAGGATTTCCTGCTCTTCAATCCAAATCACATAGATGAAGGAGTCCACGGATTCATACGCATCGTAAAGGGGAACAGCCTGGATGTGGGCAAGGAAATGGACGATCAACAGATCATCTTCGACTTCCAGGGATATGTGGCCCCCCACCACCTAACCATCATCCACGAGGGGGATACCCTCCTTTTCAAGGACCTTCTCTCCGAAGAAAAAACCTTTCTCGCGCCCTTGGATACTGAGAACACAGCACCGGATCCCTTTGTAAGCCGGCGCAGGGAAGGGTTACGCCAGGTACGCCACATCTTTGGCGGCCCCATCGAAGGACTACCCGACAGGGAGGCGCTTACCTGCCTGGAAGATGTCATTGAAATCATGAAACGGGAAGCCCACCGCCCCAAGAACCGGCTGGGCGTTCCCGGCGGCATCCTGAAGCTTCCCGCCCAGATGACACCCGTCATCGTGGGCGATCTCCATGCCCAGGTGGATAATTTCCTGAAAATCCTGAGTGAAAACAACCTTTTGAAAAACATGGAACAAAACCGGGCCTGTCTGTTGCTACTCGGTGATCTCGTCCATTCCGAGCAGGATGGTGAGATGGAGAAAATGGATAGTTCCCTGTTGATCATGGACCTCTTCTTCAAGCTCAAAATAAAATATCCCGAACAGGTATTCTTCGTTCGCGGCAACCACGATTCCTTTTCCCAGCGGGTGATGAAGGGGGGAATTTCCCAGGGATTGTTATGGAGCAAGCACGTCACCTATACCCGGGGTCCTGAATACAAACGGGCAATGGAGGAATTCTACCGTTTACTGCCCTTTGTAGCCCTCAATGGTCAGTTCGTCGCTTGTCATGCCGCACCTGCCTACAGCAAGGCGCCCATGGAAAAACTGGTCAACATCGTCGATCATCCCCAACTCATGGAGGAATTGGTTTTGAACCGCTTGCAAAGACCCAACTATCCCTCCGGTTACACCAAGGGTGATGTGAAACAATTCCTCGCGGGCCTGGAGTTACAGCGCAACACACCCCTGATCGTGGGCCACAACCCCCTGAACGAAGAGGAGACCGTATGGCTGGCAGTGGGCGGCATCAAGAACCATCACATCGTTTATAGCGCCTGGCCCCACCGTTTGGCCGTATTTACCAGGGTCGGGACCGAGATGCTGCCACTCCAATACCGAACCGAACCCCTCCTGGATCTCGCCAACAGTCTTTGAGGGACCCCATTTCGGTTACTATTTATGGGTGATCCGGGCCTTGCTCTCGTTATACAATAGGCGACCCGCTGAATTTGTTGGGTTTGGCCGGTGGCCGGATGGGATTGATTATATTATTCGAGCCCGATCCCGGGCAGGAAAGGTGGTTTCCATGAGGTTGAATTTTTTGGCGAAATGGCCGTGGTGGATTCGATTCCCCGGTTATTTTGTTGTTGTTTTGGTTTTTTCGGTGGTGATCGGCATGATCTACCAGGGGGTGGCGTCCTGGCGGGATCGACAAGCCTGGCCACCACCCGGCCTGCTTGTCGATATGGGTGGTTACGCCCTCCATATCAATACATCCGGAGAAGGAGGACCCACCGTGGTGCTCGAAGCCGGGATGGGCCACATCTCTATGGCCTGGTGCCGGGTCCAGGAAGAAATCGCGGGTTTTACCCGGGTCTTTTCCTATGACCGGGCCGGCCTTGGCTGGAGCGAACGGGGTGACCAACCACGGGACAGTCGCCACATGGCACAAGAGCTCCATACCCTCCTGGAACGGGCCGAGATCCCGGGCCCCTATATTCTCGTGGGCCACTCTTCAGGTGGCCTTCACGTCCGCGTTTTCGCTGATCTCTACCCCGGACTGGTGGCCGGTATGGTGCTGGTAGACCCCTCCCACGAGGAGCAAAATACACGCTTCCCAACCGAGTACTTACAGATGGATCGCATGCGTTTAATGGTCAGCGTCCAGGCACTGCTCGTCCGATTTGGGATCTTCCGCCTGGCCGGACTTTATAAGGGGGAAAGCTTTCCCGAGGAGTACCGTGACGCCGCCGTGGCCCACACCAATCGACTTGCCCATGTCAATACTGCCATTGCCGAATTGGATGCATTTGATCTTTCTATCTCCCAGGCCGCCGCAACGGGTGATCTGGGCGACAAACCACTTGTCGTATTGACCGCCGGTAAGGAGTTAGAACCTCCGCCCGGCATCTCTCCCGAAATGGAAAAAGAGGTAACCAAAATCTGGTTTGCCATGCACGAGGAACTGGCAGGCCTCTCTTCAAACGGCAAACGAATCATTTCCCCAAAGAGTGGGCATATGATCCAATTGGAGGATCCGGGGTTGGTTATCGACGTGATCCGAGAGATGGTTGAAGAGATCCGCCAAAAATCCGAGTCCAATGGCAAGAAAATCCAATCCATCAAATAAGCGTATCGCCTGACAGAATGGAAAAGAGTTCTTCAACAAGCGCCGAGAAGCAGGAAGTAGAGGGACAGGAAACGAAGAAGGTCAAGGGCTGGAGGCCCGGCCCATCGGGACACGAACGGTACTGCTCCGCGACCCGCGGATTAACTCAGCGGATCGGGCCGTCCTTGATCTTCCTTCGTGTTATTTCAATTTAGAAGGGACGGAGTACCATGAGGATGATGGTAAGGGTGACAAGGGTGTGGTGAAGCGCGGAAAAAATAACGATCCGCTTTCCGGTTGGCACCAAATCATAGTATTCGGGTGAGTCCACCAAAAGGACTTTCAGGTTTTGGAGCGCGGGCCTCAAAATAAAATTGAGATTGGCCAGGGCAACAAATGTCAACAGGGTGGCCACCCAGAGCCAATACCCGGTCGAGAACCATTTCTGGACCATGCCCATGTGGAACCCGGTCAACACCAGGACCAGCCCGGCAAGGTTCAGGTGATAATCAGCAAATTGTTTGATTTTGGTGATGGTCAAGAGGACCTGGGCCCTTTTCCCTTGTGCACAGGTCCGGAACCAACGACCGAAGGTGAACGGCAGGGCAAAGAAAATCATGGCAACGATAAGATGAACTAGCTTGATGATTAGGTACATTTCTTCCTCTTAATAAAAAAAATCTGTGGGTTATCCCATGTCTAAAAGGTATCCCGGCTCGCCTTGCCGGGAGATCGGAATAGGTACGACCGGTGTGAGCCCCATTCCCCCATATTTGAGTTTCAAAGTCAGACCCCTGTTTTTGTGAATAGGTGTTTCTGTCGGGGTAAAGTCGACAAATCAGGCCAGACGATCCATGGTAAAACTACCGACGGCTCCGGCCAGGTTCTCCGCTTTCCCGGAAATTCGGTCTCCCTCCTTTGCCACCTCACCCGTCCAGTCACTGAGCCCGTAACCGCCGCCACCACCTTCGAAGGTACTCCGCCGGTCACCACTCAAGGAAAAAACCTCTCCATCCAGTCCACCGAGCAACTTCTGATATAGGGTGAGTGTCCCATCCTCTTTCCAAAGCAACAGGAGCCCGGCAATTTTGCAGCCGAACTGAACGAGGTAAACCTCATACACCACTTCACCGAAGTCATAGATTTCGTGAAGGCGCCAGACACCGCTGAGTTGGAGTGCAACATCAAGGGCCTGGGCTTCAGCGACGTCCCCGTAAATTTCTCCGAAATAGGCGGGACAATCGAGAAGGACCCCGGCTTCACCCAGCATGAAATCCACCTGCATCTCGGTGCCCTTGATTTCGAGGGGCCGGTCTTCACCCAGCGCACCCATATCAAACTCACCTGGAGGCGCCTCCTCCCGATCCGCTTCTCCCGGAAAGCCAGCGGCAAAGATTCGGGCATCCAAAAATTTTTCGGAACCCAAGTCCATGAAGAACCCATAAAAGGAATAGAGGCCCTGGGGCAGTTGGAGTAGGAAACCTTTGTCCATGTCGACGCGAAAGAAAAGGATTCGCTCCAGGGTTTCCTCGAAGACCATGACCAGGTGGACCCCTTCACCTCCTTCGAGCTTCCTTGTCTCCGGTGGTGCGTGAAAGACGCCGGTAACATTCACCGTAGCTTCATCATCAAAGGTGGTCCAGGTCCGATCCACAAGAGTAACATTGGCTTCTTCAACCGTATTTCCCATCCGGCCGGATTGATTGAGTACCGATCCGGTACCGGCCTTCAAGGCATCCCAAAATTCATCCAGGGTGGCAATGCCCAGGTAGCTTCCAAACCCAATAAAAAATTTACTCCTGGAATCCAAGACCATGGTTTCTCCCAAACATGTTTCTAATTTCAGGGTCAGGCCCCCAAAACAGGATGGCCTGAGTCTACCTGAAAACGTTCGTGCATACCAGAATAATTTAGATGAGCCCTTGGGTATTTACCATTCCCAAAACCCAGTTCATAAAAACAAATAACGGTAGGGCAAATCATGGAGGTCGTACCCTTGTCCGATACCTCCCCGGAGAAGGTCTTTCCTAGACCGCTTCCGTTGCACCCGGTTGAGATCAAACGTCTTAATCGTCAGCAGGGCTCGAGCCCGGTCATGTTCGGAAGCCAGGGGGTTGGCCATGATCTCTCCGGTTCGGAAGTTGAAAACGAAGAAGCGAAAAAAATCATAATCGGGTGTGTCGGGCTTGAGCAGATTACGATGAAAAGTATCGCCCTTTTCAGCCTGGCACACATCACAACACAGGAAAAGATTGGGCCAGGCACAGGCCAACCTGGGATACAGGGATTTGGGCCGAAAATGGTCGATGGTTTGTCGCCCGGTTTCGCCCAGGGGGAAACCGTCACAAAAGGCACAGTGGTTGTGAGAACAAAGCACCAGGGCCGCTCGAATGGCTCCGGAAATCTCTTTACCATTTTTTTGGGGCCAGGAAAAACGGGCGGCGGGATTTTGTGCCCGGCGCCACGCAAAACGCTTGCCCCAAAGCTTGAAGTTATCGCGTAGCACCTTGGGAGCGGGTCCCCTTTTCATGGGCATCATGAGAGATCGTACTCCTTGCCCGTTATCCGGGAGAGTTGCCGCAATTCACGGCCCACGATATCGCTTAGCTCCAGACTTTTTCCAGCAATTTGCCCGGCGAGCTCCAAAAAAGGCTCACCCTGGGATGGGTCACGCAGTACATTTTCCTTTAGTTCGTAAAAAAGATCCAGTTGGGTTTCCGTTTGGATGTCAAATGCTTCATCAACCTCGAAAATCTCATCGAGCACCAATGAGTAACTACTGCCGGCCCTGGTTTCCGTTGCTTTTTCCAAGGTGGCCAGCTCTCCTTTCAAGGAAAAACTGTAGACCCGGGCATCACCGATAGAACCCACCACAAAGGGGGAATGGGTGGAAACGAAGATCTGGGCATTGGGAAAGAGTTGCTGAACCGCGGGCAGGATTCTTCGCTGCCATTTGGGGTGGAGATGGATGTCGATTTCATCGAGAAATAGAATGAGGTTGCGTTGGAAAACATCGCGATCATCTACCCAGGGAATGCGATCCAGGCGCATGAGCAGGTCGGCGATCCAACTGACAACGGATTTGAGTCCATCGGGTAGGACATCAACCGCCAAAGACCTGCCTTCCAAAAGAACTTTGACCTCCAGGGGCTCCGGATCCAAAATGAATTTCAGGTCCACCCCAATGACCCTTTTGATGACATCTTCGAGTCTGGCGATGGTCCGGGCATGTTTATCCGCCTGGTCATCATTTTTATTGATCCTCTGAAGAGCTTCCTTGGTGCGAAGGTTGGCAATCCATTGGAGGAGCTACACAGATTGAGTCGCCCCAAAGGCCAACGCATCTTTAAAAGGATTTTCCCGGATTTCACTCATAGCGGTTACCGGACTTGGTGCAATAGCCCTGGCTCCCGAATAGGAAAAAGCTGCAAAGGAGAAAGGCGTGGCCTTGGAAAGATTACCCTGCTGATTGATATTGGTAAAGTAGTCTCTTAGACCTTCTGGAAAAGAACTTCTATCTGAAAAAGCCCTTCTTCTTGAATAGTATTTTGACCAAGAAATTATTGGCCCGCTTTCTGCAAAACTCTGATCGTAAAACACAGAATTGGATCCAAAGTAAGTCTTGACCCCTGATTTGTTATTCCATAACCTGGCGCCAATGGGGCAGGGTCGAACCAGAAAAGACCCGGCCAGTGCATATAGAATGGTGCTTTTCCCACAGCCATTGGGACCGGAAAAAATATGGATATCCCCAAGACCTTTTTTAGAGCATTTTGGGAACTCGAGGGCAAGTTCCTTGAAAGGTCCGACACCCTTCATTTCGATTTTGTCGATTCTCATCACGATTACCCGCATATCGGTATTTCGGTACCAATCCCAAGGATCGATTCTAACCGGGAGGCTGTTGATCCGCAAGCCCTGTTTTCAAGGTAGGAACCTATGGTCAGGTTACCCGCCCAAGAAGGAACGGAGCTCGCTCATGCTTTTGATTTCGCCGGTAAAGGCGTGATCGGACATATCGATGAAACGGGAAAGGTTGGATGCTCCGTTGCCGATGGGGGGCCAGGGTGGCGGATTTGCGGGGGACCCGCCCGGTTCCGAAATCATGTGGCCCCGGTCCGATGAAAAGCTTTTTCGAAACGCGTTGCCAGCCACGAGACGGAAAAGGGGTTGAAACTCTTGGGGCCAGTCCGAACGGAAGCTTCGGTCCAGATAGGTTTCGGGCAGAACGGGCTGGTCGAGGCGGGAATCCAGGTCCCAGATCAACCAGGTTGGGTCTTTGAAGGCCAGGACCACATGGTAGTCCCAGATGACAGGTGCCGCGGAACTGATTGCCGCCTTCATATGCCACATGGCACAGGTCCGTCCCGGGTTGGAAATGAAGATGACCAGGGTCTCCTTATCCCGGAACCGGGGATACCCGCACAGGTACCAGACATTTTCCTCACAATAAAAGGGATGATAACGAAGCTTGGGCATGAGCGCTCCGCGAATTTATCTACCATTGGTCAAGCCATCTCGGACAGCATCTACAAGCGGCGAAGATATCCGATAGCGGTAAAAAAGTCAAGCCGGGTGCAATTTCGCATTCCTCCATCTCGGTACTTGGGTGCCTTTGTGAAGATGTCCCTTTAAAATTGCCTGATTTGGGTTAAAATCACTTGCTCGATTCAGGTTTGGGGAGTACGAATGACCGAGATACAGTTCAGCCGCCTGGAAAATGGGATGCGGGTACTTACGGAAAAGGTAGACCATGTGGAGACGGTCTCCCTTGGGGTCTGGCTCGACAGGGGTTCCCGTGAAGAGACAGAACGGGAAAACGGCATGTTCCACTTTATTGAACATACCTTGTTCAAGGGCACACCGAGTCGGAATGCCCGAGAGATCGCCGAATCGGTAGATGGGGTCGGCGGTATTTTAGATGCTTATACAAGCAAAGAGGAGACCTGTTATTCCATAAGAGTCATGGATAAATACCTGGACACCACCCTGGAGATCCTGGCAGACATGTTGAGACATCCCCTTTTCCATAATGAGGAGTTGGACCGGGAGCGCATGGTCATCTTGGAAGAAATCAAGATGGAAGAGGATAACCCGGAAGATCTCGCCTACGAAAAGAACATGCTGCATTTTTGGAGGAACCAATCCATCGGCAGGCCGATCCTGGGCTCCCCAGCCAATGTGTCCCGTTTCGATCAGGGCGAAACATCGGCTTTTCACCGCAAATATTACCGAACCGAAAACATGTTGGTCTCCGCCGCGGGCAAGGTGGACCACGAGAAGTTATGCGCGGGCTTGACCGGCCTGTTCCCAGGGGACCAATCGGGCCAGGAAGGTCGAAAAGATCGAGCTGCTCCCGAGGTTTTTCCGTTTCAGGTCTACCTGCCCAACTCTCATTTGGAACAGGTCAATTTCTGCTTGAGTTTTCAGGGCGTTTCGCTTCAGAATTCCCGGCGCCACGATTTCTACCTGCTCAACACCATACTCGGTGCGGGCATGAGTTCTCGGCTGTTTCAAACCATCCGGGAGGAAAGAGGACTTACCTACAATATCGGCTCATTCACCAATTGTTGTTCCGATTGCGGCCAGTTCCTAATTTATGGGGGCTGTAGCCCGGAATACTTCGATGAGGTGGTCCGCCTGTCCCTGGGCGAGGTGAGGCGACTGCTCGAGGATGGCATTACGCCGAAGGAACTGGAGCGGGCCAAGGCACAATTCACGAGTTCCCTGGTAATGAACCTGGAGAATACCCAGGCGAGAGCCGCCATCATGGCCAAACAAATGCTTTATCTCGAGGAAGTCTTCGACCTGGACCTGGCTATATCCCGCATCGAGGCCGTCCGCCGGGAAGACATCCACCAACTGGCCCGCGACCTTTTCAGCGACGAGACACTCGGTCTCTCGGCCGTAGGCCCCCTGGCACTTTCCTCACCCGCCGATCCCTGGACCCTGAATACCTGAAGAATCGTTGGAGAATAGAACAATGGACGTTCCAATTGTCAGCCTTCCCCATTTCCAGGGGCTCCAGCTCCCCGCCTATGAAACCGATCACGCGGCGGGAATGGATTTGCGCTGTGCCGTGGGGCAGGCAATCACCTTGGAACCGGGCGACCGCCAGGCGATCCCCACCGGAATCAAGATCGCCGTTCCTCCGGGTTTCGAAGGACAGGTCCGCCCCCGTTCCGGCCTTGCCCTGAAACAGGGAATCGGCATCATCAATGCTCCGGGCACCATCGATGCCGATTACCGCGGAGAGATCCTGGTTCCGCTGATCAACCTGGGTAGGAAAACCGTCACCATTACCAGGGGCATGCGCATCGCCCAATTGATCATTGCACCGGTTCAGCGGATTTCCTGGCGCCCGGTTACCTCTCTCGAGGAATCTGCCCGGGGAGAAGGCGGTTTCGGCCATACCGGCATCACCTGATTCCATCGACAACTGAGGCGACCATGAAATTCATCACGACCACAACCCATCGCGTTCAAGAACTCCGCAACAAGAGCTATCATTTTTTCAAACACGACCTGTGGTATCGAGAACTCCCACCCTTCGCCACCGGGCCGGGGATCCTGTTGCGGGTGGCCCGGTTTCTACACTTGATTGTACGGGGTTTCCGAGAGGATCAGTTGCGACTGCATGCCGCCTCGCTTACCTTTACTACCCTCATGTCGCTCTTGCCCTTGTTGGCCATTGCACTGGCCATTGCCAAGGCCCTCGGCCAGGACGGGCCCGCGGTCGAAAAACTGATCGAAAACACCAGGGAGATGCCGGAACAGTTCCAGACCCTCTTGGAATCCATACTCGATGTTGTGAGACAAACGGATTTCGGTAAACTCGGTGCTATCGGCGCCCTGGTCCTGCTCTTGATGGTGGTCCAAGTCCTCTCTCGTATGGAACATTCCTTCAACCAGGTCTGGAGCATCGAAAAGCCACGGAGCTGGACAAGGCGTATCACCAATTACATTAGTATCGGATTGGTGGTGCCCCTATTCATGCTGGCCGCCATCACAGTCACCGCTAACTTCAAGTGGGGCAGTACTGCCTTCGAACAATTGGGTCTCCTGCGACTGGCGCCCTTTATTGCTACCTGGCTGGCCTTTGCTTTTCTTTACGGCGCCATGCCCAATACACCGGTTCGGTTTTGGACCGCCTTGACGAGCGGCCTGATCGGTGCCATGCTCTGGCAGGGCTGGTTCCGCTTCTACATCCTCTTTCAACCGGGAGTCACCCGCTACAATCTCCTCTATGGAGCCCTTGCCTCTGTTCCCATCTTCCTCGCCTGGCTCTATGTGAGCTGGCTCATCGTGCTGCTCGGCGCCAAGATTGCCTTTGCCGTCCAGAACGGGACCAGCTATCAGCCCGAACTCAGCCTGCGCCAGGCCAACCTGCGCACGAAAATCACCCTGGCCGCGGCGGTACTCGTCCGAGCCGCAAAAACCCTCCGCCAGGATGCACCCATCCTGGACAAGGAGCTCTTTGCCCGGGACCACGCTCTAAACCCCTACCTCCTCGATGAAGTACTCCACGTCCTAGTCGACCACAGGCTCCTGGCCGAGATAACCGAGGATCCCGGTAAATACCTCATCCTCAAGACCCCGGACCGTCTGCACTATCACGACCTGGTAAGCCTGTTCATCCAGGCTGGAGATAACCTGAAAGACTTGGGGATTCGGCGTGTATCACCCTTGCTCGAAAGCGTATTCTCCGCGGCTCTGACCGGAATGGAAAAAGAGCAGCGGACCATACTGGACCTATTGAACGAAATAGAGGAACGGGATATAGAGGACAGCGTCAAGACGGGTCCACTCATTTAGGAAAAATCATCTAAATGGATAAAGTCCCGGGAGGCGAGGTAGGCGATCATGCGGTCAACCGCCTCATCGAAATTGACCCTATCGATGGGCAGATGGATCTCCGGCATCTTGGGCTTCTCATAGGGTGCGTTGACACCGGCCAGGTTGGTGACTTCACCGGAACGGGCCTTGGCATAGAGACCGGTCTGGTCACGAGCCTCCAGCCACTCGATCGGTGCGTCCAGGAAGAGTTCCACAAATCGATCCTTGCCGATGATCTCACGGGCCTGGGCTCGTAACCGGGAAGACGGGGAGATAAAGGAACAGATGGTGATGAGCCCCGCCTGATTCAGGATGTGAGCGGTTTCGGCGGCACGACGGATATTTTCGGCGATACCCTGGGAATCGAAACTCAACTCGCGGTTGAGCGCGCGACGAAGAGTACCACCATCCAGAACCTTGGCCAGGGCGCCCAAGGAGAAGAGTTTCCGTTCCAGCTTGTAGGCCACCTCCGATTTGCCCGAAGAGACCAGGCCCGTCAACCACACCGTAACGGGTTTCTGCTTCAAACGCACGGCCCGTTCTTCCATGGTGACGCCCTTACGGGGCTGCCGTTTGGAGCGGGTATGGGGCTCGTCTTGGCGCATACTGGTGGGCAACTGATCGGCGGGCTCACGTTCGATGATCATGCCGGCGCCAACCGTGAGGTTGGTTGCCTCGTCAATCAGGATGAAACTACCCGAGGCCCGGTTCTTTTCGTACAGGTCGTATTTCAACGGTTTGAAAGTGGTGAAAACCACCCGCCCGATCTCGTTGAGATGCAGTGTATCAGTCTTAGCCTTTGCCAGGGTATCCACATCCACCCGGTAGTGGATCTTCTCCAGGATGGCACGGGTTGATTCGGTAGTGTGCTTTATGCGGTAACTACCACTGGAAGACATGGGCGCCTCATCCATCCAGACCAACATGGCTTCGAAATTACGACTCACCCGGGTCTGGTTGTGAGGATGCACGATCATGTCGCCCCGGCTCACATCGATCTCGTCCTTGAGGGTGACGGTCACCGACATGGGCGGATACGCCTCCGCCAATTCACCGTCATAGGTTACGATGCTCTGAACCGTGCTGGTCTTGCGCGACGGCAGTACCGCCACCTCTTCTCCCTGGCGCAGGATCCCAGAGACCACCCGTCCACAGTAACCCCGGAAGTTCTGGTTGGGACGGGAAACATATTGGACCGGGAAACGCAAATCAACAAAATTGCGGTCGCTGGCAATATGAATGGTTTCCAGCAGGTTGAGCAAGGGTTCCCCAGTGAACCAGGGCATATTCGAGCCGGAGTCCACCACATTGTCCCCTCTCAGGGCACTGATGGGCAGGAAACGCAGGTCGTGAATATCGAGTTTGGCCGCAAACTGGGTAAACACCTCGCGTATCTCTTCGAAAACCTTTTGGGAATAATCCACCAGGTCCATCTTGTTGACAGCAACAATCAGGTGAGGGATTTGAAGCAGGGTTGAGATGAAGGTATGCCGTTTAGACTGAGTGAGTACCCCGTTTCGAGCGTCGATGAGGATTATGGCCAGATCGGCCGTGGAAGCACCGGTCACCATATTTCGGGTGTACTGAACATGTCCGGGCGTGTCGGCAATAATGAATTTACGCTTCGGAGTGGAAAAATAGCGGTAGGCCACATCGATGGTGATCCCCTGCTCCCGTTCGGCCTTGAGACCGTCGGTTAGCAGGGCCCAGTCAATTTCACCTTCGTCACTGTTTCCCTGTTGCTCTTTGATCGCACTGAGGTGATCGTCGTAGATACTCTTGGAGTCATTGAGCAACCGCCCGATCAAGGTGGATTTCCCGTCATCTACACTGCCCGCGGTAGAAAACCGCAACAATTCTTTTTTTTCGTTTTCCCTCAAAAACTCTCTGATATTCACCCTTAGCTCCCTGATTGCCGATTATTGGTTGCCGCTGGTTATACCCGGTGCTCTGTATATCAATGAGCCCTCCGGACGAAGTATGTCGTAAAAATTGTAATATCCTCTTTTGGCGCCGTGACAGGGACCCGGTCTCCACAATCCAATGAAAAAACCACCCACTCCCCTACCCTGCTGGAAATAACCCTGGAAATACCACTTAGAAATAACCCTTAGAAATAACCCTCTCGTTTCTTGCGTTCCATGGAATCGTCCGTGTCGTGATCGATAACCCTGGTCGCCCGCTCAGAGGTGCGGACCACCATCATCTCCTCGATGATTTCCGAAACCGTCGTGGCCGTGGAAGGTACCGCCCCGCTACAGGGCATACATCCAAGAGAACGGAAGCGACACATCACTTTTTCAGATTTTTTCTCGAGGAATTGGGGGAAGGGGAACTTATCCACTGGAATCAGTTGTCCACCCATCTCAACGACCTGGCGTTCCTGGGCAAAATACATGGGTACGATGGGAATGTGTTCCTGGTAGATGTATTGCCATACATCAAGCTCCGTCCAGTTGGAAAGGGGGAAGACCCGAATGGATTCTCCCTTCTTGATGCGTCCGTTGTAGAGGGACCATAGTTCCGGTCGCTGTTTCTTGGGATCCCACTGGCCCAACTCGTCGCGAAACGAATAGATCCGCTCCTTGGCACGAGATTTTTCCTCATCCCGGCGTGCACCTCCAAAGGCCGCATCATAACCCCCCTCATTCAAGGCATCGAGCAGGGCCTTCGTCTTGAGAAAACCGCAACAGGAGGAGGTGCCCAGATCGTATGGGTTGGTGCCCTTCGCGATGGCTGCCTCGTTTCTGAAAACGACAAGGTTCAAGTTGTTTTCCTGCGCAAATTTTTCACGAAATGCATACATATCAGGAAACTTATAGGAGGTGTCCACGTGCACGAGAGGAAAGGGGACGGGACCGGGATAAAAGGCTTTCATGGCTAGATGAACCATCACCGATGAATCCTTACCAATTGAATACAACATCGCCGGTTTTTCGAACTCGCTGACCACTTCCCGGAAAATATGAATACTTTCCGCTTCTAATTGCTTCAAATGAGAGAGCTTATACCGATTCATCAGGACCACCGAATTCTGACTTTATCTCCCCACGAGGGGATCAGAGCTGCATGGTACCATTCCACACTCGATTTAACAAGTAAAGGCACCGAGAAGCAGCAATACGGATCAGAATTCCCCGAAACATTGAGTTAACCACCACAAAAACAGGCCGCCATCTTCCCTGTATTCCAGGTTTAACAGTTTGGGCTCGTCCTAAAACAAGATATCGAATATTGGAGACTGTTACCAAAACTGTGGTGAACAGGAGGAAATCCTGTTCCGCCCGTTTTTAGACACCTCCACCGCCGATCCCAACAAAAACCTCTCTTCCAGACACTTAATCTAGAATCCAAGCCGGACGATTTTCGGGACATCACCTTCGAGCCTCGGGTTATATCCAAGGAGGGGAAAAGGGCCCCAACAGCGTTACGATTTGAAGAGAGCAGAATTATTTTGATGATTCCCCACTTGGGTGGCAACATTTGGTCGTTTGGGTGGTCGTATTTGGTCAGTGGTCAAATACGACCACCCCCCGGCAGGTGTAGAAAAACGCTTTCTTCCTACAAACACGGCACTTGGTGGACATTCATCTTTTGGCATGCCTCTTGCCTTTAGAGGACCTCGTTGGGTTTTTGTGGTTTCCGGGAAAAAATGTAGCCCGGAGCTCCAGCTCCGGGAAAAATGTAGCCCGGAGCTCCAGCTCCGGGAAAAATGTAGCCCGGAGCGCCAGCTCCGGGATCTCCCATCCCACCAAAATAACTCAATTAGGATCGCCACTAAAAGCCAACACAAACCTTGATATAATGGATGTTGAAATGAAAAGAAACCTGGTCGCTGATTTATTGCTTATTATCGTTCTTTGGAATCTCTTTTCCTTCGGCCCCGGGCTCTTGGCCCAAGCCGAACCCCCCGTCACCTATCCTTCCGTTGCCGGCGAAGACGGTTACCTCGGTTCCGACGGTACCCTCACTACCGCTGAAAGCGATGATACCGCCCTGCTCGTGGGCGACCGGGCCGACGGTTCCCAGCTCAAAATTTTCCTTTCATTCGACACATCCCCATTACCCGACGGAGCCATCATCCTGGGCGCCCAACTCGTCCTGGACCGCACCCTCACCCTGGGCGACGATCCCTTCACCAGCCACGGCACCCTCTGGGCCGACCTGTCTTCCGGTGGATTTAGCGGCGATCCCGTCCTGGAAACCGCTGACTTCGATGCCGCTGCCACCGTCTCCCGCACCGCCGCCTTCTCCCAGGCCGATCCCGCCGTGGCCATCCTCGACATTCAGGGCCGGCAAGCCATCGATCCCACCGGGATCACCCAATTCCGTCTCGCCTTTGCCACCGGTTCCGACGGCGATGCCGTCGCCGACCAGATCGCCTTCTACTCCGGCGAACGCACAGATCCAGCCGAGCAACCCCGCCTCGAGATCACCTACGCCCTGACCGAGACTCCCCAAACCGCCGTGACCCTGACCCTCGATCCCCTGGGTCCCCTGCTGGCCCAGCCGGCCCAGACCCTGACGGGCACCGTCGAACCGAGTGATGCCGTCCTTTTGCTCGCCGGCCAAATCGTGCCCGTCCAACCCGACGGCAGTTTCAGCCTGGATGTCAGCCTCCATGCCGGCCTCAACAGCTTCCTCTTCCAGGCCCGATCCTATACCCTCCTGGAAGGTCTCGCCAAGCTCGACCTCTACCTGGACGGCCAGGGCCCTACCGTCAACATCACCGCGCCCGCCGCCAACCACCACACCAATGCGACCACCATCCACATCCACGGCATCGTGGAAGACGCCTACGATACCGCGCCCGTCCTCACCCGTGACGGGACCGCCATCCCCATCGAAAACGGCCGCTTTGTCGAACGGGACCAACCCCTCCAGAACGGTGTCAACCAGTTCACCTATACCGCCACCGATGCCGCCGGCAACCAGGGCACACCCGTCACCCTCACCGTCCATCGCAGCGATACCCCGCCCAGCCTGCAACTGGTCGCCCCCGACCACATCGCCAAGGGCGAGACCTATACCATCGACCTCCAGGTCACTCCCGCTGCCGGGATCGAGGCCGTCTCCCTCACCGTCGCCAACCAGCAGGTCTTTGAAGGTAGCGACGGTGCTCCCTACACAGGTACCTTCACTCAAACCGGCAACGGTCGCGAGATCACCGTCCATGCAAGCGCACGGGACCAATACGGCAACCTGGCCGAAACCGAAAAGACCATCCAGGTCGCCCACCGCCATTACCTGGAGGGCCGCGTCCTGGACGATGCCACCAGCCTACCCCTGGCCAATCTCTCCGTCTCGGTAACTTCCGACTATCAATCCCTCAGCCTCAACACCGATGCTGAAGGCCGCTTCAGCACTCATGTTTCCGGCCTGCCCATCACCGTTTTTGTCGACCAACCCGGCTATATCCGCCTCCAACGCCACGTGGACAGCTTCCGTGCCGGCTGGCGAATCCCTGACCTCCGCCTCACCGCTCGGGCTCCCGCTCAGAGCGGCAGTTACAGCTTCGATCACTTCACCGCCAGCTACGACGGCGGTTCTGCGCAGGTCACTACATTCAGCGGCCAGGGCCTGCCCGCCCTCCTGCCCGCCGCCTGGTCCCCCGTGCTCGGCGTCGAGATCGCCGCGGCGAGCGGGACCGGGACCCTCAGCCTGGATGCCGCCAACCTCAGCCACTTGCCTTCCGGCGGCAACCTCCTGTTCCTGCGCCAGGAAGCGCCTGGCTGGCGGGTGACCGGTGCCGCCACCGCCACCGGACCAGCCATCCAGGCCATCTTCTCCGCTGCCGGCAACGGCGCCTACCTGGTCGCCCTCCAGGATCCCTGGTCCGGCCAAACTCCTCCGGTCACCGGCGATCTCCTGGTCCGCACCGAGGACCACACCATCGGCCAGGCCGCCATGGAAGACGTGGTCGCCGATCCACCCCGTATCTCCATAACCGATAACCCCTTCACCCGGCTCTTCCTCACCATTCGCGGCGGTTTGGCCACACCCTCCGGCGCCCGGGCCCAGATCCACGTCCAGGAACGCCACGTCCGTTTCGACCAGGACCTGGTCCTACCCAACCAAAACCTCGATATTTTCTGTTACCACTACGGCAGCAAGGCTGCTGGAGGCCTGGGCGGTGACATCGGTATCCATGCCCGCGGTGAGGTCCATCCCCAACTCACCCTGGGTGCCCAGCTCCGATTGGACTTCCAGCCCGTTCAACCCTTCGTACCCGAATTCCCCGAGAACGGCCTCATCCAACTGGGCGCCCTCACCCTCGATCTCAGTCAGGCCTCCACCGAGCCGGTCGCCGTCCGGGCTTTTACCATCCTAGCCGACGACCTGCCCTTGGGCCAACTCGCCGGCGAGATTCACAGCTTCGATCTCTGGCTCGGCACACCCTTGGACCAATCCGCCCAGATCATCCTCAGCGAGGGCACCCATCAGAATATCGTGATCCTGCGTCGCCTGGGCCAAAAGCGCTGGGCCTATGCCGGCCGGCTCACCCACGACGGCTCCGTCTGGCGCAACGATCCCACCCGTTCCGATCTCCGCGATTCCGGTCAGTACGCCCTGGTCGCCCTCGAATATCCCATCACCGAGCTGGAAGGTCTGGTCAGCGACGGTGCTGCACCCGCCGGCGGTGTCCGCCTCCTGGGCACCACCCA
>JACLAC010026689.1_pt1 | contig 36432 bp, 37 predicted proteins | sample 8027881 | NCBI WGS metagenome assembly JACLAC01 (sample SAMN15725517, study PRJNA655200) | protist metagenome | isolation source: fluorescence activated cell sorting (FACS) single amplified genomes of... | place: Spain: Blaines Bay Microbial Observatory, Mediterranean Sea | collected 2016-01-19 | reverse complement strand
TGTAGGTGGTATATTTGGCATATTGCTAGAATTAAACCATGAGGCCTCAACTATCTCTTCTCCGTCAACATTGATTTCGCCTGATTCATATTCACAAGTAAATGCAATCATTAGCTGATTTGGAAAAGGCCATGGCTGACTACCGAAATAATTTATATTCTTTACCTTTAGCCCTACTTCTTCATATATCTCTCTCTCGAAAGTTTGCTCAAGTGTTTCAGAGGCTTCAACAAAGCCTGCTATTGCACTGAACATACCATCTGGAAAAAGTTTATTTCGTGCTAATAAAATATCATCTCCATTTAAAATGATCCCTATTACACAGGGTGATATTTTTGGGTACAACATATTTTTAGAACAAGAGCAGTAAAAGGCACCCTCTTTATCCGAATACAAATTTTTACCACCACATGCACCACAATATTGAGAATTTTTATACCAATCTAGTAGATGCTGGGCCCTACCCACCAATGCAATCTCTTCAGCAGATGATTTAACTAAAATACTTCTTATATCAATTTCAATTAATGATGTATAACCTTGATCACTTAATGAAAAATTAGAATTAGTAACATCAACTGCATAGTAAAGAGTATTATCGTCCTCTCCAATGCCAACATAAAAAGAGCTGTCAATATCAATACTTAGATAAGCATAATCAAGAATAAAATTATTAGTATCTGCATCAAAAATGATTTTGTTATTTTTAAAAATAATCAATTTTTTATTCAAATTGTTGGTTTTAAAATCTAAAAATCTTTTAAAATGCATAATAAATTAAATAAATATGTTTCTATGTTAAATGAATTGAAGAGAATGTTTCTTGGAAACTCACCAAAGTGGTACAAGTCTACCATATTAGGTTTCCTTATTTTTAATCCAATAATTTATTTATTCTGTAACCAGCTGGGTTTAAATGGTGGTTTTATTGTTGGTTGGATATTTTTACTTGAATTTATTTTTACTCTAGCATTAGCTTTGAAGTGTTATCCCCTTCAACCTGGTGGGCTTCTAGCAATTCAAGCATTGGCTCTAGGGTTAACGACTCCCTATCATGTTCTGTATGAGATTGAGCATAACTTAGAAGTTATATTGCTATTAATATTTATGGTAGCAGGTATTTTCTTTATGAAAAATCTGATGCTAACCATATTCACAAAGCTTTTACTTAAAGTTGAATCAAAGAAATTATTATCTCTACTATTTTGTTTTTCAGCTGCAGTTCTTTCTGCATTTCTGGATGCTTTAACTGTTACTGCTGTTCTTATTGGTGTAACAATAGGTTTCTACAGAATTTACCACATAGTAGCATCTGGAAAAAACTTTAATGATGAGCACAATCATCTAAACGATTCAAACTTAACTGATGTTGGTCTAGAAGATCTTGAAAGTTTTAAGGCTTTTTTAAGAGATTTAGTTATGCATGGTGCAGTTGGTACGGCATTGGGTGGAGTGTGTACTATTGTTGGTGAGCCTCAAAACCTATTAATTGCAAATACTGCTGGTTGGCAATTTGTAGAATTCTTTTTAAGAATGGCACCAGTAACAATGCCTGTTTTTGTTGCAGGTCTTTTAACATGCTATTTGGTAGAAAGATTTTCAATTGCGGGGTTTGGCAATCAAATGCCTATTTCCGTAAGAAATATCTTTAATGACTTTGCAATTCATGATGCGGAAAATACTACCCTTAATCAAAAAGCTCAACTGGTTGTTGAATCAATAGTCGCAATTCTGTTAGTAATTGCTCTTGCTCTTCATGTTGCTGCAGTTGGTCTAATAGGCCTTGGAGTTATTATTCTTCTAACTTCTTTTAAAGGAATTACCGAAGAACATGATCTAGGTGAAGCTTTCCATGAAGCCTTGCCTTTCACAGCATTATTAGCAGTATTTTTTGCTATTGTTAGTGTTATTAATGATCAATTATTATTTGCTCCATTAATATCTTTTGTTTTGATGCAAGATGTATCAGTACAACCATCGCTTTTCTTTGTTGTTAATGGTGTCTTGTCTGCAATCAGTGACAATGTTTTTGTTGCAACAATTTATATAAATGAAGTTAAAACAGCTTTAGATACAAATGCTATAACATTAGATCAATTTAATAAACTGGCTGTAGCAATTAATACAGGAACAAATATCCCAAGTATAGCCACGCCAAATGGACAAGCTGCATTTTTATTCCTATTAACATCATCTCTTGCACCATTAATTAATTTATCGTACATGAGAATGGTTTTAATGGCTTTACCCTATACAATTGTTTTAAGTATTGTTGGGTTTCTATCGATTATTTATTTTATTTAATGGCATTTGCTTTAACCCACAAAGCATGTGTTGCGCCCATGATGCAATATACAGACATGCATGATAGATTTTTATTAAGACTGATATCTAAGAATATTTATTTATATACAGAGATGATCACAACAGGTGCAATAGTCTATGGCAAGTGCTTGAATCAACTTGAATACAATATTGAGGAACACCCGGTAGCAGTTCAACTAGGTGGGTCAGATATCAAAGACCTAATTGAATCATCAAAAATCTGCGAATCATTTGGTTATGATGAAATTAATTTAAATGTCGGATGCCCATCAGATAGAGTTCAAAAAGGTAAATTTGGAGCTAGTCTGATGTTGGAACCAGATCATGTTGCAAATTGTTTAAGTGAGATGCAGAATGCAGTTAATATACCAGTAACTATTAAATGCAGACTTGGTGTTGATGATAATGATACATTTGAATTTTTTGAAAGCTTTGTAAATAAAGTTAAGAAAGCAGGAATAAGTGATTTTATTATCCATGCCAGAAACGCTATCTTGAATGGCTTAAGTCCAAGACAAAATAGAATGATACCTCCGTTAAAGTATGACTATGTGTATAGATTGAAGGAAGAAAATCCTGAATTAAATATTGTTATAAATGGTGGTATAAAAAACTTAAATGAGACAAAAAATCACCTTGAAAAAATTGATGGCGTCATGATTGGAAGAGCTGCTTATGATAATCCCTTTATGCTTGCTGATTTTGACAAAGAGATATTCGGTAAAAATGAAAGAGAATTTTCAAAAGTTGATATATTTGATGAGTATGTTGCATATATGCAATCTAAGGAATCTCAAGGATATGAGCTCTCAAGAATGCTAAAGCATATGTTTGGATTATCAAAAGGTGACAAGCACGCTAAAACGTTTAGAAGGCTAGTATTAGAGGCTATTAAAGTAAAAGATATTTCTCCCTATCATACAGATTTAAGAGATCTTTTAATCAATTAGAAAATCATCCATATCATCAATAAAATCATCTTCAATATCAAATCCATCCTTAATTTCATATTCTCTCGATTGCGAATATGAATCTCTCACAAAATTATATTTATCTCCAGACAAAAGGCTTTCAACATCTAATAATCTCTCTCTTGTTTCAATAGCATCTAGTGCGGTCAAACTAATACGAACATTGCTATCATCCATATGAAAGGTACCACCTAAAAATGATGAAATAGGTCTACTTAATAAGTCCCTCGTGGATGAAGGCCCTAACATTGGAATCATTAGATACGGACCTGATGGTATACCCCATACACCAAGCGTCTGACCAAAATCTTCATCATGTCTATCTAATCCCATGTTTGAAGCAACATCTATTAGGCCACCTAGTCCTATTGTTGTATTTATAACAAAACGACTTAAATCATTTAGTGCAAGTTTAGGTTTACCTTGTAGTAATTGATTAACAGTATTATCTACCTCTTTTAGATTTCTAAAAAAGTTTGTAATTCCATATTTCATGGGTGTTGGTGCTTTGGAATATGTTACTGCTATAGGTTTTAAAATAACACTATCAACTGTTTCATTTATTTGAAAAGATGTTCTATTTAACTCTTCAAATGGATCATTGATTTCACTGTAAATATTTATTGAAAATATTAATATTAAAATATGTTTAGTTAGATTCATTTAATAATTCTAAAAGGTATGTTGTTATATGGTTAATCTCTTCATTAGATCTGAAAAAATCAAAATTATGAATTGAATTATCAAAACTTAAAGACCCCATAAACTTAATATCATTTGATGTTAAATCTGGATATGATTGTTTAACATTTGTTTGAAATAAATTATTTTCTATAAAACCGAGGACATTAGTTTTAAGCTTAGAGAAAGTTGATAAAGATTTTAAAGTATCGTGAATAGCTAATTTATTTGGTGTTGTTATTAATATTGCATGATCAGGTTTGATCTCAGAAGATACAGTTAAATAAGCATCGCCTGTACCTGGAGGCATATCTACAAATAAAATATCTAGATCATCCCATATTGTTGAATCCATTAATTGTTTTATTGCTCCGCTAAGCATTGGACCTCTCCATATTGCAGCTTTTTCATCATCTAAAATGAAGCCCATCGAGTTAATTTTTATATTATTCTGAGCTGTTACAGGTATAAATTTTTTAGACCCATTGATATCTGTAACTTCAGGCTTGTTATTTTCAACATCAAATAAGATATGTTGATTTGGACCATAAATGTCAGCATCTAAGATACCAATTTTTAAATTTTTAGATAAATTTGCAGCCAATAAAGCAGTTATAGAACTCTTACCTACACCACCTTTTGCTGAAGCAATGGCTATTATTTTTTTTACGGACATATATTTTAAATTAATTCACATATAATACATCTTATATATGAATGCGCCCAAAAAAAACAATAGAAAGCTTATAGTTACTATGGCTTTGCCTTATGCAAATTCTTCTTTACATCTAGGGCATATCTTAGAAGCTGTTCAAACAGATATCTGGGTTCGCTATCAAAATCAAAATAACAACGAGTGCTTATATTTTTGCGCAGATGACACACATGGAACACCAGTGATGCTGAAAGCAAAAGAGTTAAATATCACTCCCGAAGAACTAATAAAAAAAGTTCAAAAAGACCATCAAGATACTTATAAACTGTACAACATAGATTTTACAAATTTTCATTCAACTCATTCTGATGAAAATAAGTCTATATCAGAGGATATATATAGTTCTGCTGTAGCTAATGATCTTATTTCAAAGCAATACATAAATCAGCTTTTTGATACTAAAGAAGAGATGTTTTTATCAGATAGATTTATAAAAGGAACATGTCCAAAATGTGGAGCTGAAGATCAATATGGTGATGGGTGCGGCGTATGTAATGCAGTATATAGTGTTGAAGATTTAATAAATCCTATATCTACGATATCTGGAACAGCCCCCGTTATCAAAGAAACGGAACATATATTCTTCGATCTACCAAAAAAAAGGGAATCATTGGATAGTTTCCTTCAAGATGCAATTCTTCAAGAACCAATAGTTAATAAACTTAATGAATGGTTGAATGACGATCTAAAAAAATGGGATATTTCAAGAGATGCACCCTATTTTGGATTTGAAATACCTGGTGAAAAAGATAAATATTTTTATGTTTGGCTAGATGCTCCAATAGGTTATATAGCATCTGCTAAAAATTGGTCAAATGAGAATAATATTTCAATAGAAACTTTATGGGGTAAAGATTCTGAATATGAGATTCATCATTTTATTGGAAAAGATATCTCATATTTTCATGGTTTATTTTGGCCAGCCCTTTTACATAGCTCAGACTACAAACTTCCTACAGGAATTCATGTGCATGGATTCTTAACACTTAATGGCGAGAAGATGTCTAAATCCAAGGGAACTGGAATTATGGCAAAAGAATTTGCTGAAATATGTGATCCTGAAACTCTTAGATATTATTTTGCCTCAAAACTGAATAATAAAGTTGAAGATCTTGATCTAAATCTAGATGATTATGTTCAAAAAATAAACTCTGATTTAGTTGGAAAATATTTAAATATTGCGAGCAGATGTTCTTCATTTATAAAGAAAAATGATAATAAGTTAATAGATGAAGTTAATTCACCTCTGCTTGATAAAATAATATCTAATAAAGAAAATATTCTCGATTATTTTGAATCAAGAGAGTTTTCAAAAGCTATAAAATTGATAATGGAAATGGCTGATGATACTAATAAGTACATTAACGAAAACACTCCATGGAAGAAAGAATTAAATGAATCAGTAGATATTTCATCTGTAGCTTTAAATGCTTTTTATTATCTGAGCATATATCTAAATCCTATTATTCCAAATATTACAAAAGAAGCTTTTGATTTTTTAAATACTGATAAAAATAACTTTGATGATATTGGAAAAAAATTAAATAAGGATATAAACGATTACAAGCCTATTTTAAATAGATTGGATAAAATCAAATTACCTAAGGAAGATAAAATGGAAGATCAGAATACAATTAATATAAATCAATTTGCAGATATTGATTTGAGAGTAGCTAAAATTATAGAAGCCTCTAATGTAGAGGGTGCTGATAAACTTTTGAAGTTAAAGCTTAGCGTTGGTGATCTTGGAAATCGTCAAGTTTTTGCAGGAATTAAAAGCGCCTATGATCCTAATGATTTAAATGGCAAGTTGGTGATACTTGTATCTAATCTAGCTCCTCGACAAATGAAATTTGGCCTTTCAGAAGGAATGGTTTTAGCATCATCTGATGAGGAAGGCGGAATATACCTTATATCACCTGACTCAGGAGCAGATGAGGGCCAAAGGGTGAAATAGAATGAATAAAAAGATAGATATTGTAGTTGTTGGTGCTGGTCCTGTTGGCTTGTTTACGGTTTTTGAAGCTGGTTTACTTGGATTAAATTGTGTACTCATTGACAACTTAGATAAAGTTGGAGGCCAATGTGCAGAGTTATATCCCGAAAAACCTATTTACGACATACCAGGAGTACCCTTTCAAACTGCTCAAGAGCATGTAGATGCTTTATTGGAGCAAATTAAACCTTTTAATTATGAGGTTTTTCTTAATCAAAGAGTCGAAGAGCTAAAAGAAATAGATCACCACAGTGAAAAATTTTGGTCTGTAACAACAAATGATAATAATACATTTATTACAAAGAATGTCTTTATAGCTGCTGGTGCTGGTTCATTCGAACCAAGAAGGCCTCCCAATATACAAGAACCAGATAAGTTTAAAGACAAAGGTGTTACCTATGCCGTTCGCTCTAAAGAAACTTATGCAGATAAAAAAGTCTTCATTTTTGGTGGTGGAGACTCAGCACTAGATTGGACAATTGAGCTTTCAAAAATATCAAAAGAAGTAAATCTTGTTCATAGAAGAGATGCGTTTAGAGGTGCATTACATTCTGAAGAAATGATGAGAGAACTAGTAAAAAACAATATAGTTAAACTACACACACCTCATATCATTGAGGAAATTATCGGTTCAGATAAAGTAGATTCAGTTTCACTTAAAAACTTTGATACTAAAGAAATATTAACTTTTGAAGCTGATGAGCTATTATTTTTATTTGGTTTAAATAAAAAACTTGGTCCTATACTTAAATGGAATCTAGACTTAAATGGTAAAAAAATATCTGTAAATACTGAAAATTTTCAAACATCTAAAAATGGTATTTTTGCTGTTGGTGATATTAATGATTACCCTGGGAAGCTTGATCTTATTCTTTCAGGTTTTCATGAAACAACTCTTGCAGTTCAAGAGGCATATAAAAGAATTCATCCGGGAGAAAGAGTTCCATTTGGCTACACAACCTCAAACTCAAAATTACAAAAGAAATTAGGAGTTCTTGATAAATAACCTTGGAATTAATAAAAAAAATACATTCATCACTTCCGCAAATTCAGTGCGGAAGATGTGACACACCTGGTTGCTATCAATATGCAGAACAGATAGCTGAGGGGGTACCGCATGATAGATGTGTTCCAGGAGGCTCTGACACTCTAGACCAGCTAAATAAAATTTTAGATAAGAGTTTTGATAATGTTGATGAAAATTATGGACCAATAATAAAAAATAAACTTGCTGTTATTAGAGAGGAAGATTGCATAGGTTGTAAAAAATGTATTGGGGCTTGTCCTGTTGACGCAATAGTTGGTGCAACTAATCTCATGCATTCTGTAATTACAGATATATGCACTGGTTGTGAACTTTGCATAGACCCCTGCCCGGTAGACTGTATTGATTTGGTAGATATACCAGATGAAGATATTAAAAAAATTAGAGATAAATCTCAATTTTACTTTGATTTAAATAAATCAATAAAACCAAATAAGAAAAGAGCTAAATTGAAAAACAATACTAATATTAATAAGGATATAAGCTCAGAGATTAATTTAAAAATTACAAACAGAGGTATTGATAAGAATAAAGCAATCGAAGATATGCAGGATCATATACTTTCTAGTGATCTAAAAAAATTACATAAATTCAAAAGAAATCAAGTTGAAATATTTTTGAAAGAGAAAAATGAAACTTAAAGATAGGTTCAGAAAATATCTCCCTGTTGTAATAGATCTTGAAACTGGGGGATTTGATCCAATTAAAAATGCAATTCTTGAGATAGCAATTACATTGATTGAGGAACAAAACAATCAGCTCATTGTTGGTGAAACCATTAGATATCATATTGAACCATTTGATGGTCTAATTGTTGAAAAAGAATCACTTGAATTTACAAAGATAAATCTTAACCACCCATTAAGAACTGCTATCGCTGAAAAAGATGCATTAACTAACTTATTTAAAATCATCAATAAAGCTCGAACTAAATATGAATGCAGTAGAGCTATTTTAGTGGGCCATAATGCTCATTTTGATAGCTCATTTTTAAATGAAGCGGTTAAAAGAAATAATATTAAAAGATCGCCTTTCCACCCCTTCTCAGTATTAGATACAGTTAGTCTTGGTGCTTTAGCTACCAATCAGACTGTATTGGCTAGAGTATGTGATGAACTTAATATTGATTATGATTCAAAAGAAGCACATTCAGCAGCATATGATTCTAATGTAACTGCTGAAGTTTTTTGTTCTATTGTTAATAAATATCAGAGTTAGCCTTCAACAGTATCTAATAATTTTTTTAACTCACCTGTTTCATGCATCTGAGTAACAATATCAGCACCGCCTATCAACTCTCCTTTAACAAAAACTTGTGGAAAAGTTGGCCAATCTGATACAGCAGGCAATGTTGATCTTACATCATTATTTTCTAATACATCAACATATGAAAATTTGGCATCGCATTCTATGAGCGATTGAACTGTTCTTGCTGAAAATCCACATTTTGGTTCATATGGCGTACCTTTCATATAAATTAGAATCTCGTTTTCTTCTATTTGTTCTATTAATTTTTGTTTAATATCCATGTTTATCCCTTAGTAGCTGATATATATTTATTTATAGTGTCATCGAAACCATAATTCAAGGCATCTACTATAATTGCGTGCCCTATTGAAACTTCGTCTATTAAATCCATTTTTCTTAAATAAGATAAATTATCAAGGTTTAAATCATGTCCCGCATTAACATTTAAGCCTAGCTCTTTAGCTTTTTTAGCGAGTGTAAATAAATTATCTACAACGGAAAAATTAGAATTGGCAATAGCTTTTGAAAATGGTCCTGTGTGAATTTCTATGGTATTTGCGCCTACCTTAATGCATGCATTAAGTATTTCAAAGTTAATTGTGTCATTTTGAATATTATCAATAAATAAACTTATTCTAGCTTTTGGAGAGGAATTTATTATTTCTTTTATAACTAACGACAAACTCTCATTACAAGATTCTACATTCCAACCATGATCTGAGGTTATTTGATCTGGATCATCAGGAACAAGTGTTACCTGATCTGGACTTGATAACTTAACAAGATCAACGAAACCATCATAATTATCGGTTGCTTTAGAAAATGGATTACCTTCGATATTAAATTCAACACTCTTTTCTTTGCAAATATTAGAAATAGTTAAGACATCTTCACAAGTTGCATGTCTCTGATCTGGTCTAGGATGCAGTGTCAAACCGTCTACACCTAGCTCAATTGCCCTCAAAGCGTATTCTTCTAAATCTGGATAATTATCACCTCTCGCATTTCTAAGAAGAGCTATTTTATTTAAGTTCAAACTAAGATTCATAAATATATTATATCTTACCTATACAAATCATCTTCTCTGGACACTACCAAATCTAATGCATCATTAACTTTGTATTTATTCTTGTTAAAACCTTTGATTATTACTACTGGTTTTTTATCCGATCCTTGCCCCATCAACAAACCACTTGCGGCAGCAATTTCATCAGCAACAGCTATTTCAGTGTTTTTAAGTATATTACCGTACATATCCTTTTCACCTGATAGATCAATCAAACTTTGAAGGTTAGAACTAGCAAGAGCAAAATTTGTAACTCCAGATCTATATGGTCTTGTCATTGAGTCTGTAATAACTACAGCTATTTGTTTTTTAAACTTTTCACTTAAAGCTAACCGGAGGTTGTTAGCACTTATTGTTGGGTTTTTTGGTAAGAGCAGAACTTGATTAATATCTTGAGGAATATTAGATCTATCTATACCAGCATTAATATTTATAAATCCAAGTTTATGTTCAACAATAATTACGTTTTTTTCTGTACTAACAATTTCATTAGATTCATTTAAAATTACCTGTATAAAGCTTGAATCTCTGTTGAGCTCCTTAGCAAGTGTAATAGCTTTTTCAGAGGGTGTTATTTTATTTAAATCAATATATCTATTCTCTGATTTTGATATTATTTTTTGAGCTACAACAACAACATCACCATCATCTAAGTTGATATTGTTTATTCTAAAAGATTTTAAAATAATTTTAGCAAGGTCATCACCAGGCTCAACATAAGGAAAATCTTCTAATGCTTTAAGCTCTATATTGTTCATGATTAAAGGGTTTTCAATTTCGGTTACAATACCATATATAAAGTGATTTAATCCTGTTGTATACTGCAAAAATATGGCTATTTTAGATAAAAAACTATTAGATATTCTAGTTTGTCCTGTTACAAAATCTGATCTTGTTTACAACGAGGAAACAAATGAACTTATTTCTCAGAAAGCTGGATTAGCCTATCCCATTAAAGATGGTATTCCTGTTATGCTTCCTGATGAGGCCCGCAAACTTTAATTAAAGCGCCCGTAGCTCAGCTGGATAGAGTACTTGGCTACGAACCAAGGGGTCGGGAGTTCGAATCTCTCCGGGCGCGCCATTTTCTATAAAATTTCTTCCAACTCTTGAACTTTATATAACCATAAAGCTTCAGATTCTTTCATCTCATTAGTTAACTCGTGTTGATTTCTTATTAAATCTTGGAGGTTCTCGTGCACAGTTCCCTCATACAGACTTGGATCAGCTAGTTCTTCATTAGCATCTTTTAATTTTAAATTAAGTCTCTCCAACCTCTTTTCTAATTGTTTAATTTCTTTTTTAAGAGATCTTTTCTTTTCATTTAAAACATTGGACTGAGTTGCATGCCTTTCTTGATTATTTGATATTTTTTTTAAGCTTATCTTATCTAAAACATAATTTCTGTAATCTTCAAGATCGCCATCAAATATGCTCAGACTTGAATCCTTTACTATGTAAAAAAAGTCCACGGAGCTATTAAGTAAATATCTATCATGAGAAACCAATAAAATAGCGCCCTCAAAATTTTGAATAGCTACTGTCAAAGCATGTCTCATTTCCATATCCAGATGATTTGTAGGCTCATCCATGATTAATAAATTAGGCTTTTTATAAGCTATAATTGCAAAGGCAAGCCTCGCCTTTTCCCCACCTGAAAATAAATTAACTCTGTCTGAAACTTTTTCACCCTTAAAATTAAAACTACCAAGATAATTTCTTATTTGCTTTTCGTCTTTTGTAATATCTAATTTTTGTATGTGCTCAAATGCAGAAATACTTAAATCAAGATCATCAACCTGATGTTGGGAAAAATAGCCGATATTTGTATTTTTTCCAATCTCCTTTTCTCCCTTTAGCACTGATAATTCACCAACAATACTCTTAATCAAGGTTGATTTGCCTGCACCATTTGAACCCAACAAACCAATTCGATCACCAGGGGATATTGATAGCTCAAGATTACTTATAACAGGTGATGTATATCCCAGAACTGCTTCTTTAAAAACCATCAAAGGATTGGATGTTTTATCTGATGCGGTTATTGAAAACTTAAATGGTGATTTGATATGGGCTGGAATAATCAATTTCATTCTTTCAAGAGATTTAACTCGGCTTTGGGCTTGCTTTGCTTTTGTAGCTTTTGCTTTAAATCTTGTTATAAAGGTTTTCATATGTTCAATTTCTCTTTGCTGTTTTTCATAATTACTTTTGATCTCAGCTAGTTTCATAGATCTCAAAACTTCAAATTGTGAAAAGTTACCTTTATACAAATCAATTCTACTCGCATCCAAGTGAGCTATAAAAGAAACACAGTCATCTAAAAAATCTCTGTCATGGGAAATTAAAATAAGGGCTCCTTTAAAATGCTTAATCCAATTGGCAAGCCATAAAATAGCATCAAGATCTAAATGGTTTGTAGGCTCATCTAATAATAATAAATCAGATGGTTGCATAAGGGTTTTGGCTAAATTCAGTCTAACTCGCCATCCTCCGGAAAACTCATTTAATGATTTATTAAAATCTGTTTCTTTAAAACCAAGACCATTCATAAGTTTTTGTGCTTTTGAGTTTGCACTATATCCATCTAGAATTGAGTATTGCTCATAAAGTGATGCAACTAATTCAAATTGCTCATTTTTTTCAGCAATCGTGATTTGTTCCATAATTTTCACTAACTCATAATCACCAGAAATAACATAATCAATAGCCTTTTTATCAGAGCTTTTAACCTCTTGTGCCAAATACGAAATCCTTAAATCAGGAGAATGACTAAAGCAACTAGGATCAACTTCTATTTGTTTGGTAATAATTTTAAATAAGCTTGTTTTACCTGAACCATTAACACCTACAAGTCCAATTTTTTGATTTTGATGAATAGTGAAAGAAATATTATCAAATAATTCATTTCCGCCTAAAACAAGATCTAAAGAATTAAATGAGAGCATTTATATATCACATCCAGCTGCATATGCCGAAGACCATGCCCATTGAAAATTAAAGCCACCTAAGTGCCCAGTGACATCCAAAACTTCTCCGATAAAATATAAGCCCTTTTGGTTTTTTACCTCCATATTTTTTGAACTTAAATGCTTTGTATTGACGCCGCAAAGAGTAACCTCTGCAGTTCTATAACCTTCTGTAGTTGCAGGCAACAAAACCCAGTTTGTTAGTTGATTTGAGACATCTTCAATAACTTGATTAGATATTTCAGCAAGACTAATATCTTTATAATCATTCCAAAAAATGCACGCGAGCTCCTCAACCAAAGATTTTGACATAATATTATTTAATATTGATTTAAGTTTCTGTTTTGGGGTATTTTTCTTGTGTTCAAATATGTAATTTTTAATGTCAGTATCAGGAAAAAGGTTTATATTAATAGCCTCTCCTTCGTTCCAATAGTTTGAAATTTGAAGAATTGCAGGTCCGCTTAAACCACGATGAGTAAATAAAATATCTTCTGTAAAAGATTTATTATTGCAAGAGACTTTGCAAAAATGTGAAACCCCAGATAGCTTTATACATGTATCTTTTAAAACATCAGTAAAAATAAAAGGAACTAAACCAGCACGAGTTTTTATAATTTCTAATCCAAATTGTTTGGCTAGCTGATAACCAAAGGCACTTCCACCTAGTGTCGGAACCGATAATGCTCCTGTTGCAACCACCAATTTAGAAGCCTTAACACTCATAAAATGATTATCAATTTTGTTATCAACAGTTATATCTAAATTATATTTATTATCTACAAATTTAACTTTTTCTGTTTCTGCATGCGTAATAATGCTGACTTTATATTTATCACATTCTCTTTTAAGCATTTCAACTATGTCTTTTGCTGAATTTACGCAAAATAGTTGCCCATGTTTTTTTTCTTCAAATTCAATTGCATGACTTTTTACAAGGTCAATAAAATCTTGAGGTGTATATTTAGATAATGCGGACTTACAAAAATGAATATTATCTGAAAGAAAGTTATTATTTGAAACATCATAATTTGTGAAGTTGCATTTACCCCCACCAGACATAAGTATTTTTTTTCCTAGCTTATTAGATCTCTCTAGAACTAATACTTTACTACCTCTTTTTGCTGCAGTAAGTGCGCAAAATAAGCCTCCCGCACCACCTCCAAGGATTACTGAATCAAAGCTCATTCCTTCTTTCATAACAATTTATACTTACCCTTTTCTTGATCTCTTCCTTCTTCTAAAACCACCTTTGTTATGATTTTTTTTGTTACCTTGTTTTTTAATATTATCGGGAACTACATGGGTTGGTTCAAAACCCTCAACCTCAATTCTTTTTAATTTATATTTTAATAGTTTTTCAATATCATTTAGAAGTTTAATTTCATCAGCACTGACTAAAGATATTGCCTGACCTTTCTCACCACCCCTGCCAGTTCTACCAATCCTATGTATATAATCTTTAGGTCCGGTTGGAACATCAAAATTAACTACTTGTGGCAAATTTTTAATATCTAATCCTCTAGCAGCCACATCAGTAGCTACAAGAATTTTTATTTTATTATTTTTAAATGATTCTAATGCTTTTAGTCTATTGTTTTGTGTTTTATTTCCATGAATTGCTTTAGTACTAATATCAGCTCTGGTAAGCTGTTTTTGAAGTCTATCAGCACCGTGTTTTGTTCTAGTGAAAACCAATGCTTGATCCCAATTATTAACTTCTATTAATTCAATTAATAACTCTGCCTTCCTTGATTTGTCTACAGGATGAACATGGTGGCTAATATTTTTTCCTGTAGCGCCATCTGTTGTAACAGAAATTTCAATAGCTTCTTTGGACATTTCTTTTGCAAGCGATCTAAAGCTATTTGAAAAAGTTGCTGTAAACATCAAATTTTGTCTTTTATCAGGTATTAATTTGCATATTTTTTTTATGTCATGAATAAATCCCATATCAAGCATTTGATCTGCTTCATCTAAAACAAAAATTTCAATATTTTTTAAATTTACTGATTTCTGATTGTGTAAATCAAGTAATCTACCTGGAGTCGCAACAAGAATATCTACGCCTTTTCTTAACTTTAATCTCTGATTATGTATTCTAGCTCCACCATAAACAGCTGTTGATCTGATGCTTAAGTATTTACTATAAGTATTAATATTTTCTCTAACTTGTATAGCTAGCTCTCTTGTTGGTGTAACAATAAGAGCTCTTAATCTATGGCCTTTAAATTTTTCTTTTGGATGGGTTAGTTTATTTAAAATAGGAAGAACAAAAGCAGCTGTTTTACCTGTCCCTGTTTGTGCAGCTGCCATAACATCTTTACCATTAGCTATTTCAGGTATAACCTTGCTTTGTATAGGTGTTGGTTCTTTGTATTTTTGATTTTGTAGTGATCTTAATATTGGATCAGACAATTCAAGATCATCAAATTTCATTATTTTCCTTATGAAGAGTTGGCTGAAGGTTACAGGTAGAGTTCTTTATGGTCAATCATTATTTATCAGTCAACAACTAATAAATCATTAGCTATGATTATCTCACCCTCAAAGCTCTTTCTTATATCTTTATATATAGATTCTTCTGAAGCACCCCAAAATAGTATATGTGAAGCAACAAGTTTTTTAGGTTTTAGGTCTTTTGCTATTAAGCCCAATTCTATTGAAGAGGTATGGTGTTCTTTATGATAAATTTTCCAATCATCTGTCTTTGTTTTAAATCCTTCACTTGAGTAAACTTCATGGACCAAAATATCAAGATCATTACCATGTTTAATTAAATTATTGCTTAGTGAGGTGTCTCCTGAAAAAAGTATTTTTTTATCTTTGGTCTTAAATACAAAACCAAATGAATTTCTAAGGCCACCATGATCATTATAAAAAGCAGTGACCTCTACATTATCATCTTTAAAAATAACTCCCTCATCAATTTCTTTTACTATAGTTTTATAACCAACAGGATTTGCTGGCTGAGTTCCATTTAATCTATATAAAATATCTAACTCATATGCGTTTTGAATTCCTTTGGACATTTTTTTTAAGCCCTTTGGACCAAATAACTTTAATTCAGTATTTCTGCCCATAACCCAAGGAGTAAGAATTAAGTCAGCTAATCCACCTGAGTGGTCTGAATGAATATGTGTTAAAAATGCGTACTGTAGTTTACTAACCTGAAGCTGAGGTATATAACCACCCCAAGCAGGAGACATCTCTGCTGCTCTTCTAATAACTCCTGGCCCAAAATCAACTATATATGCTTGATCATTAGCGATCACTGCATAGGCTGACCCATAACGCTCAGGATCTGGATTGGGAGTTCCAGAGCCTAATATAACTAATTTTGTATCAGCATAAGAATGTACAGAAAGTACAAGGATTAAAAAAAATTTTAGCAAATTAAACAGAATGAAGTTTTTGCTCAGGAATAGAATTTTTTACTCCGGTTATATTATTATCTTTATCAAAGTAGACTAAAGTTGGCTGATGTTCTTTAGATTCAACTTCGTCAAATTCACCGTAGGTACAAATAATAACAATATCACCAAGTGAAACTTTATGAGCAGCTGCACCATTAACTGATAAAGTTTTTGAGCCAGCCTCAGCAAGAATTAAATATGTTGAGAATCTTTCTCCATTAGTTACATTATATACATCCACCCTTTCATATTCTTGCATACCTGCAGTATCTAAAAACTCTTGATCTACTGCGCATGAGCCTTCATAGTCAAGCTCAACTTGGGTGACGTTGATACGGTGCAGCTTTGATTTAAGTAATGTTTTTAGCATATTAAAGCGAAGTATAAGTAATTATTTATAATATTTAAAGGATGTAGCTAGTCAATCAATATATTATCAATAAGTCTAATCCCACCTATGGATGCAGCAATAGCAACTAATATTGGCTTTAAATTAAAATCTTCAAGATCCTTTAAACTATTAGGATTACAAACTGATAAATAATCAACATCGAACCCTTGTTGAGTTAAATCATCTTTGTAGCTCTTAATCATTTCATAAGATAAATTATTTGAATTAGCTTTAATAGAAGAAAGAGTTTTATAAAGTTTTGAAGCCTTTTCTCTATCAGATTCAGATAATCTAATATTTCTAGATGACATTGCCAATCCATTCCACTCTCTTACAGTATCAACACTTATAATTTCTATAGGTAACTTTTTTTCTTTAACAAAATTCTTGATTAGAGTTAATTGTTGAAAGTCTTTCTTTCCAAAAAATGCTCTGGTTGGTTTTGTTATTTCAAATAATTTATTAACAATAGTTAATACACCATCAAAATGACCTGGTCTATTCACTCCACAAAGATATAGGGCAGTATCAGGTGCTTTTAGTTCTTTAATGCCCTCGAGGATTGAAGAATTTGGAATAAATACCGAATTACAGCCATGTTTAGACAATAGAGCAATATCATCATCTAGCGATTTAGGATAATTTTTAAAGTCACTAGCATCATTAAATTGAAGAGGGTTTATAAATATTGAGGCAGCTACATGAGAATTATAGGACTTTGCGTTATCAATTAGAGTCATATGGCCTTTATGTAAGTTTCCCATTGTTGGCACAAAAGAAATTGACTTAAGAGTATTTCTATAGTTTATAAATTCTTGATATTCGGTAATAATTTTCAATATATACTAATAAAATGTATGTTCTTTTGCTGGGAAATTTCCAGATTTTACTTCTTTAACGTAATTGGCTAAAGCTTCTTGAATTGATGAAGAATCTTCCATAAAGTTTTTTACAAATTTTGGTAGCTTATCTAAGCATGAAATACCAAGTAAATCATGCACAACCATTACTTGACCATCAGTTGATGATCCGGCACCAATTCCAATTACAGGAATTGATATTTCATTCATGATTAATTTTGTTAATTCATCAGGTACGCATTCAAGTAATAATAAAGAAGCCCCTGCCTCTTCTAGTGATTTGGCTTCATTTATAATCAATTCGTGTTTTGCTGGATCTCTACCTTGAACAAAATTACCACCTATTCTATTTATAGCTTGAGGGGTTAATCCCATATGAGCACAAACAGGAATTCCTCTATCTGCAAGCATAGATGCCATTCTTGAAATCCAATCACCACCTTCAATTTTTATTGAATTTGCTCCTGCTTGCATAAGCCTTTTAGCATTCTCGAGGCCCATATCATCAGTTGCGTAACTCATAAATGGCATATCCGCCATTATATGCGCGCCTTTATTGCCTTTAACAACACATTCTAAGTGATAAACTAACTGATCCATTGTAACGGGCAATGTGCTGTCATGACCTTGAATTACCATACCAAGACTATCACCAACGAGAACGACATCTACTCCTGCATCACATATTTTTGATGTTAATGTAGATTCATAGGATGTTAAGCAAGTAAATTTTTTACCTTGGCGTTTCATCTTCTTTAATGAAGATAGCGTAGTTTGTTTTTTATCTGACTGAGCTGACATAATTAAGATTTAATATTTAAAGTGATTATATTTAATATTTCGCGAGCAATTTTAATTTTTTTATCTTTTTTAAGAAAAATAGTTTCATTTTCTGTGATCACATGAACCTCGTTGTCATCTGAGTCAAAACCTATAGTCTTATCTGAGACATCATTAGAAATTATCATATTTAGTTTTTTTGAATTTAATTTTTTGCTTGCATTATCGTTTACATTGGAAGTTTCTGCGGCAAAGCCAACAATATAGACAGAATCATATCGTTTAGAAACTTCTTTTAGGATGTCATGATTTTTTTGAAGATTAATTTCAAGGATATCTGAGTCTTCTTTTTTAATTTTGGTATCTGAATAGTTGGTTGGTTTATAATCAGCAACCGCTGCACAAGATATAAAAACATCAGAAGATTTCATGCATTCAAAGACCTTATCAAGCATCTCATCAGCAGAATTAATTTTAAATAAATTTATTTCTTTGTTTGCTGTTAAAGATACAGGACCACTAACTAGATTTACGTTTGCACCTTGAAGTGTTGCTGCTTCTGCAAGAGCATAGCCCATTTTTCCAGAACTATTATTTGATATATACCTTACAGGGTCTATTTGTTCTCTTGTTGGACCAGCAGTAATAGTTATAGTTTTTCCAGATAAAGGGCCTTTATGCAAATCAGATTTAATTAACTCTATTATTTTTTTAGGTTCAACAAGTCTCCCTGGACCAACATCACCACAAGCTTGCTCACCCTCATCTGGGCCAATAAAACTCATACCCCTGTATACAAGTGTCTGAAAGTTTTCTTGAGTACTCTTATCGAGCCACATATTTGTATTCATTGCAGGTGCTATGTATGTAGTTGCATTTGAAGCAAGAATTACAGATCCCATTAGATCATCTGCCCTGCCATGAGTTATCTTTGCTAAAGACTCTGCAGTACATGGTGCAATTAAAATAATATCTGCCCATTTAGCTAATTCAATATGACCCATTGCAGATTCAGCTTTTACATCTAGTAACGAATCATGTATCTCATTTCCAGAAACAGCTTGAAGGGTTAAAGGTGTTATGAATTCCTTAGCTGATTCTGTCATTACAACCCTTATTTCCGCTCCATCTTTTTTAAGCAAGCGAATAATTTCAGCAGATTTATATGCGGCAATACCTCCGGTAACGCAAAGAAGAACATTTGTGTTTGAAAAATTAAGCATTTTCTTAGCTATTCAGAATTTATTAGATAATAATACCAATTACACGATCTATAAACCAATAAAAACCCATCCCACCAATAAATAAACTTGCTGTTGTTTGAAGATAATTCTCAAAATTAATCTTTGAAGCAACATAAATTAATATTAGAGGAATTGGTATAAGTGCTATTTGTGCTAGTTCAATACCAACATTAAAAAACAGCAACGATAATAGCATTTGATCATTAGCAATACCTATGTCACTCAATGCTCCAGCAAATCCTAGGCCATGAAGCAAACCAAAGCTAAAAGCCATCAACCAGGGTGTTTTGAGTTGTTTATCACTATCATTAATTTCTGTGGCTAAATAGACTATTGTAAGCGCTATAAGAGCCTCTATTGTGCCTTGAGGTAAGTAAATGATGTTATATACAGAAAGACCCAGGGTGATACTATGAGCAACAGTAAATGCAGTAATGGTTTTTATAATATTTACTAGGCCCCTTATACAAAATAATAACCCAAATATAAATAAAATATGATCTAGTCCATCAAATAAATGACCAACCCCAAGGTATAAGTATGCTATTGGGTAATATTGCTCAACTAATGGAATTTCTATTTTATTGTTTTGAACAGTAACCAAACCCTCAAAGGTATCTTCTTTAAAATTAATAGTTACTAATGCATCAGTCAAAACGCTTAGATGTATTATTTCGATGACAGATCCTTTGAGACTAGCGTTACAAACTAAATCAATATTCTCAATAATATACTTTCCTTGAATAAAAGGATTTGAATATTCCGTTATGCATGAGTTAGGAAATTCTACTTGAGCTCTCTTACCTATGTTTTTAACTGGGTACATCCATGATGCGCTATATTTCAAATCATTATCGTTGGATTCAGTTATGACTAAATGAGCAGGATTAAATTCATGAGCGTTAAGCTCTAAAGAAGATAGGCTCAGAAATAGAAATATTAACTTATACATTAAATCTTTAAATCTGGATTGATTAATATTGAATAATCACTCCTAACTTTATTTATAAAGTTATCAACAGCTACATCACGTTTGAGTTGAATGTAATCAACCTCAAGTTCTTTGTATATTTTTTTAATATCAGGATAGTATCCATCTTTGACGTTGGTTATAAAAAGAAGATGGTGGCCAAATGGAGATTTGTATGGTCCGGTCCAAATATTTAAATCAGGATTACTGAACGCAACCTCTAAACCAACTCCAAAATTACTTTCTATGCCTTTCATATTGATTTCAGCAAAATTCTTTCCAAGAAAAAATACATCAGAAGAAATATTTTTATTATTTTTAATATTTAATATTGCTTGATTTGACCTTTCTAGTGAGTTGTTTTCATTTGTAAAAAAATGATGAGTAAAAGTAAAGGTTGGTGAAATATAGTAACTATCTTTATTTTGATCATAAAATCTAGATATCTCTTCGTATGATGGTTTATCAATAACTGATTCTTGTTTTAAGAAAGAAATTTTTTGAGCCAATCTTCTTTTAATAATTCTATCTTCTTTATCCAAACCAAGAGCAATTGCTTCTCTATAGAGAATTTCCTCATTAACTAGATTATTAATTATTCTTGCTATTTCGTCATCGGTTGGGTCTCTACCAACTTGAGATTTCCAAGCATTTACAAGACTTATAATTTCTTGATCAGAGATAAAAATATCTTTACTTTCATCATAATTAGACCCTATATCAATTATATATATAAAAAGCCCAATTAAAAAAAAGTATAAAATTCTTCTTTTCAATTTTGTAACTTCTGTTAAGTGCTACTTCTTAATCTCACAGTGCCACCTAGAGGTATAACCTCAACATTAGATGGGTCTGGTATATACCATATAGGAGAAGACCATGCTCTCTCTTGAATTGTTTCATGAAGATCTTCTCTTGGCTTAAAACCTCTTTTAACAGCGTCCCATGTGCTCCATCTGCAAGTTGGGTTCTCGAGAACTCTAACGTAGTAAAAAGCTTTATTTGATGAGTCAAACTCAGGATCTATCCAATGAGTTTTTAACTCAGATGAACCTAGGTTCTTAGAGAATGAACAATCATTGATATTAACTTTTGCACCATTATCTGGACATCTATGAGTCACTGGATCAACAGCATTACCATCAGAACAAACTACATCAAAAACTTTTTCGTTTGGTCTACCACTAATCGAATCCATCCACCCTTTAATTATTTGTACTCTTTGGAGAGGAGCTCCGTACTTATCTTTTTGAGCCCATACGATAAATTCTGGAACTTTATCACCATTGCTTAATAGGTCTGCACCCATGGTTACACCATTTTTATAAGCTTCTGATACCATGTTGTCTGAATTTAAATCTATTGAAGACAAGTCATAACCACCAAAAAATCTAACAGCAAGTCTAGTGCCTGTGGTTGCAAAAGTCTCTTTTCTTTTAAATGCTTTAAAAATAGAGTCTCTGGTATTTTCCTCAGCCCAAGCAACTGCTAGTCCAGATGCACCCCATTGAGTAAAGCCAGTATTTGCATAATCACCTTGATCAAGAGCAAGCGTGCTCTGAGGTTGATTAAAAGCGGCCATGTACTCCTCAAGCCTCTCTCTATTTTCTTCGGCCAATGGAACAGATCCCCTGTTTTCTGCATCACCATCAAGCAAACCTACCTTAGACCAATAGTTTGACTCATCATATGCACCTGCGGCTGTGTGAGTATCACTAGAGCCAATTAATCCAAACTTATAAGGGTTGCCTTGTTGTGTAAACTCAAGGGTTAAACCATTTAAATATGCTTCTCTGACATAACCACCGGAGGGCTTACTGTATGTTGGGGGTCTACTACCTACACGAACATCCATTATTTCAAAATCAGCCCAATCATCATCAGGGGATAGTAATGGGTGCGTGTCAGAGGTACCTTTTACTTGTGTAATTTCAACCAGAGGCTCATTTCTCATTCTTTTATCAGCGTAGTCTTGATCAATTGCATTACCTAAAAATGATTCCATCTCGAACATTTGACCATTGGAACCATTACTATTATGAGGTATGGAAACCGTATCAATACCCTTTTCACGAAGAGAATCTTGCCATGTCCACAAATCCTCAGGATTTAGAGAATCAACCCTTGTCCAAGGTCTTATGGACGCCTCTGAAGAATTAAAAATGACATTTCTATGAAGATTTCCACCCTCAATATCGGTAGATGTCGTAAATTCATATCCAATAAATGTTGTAAAGTTACCAGGGTCATTGTGTTCATTAGCGGATCTAGCTATATCAGCCCATGCTGATTTATGAATATCATAATCAAAAGATTTTAATGCTAATTGTGTATTTTTTGTAAGCCATGCTTTGAGAATTTTTGGATGCCAATTTGGATATGGTTGAGTAATTACTGCGCCAACAATAGTGCTAAATAAATCAGATCTTTCACCAGCCGATTCTACAGATAAATTATCTTTTCTATTTAGGTTATGGAATGGTTTAGCAAAATCATTTTTTGAAATGTCAGTTGATGTATCTGCGTAGGCTTGAATCATACCCATGTAGAAACCATGATCAGTTACAGAGTAAAAATCTAATGGTTCACGAAGCTTCATTTCATAACCCAATGGATGCTTGATACCCTCTCCTTTAGCGTACTTATAGGCATCATCTGGGGTTGCTGTTATACCAAAGACATAAGCATCGAAAGAGTATTTTGTGTGTACATGTAAATCACCATAATAAGGGTTGCGATCGGGGTTTGGTTTTGGCTTAACTTTTGAAGATTTTTCTTTATCTACCGAAAAATCAACCACCTCCAATGCACTATCTGACTGCATAGATTTAAAGAAATTTAAAAAAGGTCTTTTTTCATTTACATCAAAATCAATGATAAGCAAGAGAGCTAGATAAAGCCCCGATAATATCAAAAAAAGATAAAGTAATTTCTTATGTTTAGTAATCATGATTCCCCCTCATAATGTTCTCTCAATTCTATCACATGATAAATGAGTGATTAATATATGCATTACATCTATAATTGCACATCTGCGCCTGTAGCTCAGCTGGATAGAGTACTTGGCTTCGAACCAAGGGGTCGGGAGTTCGAATCTTCCCGGGCGCGCCAATTAATAAAGGGGCACAAATACCCCTTCATTTAAATAAAATTAAAAATTAAAACCTATAATTTAATGTGGCTCCATAAGATGAATACGCATTAGGATATCCAAAGAATGTTGTAGAAGTTGGATCGGCAACAGCTGGGAAAGCAGAAATTAAATACTCATCATCATTGATATTTTTACCCCATATTGTTATCGATAAATTATCCCTTTCGATACCAGCTGAAAAATTCAATGTGTCTTGAGTTTTCACACCATTTCCTGCATTCTCTATCCTTACTTGCCATGCAGGATTTTCTAGCATTTTTGCTGGACTTGCATATAAATGACTTAGTCTTAAATATCCATCCCAATTATTTAAATTAAAATTCCATGTAATTGTTGATGAGATAGTATTTTCTGAGACATTTGATGGCATGGTTCCTGTTAAATCACCTGAGCTTGAGTTTGGAAATGAATCATATATTGGATCCATAAATAATCCACTAACCGAAAGATCAATATTATCTGTAGGCGACATAACTAAATCAAACTCATATCCTTTAGTTGATTGTGAACCAGCATTTGCAAGTATAAACCCAGTTCCAATAAATGTATTTGATTGAAATCCTTCAATCTTTTGATCAAATAAAGCAATATTAAGATATCCAGTTGATAATCTTATTTTTGCACCAATCTCAAAAACCTCTGATTCTTCTGGATCAGCATACCTTCTTCCAATACCTGTATTTGGTCCAACGGGGGATCCAGCCAGTTCTAAAGCAGAAATTTCAGTTGCATCAGGCAATGAATCTCTAGATATATTCCATGCAGTGGCTTTGTATCCTGTTGAAACTCCACCATACATAGATGTTGTATCATTTAATATGTAAGCAAGTTTAAAAGTGTAGTCAACATTATCATCATTGCTCTCTCCATCTTGAGCACTATTTGGAAAATTTACAAATTGTGGTAAAAATTGAATTCCTTGAAGGCCTAATAAAGGATTAAAAGCTGGATCAGTTGCTAAAACTGCAGCTTCTTCAGGTGTAAAACCAGCTCCGATAAGACCCAAGGTACCTGCTCCAACAAAATCTAAGTTAGAAAAAATATCAGTATTGGTCTGATAGATTGATACAGATTTTTCATCTTCAATATAGCTTGCTCCAACAATGGCACTTAATTTATCAGTAAGTTTAATATCTAGCTGAGCAAATATTGATTTAGTTGTATTATCTTGTGTAGAAATTTCATTAACACCCTGGCCTTCTGCAAATAATAATGAGTTTGGAATACCAAAAGCTTCTGCTACTCCAGCTAAAGCTCCTGGAGCAAGAGCATCAATATAAGCCCTCCATAATGAACCAAAATAGATAGAATTGTCATATTTCATATCTTCTTGATAATAATATGCACCCAGTAACCAGTTTATATTTTTATTATCCTTTGAAAAAATTCTGACCTCTTGAGTTACTGCATCTAAATCTTTAACAAGTTTATTAGAATCGATTTGATCAACTGATTCAAAATCTACATCTTGAAGTTCAAAGTTATAACTCTTTCTAGATGAAGTAATGCTTTCTATACGAATAGTATCTAAATCTCTTTCTATATAAATTGAAATTCCGGAATTATCCCCATCAGATATAGGGTCAAAATCAAAAAATGCCTTTTCAGTATAAGGATTATTAGGAATAATTTGCCCTCCAAAAGCTGCAGTTACATAATTTGCATTACCATAATTGGCACTGCCAACAGCACAACAAATTTCGTCATATTCATCATAGTCACTAGTTACCCTTATAGATAGATCATCATTTGGAATAAATAAAAGTTCTGCACGTAAGCCTAATCTATCTCTATTATTAACTGAGTTTCCTGTTACAGGGTTATCTGAGCTTCCATCTCTTTTATTAAAATTAGCATTAAAACTATATGCTGTTGTTTCATTAATAGGGCCTGTTGTATATATTTTTCCTATTTTAGAATTATATTTCCCAAGACCAAGTGACATCATTCCTGATTTATCAAAAGAAGGTTTTTTTGTAACAATATTTATAACACCTGCAGATGCATTTTTACCAAAAAGAGTACTTTGAGGGCCTCTAAGAACTTCTACTCTTTCAAGCATAGGAAGATCGGCTATTTGAGATTGTGTCTTTGATCTGTATACACCATCAACAAATAATGCAACGGATGGTTCTACCCCCGGGTTGTTAGATCCATTACCAAAACCTCTAATAAAAAAAGTAGCATTAGTAGAAGATTGATATTGTCTTGTGTCTAAAGATGGGATGATAGATTTAAGATCAAAAGTATCTATGATTGTTGCTTTTTCAATTTCATCTGATGTAACAACAGAAACAGCTACCGGAACTTCTTGTAATGTCTTTTCCTTTTTAGTTGCAGTAACTATAACTTCCTCAACGATGCTGTCTTGAGCAAATGTTAATGATGTAAAAACAAGAGCAATAGATAGGTTGATATAAATACAGTTTTTCATATTAATTTCCTCAAAAAAATATAATTATACATACATCAATAGATAAATATTTATGTAGATTGAAGAATATACATAAGTTTTTTAAATATATTTAAAGTTATTATATTCGCTGAATTTCTCCACCATTATCAACCCATGCACCAAATCCCCCAATGTTATATACATTTTGGAATCCAAGGCTTTTAATAGTATTAGCTGCAAGTGCTGATCTATACCCACCTGCACAATAAAATAACAAGTTTGAATCATTATTAATATTTGCAGGATTATTTTGAGAGTTTAGCTCAAGTTTGAATTCAATTAACCCTCTGGGTAAGTGAATAGCATTTTTAATTAGGCCAAAGCTTGATACCTCAGACTCTTCTCTGACATCAATAATGAATGTATTCGGTTGTTTCAGGATATTACAAGTTTCCTCATAAGTGAGCCTCTCAACATTCTTATTAGCATCGATAAGCATTGATTCTAAAGTTTTATTTTCCATTAACTACTCCTATTGAATTTCTGTTTGATGTAGCAAAAAATACTCCTACCAATACCATGATACAACCAACTATTATTAAAAACGAGACTAACTCGTTAAGGAATATATTTCCCCAAATTATTCCAAATACTGGTAAAAAATATGCAACTGTTGAGGTTTTTACGGCCCCTACTTTTTCAATAAGCCTGACATATCCTATAAATGAGAGACCAGTTGAAACAATTCCTAGCCACAATATCGAAAGAATTGCCTCATTAGATGGGAATGAATTAGGGATTGAAAAAGCTGAAAATGGTATGAGTAAGATAGTTCCAAAAACCAAAGACCATCCAATTAATACTAATTTATTTATTGATACACAGTATTTTTGTATAAAAACACCAGAAAAAGCATAACAAAAAGAGCCAGCCAAACAAATAAAAGCAGAATATGCATCAATTGAGCTATTTTTAGGATTTACCAATATAACAATTCCTATAAAACCCAATATCAATCCGCCAATTTGTTTAATAGTAATTTTTTCTTTGAGCCAAAAGAAGGCAATAAACATAGTCATCAAAGCAGTAGAAGAATTAAGGATCGCAAGCATATTTGAATCAGACCCATTAGAAGCCTCTGAAAAAAGAATAAAAGGTATAGCTGTATTGGTTAAACTTAAAATAAGAATATATTTAAAACTTCTTATAAAAAGCTTTAGAAGCTTCGGTCTAATTAAAAGTGGAAGGAATACTAATGATGCAAGTGCTAGGCGTAACTGAACTAAGAACACAGCGCCAAGTTCTGGAGTTGCAATTTTAATAAACATAAATGCACTACCCCATATAGCGCCTAGAAAAATTAATAATGACCAGTATCTTAATTCCATAAATAAAAAAACCCTCAAAAATTAATTTGAGGGTTATAAAAAAATCTAATATAGGTTGTTAATAACCCTTATTAGTCAGAAACTTAAAAGTTACCCCGTGTCAAAAGGTAAATCCTCCGTTTCCTGGTTTAATATAAATACTAATAGGACCACCTCCATGTTCAGGGTAATAATAGAAATGTTTATAAGCCCCCTTAAAAAACCTATAAACAAGACACCCTCTTAAGATTATATACATCTTAAAAACGATTTAAAGATTAATAATTAATTTTTATGAAAAAAGCTCTAATTGGGTTACTTCTTGATATTCGTTAACTACCTCTTCATTAAAATTGACATTGGTTAAGTAGTTCTCAAGGGCTGTAGAGCAACCATTAAAGTATTTATAAGCTACTGTTTTTTTTGATGAAATTATATCAACAGCTTCATTTAACTCATTAATTACCGAATCATTAAAATTTATATTTATTACGTTATTCATAGTTAATCAATATACTGTACAAATATACAGTAGTCAAGCAGCTATTTGTTATGTGGTGTTGTTAACTTGTTATGACGAAGGGAAGTGAAAGTAACACTAAGGAAAAGAATTAGAACCAATGAACCTAAAACATCACCGATAAAAAATCTACCGATAACTATTGGATCTAGATTAATAGAAGGTTCTAAATAGGAAATTATAATGTTAACGCTAATAGAATTTAAAAGGGCTGATAATATAATTACAAGAACTAATAATCTAAAGTTTTCAAATTTAATTGGGCCAACAATTGATCCTTTGATATTACTTTGAGAATATTTAACGAGCTCTCTAGCCAATATTATTGAAGCAAGTGAAGCCATGCTAGCAAGACTCCATATACCCATATATTGCTCTGGATTGATAAATAATGGTCCTGTAATCTCTGCAGCCATTAAAGCAGGAAGAGATTTTAAACCAAAAAAACAAATACCAAGTACACGAATACCATGGGGCAAATAAACGATGCTACCTTGCCAATCCATTTTCTCTAGACCCACAAAAGCAAAATATGACCATAAAGACCAAACGCCCATTGCAAAGAAATAGAGCATAATATTTGTAAGAATAAAATCTTTGAATCTAGAATTAATATTCATAATGAAAAAACTGTTATTAGCTTATAACAGTTAAATAAGATTCTCGTTTATCAACGCTTGATTGTTTGACTCTCAATAGCATATTTTGTTCAAGCTTTTTAATTCCCTTGTAGACTGTAGAGCGAGAAAGATTTGAATCATTTATAACATCTGTGATATTACAAGAACCTTCTTTTGCTGTTAATTGAACTATTGTAAAAAAAATTTTTTTTTCAGTAAGAGAATATCCAGCAAGATTTATTTCATGCTCAACACTTTCTAACATTTCTAAAATTGAGTTAAGGTTTTGAATAAATGATTTCACAAAGCGTATGATAAATGAACATAGATAGTAATTCAAATGAAGCATTGGCGGAGAGAGGGGGATTCGAACCCCCGGTACCGATGAAGGTACACATCCTTTCCAAGGATGCACGATAGACCACTCTGACACCTCTCCTGAGAGATGCATTTTACATCAAAATATAAAAATCAAATGCAGAAAGCTTGATTAAATTTATTGATTAAAAAACCTAAAATTCTTGAAGGTAGATAACTTAGTTGATGATCTTATGGGATTAATATCTATACCTCCCCTTCTCATAAATCTTCCGCAAACTTCAATCTTCTTTGGGTTATATCTTGAAGCAATATCTTGATAGATACTTTCAACACACTGCTCATGAAAATCGCCCTTTTCTTTGTATGACTTTAAATATTCTGTTATCCATTTTGTTTCTATAGGCTCACTAGATTTAATGTAAATATTAGCGAAATCAGGTTGAGAAGTTACAGGACAAATTGACCTAAAGCCTGTAAAACAAATTATCTTATTCTTAGGTGTATTTAATAAATTTGAGGAATTTAAATCTATAGAGGCTGGTGTATCTAGAAATTTATTTAGAAACCTAACTTTTGTTAATGATTTAGTAAGTTTGTCTAAATCTTTCTTAATATGGTTTAAAACATCAGAATTTTTAATAAAGGTTTTATCATAAAAAGAGTTTAAATAGATTTTTAATGATTTTGATTCAACGATAAACTTTGAATCAGCGGGAATAGTAATCTCCAAAACCTTTAGCACAGGAAGATTTTTTTTGTCCAAATAGGTAAATTCATAAGCATTCCAAAAATCATGTCCATATGCAGAAGATGATCTTAGACGTTTTATGGGATCAAGAATTTTGTATGAGGTCTTTAGGTTTTTAACATACGAATTACCAAGAAATTTTCTACTCATTGCCTTATACCAGTCCCCTTTTTAAGTAAATATAGACAAGATATAGTGAGAAGAACTATAAAACCAATAATCATAGATAGTGAAAATACAATAGAAACGTCACTTACACCAAGCATCCCTTCCCTAAAGGTGTTTACTACATACAACATTGGATTTGCCATTGAAATTGATCTCCATATCTCTGGAAGAATATTTATAGAATAAAAAACTCCTCCCAAATATATGAGTGGGGTTAAGATAAATGTGGGTATTATCGATATATCATCAAAGCTGTCAGCAAAGACAGCGTTTATAAATCCCATTAATGAGAAAAGAACTGCTGTTAAAAATAGAACAGTAAGAGTTAAAAGCGGATTAACAACTGTAAAATCAGGATAAAAAAGTAAGCTTACTGCATAAACAATAAAACCTATAAGAATACCCCTGCTTACTCCCCCAAGAATAAATCCAAGTAGAATGGTCCAATTTGGCATTGGAGATATAAGCAATTCCTCAATTGATTTTTGGAATTTGACTGAATAAAAAGATGAAACAACATTATTGTAAGAATTTGTAATGACAGACATCATAATTAATCCGGGGATCATAAATTGAATATAGTCAAAACCATCCATTGAGCCAATTCTTGGTCCAATCAATGAACCAAAAATAACAAAATATAAAGACATTGTTACTGCAGGAGGTACAAGAGTCTGGACCCAAATTCTTAAAAATCTTCTAATCTCTTTAACAGTCAAAGTCCAAAGACCTATTAATATAGTTGAATTATTTTTCATTTGAATTCACCATCTCAATAAATAATTCTTCGAGCCTATTTGCTTCATTTCTCATAGATTTGATTTTGATATCTAATTTAGATAATTCTTCGAATAAGGCATTGATTGATCTGTCTTTGCTTACCGCTGCCACTAAAGTAAGTGGGTCTTCAAGCTTTAAAGGAAAACCTTCTATGACTGGCGCTTGATTTAAAGGAGATTGCAAATCAAATACAAACCCTTGAACATTTAAAGTTCCAAGGAGATCTTTCATGCTAGTGTTTGTAACAATCTTGCCTTTATCAATAATGCCAATATTTCTACATAGCTGCTCTGCTTCTTCAAGGTAATGTGTTGTCAAAATAATAGTAGTGCCATTTTCATTAATTTCTTTTAGAAAAGACCACATTTCTCTTCTAAGTTCGATATCAACTCCAGCAGTTGGCTCATCTAGTATTAAAAGTTTAGGTTCATGTATCAAAGCTTTTGCAATCATTAGCCTTCTTTTATATCCACCAGAAAGAGTTCTTGCTTGAAAATTTCTTTTATCCCAAAGACTTAATCTTTTAAGAATATTTTCTACCTTTGGCAAAGCTTCTTTTTTTGGTATCCCATAAAATCCAGCTTGTGTAACAACAATATCTAATACTTTTTCAAATTGAGAAAAATTTATTTCTTGAGAAACAACACCAAGCATTGTTTTTGCAAGAGGCAAGTTCTCATCAATATCAACATCAAATATCTTAACGTTGCCAGATGATTTTGTTAAAAGAGAACCAATAATGCCTATTGTGGAGGACTTCCCCGCTCCATTAGGCCCAAGTAATGCATAAAAATCACCTTCATTTACAGAGAATGAAATCTCCTTTAGAGCTTCAACGCCACCAGAATAAGTTTTTTTAAGATCATTGATCTCTAACGCAAATGACATATTTTAACTAATTTTTTTTCTTATCAATTCCAATAACTAATAGGCTTAAGATTATACCAACTAACAAACCAATCCATGCACTAAAGAAAGTAATAAAAACAGCTATTAACAAAGCAGACGCCATTTCAGAATTTTTCTTTGGTATAGCCATTGCAACATAAGCACAAGCAAAGCCAGTTAATATTAACGTTAATGTTAATGCCATCTGCATTAATGGTTTCATTAATGTTATGAATGGAAGTGTGAAATATAGAATTGGTAAAGCCATTAAATAATATGAACCTAAACCATCAAATATAGATGGCATTTCTTTAAAGCCTTTTTTCCAGCGCTCAACCACCACCACATGAACACCGGTCCATAACGCACCTTGAGTTGGGAAAAATGGATTTAATATTAATCCAATAAAATTTCGCGCTGCTATAGATAAATGCGATCTATTGAGATTAATATCAAGTTTTTCATCTGGTCTCGATTTTTGTGCATCATTTAATACCTCATTTGCAGTAATTAAATCTCCAAATAAAAGAGTGTATCCAATTATTACGAGAGGTATAGCCTCTAAATACATTTCAAGAGTTGGAAAGCCAATTACAAGAGGAGATGTTCTATTAAATAAAGATACAACATCTGGGATTTTAAATCCCCATTCAATATTAAATGTAACTTCATTGAATAGAAAAGCTATAAAAGCTGCAAGAATAAAGCCTGGCAGTAAACCTAGTGAGCCAATCTTATTAATTAATGAATGTTTTGCTGCTAATCTTTTAAAAGGATCTGAGAAGGTTGTAACGATACAGACAGTTATGGCAACAAACATTGATATAGGTTGGATCATTAACTTATCTAAATCTGTGACAAAAACTTGGTAAAACGCTGCTAAAGCTGCACCTAAAATAATACCTGCCTTTAATCCATTAGGAATAATTTGGATAAGTTTTTTTCCCCAACCGGTTACACCTAGAATAAATATAAGCAGTGTAAATTCGATACAAATAGCTGCCATGTATTGAAAAGTTGTTACATCATAAACTCCAGTAAATTGACCTTTTGCAGCAAAAGCAGCTATAACAATTGGTAATGCAGGCGTTATCCAACCAGGAGCCATTGGTTCTCCAAAAAGAATTGGTCCAGAAGCAATTAGAGTTCCTGCAATAAAACTTAATGCAACACCCTCTTCAAATGTGAGTCCTAAACCCATAGCTACTGGAACAGCAGCAAATGCTGTGGCCCCAGAAATAACCATTCCCTGAAAAAACTCACCAGCTCTAAATTTAATATGAATAAATGGAATTCTTAATGTAAAAGGCCCCCATTTAATGCCTTGATTGTTTGTAGTATTCATTTTGTAAGCTCCCCCATTGCTTCCTCTAATCCTTTAAGTGTTAAAGGATACATTCTATTATCAAATAAATCTCTTAGTATGCAAACAGATGATGAATAGTCCCAGTGATCATCAGGAACAGGATTTAACCAAGCCATATTATCAAAATGATTTGATATTCTTTTTATCCAAGTTGAACCGGGCTCTTCATTCCAATGCTCTATGCTGCCACCGGCATTTGTTATTTCATAAGGAGCCATGGTCGCATCGCCAACAACTATTATTTTGTAGTCTGCCGAATATTTATTGATAATATCTTGAACAAGAAATCTCTCTTGGGATCTTCTTCTATTATCTTTCCAAACAGACTCATAAATACAGTTATGGAAATAAAAATATTCAAGATGCTTGAATTCGGTTTTAATTGCAGAGAAAAGCTCTTCGCAAAGCTTTATATAAGGATCCATTGAGCCGCCTACATCAAATAAGACTATCACTTTTACAGCATTCGATCTCTCTGGAACCATCTTAATATCTAAATAACCTGCATTCTTAGCTGTTGATTTAATCGTATCATTCATATCGAGTTCAAGATCATTACCATGCCTAGCAAATCTTCTAAGTCTTCTTAATGCCATTTGCATTTCTCTGGTTCCAATAATGATAGAGTCATCTAGATTGCTAAACTGTCTTTGCTCCCAAACCTTAACAGCACTTTTCTGGCCACCCTGACCCCCTACTCTAATGCCTTCTGGATTCTGACCGCCATGACCAAATGGAGAAGTTCCATTTGTTCCAATCCATTTATTGCCGCCTTCATGGCGTTCTTTTTGTTCTTCTAGTCTTTTTTTGAATTCATCAAGCAATTTATCTAAACCACCAAGAGATTTAATTTTTTTAAGCTCTTCTGGATCCAGTTCTTTTTCAAATGCTTTTCTTAACCAATCTTCAGGAATTAAAGCTTGAAAAATATCTTCAAGTTTTTCGATTCCTTTAAAGTAAATATCAAAAGCTTTATCAAATTTATCGTAATGTTTCTCGTCTTTAACTAGTATTGCCCGAGATAGATAATAAAAATCATCTATATTTGCATAAACCATCTGTTTTTCAAGGGCGCCAAGAAGGTCAAGTAGCTCTCTTAGAGAACATGGGACGCCAGCTGATCTTACTGTTTGAAAAAGATTTATTAGCATCTATTTACTTGAAGCTGATTCTCTTCTAGACATAAAAGCAAGCCTTTCAAGCAACTGAACATCTTGTTCATTTTTAAGAAGCGCGCCGTACAGAGGTGGTATTGCTTTTGAAGAATCTGCATTTTTTAATATTTCATCAGGCATGTCATCAGATAGTAATAACTTTAACCAATCTATTAACTCTGATGTGGAAGGTTTTTTCTTTAAACCTGGTATTTTTCTTAGATCAAAAAATATTTCCAATGCCTCATTCACTAATTTTTTCTTAATTTTTGGATAATGGACGGAGACAATCTTATTCATAGTATCTCTATCTGGAAAATTAATGTAATGGAAGAAACATCTTCTTAAAAAAGCATCTGGTAATTCTTTTTCATTATTTGAAGTCATTATAATTAAAGGTCTATGTTTGGCTTTAATTGTTTGATTTGTTTCGTAACAAAAAAACTCCATTCTATCAATTTCCTGCAAAAGATCGTTTGGAAACTCTATATCAGCCTTATCAATCTCATCAATCAAGAGAACTACTTGTTTATCAGATTCAAATGCTTCCCATAACTTACCTTTGTTTATGTAATTTGAGATATCTTTAACCCTCTCGTCACCTAATTGGGAGTCTCTTAATCTTGTTACAGCATCATACTCATATAAACCCTGTGAAGCTTTTGTGGTTGATTTTATATGCCATTCAATTAGCTCTAAACCCATAGCTTGAGCAACTTCAATTGCCAATAAGGTTTTACCAGTACCAGGCTCACCCTTTATTAAAAGAGGTCGTTCTAAGGCAGCGGCTGCATTCACAGCAAGGCTTAGATCCTCTGTTGATATATAATTTTTAGTTCCTTTGAATTGCATACTTAGTTCCCTTTTATTAATAATTTTTCTTCTGACTTAAGTATTCTAGCCAGTTGTCTGCTTGAAGCAACAAAATTTCCGTTCAAATCCCATATTCTTGCATCCTGCTCAAAATAACCATTATTAATATCACTTGCTTTAAAGTCAGCGAATAGTTTTGAGGTTGTTGGCATCATACGAATATGAGTTGTTAGGGTTAATGTTGGTATCCAACCTAACGCTCCAAATTTGTTAGAAACAACTGGAGGTAAAATATCTGAATAGTATGCTAAACAAAATTGATCTGCCATGCCACCTGACATTTCTAAAAAAGCTGAACATCTTGCTTCTGCATTATCATCTATTGGATCTCTGTCCCACCAAGCATGATCAGGATTTATATAACAATTAAGCTGTTTAATGAAAGATGGGGTAAATCCTTTTGAAATCTTGTCATAATTTAATTCCTTGTAGTCGTTATGATCATGAGAATTAAATATGCTTGGTAGGCTTGTTTCAAGACCATCAAAGCCTTTCATGCGTTCAAAATCAGAGCAAGTGCCAGTCATGGTTGAGCATATTTTATTGTCTTGTATTAATTTCACTAAGCCAGCTGAACTGCCCCTGCTGGCTTTTAATATCTCAACTTCTAAAAAGGTATCAGTTGATTCGGTTCTGTCTAAGTATTGTGTAGATGAGCTTATAATATTCTTATGCGGCATAGATGAAAGTAAAGCTTTGCTCATTACAGCATTTAAATACCCTCCATGAGGTGTATTACCTACAAAATAATCTCTATTTGGAATAATCTTATAAAAATTATCTTTAATTTTGGTAATTGAAATTGCAGATTGAAATTTTCAAATTGATTCATGTTTGATGATTTTAGTTCATAATTAAATATATATACAATCATAATAAAAATAATGACGAAGCTCTTTGATATTGCATGCAACTTTACAAGCGAAAGATTTGATTATGATCTAGATGATGTCATCTCAAATGCTATTAAGAGTAATGTAGACAAGTTTCTTGTTGTATCAGCTGAATTAAGTGATACAAAAAAAATTCAAGAAATTAAAAAAAAATACTCAGAAAATTGTCTGATAACACTTGGTGTTCATCCTCACCATGCAAAAACTTTTAATCATGAATCAGTGCCTATCATGGATAACCAAATTCAAGATATTAATCCGAACTCCATAGGAGAGACAGGTTTAGATTTTTTCAGAAATTTTTCATCATATGATGAGCAAATATATGCATTTAATGAGCAAATCAAGCTAGCTATTAAATTTAACAAACCACTTTTCTTGCATCAAAGAGAATCGCATGAAGATTTCATCAAAGTTTTAAAAAATTATACTGGGAACCTTCCCCCTTGTGTTGTGCATTGTTTTACAGGCACTCAAAATGAATTAGATTCATATCTTGAATTAGATT
>JACLAC010012463.1_pt1 | contig 36445 bp, 34 predicted proteins | sample 8027881 | NCBI WGS metagenome assembly JACLAC01 (sample SAMN15725517, study PRJNA655200) | protist metagenome | isolation source: fluorescence activated cell sorting (FACS) single amplified genomes of... | place: Spain: Blaines Bay Microbial Observatory, Mediterranean Sea | collected 2016-01-19 | reverse complement strand
TTTCAAAGTTTTTCATAAGACTGCAGAGTTTTGGATTTAGTTTTTTTAGAGAAATTTATCCCTCCAGATGACTCTTGATTTTCCGCTTTCACAACTGGTTCAGAAAATCCAAACCGGTGATTTAGATCCAACTGCTTTGGTCAATTTGGTCTACGATCAAATCGAAAAATTTGATCAGGAGTTGAATGTTTACAGAAGCTTAGTCCAAAGGGAGATATCGCTAAAGCGTGCCGATCAGATTTCTCAAAAGATTTCAAACGGTGAAAAAATAGGTAAGTTGGCGGGGTTGCCTGTTGCTATTAAGGATAATCTCAGCATCGCAGACCAAGGTTTGAGCACAGGTTGCTCTTCAAAAATATTAGAAGGCTATCATTCACCGTACGATGCAACAGTCGTGAAGGCCTTGAAAGATGAAGATGCTTTGGTGATTGGCACCACCAACATGGACGAGTTCGCAATGGGTTCTTCCAATGAAAACTCTGCGTTTGGACCTACTTTAAATCCTTGGCATCCCAGCAGGGTTCCAGGGGGAAGTAGTGGAGGATCCGCGGTTGCCGTGGCTACAGGTATGGCAGTTGCGGCTTTGGGATCAGACACAGGGGGCTCTGTCCGGCAGCCTGCTTCTTTTTGCGGAATTACAGGTTTCAAACCAACCTATGGAGCATTATCTCGTTATGGATTAGTGGCTTATGGATCATCGCTAGATCAAGTTGGGTGCCTAACTAGAACTGCTGAGGACAGTGCTTACTTGTTTGAAGCGATTCAGGATGTTGACAGCAAAGACAGTACATCATTGGCGAAGAAGCTGGATTCATATGATGAGAAAATTGATCTAAATTCCTTAAAATTCTGCCTTCCAATTGAATATTTGGATTCAAAAACAGTCTCAGAAGACGTCTCGGAAGCAACTGCATATATGGCAGATTGGTTGGTTCAGCATGGAGCTATAGTAGAGAAAAAATCTTTGGGTTTCCTTGATTGCTTGATACCAGCTTATTATGTCATCTCCTTTGCTGAAGCTAGTTCCAATTTGGGAAGATTTGATGGAATTCGCTACGGATTGAGAGGTGGCAGTGGCGGTCTAGATGAGTTGTATAAAACCACCAGGGAGTCTGGCTTCGGAACGGAGGTAAAGCGTCGAATCATGTTGGGTACGTTTGTTCTCAGTGCAGGTTACTACGATGCTTACTACGGAAAAGCAAATCAAATTCGTGCATTTATCGAGAAAAAAATACATAGCTTGTTGACAGAATTTGATTTTTTGATTGGGCCTGTAAGTCCTGGAGTTCCATTCAAATTTGGTGACAAAAATGATGATCCATTAGCCATGTATCTTGAAGACATTTATAGCGTGTTGGCAAATTTTACAAGATGTCCCGCGATCTCAATCCCTGCTGGAATTAGCAAAGAAGAATTACCAATTGGCTTTCAGTTGATGAGCAAGCCAATGGATGACTATCGGCTTCTTAAAGTCTGCGAGACTATTCAAGCAAATACGGATTTCCATACTCGACGACCACCTCAGTGGCCTTCCTAAGTATCAAATCTCGCCCACAATTAACTACTCAGAATAAATTAGAAACATGCTCGATCTTCGAGTAATCCGTCAGAATCCTGAAAAAATTTCGGAAAATTGCCGACATAGAAATTTGCCAGATTTGGTAGCTCCACTTTTAGAGCAAGACGAACTTGCCAGGGGTTTGAAAGGAGAGCTAGATACGCTCCGCCAAAGGCGAAACGAAATTAGCAATCAGATGAAGTCTAAACTCAGTGCAGATGAAAGACAGACTCTGATTGAAGAGTCAAAATCACTGAAGCAAAAAGAAGAAGCACTGCACCTCGCTCACCAGTCAGCAGAAGTCGAGAGAGGCAATCTATTATCTCAAATTCCAAACCTGACTCACCCAGATTCTCCAATTGGCATAGATGAAGACGCAAACAAGGTGTTGCGTGAGGTGGGAAAACCGAGGATTTTCGATTTTGATCCCAAAGACCATTTGACTCTCATGGAAAGTCTGGAATTGGTGGACTTTGAGGGAGGATCAAAAGTAGTTGGCCAAAAATTTTACTATCTCAAAAACCAATCGGTATTCCTTGAGTTAGCGCTGGCACAATATGCCCTGAAACTTCTTCAGAATGAGGGCTTCACAGTCCACATGACGCCAGACTTAGCTCGGGCAAGTGTTGTTCAGGGGACAGGATTTCAACCAAGAGGGGATTCAGCCCAGATTTATTCTATTGAAAACAGCGACCTTTGTTTGATCGCAACTGCTGAAATTACATTGGGTGGTCTTCTTTCAGAGCAGATTCTTTCTGAAGCAGAACTTCCAATTTTAATGGCTGGTTTCTCTCATTGTTTCAGAACAGAAGCTGGAGCAGCTGGGCGTGAATCCAGAGGGCTTTACCGAGTACATCAGTTCTCGAAAATTGAGATGTTTGCTTTCACGCATCCTGATAAATCAAACGAGATGCATGAGAAATTACTGAAAATTGAGGAAAGAATTTACAGTGACTTGGGGATTCCATATCGAGTTGTCGATATTTGTACTGGAGATCTCGGTGCTCCCGCCTATCGAAAATACGACTTAGAAGCATGGATGCCAGGTAGAGGTCATTGGGGTGAGATCACGTCCACTTCAAATTGTACTGACTACCAGGCTCGGAGATTAAACATTCGGTTCAAGGATTCAGATGGAAAGAATCAATTTGTTCATATGCTCAATGGCACTGCTATCGCGGTTTCCAGAACATTGATTGCTCTCATTGAAAATTGGCAGCAGGCGGATGGTTCGATTACGCTTCCAAAATGTCTAGGTTTACCAGATATCCCCCCACCCGCATCAAAATGAAAATTTCACGTGAATTGATTCCGGTTACATGTTTTCGTTTTGGTGGGGTGAATATTGGCCTGAAAAACGAGAGCCTCGATTTTGGTGGAATCGTTGCGAATAGCCCATGTGTTGCAGCAGCAGTGTTCACCAAAAACAATTTCCCAGGTGCACCTGTGATTGTTGGCCGGGATCATGTCGCTGATGGGAAACTTCAAGCAATCGTGGTGAATTCCAAGAACGCGAATGTTGCAACTGGAGCTGCTGGCATAGAGGCATCTCGAAATACTTGCCTTTGGCTTGGGGAGGAATTGAATATTTCACCTGAAATGATTTTGCCCTCTTCAACGGGTGTCATTGGACGCCCTCTTGATACAACTAAAATCAGAACTGGCTGTAAGATACTGGCTAACCAACTTGGTGAAGAGGTTGAATATAGTGAGAAATTTGCCAAAGCCATTATGACTACGGATCATCATCCAAAATTTGCTCATATTGTTCTCGAAGATGGAACGAAAGTTCTCGGAATTGCAAAAGGCGCAGGGATGGTTGAACCCAACATGGCTACAATGCTCTCATACATTGTGACTGATGGAGACTTAGACTCGAATGAGTTGCGGACAGCACTTAAATATGCGGTGAATCAGAGTTTCAACCGAATTTCGATTGATACGGATACATCAACAAGCGATACCGTTGTTTTACTAAGTGCAGGTCATCAGAGAACTGATCGAAAAGACTTTCAAATTGCTCTCAATGAACTTTGTTGCGACTTGGCGAAGCAGATTGTTCAAGACGGAGAAGGGGCCACAAAGTTGATTGAATTGAAAATCAGTGGGGCCCAAGACGATAAATCGGCACTTCTGTTTGCGAAATCTGTAATCAACTCACCCTTGGTCAAAACCGCAATTTACGGAGCAGATCCCAATTGGGGACGATTCGTCATGGCAATCGGGAAAGTTTTTGATTTCCCAATTCCGTTGGAGAACTTAAAAATTTATTTTGGTAAGGGTGCAAAGAGAGTTTGTCTAGATGCTCAGCACTCTGAAGATATGGCTCTAGTTGAAGCCTTACGGCCACTTCTTCAAGCAAAGGAAGTCTTCATTGAGATTGAACTTGGAATGGGAACATCTACCGAAAGAGTTTGGGGGTGTGATTTGTCAGAGGGTTATGTTGCTGAAAATGCTTACTACACTACTTGATCATTCATAATGAAACGGGATCTACTTAGTCTCAGAGATTGGACACAACAAGAGCTTTTAGATTGTTTAGGTCTGGCTGCAGAATTGAAAGCTGCAGGACCAATGGGCCCCTACAGTAAGGCATTAGCAGGAAAAAGTTATGCACTGATTTTCCATAAGAATTCGCTTCGCACCAGGGTCTCATTTGAGGTGGGTATCAGTCAATTGGGGGGTAGTAGTATGTACTTGACTGATCAGGACTTTAAACTTGGCGAACGAGAATCGGTTGCCGATACAGCCAAGGTCTTATCGAGGTATGTTGATGGAATTTTGATTAGAACTTATTCGCATAATCTTGTTGAGGAATTGGGAGAGAACGCATCAGTCCCTGTGGTTAATATGCTCACAAATTTTTGCCATCCGTGCCAGATACTTGCTGATGTAATGACCATCCAAGAACATTTCAAAGATCTGTCAAAAGCCCCGATCTGTTACCTAGGAGATGGAAACAACATTGTTCACAGTTGGTTAAATTTTGCTTCAAGAGTTCCTATTAAGTTTACTATCGGAACGACTGAGACAACCTTACCAGATATGGAATTGGTTCAATATTCCAAGCAACAAGATATTTCAGATGTGAGGGTAATTAATGACCCTGTTGAAGCAGTTCGGGGCGCAAAGATTTTATACACAGATGTCTGGGCCAGCATGGGAGAAAAAGAGAAGGCTGACGAAAGGAGAAAACTCTTGATGCCATATCAGATCAATTCCCATATCCTGTCAAAAGCGGCCTCAGGAGCGAAGATCATGCATTGTCTACCTGCAGAACGTGGTTGGGAAATTACTTCAGAAATGCTGGATGGTCCTCAATCTATCGTCTTGGATCAAGCAGAGAACAGACTTCATGCCCAAAAGGCGATTCTTTTGATGTTGGATCGCTGGTTCAGGAGTTGAAATTTAGATATAGAGTTTACCCCGATTCAAATCAACGACTACACCCCATAAATTTAATGAAAAATTCTGCCACACTTTATTTGCCTGGTCAGGAGCCTCTAGAGATTCCAATCATTACGGGGTCTGAAAACGAAAAGGCGCTCGATATATCTTCATTACGAGCTAAGTCAGGATATATCACTTTGGACCCTGGGTTCGTAAACACTGGAGCGTGTTCAAGCTCCATTACTTACCTAGATGGTGAAAAAGGAATCCTCAGATATAGGGGATATCCCATTGAGGAACTGGCCCAGAAATCCACATTTATAGAAGTGGCTTACCTGTTAATTCATAGTAATTTGCCGGATCAGTCACAGTTGACTGAATTTTCAAGAAAATTATCGAATCATTCGATGATTCATGAGGATATGCGGCATTTTTACGATGGTTTTTCTAGTACGGCTCATCCGATGGTTTCGCTCTCAGCAATGGTTGCTTCACTATCCGCTTACTATTCTGAAGCGTCTTGTCGCGCATCCGTTAAGGACCTGCATATTAACTCCGCTCGAATTATGGCCAAAGTAAGGACAATTGCTGCTTTTTCATACAAAAAATCAATTGGCCAACCCTTCGTATATCCACTCGATAGTCTTCCCTATTGCGCTAATTTTCTAAACATGATGTTTTCGGTGCCGGCTCAACCCTATGAGGTCGATGAGGATCATGTCAAAGCGATGGATCTATTGTTGATATTGCATGCAGATCATGAACAGAATTGTTCAGCTTCGACTGTACGCGTTGTGGGATCAAGTCAGGCTAATGTCTATGCTTCCGTTGCATCAGGTATTTTGGCATTGTGGGGCCCATTGCATGGGGGAGCAAATCAACAAGTTCTTGATATGCTAATGCAAATTCATGAGCAGGGTGGAGACATTGATAGCTTTGTGAAGCGAGCCAAGGACCCAAATGACTCCTTTAGATTGATGGGTTTTGGTCACAGAGTTTACAAAAACTATGATCCCAGAGCCAAAATTATTAAGGAGCATTGTGATAGAATTTTGAGCAAGCTCGGAGTTCAAGATCCTCTACTTGAAATCGCTAAAAGACTTGAAGAGCGAGCTTTGTCAGACAGCTATTTTGTTGAAAGAAAGCTTTATCCAAACATTGATTTCTATAGCGGAATTATCTACCGAGCGATTGGTCTTCCAAGTAATATGTTTACGGTGATGTTTGCCTTAGGACGCATTCCAGGGTGGATCGCACAGTGGAAGGAGATGCATGAAGACTCTCAAACCAGAATTGCTAGGCCAAGACAGATTTACATTGGCGAAAACGCCAGAACCTATGTCCCAATGAATCAACGCTGATCAAGAGATAATTTACTAAACCCCTCCAAATTAGGAGTATCGATGTCACCAAAAAAACGAACCAAAGCCATACGAAAAAATAAGCATACGGCTAACAAAGAGAATCTGAAAAAAAATGAGAAGAGAATTCGTGAAAATATTACGGTTTTACAAGCTCTCGATGCATCCGAAACTAAAGCTGAAGTCAGCGAAGAGTGAATGAGTTACTTAATTCTTTGCTGAAAGAGCCCAAAAAGGTTCAAGAAGTTCAAAATACGTTAAGGAATCCATACACTCTCTCCGCACTCTATGAGGCTTGGCGAAAAGGGACTCTCACCGTCAACCGCACGTGGGGAAAAACTAGTTCACCAAGCCAAATTGCCATTTATAAACCCGACTCGTGTCTCCTCCCAGATGACATTCTACAAATCACTGATACAACATCTGAAAAGGAAAAAGAGTTTGCCGTCGTCACCTGGAATATAAATTCGATACGAAGTCGACTGCAGCTGCTTTTGGAATGGTTGGCTGAAAAGCAGCCAGATTTAGTGGCATTGCAGGAGACAAAGGTGGAGGATGTTAATTTCCCAATTTTTGATCTTCAGCAAGCTGGATATCATTCAGTATTCAGTGGTCAAAAAAGTTATAACGGGGTTGCATTCCTATCCAAAGAGGTTCCAGATAAGATTCGAATTGGTTTCCAAAATGGCTACGATCCTGAAAACTGCCGTTTGATCAGCATTCAATTGAGAGGGATCTGGTTCATCAACGTATATCTACCCCAGGGACAATCAGTAACTTCAGAAAAATTCACCTACAAATTAGAATTTCTAGAACAGTTGACTGCTGAGTTGTCAGATTATCCAAGTGAAAAACTAATCGTCCTAGGTGATTTAAATATTGCTCCTGAAGAAATTGATGTTCCCGATCCAGTTGCAATGAAAGACATGGTTAGTTTCAGACCAGAGGAAAGAGCGGCATTCCAACATCTTCTGGCTCTAGGATTGCACGATGTCTTTAGGAAATTTAATAAGGAGCATGGTCAGTATAGTTGGTGGGATTACCGGACCAGAGGGTTTGAAAGAAACGATGGGATGAGAATTGATCACATCTTGTCGTCTGGGTATTTACTTGAACAAGCTACCCAGAGCTACATCGATCTTGAAAGTCGTTCTAAAGCTAAACCCTCAGACCATGCTCCTGTTTTTAGCTGTTTCACGATAAGTGAGTAAAAGCATGATGGATTTACATTGGCGTAAAACACTCATTATTAGCCTGCTTCTTGCATCAGGGAGCCTAAACTGTTTTGCATTGACGAAGAGTGATCCACCTTCTTCAACAGCAATTATGGTGGATGTCCCAGTGAGAATCCTGGGGGTGGGTTTAACGGTTCTCTCAAGTACTATATTTGTTGTAGCAAGCCCATTTGCTCTGATTTCAGGTAGCCTTGAAGACACTTGGAATGCGCTTGTGATTGAACCGTTGGAGTTCACTTTCACAAGACCCATGGGAAAGTTTGATGATTGGAAAACCAATCCCACCTCAGAAACAGTAGCTTTGGAATTGGAGAATTGATGCGAAAGTTTTTAACGTCTTTACCACTGCTGCTGGCCCTGATGTTGTGGACAGTTCCAGCAAAAGCAGACTTGTTGTCGGTGCACGCTGACATACCTCTATCCTTCAGCCCAACCCAAGAGGGTGCAGACAATCCAGATTCAATTTCAGGCGCTCGCGTAGGTCTCAGTTTGTTCATACTTCCGCTGGGAATAGCATATGAGACCTATGAAGTATCCTACTCAAGTGATTCTGTTGATTCTAAAGATACTTATCAGATTGTTAGCGTATTTGTGAATCTTCCAGTTCCAGTTATTAATATCGCGTTGGGCGCCGGTGCAGGAATGGTGACTGGGGAGGATGAGTTGAGTAATGGAACCAAATTAACAGCAGATGATTCAGCGGCAACAAGTTTCTTTGCAACACTGGGCTACCCAATTCTCCCACTTTTCGATGTCCACGTTGGCTACCAGCTTATTAATGCGAACAAGGTGGATGTTAAAGATTCAAGTGATACTGTCATTGCGGAGAATGACCCATCAGGCACAGTCTGGACGGCTGGCATCAAAATTGGTTTCTGAGTATTGAATTGAAACTGAAAAATAAAATTAAATTCTTAGTTGTACTCCTTATTATTGGATTTGGGGCAGGAACCGCTCAAGCTCAATTCTTAGGGTTTAGTGTGGATACTGCTGTGGACTACACAGTGGCACCTGATAAAGTGACCGGGGGTGCGGTGGGGATTATCCACCCAATTGGGTTTGTCCCGAATTTTGGATATACTCAGGTGAAATTTAAAGAAGAATCGGTGGATGTTTCTGCAAGTGTTCAGTTGAACAGTGATGTTACAATCACTTCTTATAATATTTTCTTCAATATCCCTTTCCCTGTGGTAGCAGTCTCCCTAGGTGCTGGTATTGGAGAAGTGAAGGTAGAATCTTCTTTAACAGGATATGGGAATAAACCCTCAGTATCAAAACCAGTGGTTGAAGGCTTTACAAGAGTGGGCTTACCGTTTTGGAATTTTATCGAATTTCACCTAGGTATTCACGCCATAAAAGTTGCTTCCAAAATAGATTCTGGAAATTCTTGGTCCACGATAGAACCGGGTGTTGATTCTGTCGATACAGAAAAAGATTATACAGGAACATTAACAACTGTTGGACTTCAATTCGCTTTCTGAACTGCTGGCAAATCAGTCTTGCCGTTATAGATACGCAACCACCTCTCTTCATCAACTCAAAAATCTTCCTCCCGAAAAACTTCCTGAAGTAACTTTTGGTCTTTCTCAGAATAGAAAACAAGAGTATCTGCTTGGTCGCTTAGCAATTAAAGACGCACTAGGCTCATTGGGATATCCGACGACTTGGATCGAGAGAGACCCAATTACAAAAACTCCTGTTTGGCCAAAAGGTATAACAGGCAGCCTATCGCATTCTTCTGGATCAGCTCTGGCGGTGGTTGGTGATAGTCCACGAATTCTCGGCTTGGGTGTGGACTTAGAAAAAGCGAACCGAACAATAGATCTAAGAATTGAAAGCCATATTTGTACTCAGGATGAATCTGAGGATTTACATACGCTCCACCTAGAAAATCGCGCCGTCAGACTGCTCCTGACCTTCTCAGCAAAAGAATCATTATATAAATGCTACTTTGGGAAAATTCCCAGGAATCTTCTGCGATTTAAGAACGTGTCCCTAAAATGGGAATCAAGTAAATGGACCGCTCACTGGGAATTTCCACTCGGAACAGAATTTTCACTTGACGCGACATTAGGTTATTGGGGCATTGATCAGAATTGGCTCTGGACGATCTGCTGGAGATAAGAGAGGCAGTTCTACAAAGCTATTTTAAAATTTTTTTAAATAATTATTTGCAATTTAAGCACTTATTTATCAAAATTAGGTTGTTTTCAGAAGAAAACACTAACAATTAAGAATCAAATTAGACTTGAAATGAATAAGTCATGTATTTCTTCCAAGTGAATAAACTGGAACTAACTGAGAAAGATCAATGAGACTGGACGGAATTGCTTTGAATCAAAGGCTTTTGGACCACCAGGAAAAAAATTTTTTGGAAGCTGATCTACAGGTCTATGCAGATTCCCAAGAAAGCCCAAAACTTTCCAAAAGCGCTAATAAGCTGATGTGGTTAAGAGAATTTGTAGAGGGATACAATAACTGGAGTGGACGTACATTCAGGCATAACCGCTACCCACTTCAATCGTATTTTGTCATTGATGGACTGCGAAAGAGTTAAAGCAAGTTGATGAATCCGCTCAGGATCTACAGCGAATTCTCTGATTTGGTTGGAAGTTCTTGAAGTTTCTTCCTAAATTCCTCTTAACACACTGAAATCAAAACTTCTAATTCGTCTCTGGTTGATCCTGCCACATTCCGTGTTCTTGTATTAGTTCAATTAAATAATCCACTGCTTTTTCCTCCGGAATATTTTTTCGTACACAGTTCTGTCCCTTATACAAACTGATCTTCCCAAATCCAGAGCCAACATACCCGAAATCGGCATCAGCCATTTCACCGGGACCATTCACCACACACCCCATTATCCCAATTTTGACACCCCTAAGATGTTCTGTTTTCATTTTGATCTTCGCTGTTGCTGTCTGAAGGTCAAAGTGAGTTCGACCACAAGATGGACATGAAATGAAATCAGCTTTAAATGTTTTCACCCTAGCGGCCTGGAGCAATGAAAGGATCATCTCAAGCGTAGGGTCATTTTGATTTGTGGTTGGCACAATTAGACCATGCAGCGCATTTTCAAGAATCAGGGTCCCCAAGTTCGCAGCCAAGCCCATCAGTTCATCCTCATCTTCAGTCAGAGCTAATTTTACGAGGAAAACGGGCTTGAGTCCTTTAGTAACTGAAATCTCTCTGAATTCACGGATTCTATCAATATTTAGCTCATCGCTTTCAACAAGGATTGCTTTATTGCGAGTGTTTGGGTTCCTAGAATCAAAAGAGTGGAGATTAGGAAGAATTTCTGATTCCCATTGTTTCTGATTCCAAACCTTATCGAATGGTTCCGAAGGAAAGTCCTCCAAAACAAAATCAGAAATACCTATAAGGCGGAGCGGAGATTCTCCACCAAGTTTGGTCCCATCAAATTCTATCTCATTAGAGATGATCTTTGACTGCCTTTTGAATTGGGTGGGTACAGCTTTTCGTGCAAACTTTTTGATACCATTCAAAATGCTCCTGGCGGCGGGAATTTCATGCATTGCTGGTTCAGTCAGGGAAACTCTGATTGTATCACCAATCCCATCTAACAGAAGAGAGCCAATTCCCAAGGCACTTTTCACCCTACCATCAATCCCGTTTCCAGCTTCTGTAACACCTAGATGTAATGGGTAATTCATCTTTTCAAGATTCATTTTTCTGACAACTTCTTGATAGGCTGCCCTCATCACGATGGGGTTCGATGCTTTCATCGAGATGACTGTCTCAAAATATTGATGCTTTTCTAGTATTCGTAAAAATTCCATCGCAGATTCAGCCATACCTTCAGGAGTATCGCCAAATCGGTTCATCACACGGTCTGAAAGAGAACCATGATTAGTACCGATCCTGAGACTCCTATCATATTTCTGAAGTTGCTTAATTAATGGGAGGAGTTTTTCTTCTAATCGTTGCAACTCATCTTGGTACTGAGCTTCAGAATATTCCCTTATTTCAAATCTTTTCTTGTCAGCATAGTTTCCAGGATTAATTCGGACCTTCTCCACAAATTCTGCTGCATTTACTGCTAGTTGAGGATTGAAATGAATATCAGCAACCAAAGGAGTATTGATCCCTCGATTGACCATTAATTCTCTTATTTTCGGAAGTGCCTCCACAGATTTATGATTAGGGACTGTGACTCGGATAATTTCACAGCCTGCTTCAACTAATTCCTCCATTTCTTCAATAACTTTTGGCAAATCGCAGGTATCACAGGTCAACATGGACTGAATACGAATAGGCTCTTGGCCACCAACCAAGACGTCTCCAATACGAACTACTCGGCTTCTTCTTCTAATTTCTGATTGCATCAGGTTGGCATTCTTTTAAAGGATTGCTAAAGTTATTTTTAGAATTAATTCCACGAAAAGGCTCCCAAAGATTTTTGCAAAGTCTATCGTTTCTGTTTTGTGGAGCGAAAATCGAGAAGATCGGTCTTAGAGTTGCAGTTTGACTTGATCCTCCTCAATGATCAATAACCCAACAAAAATCAGGTACCCGATGAACTGGCCACCTCAATGGAAGGTCCTGTGGCTGGGCGTTTTGGTTTCCTTGCCAGGATTGGCCTCTGCCGCCTGTGGATTACCCGACGGCCTTAACGAAAAAAAACAATTTGCCTTCGCTGAGAAGATGATCGAAGACGGGCTGTTGACAAGTGCCCGCGATTATCTTCAATGCTACCGCGCCAGCAAGCCCCAGGGTGAATTTCGCTTTGTTGCCATGAAATTAGAGGGCGAAGTCCTTCTTCAAATGGGGGAAAGCTATTGGCCCCAAGCTCAAATTCTTTTTGAAGAGTGGCTTCAGGAAAATCCAAACGATGTGGAAGGAGACTTTGCTCGCCTTCAGCTTGGCAAAATCCATTTTCGCTTCGATCGTCCTCAGGTAGCTGAAGAGACCCTCTCATCGATTCCTTCCTCTTCCAGTCTTTATGGCCCCGCAAGAAATTTGATGGGCCAAGCACTATTTCAAAGAATGCTCCGTTACCAGGATAAAAACGCTTCCACTCAAGCTAGCGATCTGGCGCCCCTAATTTCGAAGTATCATCGAGAAGCTCTTCAACATAGCCTGACAGAAAAAGAATCACAAATTTCAAACTACCAAGCTGGCTATACCCTCTACCAAAACAAACAGTTTAACGAAGCTCTCCCTTTTTGGGAAAACTATCTTGAATCAGCAGAACCATCTAAAGAAACCGAGGATATTCGATATCGTGTAGCGACAATTCACCAAAGTCAGAAGAATTGGCTTCAGGCAGAACAACGCTATGGAGAATACTCGATTTCGAGATTGGATTTGCCCCCAGAAAATCGAGCTCAAGCCACATTTTGGTGGGGAGAGGTGGCTTTCCAACGCGCTGCAGAACAACTGGAAGCAAGTTCGAACAGTGGCACTCTGGATCCGGCATTTGTCAAAGAAATTGTTCCCCGCTTCGAAAAGTATCTTGCAACGAATCATAGTAATTATCGTCCACTTGCCGCCTTTCGGCTTGGTCAGCTATACCAGTCGATTGACCAACCTCAACAAGCGGTTACCGCTTACCAGCGATATCTGAAAACTAAAGATGACGCCTTTCAGCAAGAGGCCCATTATGAGCTCGGAATGCTCTATGCCCGGCAAAACGAACCAAAATTAGCCATCGAACAGTTATTGCCATTACGAAGTCAGGAGCGATACCGAACGGAACCAGGCTTTTGGACAATGTTGGTTCAGCAATATGATGCGATAGGCAATAAACAGAACGCAGAACAAATTCTGCGAGATGCCTACAACAATGACTCGTTCCAAAGAAACACCCAGCTTCGTTTCCTACAAGAATTGTCCAACAGGCAGTATGACGAAAAACGCTGCCTTGAACTCCTCAGTGAACTGGCGCCCATCTCGGATTCTTCTTCAATTCCCGAAGCTAAACGTTTGATTTGGCAGAGGGGATCGTGCTTTCTACAGGAAAAGCAATGGGGGTTAGCTAGAACGGACTTTGAAACACTGCTTGAAGATCCCGACTATCAGGAAAGTTCCTTTAGAGGAATGATGGTTGCGAATCAACAAATGCAGGACAACTCTGCACAACTTGAACTATTTGAGTGGGCTTCAAATCAGTCGACTTCTCTATTGCGGGATCAAGATTGGCAGACTTGGGTGGAGACACTTCGCATTGAAGAGGATTGGGTCGGACTGCGAAAAGCATATTTAAAGTGGGATCAGCAGCCCGAAAGCTCTGTTCGCAAAACACTGAATCATCTCCTTCAATGGGCAGATGCAGAAAGGAGGGTTGGAAATCCACAAACTGAAATAACACTGCTTGAGCAGGCACTGTATCTTCTTCCGGACAATGCCGAACCACCAAGAGAGCAATTGGTACGACGCCTTTCTGAGATCTACCTAGCTAGCAAGCAACCACAGAAAATCCCACCACTCTACAAAGTTCACCTGTTGGCTTTGCTTCCTGAAAATTCACTCCTGTATCGAAACTATGCACTTCAACTTGGAGAGGTTCTAGCGATTGACCTTCAGCAAGCTGACCAGGCATTACCGTGGTTGGCAGAGGCCGATACTGGTAGTGACACCCCAAATGATCTGAGGGCTGCAGTTTTGCGAGCAAGTATTTATCAGAAAACTAGTCAGCCTTTGTTAGCACTTCCGATTTGGGAGCGTCTTGCGCAACAGGAGGTAGAGCCGAGTTTGCGTTTTCAAGGAAGCTACCAGTCAGCCATTCATTATGATCAATTAAATGATGTTCCCGGAGCACTTGTTCGCTATGAAAGAGTTCTAAACACACCTTCTACAGATCAAGAGCAGCAAAAACTGCTCGAAAACTCGAAACTTCGATTCAACGCGTTACGAAACCAACAATTTCGAGAAGACATCGCTCAACTTCAGCATCAACAAGACTGGAGAGGAGTCGATAATCTCATTCGTCAAAACTGGGAAGGTGGTCTTGTTGAGGTCGATGATCGTTTGTTAAATGTCTGGGTTGGAGCTTTACAAAATCAAAAAGACTGGACTGGCATACTGAACCTATATAATGAGCTACAACGAAAAGAATCCAACAAATTTGAAAGTGCAGCAGACTTGATCTGGCAGGCAGAGGCAAATGAGAGTCTGAATCGACCGAAAGAAGCCATCACTTTTTATGAGCGTGCTATCAAAAAGATGGCGGCTGGAGATGAACGGTTTGCAGCGATTTCCAATCGCTTAGCAGTTCTCTACGAAAATGGAGATGACTATCAGAAACAAATGAAAATTTATGAAGATCTATATGCCCAAGAGAAATCTCCAAAATTTCGTCAACAATATGCTCTGAAAGCTGGTTTAATTGGTTTAGATAAACTGCAAAACAAGAAGCTGGCATCAGAATGGTTACAACGCGCCGACCTAGGAGGTGTTGATGATACTGACCTTCGGGCCTCCATGTTGTTGATCGATATAGACCGTAAAGATAAAGATTTAGATACTGCGTTGAATCGATTGAAAGATTTGGAAAAACGGCCTGTGCCCTCGAGCAGCAGCTTTTTTTGGCAAATTCCTTTCCAGTTGGGAGTTTTGCATCAGAATCGAAAAGAATGGAGTGCTTCAAGACTATACTTAGAGCAGGTTGCTAATCAGCAGCAAGACTCTGACTTGGCAACCGATGCTCAGCAGATGTTGCGTTCAGTGGATTCTGTGATTGCCAAACAAGAACTACAAAGTTTGTTGAATGATGAAAATTGGAAGCAAGTAAGTAAGTTTATCTCTGAACAAGAGAGACTTGGAAATCTTCCTTTCAATAAAGAGATTTTTGGAATTTGGGTTCAAGCTGAGACCAAACAGCAAAACTGGTCAAAAGTTCTTGAGCTTTATGGGCGTCTACAAACCACCTTGCCTGAAGAAGCTGAAAAAGTAGATGCTCTTTTGGCTCAGGGTGAAGCTGCAGAAAAACTTGGTGGATGGATCAAAGCAAGAGCGTATTACGAGCAGGCACTTGCCAAATTACCCACAAAAGATAGCCCGAAAAGAATGTGGGTAATCGGCAGGTTGCAAAACGTTTTTGAGAGGGATCCTCGTGAGATCAAATCAGAATTTCCCAAACTGGTTACATCAGAATTTGAGAAAATAAGTGATCTGGAGTCTAAAAAGCAACTCGCTGGCCTGATGCTCTATTGGGCACGTGAACAAAGTAAGGATTCGCAGTTAGAGCGAGAGTGGCTGCTTAAAATGGGGAACCTCAATGCTGGAGATACTTCTGTTCAGGCTAGATTGCGCTTAGCAGATCTTTTAAATCAGGAAGGAAATAAAGCTCAGGCCATACAGGTTTTGCAGCCAGCTACCTCCTCTGATTTAAAGATTTCTTCTAAGAACTTTGTTCCAGTATATCTAAGGTTGGGTGATTGGAATCAAGATAGAGAGAATTGGCCCGAAGCCTTAAAATACTACCAATCAGTTCAACGGGTTGATCCAAAAAATCTTAATGCTGAAGTTAAGACTTATGTGGACTCACAAGTTTTGGGACTGCGAAAATATCTTGGAACCCAAGAGTTAGCGAATGCAATTGACAAGAAAGATTGGCCACTAGTTAGCAAACTGACCAAGCAGGGTTTAAAAGACGGTACACTCCAACCAGACGTGAATTTATTACGCTCCTGGCTAGAGGCTGAGAAAGAGCAAAAGAGATGGTCAGAAGTATTGGCTGTCTATGATCAATTGGAAAGTACTGATCCCAACTCTGTCAAAACTATCTTTGACTACCAAGCCAGAGGTCAAGCTGCAGAGTCTGCAAAACAGGCCCAGAAGGCACTTGAATTTTACTCGAAAGCCTACGAATTGGCTGAACCAAACGATAAGGTGAATTGGGCCCTATATATTGCAGATAGACAAAAGGACCCAAAAGAAAAAAATCGTTGGCAAAGCCTCGCTTATCAACAGACACCACCTGAAGCACAATTAAGCTTAGCTCAGAAATTAGCAAATGAAGCAGCTGAAAAGAAAGACTGGGCCAATGAAAAATTCTGGCTAGCTAAGCTAGATAAGGGTGGCAATTCTGAAGTTGAGATGCAGGCAATGTGGAGGCAGGTTGAACAAGCAAAAACAGAGAAAAATTCAAAAATCGAATTAGGAGCTCTCCAGAAAATTCTCATGCGTAAACCGACTGAAAATAGCTCATGGTTTACACTTGCGCACTACCGATTGGGGCAATTGCACCTTCAATCCAAGCGGAATCAAGATGCGGCTCAATCATTTCTATTGGTAGCCCAGGCCGATTCTCCCAAAGAATATAATGAGCTTAAGCAGGCCGCCCTGCGACAGTGGAAATCACTTCAGCAAATAGACGTCACAGACAAGTTGATTGAGTTGGAGAAAAAAGCAGATTGGGCGGGCTTATCTTATTTGATTAGAAAGGAGCAACTGGCTGGCACTATCAAGCTTGATGAATCAAACTTTTCAATGCTTCTTCAGTCCGAAATTAAGCAGCAAAATTGGAAAGGTGTCTTGAGGGCCTATCAACTCTTAGAGCAAGAAGATAAGAAGCGTGCGAGTACTGCCGAAGCTCTTTTGATTCGAGCCCGGGCGACAAGACAACTCCGAGGTTGGCAGCCAGCTGCAGAGCTATATAAGGCAGCAATAAACGCACAACCGAAAAAACAGCTACAGTGAAAGACTAAAGTTGCTTGATGAGGCTAGACCAGCTTTTGAGGAAACGAAGCAGGTGAAAGAACTCGTAGGGCTTTATGAAAAAACCTGTCCGCAACTGAAATCCAAAGAATCAAAGCAAGCTTGTGCAGAGGTAATTGTTTACTACGCACAGAATTCATTGAAGGATGATTCAAAAGCCCAGAAGTGGTTAGCAGAGTTGGACAAGGGAGGCAATAGTGATGCTGACCTTGCAGCATTGATGGAGAAGTCGAATCAAGCTCGGAAGAAAGGAGATATTGCTAAAGCTTCTGAAACGCTGAAGGAGCTCTTGAAGCGAAAACCTGATCCGAATTCTGTTTATGCAGTTATTGCAAATTATCAGCTGGGAGCTGATCTTCAACAGTTGGAAAAGTGGTCTGAGGCTCGGAAATACTATGAGGCGGTTGTTAAAGCAAAATCAACAGATCAAAATAAAGATTATCAGAAGCTTGCAACTCAACAAGTTGAACAGATTGATCAATATCTTTTCGGAGTGCGCATCCAAAATTATATTGATAAGCAAGATTGGAAAAATGTTAGCAAAGAGCTTAAGCCTCTTCTGCAGAAACAAGGTGCTGAAGCCTCTGTCGATTGGGTAATCCTTTGGCGCCAAGCTGAAATTGGACAGAAAAATTGGAAAGAGGCTTTAGCCACTTGGGATCTACAGCGCAAAGTAGATCCTGATAGTGCAGAAACAGCTGAAGCTCTGATTCAGCAAGGCTCATTGAAAGAGCAGATTGGTGATAATTCGGGGGCCCTGGTTTCCTATCGAAAGGTTCTTGAAAACGCTGCTGATCTGACTTTGGAAGCTCAGGCTGTGGGCCGCGTCTCGTCAATCTTGCAGCAACAAAGGAATTACACCGAACTTGTGGAGTTTTATTCACAAAGGTATGAGAAATCTAAGGATCCACAGGTTAAGAAAAATTCTGCTTCGGAAATTGCGACATACTACGCTACTGTTCTAGAAAACCCTGAATCTGCAAGAATTTGGTGGGAAAAGGTAGATCAAGGGGGAGTAAGTCAGGAAGAAATCGCTGCAGTTTATGAGCTAGCCAAAATGGACGGATCAGCAGGCAAAACCGATAGTGCAATTCAGAGATTGGAGTCTTTGGTTGCCCGCCCCGTCCCAAAAAATACCCAATGGTTTGTTCTAGTGCATTATCAATTAGCCGCCCTCTACCATACGCTCGAACAATTTCCTGACGCACTTCAGCATTATCAGGAGGTTGCTGCGCATCCTGAAGTCAAAGGTTTAGAACAATACAGAGATCTTTCGAATAAAACAGCTTTGCAAATTGAGGCTTATCTTGCTCAATTGCAGTAAAATTGGCTTATTGGTTTTTTGAGAACACACGATTAATCACCAACACGGGCCAAACTCCAACTAAGACGATCAATAAAGCAGCTGGGGAAGCCGCAGTAAGTTGTTCGCTAGAAGCATATTGATAAACGTGGGTTGCTAAGGTCTCTACTCCAAAAGGCCTCAGAATTAGTGTTGCAGGAAGTTCTTTCATGACCTCAACAAACACAATCAGGCTCGCTGTCATTAAACTCGATTTCAGTAAAGGTAGATGAATAGAAACTAGCGTAAAGTGAAGCTTTTTTCCGAGAAGCCTTGGTAGCTTGTCCATCGCCTTTGGAATTGCCTGAAAGCCGCTATCAACTGAGCCATATGCTACAGCGAGAAATCGAATCACGTATGCAGTAACCAAAGCGAAGGCGGTCCCGGATAATAATAAACCGCTTGAAATCCCAAACCATTCCCCCATTAGAAGATCAGTCGCATTGTCGATTGAACTCAGTGGCCAAAGAACTCCGAGCGCGAGAATTGTGCCCGGAAAAGCATAGCTGATCGACCCAAACTGAGCCACCCACTTTGTGCTAGTCCCTCGCTGAAGCCTTACTCCAAAGCCTATTAATATTGCTACCAAACAGGCAGCGCAAGATGCTATCAATGCAAGTGAAACTGTCTGTTGAACAATTATCCAAAGCTTCTGGATTTCCCAGGTGTTTTTGCTGAGTATTGATTTGCTGAAAAGAGTAATCACGGGAATTACGAATCCAATCGCAATTGGAACAGCACAGCCTAACCAAACCAAAAGAGTCATTTGCCAACTAAGCTCTTTTTTTTGCGAACTATTATCCAAAGGCTTTAAGGAGAATCTCTGGGTTCTGCGGCTCCATCGTTCTGATCCAAGAAGGACAAAAACAAAAAAAAGAACAATTAGAGAAAGCTGAGAGGCAGCAGCCAGATCGTTCATATTTAGCCATAAATCAAATACACCCTTGCTGAGGGTGTTGATCCCAAAAAAACTGACAGTTCCATAGTCTGCAAGAACTTCCATTAGCACTAAAGAAGCCCCTACGATTATTGCTGGTCTTGCTAGTGGGATAGTTGCAGTCATTAGGACATGTGACGTCGACTGGCCAAGCATTTTACCAATACGAAGCGTCTTAAGCGCATGATCTAGGAAAGCTGTCCGCGCCAAAAAAAATATGTATGGGTACAGCACAAAACTGAAAAGAAATATGGCTCCACCAAGCGACCGAATCTCAGGAAACCAGTAATCCTGAGAACTTTTCCAAAGGAAAAAACTACGAAGTGAATTTTGAAATGGACCAGCATACTCCAAGAGATCTGTCCAAACATAAGCCATTAGATAGGCAGGCATGGCTAAAGGTAGCGTCAATAATGTACTGAGTAGAGTTTTTCCCTTGAAATCATAAACGGATGTTACCCAAGCAGTACTGACTCCGATGATGGATGCGCCAATGACAGAACCTATCATAAGCCAAAAAGTAGTCAGAATATATCTTGGTAAAACTGTATCAAATAAGTGTCCCCATAGATCGCCAGACTGACCAAGGCTAATGAATACAATTGATGCAATGGGAACTGACAAAAAGACTAGGATCAACAGACTGAGGTATTGCCAAACTTTTTCCGTATCTGAGATCGTTATGCTTTTAAAAACAAAATTCAGTATTGAATTCTGTTGAATTACTAAGTCTTCTTTCACTCGTCGAATCCCACCTGATCTACCAAAATTGAAGCATCTCTTCGATACTGAATAAAATCAATGAGCGATATTTTATCTGAGATGAAACCTTCATATGGTTTTAACAGCGGAGAAAGAGCTACTCCTTGTCGGACCGGAAACTCATAATTTACTTCGGCATAAATTTTTTGTGCTTCCTCACTCACTAAAAAACGCATTAGCTTGATCGCATCCTCTCGGTTTGGAGCATATTTTGTGAGCGCCATGCCACTGATATTTACATGGGTTCCACGATTTTCTTGATTAGGAAATAATAGTTTAACGCTCCTTGCCCACTCTTGCTGCTCTTTGTCGGCCAACATCTTTCCAAAGTAATAGCTGTTTCCTAGTGAAATATCACACTGTCCCACATAGATGGCTTTCACTTGTGCTCGGTCATTCCCCTGGGGCCGACGAGCCAAATTTTCTTTCACGCCTTTGAGCCATAATTTGGTTTCTTCTAATCCGTGATGAGCAACCATGGAGGCGATTAAATCAATATTGTAATCGTTCTTACCACTTCGTGAGCAGATCCGACGATTCCATTTTGGGGAAGTCAGTTCCTCGTACGTTATGTCGTTTTCTTGAACTCTCTCCTTCGATGCATAGATAAGGCGAGCTCTGATTGTCAGGCCAAACCAATTCCCCGCCGGATCCCTGAATGTCGAGGGGACCGCTTCTTCTAAAATTTGATCCGGAATTGACTGAGTCAGGCCCAATTCTTTGGCTTCAACCAATCTTGTTGAATTGGAGGTCAGAAGTAAATCCGCCGGAGAATTCCTACCCTCAATTAGTATTTTTTGAATTAAGCCCTTTGAAGCAAAAATTGTGTTCACCTCAATCCCTGTCTGTTCTGAGAACTTTTCGAACAGAGGTTTTACTAGAAAAGATTGTCTGTAGGAGTAAACATTTACCTCTGCAGATAAAATCATGGGAAATAGAATAAAACAGCTCATGAAGCAAATTTTGAGAAATTTCATTGTAGACTCCTAAATAAAATATCCTTTGAAAGGAAAAAATGCTTCTCGAGAAAAATGTTAAAGCAAGGAGATTCTAAGAGACTAATAAAAAATTTTAATAAATGCAAATAAATTTTATTAGTATATGCTAATTTTTTAAATTTGGTTAACAAGAATCACTTTCATTCGATCTTTCTTGTTTTTTTTAGTCCTAAGTGTATAAAATTTCTTTACCTGCTGGATGACCAGCCATTTCAAGAGAATTCCGCTCAACGAGCAATTTTCTGACGCAGATTTCAAGGGTCCTCACACCGTTTGATAAGTCCACCTCGCTGAATCGTCCCCTAAAACGCATCAGTACCTGTGGAACAAGATCTACTGTTTGAGGGCAAGCGTAATTTGTTTTGGGTTGGTGCTTCTGGAGTTACTGGGCTAAGCCTAGTAGCGTTCCCTAAACCCTCTCGCTGGTTTTCCAAGGGAGAACTTGCTGTGCGGGAAAGGCAACACGGACCGGGTTTCGATTGCAGCAAGCTTTAGAGTTTGATGGTAGTCGGTAAGGTGCAGGTGGGCTTGGCATCCCATGTGGGATGCTTCATGTTGTGGGATTCAGGCCTGGAGTCACTCAACAAATGGACGCAACAGGTCGTCTTTCGAGAGAAATAAACGTGAATATATACGTGGGAAATCTGGCTTATAGTGTCACCGAAGAACAATTGCGAGATGCTTTTGGTCAATTTGGTGAAGTAGACAAAGTCTCAATTATCATGGATCGCATGACCGGCCGTTCCAAAGGATTTGGTTTCGTGGAAATGCAGATAGATTCTGAGGCCGAAGCTGCCATTCGGGGACTTAACGAGCAACCCATCAATGGACGCGCTGTCAGGGTAAACGAGGCTCGACCTCGTGAAGAGCGCCCAAGACGTCCAGCGCCACCGCGCTGAAACTCGCGGCTTGGAAGCCGCATCGCGATCCCCCTTTCACAGTGTATCTTCAAAAGTTTGACGATACACTGTCTCTTACTCCTGCCGATCTACCTCCTCCCAGCGAATTGTGAAGAAGAACGCTGTATTTGTCAGAGATCTTAATTTCACTTGGCCCGCATCAACGATCTCAACTCTCAAAATTGCGTATTTAAATATTCCCGAAAACAGTAGAACTCTGATTCAAGGACCGAGCGGCTGCGGAAAAACAACCCTCTTATCTCTGTTAGCAGGAATTGTATTACCCACCTCAGGGCAAACGGTTGTCCTCAGTGAAGACCTGACGAAGTTAAGCAGCAAAAAAAGCGATGCCTTTCGAGTGGACCACATCGGTTTTCTTTTCCAGCAGTTCAATTTGATCCCTTACCTCAATCTTATCGAAAATGTTCTTCTCCCCTGTCGATTCAGCAAATTACGCTATCAAAATGCAGGGAATACTGAGTCTAGTTTGAAAGACGAGGCTTGCCGATTACTCAATCTCCTTGGTTTGGAACCTGACAAGTTTTCTCATCTGGCAACTCAGAAACTAAGTGTAGGACAACAACAGAGAGTTGCAGCCGCGAGAGCACTTATTGGAAATCCAAAACTGATTTTGGCAGATGAACCAACTTCAGCACTTGATCCTGAAAATCGACTGGCTTTTTTGAGACTAATATTTCGTGAGTGCTTAAAAAACCAGACCACCTTGATCATGGTAAGCCACGATACGTCCTTATCGGCTCAATTTGATCAGGTCATTGATCTCGGTGTTTTGAATCAAGCGAACGAGTCTTGAATTGACCTTTTCAGTTAGGAACTGGACATGCTGTTCAAATTAGCTTGGTTGAGCATCTTAAGTAGAAGGGGCACAGCCTTTTTAACAATTTTTGCCATCGCCATCAGTGTAGCGCTGTTGCTCGGTATCGAACAACTTAGAAAGAGCATGCGCAATAGCTTTTTACAGACGGTATCTGGAATTGATCTGGTAGTGGGGGCTCGTGGCGATGCTATTCCGATATTATTGTATTCGGTTTTCCGACTTGGTGAGGCAACGAATAATTTGCGATGGCGAAGTTATCTTGAGTGGACTAGAGATGAGAGAGTTGAGTGGGCTATACCTTTATCACTCGGAGATTCCCATAAAGGGTTTAGAGTTTTGGGCACCACTTCAGACTATTGGAAACACTACAAATACAGTAATAATCGTAAAATAAAACTCCAGGCTGGAAAGTTTTTTGGTGGGCTTTATGACGCGGTCATTGGGTCTGTGGTTGCCGAGAAACTTGGGTATAGGCTGAATCAACAAATTGTCATTGCACATGGAGCCGGCAGTGCTGCGCTTTTTGAACATGATGACCAACCATTCCAAATAGTTGGTATATTGAAACCAACTGGAACGCCAGTTGACCAAACCATCCATGTAAGCCTGGAGGCGATTGAAGCAATTCACATTGGCTGGGAAGACGGATTTCCATCAACAGAAACTGCCAACCCAGAGACAATAAATTTATCTGATCTGCAACCAAAGAGTATCACAGCATTTTTAGTCAGGCTTACCTCCAAAATGCATACTTTTCGAGTACAAAGAGAAATCAACGCCTATGAGAAGGAACCTCTTTCAGCAATTTTGCCTGGTGTGACGATGCAAAAGCTTTGGCAAATTATGGGAATTTTTGAGAAAACTTTGATGTCAGTTAGTGCATTTGTGATTTTGTCCAGTTTGACGAGCTTAATCAGTCTTCTGCTGGCAACGATGAACGAGCGTAGAAGGGAAATGGCTATCTTGCGTTCAGTTGGTGCAGGCCCCTTAACTGTTTTCTATCTATTGTGGATCGAGGCGACAATACTCTGCTTTGTAGGAGTTTGTCTAGGATTTGTCTTTCAGTACATTGGATTGATTGCTGTAAGCCCTATTATACAAGATCAATTTGGCTTACAGATTCTTCTTGAATGGCCAGGGAGGAAAGAATTCGTATTTGTTTTATTGATCATGACTTGTGGTATGTTAATGAGCTTTTTCCCTGCTTGGCGGGCTTACATGATTTCCCTTCATGATGGCTTGCTATCTAAAGCGTGATTAGAGAATTGATGAAATGTCAATAAGTTGCCCCCTCTTTCTTCGAAGATTGATTTTATTATTGGTAATCTCAGTATTTACAGGATCAGTTTGCTACGGATTTGATATAAAAAAATTATTGTTTGATTATCTAGTCAAACCTAATGCTCCTATAATTGAGGTTTCTTGGCGTGATTTAGTTCAATATGACTATCACCGAAAAATAATTCCTCCGAGACTGCAATCCATAGAGGGGAAATTAATTAGAGTGCCAGGATATGTTGTGCCATTGCTAGGTGACTTTGGAGGTGACTTCGAGACATTGGAAGAATTTTTATTAGTACCTGTCTATGGAATGTGTATCCATGTACCACCACCACCACCTAACCAAGTAATTTATGTGAAAATGCATGAACCTGTTGACGTAGAAAAATTATTTGATGCTGTTTGGGTCACTGGTCAACTACAGATCGATGTCAGCGAGTTACCCAATACCGACAACCTGAACTATGCACCTGAAGGAGGATTTTTTCTGACCGGAATGGAAGTAGAGGTTTATGAGCGAGATGTTGGCAACTAAGTCTCAAAACTATAGATGTTTAGTCAACTTGGTTGAGGTTCAACTTGGATTCAGCAGCTAAACTTGATATTGAAATTAGGCCGATTAAATCCAACGAATACCAGCAACTTATTGATTTGTGGCTTGAATGCGGACTTACACGGTCATGGAATAACCCTGAAAAGGACATCCAGCGAAAATTAAGTTTTCAACCGGATCTCCTTTTGGTTGCTTTCGAAAAGGACAGGCTAGTTGGCAGCATCATGGCCGGGTACGATGGTCATCGCGGTTGGATGAATTACCTAGGAGTTTTACCAAACTTTCAACGTCAAGGAATCGGTAAAAAATTAGTTGAGGCGGCGGAGAATGGCCTCCAAAAACTTGGCTGTCCAAAAGTGAATTTGCAGCTTCGTTATTCAAATTTTGTTGCCCAGCACTTTTATAGAAAGATTGGATACGGAGAAGATGCGGCTCTGAGTTTTGGGAAAAGACTGGTGTTTGACTCTGCCGAATCAAAGCCACATGGTGGTTCAGGAACTGGGGGCTTTGTCATCAGAGACAAACTTAAACCTGGTGATTTAGGGGGATTAATCCAACTCTATGGACTGATTATTCATCAAAAATTTGGATCAGCAGAACCATTTGAATATGAATTTGCTAAAATTTTGACGAACTTTGCTCTTGGAAAAGGACCTCGAGAAAAAATTTGGGTATTGGAGCAAGAGGGGCAAATCCGAGGATCGATCTTTTTAGTTTGGTCAACTGAAGAAAATGCAGAAATCAAATATTTTTTTCTTCATTATGATCAACGAGAAAGGGAATTTGAGTATCAGTTATTGAGAAGCGCCCTTGAATTTGCGACATCATTGGGTGGTAAAAGCATTATCACTACACTTAAGCTTTTAGAGATTGGTGAAGTTAATATTTTTGATGAATTTGGCTTCAAGAAATTAGAAAAGTCGAAAGTGTCGCCAGCCAAATCGCATTAAATGCATTCTCAAATAATACTCAACCTGGAATCCTGAAAAATAAATTTGGCAAAATAGTATTTAAATAATTGATATCGAATCATCATGGCTTAGTTATCAATTAAATTTCGAGGGAATTAGATTAACTGTGTTACCACTTTGACAAACGAATCCTCAGTTTTTCTTAACTCGCCAAACTGTGATCCCTCCCTCGGAGTCAATTGCGGCTAAACTGCGGCAATCTGGTCGCCAATAGACGTTTTCTACAGAGCCATTAACTGGCGCTCCCCCCAGTGCATGTCCACCACCACGTCTTCCTAATGACCAAACTACAACCCCACCTTCGCGGCATCCAGATGCCAGGTGTCTTTGATGATGTGAGAAAGCAAGTGAACTGATGGGTGCCTTGTGAAATTCTAACACCCCTGGTGTTGTTCCTTCAGGCCCATTCCCTTCGAAGCTCCAAACTGTGATATCTTCACCTCCTCCAGTAGCAAGCAGGATACTATCATGACTGAAGGCTAACTCTGACGGCTTCCAAGGATAGCCCGACATCATAGAATCCTGTCCGTTCGACCTCCGCCAGAAGTGAACAGATTTATCCTGACTGCCACAGGCCACAACATTTCCGTCAGGACTCAGAGCGAGTGAAACTAAAGACCCCTGCCATTCAAGACGTTCATTCTCCTTACCTGACGATGTATTAAAAAAAGTTACACGGCCGTAGCAGGCAGTACTAAGTTCCTGGTCTGTCACCCATTCAAGAGCACTAACAGTGCTAGGATGGTTTTTTGAAGACCAAATTTTGTCACCAGATGATGACAGAATAGTGACTACTCTTCCTGAGGATACCGCAAGGTGGTTGCCACTTTTAGACCAGGCCACATGCTCGACCCACCCGCTTCCAATTTCAGTTCGATGTTGCAGTTGCCCCTCTGCAAAGTCCCAGAGTGCGAGTTGCCCATCCTGCCCGACGCTAGCGAGCTGCTTCCCATTGGAGGAGACTGACATACTCATGATCCCTCCGACGTGAGCTTCGGAATTTTTCCAAATTTTCCGCCCGGATGTTCCATCGAAGGCCTGAACAGAACCACTTGCATCACCAACGGCAAAGAGTTTTCCATTCAGCCCCCACCCTCCCGCAATAGGATAGTCATCTACAGTAGCAAAGAAGCCATTTTGGAGCACACCAAGCGCCTTATTTTTAACTAGTTTAGGCATGCCTCAAACTCTCTCTTCATGGTATTTCCATCCAAATTTCGTCCGATAAAGACGAGCTGGTTGTGCCGTGGTTCATTTCCCCAAGGACGATCAGGTTGTCCGTCGAAAAGCATGTGAACACCCTGAAACACAAAGCGTTGAGATTCACCTGCAATGCTTAAGAATCCCTTCATTCGAAAAATATCTATGCCTTTTTCCCGAAGAAGTTTTCCAAGCCAAGCATTTAACTTGTTGGGGTTAACATCACCGTCAACATCTATTGCTACTGAGCCTACTTCATCGTCATGTTCATGCTGTGCAACCCAAGTTCTTTCTAAAACTGGTAGTACTTCAGCACTATTTGAAGCGCCCAAGCGAAGATTAAATTCTTCAGCGGTATGCTGAGCGAAAAGTGCCAGCGATGTTTGCTTGTCAATTTCGATTGCAAAACTTTTTTGACCTGAAATCTGTAGCTGTAGCTCAACATGCTGGTCAATTGGAACGATATTACCAGGAGATATCTTTGAGGCTGGTTCTGCGTAGCGCCTCACACACCATTCAGCACCTTGTTGCAATGCTTCTTCGTTAGGATCCAGTCTTTCTAACATTACCAAAGACATGGTTGGGTCTGGACCATCATCCAAGCTTAATTCATAGCTGCCAGGCGATAGAGCATAAACTCCCGTCCATTCAAATGGGTACTCAGGCTCTAAAAACGTAGGGTGGTCCGCAAGTACTTGGTTTAAGTTGAAAGCCTCAAGATTCAATACTGTTGAAATCGCTACGTTCGCCCGCTCACAGCGATGCACTCGAGCGAGCCGATTCATTTCTCGCAGCCTCGTTTCAAGTTCATCAAGTTCTTCGGCTTTTACTAGATCGGTCTTGTTGAGCAAGATTACATCAGCGAAGGCAATCTGTTCAGTACTCTCCTGGCTTCGGCCCAGTTGTTGGTTAATGTGGTGCGCATCGACCAGAGTGACTATACCGTCAAGTGAAAATTCAGAAGCGATCTCATCATCCATAAAGAAGGTTTGTGCAACTGGTCCTGGATCAGCGAGGCCAGTGGTCTCGAGAAGTATGTAATCAAACTTATCTCTACGCTTCATGAGATTCCCAAGCACGCGAATAAGGTCGCCACGGACTGTGCAGCAGATGCACCCGTTTGACATTTCGAATATTTCTTCATCGGCGTTGATGACCAGGGCTTGGTCGATACCAACCTCCCCATATTCGTTTTCGATCACCGCTATGCGCTTTCCATGCTCTTCGCTAAGGATTCGGTTGAGCAGTGTAGTCTTACCTGAACCGAGGAATCCGGTCAGAATAGTTACTGGGACTTTGCTTGGACTATTCATTCAAGTCTCCTTGTCAAAAGTTATAAAAGCCATATCAGCAGAATCAAATCCCCAAGCTTTGCAAACTTCTTTGAGATCGTGGGTATCAATGGAGTTTGTTGGTTTGTGGATCTTGTGCTGAATTTGTGGATGGTCATCCCGAAGAAGGCCAATCACGGTTTCTAAGGGTGCACAATCTTCCTCTAAGCAGGCTAATTCAGTAACGGTGATTGTATCTTCCCCGGAGAGCTTCAGAGCTTGGCGTAGTGTAGCTTTAATCTTTCGTATCTGGTCAAGGTTGGGTTTGGTTCTAGATTGAAGAAGTAGCTCCATTGTCAGCCTCACTTTGAGGGGCACCAGCTTGTGGCAATGATGCTGTTACAGTAATATATTTGGTTTTCCAACAGATCGTATTAAATGGACACTCACCACTCAGAGGTTGCTCTTCTATAAATTCTAAAAGTGTTTGAGTGCTGTGATTACAACAATTCTGATCGCATTTAAAAACTTTTTTATGTAAGCCCAAATATTTCAGATCTATCGAAGTAAAGTAATCACAGCGTTACAATAAGACTTAACTTAATCACCTAATGCACTTACAATAGTTGTACTGTTGTGGCGTAACATTTTTAGGTAAGTAGACGCAGGCCCATCCGTTCCAGAAAGTGCGTCTGAATAAAGTTTACTCCCGATGTTGGCTCCTGTTTCGTTGGCAATCTGCTCGATTAGACGCGAATCAGCAATGTTCTCCACAAAAACAGCTTTGATCCCCCCTTTTCGTATCTGCTTAATCAGACCTGCAACCTGCTTTGCAGAGGCTTCTGATTCTGTACTAAGTCCCTGAGGTGCAAGAAATTTGAGCCCATATGCCTGGCCAAAATACTGTAAAGCGTCATGACTCGTTATTACAATTCTGTGATCGCTTGGGAGAGTATCAACCATCCGTTGAATCTCTTCATCGAGGGCTTCAATCTCAGCAACATAAGCTTCACGGTTGAGATAAAATACAGAAGCGTTCGAAGGATCGTTTTGGGCTAGTGAAGTAGTGATGTTGTTAACATATGTAACTGCAGCACGAAGACTGTGCCATGCGTGCGGATCAAAAGTGCCATGGTTATGACCGTGCCCCTCGTCATCGTGATGCCCCTCGGGATCGTGATGCCCCTCGTCATCGTGATGCCCCTCGTCATCGTGATGCCCCTCGTCATCGTGATGCCCCTCGTCATCGTGATGCCCCTCGCTTTCTTCGAAAGGAATTGGCTTGATTCCGTTGGTTGCGACCACACGTATGCCGTCAAAGTTTGAAGCATTGACTAGGCGGTCCAGCCATCCCTCAAACTCAAGACCATTTTCAATCAGGACCTGAGCCTCAGCCATTGCTCGTGCGTCAGCCGTTGTTGGTTGATAGACATGGGCATCTCCATCCGGACCCACTAGCGTTGTGACAGCTACATGCTCACCACCGATGCGCTCAACCATGTCTCCCAGAATGGAAAAAGTCGCTACAACAGGTGCGGGATTAGCAGCCTGGACTGCTATTGGGCTAGCTGTCAGCAAAATAAGCAGGGCGATAGCAGACTTTATTAAAACTCTTCGAGAAGGCATCTATTTTCCTTTTTAGATTTTAAGTTGTTGTTGATTTATTGTTTGGGTGAGTAGTCCGCCGATTGGACCAAGAAAAACCGACAATCCGTAGACAATCCCGTTGACGAGAATGATTGCAGGCCCAGACGGCAAACTGTAATAGAAAGAAAGCAACAGCCCAATTAGGCTTGAAATCATGGCAATAGCAACTGCAGTCGCAATCATGCCACCAATGCTGATAGCCCAAAAACGTGCTGAAGTTGCGGGGAGAATCATTACACCTACAGCCATGAGTGTCCCAATAGCGTGGAAGCCTCCTACAAGATTCAGCACTACCAGTAAAAGAAAGGTGAAATGGGTGATTGCGCTAAGTCCGCTTACTGAACGAAAAAACTGCGGATCAGCGCATTCCAAAACTAGAGGTCGAAATAATAAAGAGAGTGTTACTAGTGAGAAACTTGAGATTGAGCAGAGTAAGATCAACGTTGCATCGTCAAGCGCTAAAACAGTACCGAAGAGTACATGCATTAGGTCTACATTACTTCCACGCGTCGAAACAATCAGCACTCCAATCGCCAGCGAAATCAAGTAGAATGCTGCCAAACTGGCATCTTCACGGAGAATTGTCATGCGAGTTACAAATCCAGATAGTAACGCAACCAGAAGTCCAGCTGTTAAACCTCCGATAGTCATAGGTATTAGAGAAAGACCAAAAACGAGAAATCCTACGGCTGCCCCAGGCAAAATTGCGTGAGCCATCGCATCACCTGTTAAACTCATCCGACGCAGCATAAGGAAGGTTCCTACGGGCGTCGCTCCAACAGAAATGGCTATACAACCGAGAAGTGCTCGACGCATAAATCCAAATTCTGCAAAGGGTTGAAATATTGTATCCCAAATCATGCTACACTTCGTCCGCAAACATGGGGTGGTCCGGCACAAGCTTCACACATCTGTCGAGCACGGAATTGGTTTTCTGCAGTTAAAACACTTTCTGTCGGTCCGTGGGCTACCAGTTCCCGTGCTATCATCAGCGTTTGTGGAAAATGAGTACGAACTGTATCATGATTGTGCATTACAGCCAGAATTGTCCGCCCTTCTCCATGCCAGCGTGTGATAATCTTGAGTAAGTCAGTCATTGTACGGGTATCGATAGCGTTGAAAGGCTCATCTAATAATACCAATTGTGCATCTTGGAGAAGCAGTCTTGCAAAGAGAACACGCTGCATCTGACCACCTGAAAGGGCACCAATGATTCTGGATTCGAAGCCAGATAGTCCCACAGCAGCAATTGCCTTTTCGACAAGGCTTTGTTGTGCTGCGCTGAGCCAGCCGAATGGGCCAATTTCTCTCCACAAGCCCATTGCAACAAGGTCAATTACTGTAATTGGGAATGAACGATCGATATCGGATTGCTGCGGCAGATAAGCTATATTTTCCCGGCTGAACGAGCCTAAACCCAAACTTCCTTCCATAGGAACGAGCGTCCCGATCACACCCTTAAGCAGCGTCGATTTTCCAGCACCGTTGGGCCCCACTACAGCAGTCAAACTTCCAGCAGCAATTTCAGTATCTAGCCGATGGATAGCGGGTTGATGATCATATCCCAGAGTAAGGTTGTTGAACCGAAGAGCGTGCACTAGAACCCCACAGGGTTGGTAGTTGCCCAGAAAAAGCCACCCCACAAGGCTACAATCAACAATAAAGCAACTGCTAATCTCAAACTGGCCCCGGTTGTGAGCAATCGAAACTTCCCACTAATCATGTTTGATGTTAGTTTTGTTCATGGCCGCAATTTTCACAGACTCCTTGCAGTTCGATTACATGACGTGAAGGGGCAAAACCCGAATTGGCAATGACCGCTGAAAGCGCGTCAAGTACGCCTGTGTCGATATGCTCACTTACAACTCCACAATCATCACAAATTGTTATTACAGCACTTTCATCATGTTTGTCGGTTTTGCAGGCAATATAGGCATTTAGTGATTCAAGCCGGTGCGCACGCCCTCTTTCAACCAAATCAGAAAGTGTTCGGTAGATTGTTGGGGGAGCAATTTTAGGATTTTTATCCCTCAGTTTTCCCAGAATTTCGTAAGCTGACATTGGTTGTTCACTGGTTTGCAAAATTTCCAGTACGGCAACGCTCCATCTATTTTTTCGACCCATTTTTCATATCCTACTTAATTTGTTATGTTATGTTATAAAATAACTATGTAAGGATATAAATCAGTTAATGATATTCAAGCTTAATCATGGCCATGAATTCTCTGCGGGTTTGGGTATCATTGCGAAACGACCCGTGGGTACGCATAGTCACCATGCTCACATCTGATTTTTGAACGCCGCGGGTTGTCATACATTGATGAGCGGCCTCGATAACAACACCAACTCCTTTTGGCTTTAGTATTTCTTGGATTGTATCTGCGATTTGGGATGTGAGTGCCTCCTGAATCTGCATTCGTTTAGCAAAGATATCTACCAGACGTACCAACTTAGAAATACCAACGACTCTTTCATTTGGAAGATAGCCGATATAAGCTTTGCCAATAATTGGAACGATGTGATGCTCGCAGTGAGATTCAAGTCGAATATCTTTGAGAACAATTAACTCATCGTAACCAGATATATTTTCAAACGTTTTTGCCAGCAACGATTGAGGGTCTTCATTGTATCCAGCAAAGAATTCTTTGTAAGCTCTGACCACGCGATCTGGTGTACCTAAAAGACCGTCTCTATCTGGATCTTCTCCTGACCATTCTATCAAAGTGCGAACTGCACCCTCAGCTTCCTCTCTGGTAGGCTTTTTCTTCGTTTCTGCTAATGGTTCTGTGAGGTTTTTTTGACAACTTTTCCTAATAAAATTAATTACCGAGGGAAAATGATGATCTGGCGAATATCCTGAAAGATTTTCACTTGCCAAAAGTTTGAAAAATTAGTGTTTGAAATTGCTAAAGTTTTAAGTTTGGATTATCTGGGTTCAACTCTGCAAATCCCTGTTTTCCTTGTATTATCATCTGAACTACTATTTCTTCCATTAGTTCGAAAGTGCTGAAAAGTTCTAACTGAATTGATTTTAGATTTTCTGGTTTGTTACATATGAGAGAGTAGGTCGCAGAAAATTCTGAGTGAATTTCTTTCGCTGAATGTTGATGTTCGTCCTCATGATGTTCGTCCTCATGATGTTCGTCCTCATGATGTTCGTCCTCATGATGTTCGTCCTCATGAATTCCTCTCATGCTTGTGGATACTGATGCGTCAGCAATCTTGCAATTTGCCTCGGAAGAAGTGTCAGCAACATTTTTAAAATTTTTAAGCAATGAAATGGTATTTTCCACCAATTCAAGTTGATTTTTCGTTTTCGGGGCGTGTTCAAAGCCTACCAAATTGTAAGAAGGGCTCTTCAACTCAATAAGTAATTTAGGACCCTCAAAAACAATGTTTAACTTGGCTTCCCCATGAATGTGGGCCTCTAACGAACTTTGTGCGTAGCATTCAATCAAGAATGTGAAAAAAATAAATAAGTAAGCAAAACAATACTTCATAGTTGTAAAACTTTCATGTTGACGATAACAAACGCAACTGAATTGCAAATCTCATTAAAAATTGGCATAATATTATTTTTTTTGCAACTTGCTTTCAAAAATTATTGAGAGCTGACATGAATCGATTTTTTGTTTTGATGACTTATCTTGCTTTGATCGCAAACAGTCCAAACTTATTTGCTGATCAGAAAATACGAATTGCGGTGACAATACCACCGATTGAAAATTTTGTGAGTTCAATAGGTGGTGATTTAGTTGAAGTTGTGCATCTTGTGCCTGCAGGACAGGACCTCCATACCTTTGCACCGAAGCCGTCTAAAATGCGTGAAATGTTGGACGTAAATGTTTATTTTAAACTTGGTGGAATTGCAGCTGAGGAAATTTGGTTGGATAGGTTAGTGAATTTGAACCCTTCGATGAAGGTCATGACAATCTCAAGGGGAATTGAGCGGATAGAAATGGAAGCTCACCACCATCACGATGAGGAAGGCCATCACGATGAGGAAGGTCATCACGATGAGGAAGGCCAATTAGGAACTTCTCTGGATCCTCATATCTGGCTAGCACCATCAAATGTTCAAAAAATGGGAGAACAGGTCCTAAACCATTTATTAGAAATAATGCCAAACAATAGTGAGAGTCTCAGGTCTAACTTTCTAAAGTTTTCCTCAGAGGTTAAAGAATTAGATCAAGAAATCAAAGAAAAACTAGCAAAGTCTCGAAATCCAAAAGGGTTCTTAGTGTTTCACCCTGCCTGGGGGTATTTTGCCAAAGAATATGGATTGCAGCAATTTTCTATAGAGTTAGAGGGTAAAGAGCCTAGTCCAGCGGAATTGATAAAAGAATTGAAAGAAGCACAAAATATGGGGATTCGAAATATTTGGGTGCAACCACAACGATCTTCTCGAATGGCAAAAACAGTGGCGGATAGTCTTGGAGGAAAAATATTTGAACTGGACCCTCTTGCTGCAAACTGGCATGACTCTCTAAGAAAAGCCACCAATCGAATTGTTGAAAACTAAACGAAAAATATATGAGTGAAGTTGAAGTTTTAAATTTAATATTTGCCTATGAACCAGAGAAAATTGTTCTAGAAAATATCAACTTACAAATCCCCGAAAGGGATCTTGTTGCAGTGATAGGGCCCAATGGTGGTGGAAAATCAACGCTGTTCCGTCTGATTTTAGGACTCCTGAAGCCTTTGCAAGGTAAGGTGCTGATTAGCGGACAACATCACCAGCTACGTACAGATCTTGTTGGGTATGTTCCTCAGAATTCGAAATCAAACCATCATTTTCCCATTAAGGTAGGCGATGTTGTTGCCCTAGGCAGTGATGAAAGCCGGCACTGGGGCTGGGGTTTCTCAAAAGACGTTAAGGAGAGGTCCAATCAGGTTTTGGAGGAAGTAGGTCTTTCTGATTTCAAGAATAGGAGTTGGCAGGCTTTATCAGGCGGGGAGCGCCAGCGGGTCTTGATTGCCCGTGCGATGATGTCTAAACCAAGGCTTCTGCTGTTGGATGAACCCTCAGCTAATTTGGACCTTCAATCTAAGACAAAACTTTATGATCTCCTACATCGAGTTAACGAAAACACTACTGTTTTAGTCAGTACTCACGACCTTGGCTTGGTGCCACACATTGCCAAGTCTGTGGCGACTGTGAATCACTTCCTTCACTACCATCCCAAACCTGAGATCACAGATCTCGCACTCCACGTGATGTGTGGTTCTGACGTAGACCACCATTGTCCCCTGCCAGAAATGACCACTCTTGCAGCTGCCTCCTAGTTCAACTTAATACGCAGCAGCTTATGTGGGAAGCCCTCCAATATGATTTCATGCAACATGCCTTGCTTGCCATAGTATTGGGGAGTATTGCATGTGGTCTTCTCGGTTCAATCGTAGTTGTTAACAGGATGACTTTCCTTGCAGGAGGAATTTCTCACTTTGCATATGGGGGTGTAGGTCTCGGCGTTTTTCTTGGTTGGCCGCTTCTTCCCACCACCCTGGCGTTTACAGTTGGAGGAGCCCTCATCTTGGCGAAATGGACCCAACAAAACCGAGAGAATTCAGACCGGATTGTGAGTCTGCTCTGGGCTGCAGGGATGGCTTTTGGAGTATTGATGATGGATCTGACCCCAGGCTATCAGGTGGATTTGGGGAGCTATCTTTTTGGAAGTATTCTAGCAATTCCCACATCAGATTTGTTCTGGATGGCAGGTATTGACTGCTTTATTCTGTTGCTCGTTCTTGGAGGTTATAAGCCTTTGTTGGCTGTTTCCTATGATCACGAATATGCAGAATTGACCAAGGTACCAGTTAAATGGTTTTATCCATTGGTGTTGGTGCTGCTCGCTTGTGGAGTCGTAATTCTTATTCGCTTGGTTGGTATCATTTTGGTGTTGGCACTTTTAACAATTCCACCGAGCATGCTAGAAAAGAATGCATACTCACTGCAGCAATTGATGATGGGTTCAACACTTCTATGTTTTGCCATGTGCTTGATTGGACTGATCATCTCTTACTACGGAGATACAAATACCAGTGCAGCGATTGTTGGGGTTGCAATTGCTGTTTACCTGACAAAGACTCTCCTCGAATTTGCGACGAATCGGCTCAGCACAAAGTGTTGAAGCGTGAAGCAAAGTCTACAAGTAGTATCTTGGCAGGCGGGAATTCAAATTTGTTAGAATCTCATATGGAATAGTTTGGGCTTGCTCAGCTAGATGCTCCACAGTGATCATCTCCCCTCCACTACCCCCAATCAGAGTCATCTCGGCATCATTTGGAATACATATCTCAGGACTTTCAATCATCATCTGATCCATACAGATTTTACCAACCACTTGAAATCGCTTCCCTTCATAAAGCACCTCAGCTTTGTTGGACAAAGCTCTCATAAAACCATCACCATATCCGATTGGGAGAGTACTAATCCACGTGTTCTTTGAAGCCTTCCAAGTTGCACCGTAGCTAACAGTTTGTCCCTTCAACATTCCCTTTTGAAAGACGGTTTTTGCTTT